>Ga0136620_10001632_pt1 | contig 10665 bp, 12 predicted proteins | sample AntDrymUQ4162106_2_FD_104806 | JGI IMG/M metagenome (GOLD analysis project Ga0136620, IMG submission 104806) | Polar desert sand microbial communities from Dry Valleys, Antarctica - metaG UQ416 (21.06) | ecosystem: Environmental > Terrestrial > Soil > Desert | place: Antarctica: Dry Valley... | reverse complement strand
CTACGGCCAGCTGATGGAGCACGCGCCGTTCTACCACCGCGACATCCATCCGCCGACCGAGCTCCAGACCTTCCGGGATCGCGGCGAGTTCCAACTCAAGATCCGCGTCCGTGACGGCCTCCAGGACTACGAGATCGACTACCACCCGTTCGATGTCGTCGGCTGGGACGGCTACCTCTACCCGTAGACGTTCAACATCAACGACTTCGAGCCGATCACGGGGCGAATCCACATGCCGCCACCTTCGCACCAGACCTTCTCCGGCCCCAACTTCGTCATCTGCTCGTTCTGTCCGCGCAAGCTGGACTTCGACCCCCAGGCGATCCCGATCCCGTACCACCACTCGAATCTCCAGAGCGAGGAGATGATCTATTACGTCTCCGGCAACTTCGGGTCGCGGAAGGGCATCGAGGTCGGGTCGGTCACGCTGCACCCCTCGGGAATCCCACACGGGCCACACCCCGGCCTCGCGGAGAAGTCGATCGGGATGACGGAGACGCACGAGCTCGCGGTCATGTGCGACACCTTCAACCCGTTGAGGCTGACAGAGCTCGCGAAGGGCCTCGACGACGGGAAGTACGCCTACTCCTGGTACACGGAGGACGGCGTGCCCGGTTCATACGACGCCGACCCGGCGGGCGCGACCTCACACTTCTAGGCGGATGGATTCTCCTCGGATCGTCTCGCAGGAAGAGTGGGAAGTGGCGCACGAGGAGTTGCTGGCCAAGGAAAAGGAGGCCACCCGGGCTCGGGACGCGCTGGCCGCCGAGCGCCGTCAGCAGCCGATGGCCTCGATCCACAAGGACTACCTCTTCAAGGGCCCCGACGGGACGGCAACCCTGCTCGATCTGTTCGAGGGCGCAGCCAGCTCATCGTCTACCACTTCATGTTCGCCCCGGGGGTCGGGGCTGGCCTTCGGCAGGCTGCCCCGGCTGCTCGATGTTCGTCGACCAGATCGTCACCCAGCCCATCTCCACGCTCGCGACACCTCGTTCGCCCTCGTGTCCCTAGCGCCTCTCGCCCAGATCAGGGCGTACAAGGAGCGGATGGGCTGGGCGATCCCGTGGTTCTCCTCGGAGGCCAGCGACTTCAACGTGGATTTCGGCGTCTCGACCGACGAGGGCGAGACCTTCGGCCTCAGCGTCTTTCTCCGTGACGGCGACAGCGTCTTTGGCACCTACTTCACGGCGGGGCGAGGAGTCGAGGCGCTCGGGAGCATCTGGACGTTCCTCGACCTGACGCCACTCGGCCGCCAGGAGGAGTGGGAGGACTCACCGGAGGGCTACCCGCAGACGCCTCCGTACGAATGGTGGCAGCGGCACGACGAGTACGGCGCCTAGTCCGGTTTGGGCCGCAGACCTTTCACACTTTGAGCTCGGCGGCCTCTCTCGGGCCACCGTGTGTGAGCAGTAGGCGCTCAGGTTCCAGATCGAGGATGCGCCGTGCCCGCGCCCGAACCTCGTCCATCGACTCGTGCTCGCCCAGCCAGCTCGGCGGGCAGAGCTCCGTGCGGCCGTCGTCGTACCCCAGCACGCTGTCGCCAAAGGCGACGGCCCGGTGGCCGGGGAGCCAGAAGGCGGCCTCCTCGATGTGGTGCATCGGGAAGGCCTGAACGCCGCCGGGAAGCTCGTCGCCGGTCGTGAAGGTGTTCGTGGGGGCGGACGACCTCACTGACCGCCGCCGCCGCCGGCGCGTGGGCCCAGATCGTCGCGCCGTCGTAGCGGTCGGCGATCACCTGCGAGCTGCGCGCGTGCCAGAAGACGGTGAGCATGATCGCGGGCGGCCCGTGACCTTCGACGTCCCGGTCGAGCGCCTCCCAGAAGCGCTGCTCCTCGCCCTCGGGAATCAGCGGATCGAAGAGGAGAAAATGGCCCTCGCCCACGAGCGAGTACGCCGAGACCTCTTTCTGCCAGCCCTTGCCGTCCTTGAAGTCACTCGGCTTCCAGTCCGGGTGCGGCGCAGTCCAGTGCCAGAGGCGCGGAGCGATTTCCTGCACGTACATCGCGAAGAACGTAAACCTTGACGGGCCTGCCGCCCGTGAAGTGTCGCCGGGAGTCCGATGGCAAAGGTGAGACGGCGGGGACACGATGCGTCGCGGCTTTAGGACTGCAGAGCTCATCGACTTCCTGAGCGGGAGAACGAGCGAACCGACAATCACGCCGCAGACATTCGCCGCGATCATGCGCGCGACGGCGACGTTGACATTCGTTGGTGATGTCGCCGAGGAACGCGAGCTCGTCGTCGGCTAGCGGCCAGGTCGCTTCGGCGTGAACCGCAGAACGTAGCCGTCGGCGCTGCTCTGCACGTGCACGTAGAAGGTGCCGCTGACGTTCACGCTTCGTTGTCCTGCTTTCTCGTCCGAATCGTCGAGCAGGAGCTGCGACGGCTTCCGCATCGATCCGCGTACCGACTCCAGCGACACGGTCAGGCTCCCGCCGACGCCCTCCCGCTGGAAACGAAGTAGATATCCGCCCTTTCGCAGGCGATACGGCCCCGAAAACTTCTCTGTTCGCTGTCCCTGGATCATGATCTCGCCTGGCTTTACCGACTTCAAGCTTTCGATGAGGGCGTCCACGTCCACGTCCGCGTCGTTGTCGTCGCTCGAGCCGCCGCAAGCGCCCGCAAGTCCGGTAACCAAGACGAGGGCACACAGCTGCAGCGGCCGACGTAGCGACGCGATCACCGGCCTGCGCCCTTTGCTCCCGAACAGGGACCGCCGGCCTCGGGTGCCCTCGAGTCGTCCCGAAATGCGTCCACGAAGCGGTCGATTCGAGCATCGCGCGTCGAGTCGACGGACAGCTGCCGGCCCCACGCCGACGCCACGACGGGCCGATCGAGGCCGGGGTAAGGACTCACGAGGACGCGGTCGTCACGTTTCGCCAGCGAGCGAAGCTCCTCGACCTGGCGTCTCGCGGTTCCAGGCTGGTAGGTGATCCAGATCGCACCATGCTCGAGCGAGTGCACCGCCCGCTCGTTTCGAACGGGCACCCTGTAGAAGCCACAGTTCTGCCATACCAAGTCGTGGTCGCCGCTAACAGGCGGGTTCTGAGGGTAGGAGACGGCCGTGCGAACGTGCTCGTTGCCGCTGACCTCGTACGACCTGACGCCCGCAGGCGCCGTATTCGACGCGAAAGGAAGGTGCGGCACCCAGTAGAGCGCGACACCCAGGATCAGCGCCGTCATCACGAAGACGCCGGCCACACGGCGTCCGGGCGTTGGCTGCCGCCAAGCCGCCCGTAACGGTCGCCACATGAGCATGTAGAGCAGATACGCGATGCCCACGAGCGGAAGCAAGAGGATCAAGATCTGCACGACCGAGGTTACGAGCGGAAGCACCTCGCCGTCCGCAGCAGCGTCGCGGACGATTTCGGCGTTCGTCGCGATCGCATCCCAGGCGACGGTCACGATGCCGGGGAGCCGCTTCACGAGGAGGAACAGGAGAAACAGCAAGACGGGGAGCATCAACGCGATGTACGCGAGGAAGACGCCCTTGGCCCAGCGCTTCAGGGCCGGCAGTCTGATTCCCATGCGGAAACGCGCCGGCAGGAGGCTGCGAAGGAACGGGCCCGCCTGCGAGTAGAAGTCCGGCACGCCGGTCAGGTCGGTCAGAACCCAATAGCCGTCCATCCGCACGAACGGGATGAACTGATGTGCGATCTCCAGGTTGATGAGGAGGACGGCGATCAGCAGGAATTCCTGGCCGGTCAGAAGCGCCACTGCCATCACCGCCAACGAAAAGATGATGTGGAAGTAGACGCCGCCTAGACCCGTGCGCACCCTCGCCCAGCGACCGAGTCGATAGCTGTCGGTTGCGTCCGTGAAGAAGACGGGGAACACGGCATAGAACCCAGCTCCCATCTTCCGAGCGTGTCCGCCCCCGTAACGCAGTGCCGCAGCATGCCCGAACTCGTGGAAGACCGCGGACAGGACTATGACCGCCACGAGGATGAGGAGCGCGCCGGGCGTGTACAGCACGTCGATGAATGCCGAGAGCAGGCCGCGCTCGCGATAGAGCCAAAAGTGGGCGGCGACGGCGGCGATCAGCACGGCGATGACGAGCGGCGGCGCGAACAGGTACCGAAGAACCCGCGTGACTGGCTCGATCACGCGAGGACCGATCATCTTCACGCGCAGGTTGACGCCGAGTGGCGAGATGCCTGACACCGGCGAATCGCGCCGCCCCACGATCTCCTCGTCGCCGCCGGCGACGATTCCGATCGGCGCCAGGTTCGACGCGATCAGCGTTCTGACCTGGTCGCCCGTGACGAGCCAGTCCGTGGCGTCCGTGACGCCGTCCGCGATCTCGTCCAACGTCTTGACCCCGTCGACCTGCTCGGCGATGCGATAGAGGAGCTCCGTCAACTGGATGAACTGGCCGTCCCGCTGCACCAGCCACTGTCGGTCGACGAACGCAGTGTCGGGCAGCTCGCCGATGAGTTGCACCTTCGGCGCGAGCTGCGGTCGCTCGGGCACGCCGGTGAGGTTGGCTTCAACGGACGTCATCGAAGGGATTGTCGCGAAAAGAAGGGCGGCGGACCGAAGCCCGCCGCCCTGAAGCAATCGTTCCTACTCTACGTTCGGCGTTACTGCTGGATGTTGCAGGTCAGCGTCGTCGATCCTGGCGTGAGGATCGCGTTCAGCGCCTGCACGACCGCGCAGACCTGTACCGCCACCTTGTTGTTCTTCACGTCGACATCGATCGACAGGTTGTTCAGCACGTTGGTGAGTACGATCGTGACGAGCATCATGTCGCGGTTCGGCAGTTCGAACGCCGCCTGCGCCTCGACCTCTTCGCTCGTGATTGCCTTTTTTTCGAGCAGCATCTGGTATCCCCCTCTCCGACGTTGCCGCAATGTGCGCCATTCATACCCAGGCAGCTGGGGCTGAAACACGTGTCTCTCCTCCCCTTACTTCAGCCATACAACTTTCGGGCTTCGACTGCGCGATACCGCGTTTGCGGCCGCGATCTCGCGAACCTGTGGCACGAAGGCGGGCTGCACCGCGTCGTGGACGGCCGCGAGGTCCGGATCACCGAGACGCCCTGCGGCGTCGACGTCGAGCCGCTCGACGAGCGCACCGAAATCGTCGTGTGGAGGCTGCTCGGCGCCGAGTTCGACCTCAATCCGTTCTACGCGTTCGTCGACGACCGAGCCGACCCTCGCGCCGCTCGTCGAGCGTCTTCGTGGGTTCCGCCCCCCGATCGCAGTCGACCCGTACGAGGCGCTCGTCACGTCGATCACCGCGCAGCAGGTTTCGCTGTTCTCCGCGTTCGCGATCCGCAACCGATTGATCCAGCGTTTCGGCATGCGGGCGCAACACGCCTACGCGGTCCCGACCCGCGAGCGCATGGCGGCCGCAGACCCGGGCGAGCTCACCGCTCTCGGGTTCTCGCGGCGCAAGGCCGAGTACGTCGTCGGCGTCGCACGCTCCGACATCGACCTCGACGCACTCCGCGACCTGCCGGACGACGAGGTTAAGGCGACGCTCGTCCGGCTACGCGGGATCGGCGAGTGGACGGCGGACTGGTTCCTCGCGCGCCACCTCGCTCGGCCGCGCGCTTGGCCGGCCGGCGACCTCGCGCTGCGCTACGCGGTCTCCGACTTCTACGCTGAGGGCCGCATGTTGACGATCCCCGAGACGCGTGAGCTGGGCGCCCGCTTCGCCCCGTTCGAGAACCTGACCGCCCACTACCTGCTCGTCGCGCACCGGAGTCCGGGATGAACGTGCGCCGGCAGGGGGAAACGTTCGTCGCCGAGGACGGGGGCGCGGTGCTCGGCTCCGCCCGAGTGACCGGCGAGGGCGCCGTCGTCCTGGAGCTCGCCGAGCCCAGTGAAGGCGTCGCGCTGGCCCTGATCCGGGCCGTCGGCGCGTCGCAACCGCACACAGACGACCGTGGAGGTCTTGCGCCGTCGTTCGGATCGGTCCACCTCCAGACGGACGATCAGAGCGCCGTCGCCAAGCTCGTCGGGACGCTCGTCCCGCGCGTGTTCCGCTCGGCTGCGACGGCAGTCTCCCCGGTGAGGAACGGCTGGGTCTGCGTGTACAACGAGGTGGCAGACCGGGACCCGCGTCGCCTGGAGCGGCTGGGCCGCGAGTTGTCGAACGCGGCGGGGTTCGTGACCTTCACGATCGGCGTGGAAGACGGGCTGGCCGTCCATTTCATCGCCTTCGAACGCGGACGGATCCTGGACGAATACCTCTCGGTGCCCGAATATCGCGGGCAGCTGGCTCCCGGCGATGCAATTGCGATGCGCGCGAATCCGACGGTCATCTCCCGCCTGACCGGAGCCGATGCGGCCGCTGTTCGCCGGGTGGCGCGGACGGCAGACTCGCCGGTCGACCTCCCGCCGGCCGAGGAGCTCCTCGATGCGATCGCTGCCGTGCTGGGCCTCGAGGGCGCCGGCTACGGCTTCGAGACGGCGAGGGAGCTCGAGGGTGTCGTCGTCGTGGAACACGCGTGAAGGTCGTCCTTCTCCACGCATTCCCGCTCGGACCCGAGATGTGGGCTCCCCAGCGCGACGCCCTCGAGGGCGACGACGTAATCGCGCCGAACCTCTACGACCTCGGGGGCAGCTCGGTCGACGACTGGGCGGGGCGGATTCTCGAGGAGGTCGCGGGCGACATCGCGGCGGTCGGGTCCTCGATGGGTGGCTACGTCGGTCTCGCGCTTGCAAGACGTGCGCCCGAAAGGATTCGCGGGCTGCTCCTCGCCGGCTCCCGCGCCGCCGCCGACGACGCCGGGCGACGAGCAGCGCGCGACGAGGCGATCCGCACGCTGCGCGAAGGCGGAAAGGAAGCCTGGGCGCCAAACGCGCCGGCGCCGCCCCCGCCCGAGCGGACGGTGGAGGAGCTGATTCGGGCAACCGAGGCGCTCCGCGACCGGCAGGATTCGACGGGGGTCGTCGCCGGCTTCGAGGGCCCACTCTGGATCGTCGTCGGCGACAACGATCCCTTCCTCCCCGTCGATGAGGCCGGTGAGATCGCCGACTCTGCGCCCAACGCACGACTCGACGTGATCGAGGGCGCGGGACACTTCACGAGCATCGAGCGTCGCGACCGCTTCAACGGGCTGCTGCGGGAGTTTCTGCGAGCAGTCGCTTGAGCGTCTCGGCGCCCGCGGCCCCCTGTGCGACAAAACCCCCTCCAGGCGCCGGGCTGCGGTTGTTGTTGTTGAAGAGCACGTAGGCGTTCTCGGCCTGTGCGGCCAACTCGCGCAGCGGCGGCATCCACTTCTGGAGCTCGTCCTCTGAGTAGAGGTAGTCGAACCGGTCGGCGGCACTGCCGCCCCGGACGTTCCAGGTGCCCGCATTCCGCCCGTGCATGCGGACGTAGAGCGTCGGCGAGGTCAGCGCCAGCAGCGTGGAGGGGACATTCTTCGCCTCGATCTTCGGGGCGTCGACGACCACGAGGGACATGCCGTGCTCCTCGAGGAAGGAGAGCACCTCGGCCCGGATGTCCTCTGCATACCAGCTTGCATGCCTGAACTCGACGAGCAGCTCGTCCTCCCCCATCTGCTCCTTCACCCAGGTCAGGTACTCGAGCGAGCGGTCCTTGTAGACGACGTACGGGGGGAACTGGAAGAGGATTCCGCCCAGCTTCCCCGCGGCGCGGAGCGGCTCGAGGGCCTCGTTGAACCGCCGGAAGACCTCGGCCCGGAACTCGCGGGGCGGGCGGTCGATGCGGCCGCGCTCGTCCACCGGCGCCTCATCGCGGAGGTCCGGCGGTAGCTGCTCCTTCTTGACCGGGTGGCGCGTCATGACCCCGAAGGCCTTGACGTGCATGACGAAGTCGTCGGGGGTCTGCTCCACCCAGCGCGCGGCCATGGAGTCGACCGGCAGGCGATAGTACGTCGAGTCGAGCTCGACGGTGTCGAAACGCTCCGCGTAGTAGGCCAGGCGCTCGCCCGCCTTGAGCCCCGGCGGATAGAAGTGCTTCGAGAGGGCCTCGTCGGCCCAGGAGCAGGTGCCGACCCGGATGCGCGCAGCCATCCCCGGAGGATAGAAGTGGGGCCCCACCACCGGGGGGCCCACTTCAGCGAGCTAGCGACGCACTCGTACGGTGTTCCCGCTCCGTATGTTGAACGCCGGAGCGATCGTCACCGCCGTGCACCGAGGCGCGAGCGTCGGTGTGCATCCCTGCGCGGTGACGTCCCGGTCCGGCACCGAGGTGCTGGCCCGGAAGAACGTCGTCCTGTAGCGCAAGCGAACCGTTGCCGTCGCGCAGCCACGGGCGTTCGTGGTCGCTCGCGCGACGCGGGCCGTCCGGCCGGCGGTCCGCCCGGCCAGAATGCTGACGCGAAGGCCGCGGATGGGCTGCCCGGCCTCGCTCACACAAGCTGTTACGCGGGCGAGCCGGAGCTTTCCGCGCCTGACCTTCTTCGCCGACACCCTGAACTGCACGGGCAGCCGTGTGATCGACATGCTCTGCGCGGCGTTGCCCGGATTGAGGTTGGCCGTTCCCACCGCGTAGGGCACGAACTGGCCCTGCCACGCATACGAGCCGCGCGTGGTCGGGTTGCTGAAGACGCCGTTGACGGAGAACGCAGCGACGATCAGCGATGCCCCTGCGGCCGCCCCCTGCGGTGGTGCCACGTACGGCGACGCGAGGCAGATGCGGATTTTCGCCGAGGCGAACGCCGCCTCTGGACCCGCCGTGACTCTGTCGACGTAGATCGGGATCCGCAGCGGGTTCCCCGCGAGCGTCGACTCGATCAGCCACACGGCCTCGTGAAGACCGGGTGAGCACGGGTTGGTGACATAGCTGGCCGGGTTCTGCGCGGTCACCGTGCCGGTGATCTCGACCCGAGCGCCGCCGAGCGCGCCCACTTTCACGACGGCATCGAGATCGCCGATCTTCGTGCCGGCCGCCTGATTGAGGACGACGCTGTACCCGAGCGGTGAGTAGATCGTGATCACGCCCGTGGCGTCGTCGTTCTGGTCCTGACCAACCCCGATGACAACGGGACCGGCGGTGCTGAGGCCGTGCTTCGTACCGGCAACGAGCAACGACGGGTTGTACGCCGCGAATGCGGTGCCCCCAAAGGTGAGCGTAAGGACGCAGACCAACGAGGACAGGATGAAACGTGCTGTTGAAGTCAAAAGACCCCCCTTTCTGAGAGGGTAAGACGCTGATTTCGCCGCTCAGTTGCCGGGGTGTTCCCGGCGGGAGCCGCGAGCAATCCTCGCAGACCGGGCTAGCGCGCGGCGACCAGGCGCCCGAACGGCACCCAGTTGCCGTCGCGGCTATACCGAAAGAGCTTCGCCTTCGAGATCGGAAACGTGTTCCGCGGCGAGGTCTGGACGGTGATCCCGGGAAGGAGGAACGGGTTGTCGGCCTGATTCATGTGCGTGACGGCGCGCTGGAGGCCGGCCCGTGTGAGCCTTCGGCCCGCCTTCCGCAATGCGTGGACCATCGAGTGGGCGACCGCCATCCCGTAGTAGTGGTAGACGTCGCTCGTCTTGGAGCCCGGCAAGTGGCGGCGCATGATCTGCCGGTAGAGGCGGATCGCGGGATCGCGGGCCCAGGTCTTGGAGGTGGGATCCTTCAGGTAGCCCATGCTGATCGATCCGGCCGTCGCCGCCGGGCTCGTGTTGAAGCGGATCACGCGCATGATCGACGGCTCGATCGACACGGAGCTGATGAACGTCCGCGGGCGCCAGCCCTGCCGGTGCGCGCCGATGAACGCCTGGATCGCGAAGCCGGGCGTGGCGAAGAGCATGAACGTGTTCGCTCCGGCGCGCTTCAGCTGGGAGATCTGGGACGTGACGTCTGCGTCCGTGGTGTCGTAGCTGCGGACGGCGACGATCCGGCTGACTCGACGGCCGAGCCCCCGTCGGAGCCCGGCGGTGAGGTCCTTGCCGTAGTCGGTGTTCTCGAACAGGACGCCGATTCGCGCACGCGGCATCGAGCCGGCGATGTACCTCCCGTACACCGAGCCTTCGCCGAAGAAGCTCGGCAGGTAGCCCATCGACCACGGGTAGCGCGACCGCTCCCGGTCGAACGTGCTGGCGCCGGTCCCGATGAAGACGTGCGGGACGCGAACCTGGTTCAGGTAGGGGCGGACGGCGATCGCGTGCTCCGTCCCGATCGAGTTGAAGATCGCGAAGACGCGATCCTGCTGGACGAGCCGCCGTGTTTCGTCAACGGTTCGGTTGACCTCGAAGCCGTCGTCGACGTAGCGGTAGCGGATCTTCCGGCCGAAGACGCCCCCTCGGGCGTTGACGTGATCGAAGTAGGCGCGGGCGCCCGGAGCGACCGAGGCGAAGGCGGCGGCCGGGCCCGTCAGCGGGACGGTGCCCCCGAGGAGGATCGAGTTGGAGGTGACGCCTGGGTCGGCGGTCGACCCGGCGTGCGCTCCGGCAAGCACGACCGCGAAGCTCGCGACGAGCGCGGCTCCCAGGGCGAGCCTCACCTGGAGATGGGGCTTCGCAGAATCGGCAGAACGATCTTCGCCTCGCCGATCGAGAGCTTCGATTCGCTGGGAGCGCTCACGAGGTAGAGCAGGTTGGCCGGGTCTTGGGCCGTGGAGGAGCCCGCGAGTGTCAGGCGCAGCCGGGAGCCGCGAGGAATCGTCGTCGCCTGGCTCAACAGCCGAATCGTCACAAGTCGGGACGGAATGCCGAGGGTGGTGGTCAACGCTCCGCCCTCGCTGACGACGATCTCCTG
>Ga0136620_10001631_pt1 | contig 10665 bp, 9 predicted proteins | sample AntDrymUQ4162106_2_FD_104806 | JGI IMG/M metagenome (GOLD analysis project Ga0136620, IMG submission 104806) | Polar desert sand microbial communities from Dry Valleys, Antarctica - metaG UQ416 (21.06) | ecosystem: Environmental > Terrestrial > Soil > Desert | place: Antarctica: Dry Valley... | reverse complement strand
CGTCTTCGGCTTCGCCCTGCTCCTCCAGCCAACGCTCGGCGTCTATGGCGGCCATGCAACCGTCGCCGGCGGCGGTGACGGCCTGCCTGTAGCGGGTGTCCGAGACGTCGCCCGCCGCGAACACGCCGGGGACGCTTGTCATGGTGTGCTCATTCTGGAAGACGTAGCCGCCATCGTCCATCTCGACCTGTCCGTCGAAGACACTGGTCGCGGGAACGTGGCCGATGGCCGCGAAGAAGCCGTCCACCGCGAGGGTTTGCTCCTCGCCGGTATGCACGTCCTTCACCCGGACGCCCTCGACGGTGTTTTCGCCCAGGATGTCTTCGATCACAGTGCCGGTGAGGAAGGTGATCTTGGGGTTGTTCCTGGCCCTCTCCAGCATGATCTTGGACGCCCGGAACTCCTCACGGCGGTGGATGAGCACAACCTCATCAGCGAACTTGGCGAGTACGCTCGCCTCCTCCATCGCCGTGTCGCCCCCGCCAACGACAGCGACCTTCTTGCCCTTGTAGAAGAAGGCGTCGCAGGTGGCGCACCCGCTCACGCCCTTGCCCATCAGACGCTGCTCGCCTTCGAGCCCGAGCCACTTCGCCTTCGCGCCCGTGGCGATGATGACCGAGTTGGCGAAGACTGGCTCATCTTCCTCCTCGGACCACAGCCGGAAAGGCCGCTCGGAGAGGTCCACCCGCTCGACGTTCTCAGAACGCATCTCCGCCCCGAAGCGCGCGGCCTGGGCCTCGAAGTCGTCCATCATGTCAGGACCCATCACGCCATCGCGGTAGCCAGGATAGTTCTCCACGTCCGAGGTGAGCATGAGCTGCCCGCCAAGCTCGAAGCCCTGGAACACCCGCGTCTTCAGGTTCGCCCGCGCCGCGTACAGCGCCGCCGTGTAACCTGCCGGGCCGGAACCCACTATCACCACATCGTATCTTCTATCCGACATCCCAAACACTCCTCTGAAATATGAGATCCAACATCTGTATTCTATTACATTCCGCAAGCTAGATAGCTCCGCGACCCCCGATTGCAACTATTTCGCACCCTGCTCGCAACGGCAAAAATCACTCAAATGAGGGATGCGCGGGGCTTTGCAGAAGCGCATCATGCAAGCAGGTAAAGGCCAACCCGCTTGGGAAGCGGGAGAAAGGAGAAGTAGAGATGGCTCTCTACATGACGCAGTTCAGCTACACCTCCGAGGCGTGGGCGGCGCTCGCGAGGAACCCGGAGGACCGGAGCGCAGCCATCAGCGCGCTGTCGGAAAGCATGGGAGGACGGCTGGTCTCCTTCTACTACAGCTTCGGCGAGTACGATGGGGTGGCGATCCACGAAGCCCCCGACGAGTCCACCGTTACGACCATCATGCTGGCCGTCAACGCAGCGGGCCACATGAAAACGACCAAAACGACCCTGCTGGTCACCGTCGAGGATACTCTCGATTCGCTGCGCAAGGCGGGCGAGATAACATACAGGGGACCGGGCGGATAAAGAGCCTCACTCTCGCCTGCGGCGGAGAACCAAAGAGCCGGAGTCCAAAATAGACTCTGGCTCTTTTCGTGTTTCGGCCTTTCCGTGGAACATCTCTCAGCGGGATGATAACCGGTGGCGGCTATAATCCCTACTCCAGCGAGAAGGAGAAGCTGCTTTGCGCCGTGTCTCAATCCGGATCTTGGTCCTGTTCGCCGTGGCTTCCGTCTTCTCGACCGCGTGCGCCAGCGAGGAACGCATCAGCGTAGTCCATACGCCGGAGCTACGAGCGGTCCCGGCCATAGCGGAGGTGGAGCGGGCGTCGGGGCCAGCGATCTCCGGCGATGGGACGGGAATCGTGAACATATCGGAGATCCGGATAGGCAGCTTCGAGCGGCCAGACAAAACCAGCATCCCGGAGTACGAAGTTCTGGAGCGGGAGCCCGCCGACCGGAACGGCGCGCACGCTGTCCGGCTGCTCGTGGACACTCGCGCCAGGACCGAGGCTGACTACGAAGTCATCGCCCGCGACCTCAAGGCAAAGTACGCTGGCTACGATGCAATCTCGGTCGAGTTCACCGACACGCAGGACGTATTCGACTACAACGGCGCGGCCCTGATCTTCAACACCCCCGACGGCGCGTACTACATGGGCTACATCTACGGCCCGCCAAACACGAAGGGCTACTACGTGAAGGCAGTCGAATAGTCGGAGGACATGCACTAGACGGATTTACCACAGGCCGATCCTGGTCGAAGAGATCCACTACTTGAGGGGAACATCATCGGGCCGCCAATGACTTTGATCGTCAGCGCCAGACTCTATTTGCCGGACCATTTCGACAAGAGCCCGTGAATAACTTGTGCCCGTCCGGCGCGAGCGCGGAATTTTTCGGGCCGAACCCATCGCCCATCCTATGCCGTGGATTTAGCCTTCAGAGCCGGTATGATCTCCTCCCCGTAAGCGTCGAGCGTCTCGTCCATCGCGTCGTGCATGAGGTAGATGTTGAACTGGTCCACGCCGAGGTCCTTTAGCTCCGTGAGCTTCTTTATGTGATCCTCGACCGTGCCGAGGACGCAAAATCGGTCCACGATCCCATCCGGCACGAAGTCGGTGCTCGAGTTGCCAGCCTGACCATGACGGCTGTAATCGTAGCTTTGTTGCCGCTCCTTTATGTAGTCGGTGAGCGCGTGTGGAACCTCGCTGTCCTCGCCGTAGCGGGCGACTAAATCCACGACGTGGTTGCCGACCATCCCCCCGAACCACCGGCACTGATCTCGCGCATACGCAAGGTCGCCGCCGACGTATGCCGGAGCGGCGACGCAGACTTTTATATCTTTGGGATCCCGGCCAGCTTCCCTGGCGGCGTCGTGAACGTGGCGCATGGTCCAATCGAGGATGACGGGATCGGCAAGCTGGAGGATAAACCCATCGGCCACCTGCCCCGTGAGGCTGAGAGCCTTCGGCCCGTAGCCGGCCATCCACACGTCGAGCTTGCCGTCCCTGACCCACGGGATGCGGACCTTCGTCCCACCGTAGTCCACCTCCCGTCCCTCAGCCAAATCCTTGATGACGCGCATCGCCTCCTCCAACTGCCGCAGCGTGGTCGGCTTGCGCCCCAAGACCCGCACCACCGAATCACCGCGCCCGATGCCGCAGATGGTGCGGTTTCCGAACATGTCGTTGAGCGTGGCGAAGGTCGAGGCCGTCACGGAAGGGTCCCGGCTCACCGGGTTGGTCACGAACGGACCCACAATGATCTTCTCGGTCGCCGCGAGCATCCGGGTGTGGATCACATACGGCTCCTGCCACAGCACATGAGAATCAAAGGTCCAGGCGTGCGTGAACCCGAACCGTTCAGCTCGTTGTGTCAATTCAATGACACGCTGCGCCGGTGGATTAGTCTGGAGGGTGACGCCGAAGTCCATGTTCCCTGCCTCTCTCTACGCTCGCCTGTGCCACCACCTGCGGAACTCCGTACATAGCCCGTCAAATATAGAAGGCCGCCGGGCCTGGGTCCAGCATCGGCGAGGCCGCGACGAAGACCCCGAACGTGGCCGCGTCAGGCATAGGCAAACCCTACGCCGTCTCCGGCTCTTCGCTCGACTCGCGGGCTGGCTCGGTGGCTGGCTCGGTGGCGCGGCCCCCGATCATGGAGAAGATCAGATACATCACGGCAGTCACGCCGAAGGTGAAGAACAGGCCGTAGTTGTAGAGGCTCTCGATGAACGTCGGGTCCTGAAAGACACCGGTGAACTTGGGATCGGTGGCGGCCTTGAAGAAGCCCGGCAGCACGGGGACGACGCCGATGAAGACGGCGGTAATCGCCCGCCAGTTCCAGCCGCCGGAGTAGGCGTAGCGGCCATCCAGTTTGTAGAGATCGGCGAGGTCGAGTTGGCGGCGGCGCACGATCCAGTAGTCCACGATCATCACGGCCCCGATGGCCCCGAGCAGGCTGCCGTAGCCAACCAGCCAGGTGAAGATGTACGCCCCGGCCGTCTCCAAGAGCAGCCACGGGAACGAGAGGATGCCGATGACCGCCGTGATCATGCCCCCCATCCGAAACGAGATGTACTTCGGCGCCAGGTTCGAGAAGTCGAAGGACGGGGAGACCACGTTCGCCGCCATGTTAGTGGAGATCTGGGCTATTGCGATCACGAACATGGCGAGGATCAAAAGCGCCGGGATGTCGCCGGTGAGGCGCGTGACGAGCGTCACCGGGTCCCATATGGCCTCGTCGAATACCACGATGGTCGCAGCCGTGACCGCGATGCCGATGAAGGAAAACGCCGTCATCGTCAGGGGAAGCCCGATAGCCTGTCCGACGACTTGCGAACGCTGGCTCTTCGCGTAGCGAGTGAAATCCGGGATGTTGAGGGACAGCGTGATCCAATACCCCACGTTCGCCGCCAGCGACGGCCAGAAGAGAGCCCAGAACGGCGCGTTGCCTTGCTGTAACTGCGCCGATGTGGAGAACACGTTGCTGATGCCGCCGCCGGCCACGAATCCCCAGATGAGAAGCGCGATGCTGCCCCCGATCAGGAGCGGCGCGGAGAGCGACTCGAAAACCTTCACACCCTCGATGCCGGTCAGGATGATGACGACCTGTATCGCCCAGAATACGAAGAAGGCTATGAAAGCGTGGTTCGGGATATTCGCCCAGCCGCCCCACGCGGCGGTCGTCAGGACATCGAGGGCGACACCGCCGAGCCAGGTCTGGATGCCGAACCAGCCGCAGGCCACCAGGGCGCGGGCCATCGCCGCGAAGTTTGCCCCGCGCACCCCGAAGGAGGCCCGGACAAAGACCGGGAATGGGACGCCGTACTTCGTTCCCGCGTGGGCATTGAGGAGCATGGGGACCAGGACGATCACGTTCCCCAGCGAGATGGTCAGGAGCGCCTGCCACCAGTTCATGCCGGCGGCTATGAGGCCGGAGGCCAGCAGGTAAGTGGTGATGACTATGGACATCCCGATCCAGAGCGCCGCGATGTTGTACGTCGTCCAGGTGCGCTCTTCTGGCTCTGTCGGCGCGAGGTCGTTGTTGTAAAGCGGCGACGCGCTGACCTCCGCCCTTATGCGCGCCAGCTCCGCCGGGTCGTTGATCGCCAGGTCCCGATATTCGTCCCGCTGCATGAGTTCTCCCTTCGGTCGCGCTGGTCAGCTTGTCAGCATTCTGGTTTCGCTGACGGCTACTTCTTTGCCGCCCTTTACCGCAACTCCACGCCGTGCCGCTCCATGAGCTCCGGAACTCGCTCCATGTGGAAGGTCAGGCTGTATCTGGCGGCGACCCCGGAGATCCTCCCCAAATCCGGCGGCCCGCCTGGCGGCGTCGAGGAGAGGACCTCCGCCAGATCCTCGAAGTATCTCTCGAAGCCCGCCGGGGAGATGATCTCCAGTATTCGCGCTCTCTCCGGCCCCGCGTTCCAGAAGGCGTGGGGAACGCCACGAGGCTTTATGACGTAAGCTCCCGGCCCGGCCACGAACTCCTCCTCGCCGACCATCACCCCGACCTCGCCCTCGATCACGAACGAAACCTCATCCTCGTTCTCGTGCGTGTGCGGTGGACCGGCCAGAACCCTCGGCTCCAGCGGATGCTCGACCATCGAATACGCGCCTCCCGTCTCCTCTCCCGAAACCTTGCCCACGACCCCGAAACTGCCCCGCAAGACGACCTCGCCTTCGTTCGGAAGGATCATCCTTCTCTCATTCGCCACGGGAAAGCCTCCTCAACTCGCCGCCCGCTCCATCGTCTTCTCCGCGAGCCGGTGAAGCGCCCGCACGCTCATCTCGATATCCTCCTCCGGCGTGTCCTCGTCCGTCGTGTGGCTGAGACCCCGCAAGCTTTTCACGAAGAGCATCACCGTTGGCATAAGGCGCGCCATCTCCGCCGCGTCGTGCAGCGGCCCGCTCGGCAGGCGGTGGGATCTGCCGGCTATTTCGGTGATCGCCTCATCTGCCAGTTCGATCAAGGCGCCATCGAACGGGATGGGCTCTATGCGCCACAACCGCTCCCATTCGATGGAGACGCCTTCCTCGTCGGCGATGCGCTCGGAGTTTTCTTTGGCTGCCGCGAGCATCTCCGCCAGCACGTCCGCGTCGAGGGCGCGCTGGTCGAGGGACATCTCGCACCACCCGTTGAAGGCCGTCACGATGGCCGGGCTGACATTCACGAACCCGGTCGTGGCCCGCACGTCGTCGCGGCGAGCGGCGTCGTCCCGGAACTCGATAGCGGATCGGGCCGCCGCAATGAAGGCATCACGGCGCACGTCCATCGGCGTGGAGCCGGAGTGGGCATGTTGTCCCGTGAAACGAACGGCGTGCCGCTCGACCCCGAAGGTGCCGAGCACGACGCCGAGCGGGAGGTCCATCCGCTCCAACACCGGGCCTTGCTCGATGTGAAGCTCCAGGTACGCCACCGCGTTCTCCAACTGACGACCAGCCTCGTTCACCCGGTCGAGGTTCACGCCATGCTTCCGCAGCGCGTCCGGCAGCGTCACGCCGTCTTTGTCTTTGAGGTTCCGCACATCATCGGGTTTGAGCGCGCCGGCGGCGGCCCCTGATCCGAAGAGGCTTCGTCCGAAGCGGGCACCTTCCTCGTCAGCCCAATCCACAAGGCGCAGGGTGACGGGGCGTTGTCGCGGAGCGAGGACGCGTATGACTTCGAGCCCCCCGATCACATTCAAGGCCCCATCCAGCCAACCGCCATTCGGCACGGAATCCATGTGCCCGCCGATCAGGACGGCCCTCTCGGAGTCGCCGGGAGCCGTGGCCCAGATGTTGCCGGCCTCATCAGTCTCGATCTCCGAGATGCCATCTATCTCCGATAACTTATTCGTCAGCCATTCTCGGGCCTCTTTCCATGTCTCCGTCCAGGCTACGCGACGCGCACCGTCCGGGCCGCCGGTGAGTTCGGCAAGCTCCTTCAACTCCTCGACGGCGCGGCGGGCGTCCACCCCTTCGGCCTGCATCAGCCGACCTTCTCCCGCGTACCCACCTCGGCGAGAGCCTCCTCGAAGACGTTCGCGGCTTGCGTGGCGGCCTCGTGGGTGATGGTGAGCGGAGGCGAGATGCGGATGGTGTTCGCCTTCAAACCGCCCTTCCCGACCAGCACGCCACGTTCCCGGCACGCCTCCATGAACCTGGCCGCCGCCCTCGGGTCCGGCTCTCCATCCGGCCCGGTAAGTTCGATGGCGAGCATCAGCCCACGACCGCGCACCTCCCCGGCCATCGGGTTGCGTTCGGACATCTTCACGAGACGGTCCTTCAGGTAACCGCCGACCTCATCCGCATTGCGTTGCAGGTCGTTCTCCAGGATGAACTCGATGTTCGCCAGCGCGCCGGCGCTGGAGACGTGGTTGCCGCCGAAGGTGGAGATGTGGAGTTTCGGGGAGAGCGAGTCCACGATATCGGCCCGACCCATCACCGCGCCGATTGAGAGGCCGTTCCCAAGACCCTTCGCCATCGTGACGAGGTCCGGCTCCACCCCGGATTGCTCGATGCCCCAGAAGTGGGATCCCGTGCGCCCGAACGCCGTCTGCACCTCGTCGGAGATGAACAGGATGCCGTGCTCGTCCAGAATTTCTTTTACCCGTGAGAGGTACGCCGGCGGAAGCTCTATGAAGCCGCCGACGCCCTGTATCGGTTCGGCGATGAACGCCGCGACGTGGCCCGTGGTGGAAGTCTCTATGAGGTTCCGGACATCTTCGGCGCACGCCCGGGCGAACTCCTCGGCGTCCTCGAACTGACGGTATATTGGACTATACGAGCGGTGCGGGGTCATTGCGTAGCTCACGTCGAGGGCGGAGCGGGGCGTCGCCCGCCAGGAGCCCTGACCAGTGATCCCCATCGTCCCAAACGAGCCACCATGGTAAGAGCCGCGCAGGGCGATGATCTCGCTAGAGCCCCTGTAGTGCGTCGCAAACAGCAAGGCCGCCTCGTTCGCCTCCGAGCCACTGCCGACGAAGAAGACCTTTTTATCGCCCGAGATGGGAGCGAGTTCGACCAGCTTCTCGGCGAGCTTGACCTGGTTCTCGATCAAATACAGCGTCGAGGAGTGGAAGATCTTGTCAGCCTGCGCTTTGACGGCCTCCGAGATCTCCGGCACCGCATGTCCGCTGATGGTCGTCACTATGCCGCCGAAGAAGTCCAGATACTCGTTGCCCTCCGAGTCCCAGACCCTGAATCCCTCGCCGCGCACCAACTCCACCGGGCGCTCGTAGTTCAGGGAGATCCACTCCGGCAAAACCGCTCTGTGTCTGGCCGCCAATTCTTCTGGATTCATGCCACATACCCGCCTTCCAATATACTCATCACGACGAGCGGCTCGTATGCGCCGCAGACCCGGCCACGCTCACATCCGCGCCTCCATAAGGGGCGCCTCGAAGCTCCGCTCGATGAACCGCCCGGAACCATGCTCACCGACCACCTCGCCATCCCGGTACACGAGGTTGCCGCGCACGTACACGGAGGCCGGGCCGCCAGTAAACGTCATCCCCTCGTATGGCGTGTAGTCCACATTGCCGTGACGATTCTCCACCGTGGCGGTGATCTCCAGTTCCGGGTCCCAGAGAACGATGTCGGCGTCCGCACCGGGGATCAGGGCTCCCTTGCGCGGGTACATGCCGTGGATCTTCGCCTGGTTGGTCGAGAGTACCGAGACGAACTGGTTCTCGGAGAGGTGGCCCTCGCTCACCCCGAGCTTCCAGAGCGTCATCGCCCGTTCCTCAGCGCCAGGGAGGCCGTTGGGGATCAAGGTGAAGTCGTCGCGGCCCAACTCTTTCTGTCCCTCGTAGTTGAAGGCGCAGTGGTCGGAGCCGAATATTTGCAGGTCCCCGATCTGCAACCCCCGCCACAGCGCCTCCCGGTTCCATTCGCGCCTCAATGGCGGTGAGCAGACGTACTTCGCGCCCTCGAACCCCTCACGCGCCAGGTCCTCGTATGAGAAGGCGAAGTATTGCGGACAGGTCTCCGCGTACACGGTCTGTCCCAGCTCGTGCGCCCGGTGGACCTCCTCAAGCGCCGCCGCGCAGGAGACGTGGACGACGAGCAGCGGCGCGCCGGCTATCTCGGCGAGCTGGATGGCCCGGTTCGTGGCCTCCGCCTCGACCTCCGGCGGGCGGGTGAGGGCGTGAAAGCGCGGGGCGGTGTCGCCGCGAGCGAGAGCCTGTTCCTGGAGCTTGCTTATTACGTCGCCGTTCTCGGCGTGGACCATGACGAGGACACCGGCATCGCGGGCTATCTGCATGGCCTCGAACAGGTCGTCGTCTTCGGTGTAGAGTGGCGTGCCCTTGTACGCCATGAAGATCTTGATGGAAGAGACGCCCCGTTCCGGAAGGTTCGGGATCTCCGCTTTGATCTCCTGCGTCAGATTGGTTATGGCGACGTGGAAACCGTAGTCTATGAGCGCCTTGCCCTCAGCCTTCTGAGTCCAGGCATCAATGGCGCCTGAGAGGTTGCCATCCACGTCCTGCAACGAAAAATCCACGATGGTCGTCGTGCCGCCAGCGACGGCCGCCGCGGTGCCGCTCGCCCAGTCGTCGGCGGAGACGGTCCCCCCGAAGGGCATCGCCATGTGAGTGTGTCCATCTATGAAGCCCGGCATCACCAGCTTGCCCGAGGCGTCAACCACTTCGGCATCGCCCCCGCCAAGGTTCGCGCCGATGGCTCGTACCTGATCATCCTCAACCAGCACGTCCGCCAGGTAGCTGCCATCGGCGGTGACCACAGTCCCGCCGGAAAAGAGTATCCTGCTCAACTCCCGCTCCTCTCTAGTCCAGGAAATCGGCCTGGCCTCCCGCACTATGAACGATCGCGCCGAAGCCGACTATAGCCCCACGGAAAGAGATCCCCGAGGGAGAACGCGCCGGGCTTGTCCCTCCGTAGCATGATCCCCTCCCCACCGTGCGATTCCCGCTTTCGGAAGGTCAGTATAGGTCTCGCCGCTACGCCGCGCAAAGACGCCGTATCGTCCGGGCCAACGCCTCCACGCCGACGAGGATAGCTTCCTCCTCCCAGTCGAATGCGGGGTTGTGATGGCCCGCCGCGAGCGGGCTGCCGAAGATCATGTACGTCGCCATCCCGCCGCGCTCCCGCACGCGCCGCATTATGACCGTCGCGTCCTCGGAGCCGCCGATGGATGCCTCCGGCAACACGCGCCGGACGAACTTCGCGCCTCCACACGCCTCCTCGACGATGCCGGGCCATTCCTCGTCGCAGACGGCGCTTATCCCCCGTCCGACGACCTCCATCTCAGCCTCGGAGGCGTCGAGGTCTTCCGTGGCGCCGCGAGTCTCTATCTGCATTTCGGCGCGGTCGGGGATGACGTTGCGGCCCGTCCCGGCGTTGAGGGTCCCGACGCTCTGAGCAAGGCCGATGCCGAGGATGATCGTAAGTACCGTCCCAAGCGGCGGGAACTCCGCGAAGTTCGTCACCGCCGAGGTCAGCATGTACTCGATGCCGTCGCGGGAGATCAAACTCTCGACGGCTATCCGCTCCCCCGAAGCAGGGTCTTCGACCGTAACCCCGAAAAGGCTCACGACCCACGAGAGCACCACGATGAACAGCGCCAGATAGACGAAGATCAAAAACGGATGCGGCAGCCTGTTCCCGGCCCGCTCCACGCCATCCAGGAATCGCCCCAATGCTCCGCCGCTAGCTACCGACATAGACAGCCCCTCCTCCGCTGGCTCTGGAATAGCGCG
>Ga0136620_10001630_pt1 | contig 10665 bp, 10 predicted proteins | sample AntDrymUQ4162106_2_FD_104806 | JGI IMG/M metagenome (GOLD analysis project Ga0136620, IMG submission 104806) | Polar desert sand microbial communities from Dry Valleys, Antarctica - metaG UQ416 (21.06) | ecosystem: Environmental > Terrestrial > Soil > Desert | place: Antarctica: Dry Valley... | reverse complement strand
TCTCCGGGATTCTGATCGAGCGCGAGACGATCGACAAGGACCAGTTCGAGCGGCTGCTCGCGGGCGAGTCCGAGGAGGAGGTCTTCAAGGAGGAGACGCCGCCTGAGGCCGAGGAGAAGCCCGCCGAGGAGGAGCGCCGACGCGTCCCGCAGCCGAAGCCGAAGCCCTTCCCGCTGCCGGGCGCCCTGTCGCAGCCGCCTCCCCCTGAGGGCGCCAAGGGGTAACCGATGGCTGTCAGGCGGATGCAGCAAGCACGCCGCCACCAGTTAATGGGCGCTGTGCTGACCCTAGGTGCCGCAGGCGCGCTGCTGTCGCTCCCGGCCGCGGAGGCAAAGCGTTTGACCACGGTGGTCGTCGCCGGAGCCGACGGGCGCTCAGTCGAGGTCCCCGTTTCGCTACTCGAACCGTCCCAGCCTTCGAGCACGCTCGGCGGGCTCCGCGGAGGGTTCGTGCTCGCGTATCCGCTGATCGACGGCGGTCTGCCGGCCCGCGCCGCGCGCGTCTATCCCTCCGCCGCGGCGCTCTGCAGCAGCTGGGACACGCTGGTGACGCCGCGCCGGAGCAACTGCTCGCGGCTGACGCAGGCAGCCGTGCGCCGCTTCTCGGGCCTCCACCTGAGCCGGTTCCGGACAGCGGCTCCGTCGCTGCGGCGGATCGCCTCTCTACGCTCGCTTGCGGCGCCGAACAACTACCTCGCCGGAATCGAGCTCGCCTTCCACCGCTGGCGCGAGGCACGCGCCTCAGCGCGGCCGGCGGCGTGCGTGAAGGTGACGGCGCGCTGGCGCCCGGCGGGTGGACGGCCGACGGCTTTTTGCCTCGCCCGGGACGGTGCTTGGGCCAATGGGAAGCTGTATCCGTACCCTCGAGCCGTCTGCCGGGCGGCCGACCTGGTCGGCTCCGTCTTCGCGCCCGCGCTCCCCGCGTGCACTTGAGATCCGCGAGGACGCCCGAGTCTGCGATCTGCCGTCCGTGACCGCCTGAACCAATCTCCTGCGCGGCCGGCTACCGGCCACGGCCGCGCAGGGTGCCGCCGACCTACGCAGGCGTCGCGCCCTTGCTCTCCCAGAAGCGGTTCAGCGCCCCCTGGACCTTGATGACCCAGATGATCAGCCCGGCCAACGGGATCAACATCCAGAAGCCGGTCTTGCCGCTCACCGGGGGCTCCATGCCCGCCTTCTTGTACAGGTTGTTCCCGACCTCCGAGGGCGCGACGAACCACATCACGATTCCGACGACGATCCCGATGACGAGCCACAGGATGCCGCCCAGGCCCTCGCCCGAGTACTTCTTGATCTCGTCGCCGGTCTTGTAGAGCCAGTAGATGAAGTAGATCCCCAACGTGATCAACGTCAGGATGATCACGAAGGCGACGCCCCTCGGCTTCCCGACGGGTTGGTCGCTGGTTGCTGCTGCTGGCGTGGCTGTGGTCATGTCGAGTCGTGCCTCCTTCGAAGGGACGGTCAACTAATCACGGCCGCCTTGGCGAAGTCAACTACCGTGGCGCCGTGATCGCTGCCGGAGTGCCGATCGAGGAGCGCTTCTCCCGCCCCTCGGTGATGGGGATCGTGAACGTGACGCCGGACAGTTTCTCGGACGGCGGCGTCAACCTCGACCCCGATGACGCGGTCTCGACCGCGCGACGGATGCTCGAGGAGGGGGCCGCGATCGTGGACGTGGGCGGCGAGTCGACCCGGCCCGGGGCAACGGCCGTTAGCCTGGGCGAGGAGCTCCGGCGGGTCATTCCGGCGCTCGAGGGGCTCGCGGGCCTCCCCGTCTCGATCGACACCTCGAAGGCAGACGTCGCCCGGCGCGCGCTCGAGCTCGGGGCCGAGCTGGTGAACGACGTGACGGCGCTTCGCGGTGACCCCGCGCTGGCTGACGTGGTAGCGGAATCGGGGGCCTACCTCTGCCTGGTGCACATGCGCGGGACCCCCCGGACGATGCAGACGGACCCGCGCTACGAGGACGTCGTCTCGGAGGTGGCGGCCTTCCTCGAGGAGCGGCTCCGGTTCGCGGTCTCGGCCGGGGTACGCGAGGAGCGGATCTGCCTCGATCCCGGCATCGGCTTCGGGAAGAGCGTGAGACACAACCTGGAGCTCCTCCACCGTCTGGGAGAGCTCGCCACACTCGGGCGCCCCCTGCTCGTCGGGCTCTCCCGCAAGAGCGTGCTCGGCCGCGTCGCCGGTGACCCGGGCGCTCGCACGGGCACGGCGGCCGCGAGCCTCGGCGCCGCCGTTTCCGCCTTCGAGCGAGGAGCCTGGATCCTCCGCGTCCACGACGTTCGGGGGCACGTCGAGGCGCTCGAGGTGGCGCGGGCGGTGGCCACAGCCCCGCACGCCCGAGCTGCTGGGCCCAGGGAGTCCTCGGGGGTCACGGTGGAGCTGCGCGGTCTCGAGATCCCTGGTCGCCACGGTCTCGAGGAGCACGAGCGAGAGCGGGAGCAGACCTTCCTCTACGACCTCTGGCTGCAGGTCTCGGACGCTGCTCTCTCGGACCGGATCGAGGACGCCGTCGACTACCGGGCCGTGGCCGAGCGCGTGCGCGCTGTCTCGGCCGGGCACCAATACTCGCTGCTCGAGGCCCTGGCGGCCGCGGTCGCCGACGCCGTCGCCGCCGAGTTCCCCGTCGACCGGGTTCGTGTACGGGTCCGCAAGCCTCGCGCGCGGCCGGCGGGACTGACGCTCGAGTACTCCGCGGCGACCGTCGAGCGGGCCCCGGGAGACTGGGAACGTGGGTCTATACCCCACGCGCTCGTGCGGTCGGTTCAGACGGATCACGGGCAGAGCCCGTGATCCTGAGGCGGGCATCGCAAGCGACGCCCTTAGGGGCGTGGTCTCTACTCCACGCGCTCGTCCGGTCGGTTCAGACGGATCACGGGCAGAGCCCGCGATCCTGACGCGGGCATCGCAAGCGACGCCCTTGGGGGCGTCGTCCCTACCCCACGCGCTCGTTCGGTCGGTTCAGACGGATCACGGGCAAAGCCCGCGATCCTGAAGCGGGCATCGCAAGCGACGCCCTTAGGGGCGTCGTCCCTACCCCACGCGCTCGTTCGGTCGGTTCAGACGGATCACGGGCAGAGCCCGCGATCCTGAGGCGGGCATCGCAAGCGACGCCCTAGGAGCGTGGTCCCTACTCCACGCGCTCGTCCGGTCGGTTCAGACGGATCACGGGCAAGCCCGCGATCCTGACGCGGGCATCGCAAGCGACGCCCTTGGTCAGGCGCCCGCCACCGTTCTGATCGAGAAGCCGTAGCTCGTCGAGCGCACGCCCTTGCCGAGGAAGACGTCCGCGTAGACAAAGGTGCCGCGGGGCCCTGGGTTCGGGACGCGGACGAGCTCCTCGCGGACGCCCGCCCGCTCGCTCGACCCGAGCAGGTCGCGCGCCAGCTCGGTCTCGTCTTCCTCGAACACGCTGCGGGTCCCCGGCCCCCACACGTCGAGCTCCACGTCGCGGTCGCCGCGGGCGAAGACGACGACCGTCTTCCCCGGTGGGACGTACACGCGGTAGACGTCGTCGGGGTCCTCGCTCGCATCGAGCCGGGCCCTCAGGGAGGCTGTTGGCTTGGTGGGGGTCGTCAGCGGATTCCGTCCCCGGGCGAAGAGTCTGCTCGGCCCGACCTGGTCGATGTCGTCGTTTGGCTCCTGCGGATCCGGCGGCGGGGCGGGCATTGCGAGGGCCCGGGGGATGTCGAGCCGCCCGTAGCCTGTCGGCTGGTCGTACCCGCGCCTGCCGACGTCGCGGGCAGAGCGACGCATCAGGGCGAAGACCTGGGTGTTGTCGAGCTCGGGCCGGCTGGTCCAGACCCAGGCCGTCGCGCCCGCGACCAGCGGCGAGGAGAAGCTCGTGCCGTCCTCGACCCCGTAGCCGGAGGCCTTGTAGGCGAGTGGCAGCGCCACCGGGATCGCCTGTCCGGGGGCCGTCAGGTCGACGAAGGCCGACGAGCTCGAGAAGAACGCCGGCTCGTTTGTCTCGTCGGTGGCCGCGACCGTGAGGACGTGGGGGAGGCTCGCGGGGTACTCGATCGGGTTGCCCTCCTGGAAATCGTTTCCCGACGAGGCTACGACGAGCGAGCCACGGCTGAGCGCGAGCAGGATGGCCTCCTCCTCGATCGGGTCGAACTCCTCGCTGCCGAGGCTCAGGTTGATCACGGTCGGCCCGCGCCGCGAGCCGGCGAGGATGCCGCGGATCTCATTCGAGAGGTTGCCGGCCCCGCGCGGGCTTGCGTCCCAGACCTGGAGCAGCGCCTGCGGATAGACGCCCACGAGACCGATGCCGTTGGCCGGCGCCGCGACGACCGAGGCGACCGCAGTGCCGTGGTCGTCGTCGGGGCCGACGACGGTCTGCCGGTTCAGCGCGAGCGTGTCCGGACGGCGGTCGAACTCAGGGTGTGCGAGGTCGACGCCCGTGTCGATCACCGTGACCGGGACCCCGGGGCCGGGCGGCTCGACGCGGTCGGCGCCGACCATCTTGAGCCAGTACTCGCTCGGGAGCAGCGGATCGCCGGCGTGGAGGTGGGTCCGGGGGCGGCGCAGCGGGTGGTCGGCGACGACTCGTCGAAGCGTGCGCCCCAGCGTGAGCTCCGGCACGATCTGGCGCGCGATCTCGCGCTGCAACCGCCAGAGGCCGAGCTCTGCGGCGACGAGCGTAGCGCCGCTTCGACGAAGTAGCGGCAGCGCCAGGTGACCCCGGACCCGGTCGAGCTGGATCAGCGCGAACGAATTCCGATCGAGCGCCTGCACGTCGAGGACGCCGGCCGACGCGGGAACGGGTCGGGTCGAGGTGCGCAGGCGATGCGCAGCGGCCGGCGAGGTGGCTGCCAGGGCCACGACGAGGAGGGCGAAGGCCGTTCGCTTCACGGCGGCCAGGGTAGCCGCAGCGAGCGACAATGAAGCGATGGCACGCGCATACGTCGGCCTCGGGTCGAACCTCGGCGATCGTGAGAGCACGCTCCGGCGAGCGCTCGCTCGCCTCGCCGCCGAGCCCGGGGTCTCGGTCGTGGCCGTCTCGAGCTTCCGGGAGACCGACCCGGTTGGCTGCGTCGACCAGCCCCGGTTCGTCAACGCCGCGGTCGCGCTCGAGACCCAGCTCGAGCCGCCGGCGCTGCTGTGCCGCCTGCTCGCGATCGAGCGCGAGCTCGGCCGGACGCGGCTCGGCCCTCGCCTCGGCCCGCGGACGATCGACCTTGATCTGCTCCTCCACGACGACCGGGTCGCCGCCGGCCCCGACCTCGAGCTCCCTCACCCGCGGCTGCACGAGCGCCGCTTCGTGCTGGAGCCGCTCGCCGAGCTCGACCCGGGCCTCGTCGTGCCCGGGCGCGGCCCGGTGGCCGCGCTCCTCTCGAAGCTAGACTGAAATCGATGTCGCACCTGGACGAGCTCGACGAGTTCGAGGCAGAGCTCGAGCTCCGCCTCAAGAAGGAGTACACCGCCGTCTTCGGGCTCTTCCGCTACTGCGTGCTGACCCAGGACGCGACCTACCTCTGCAACCGGCTCGACCTGAACTACGTCCCGCAGCCGAGCTACCCGTTCTTCCACCTCAAGCTCGAGGACGTCTGGGTCTGGGACAAGAACCGGCCGAGCCGGATGATCCCGCGCGCGGAGGTCTACACGTCGAGCGACGTGACCGTCGAGGAGCTCCGCGGCGAGGGGGAGGAGCCGAAGTTGACGGCGGAGGCGCTGGCGGAACGGATCGGCGAGCCGCTGACCTCGGACGACGACGCGGCCTAGGTCGGGGCCTAGATGCTTGTCTGGAAATTCACGCGACCCGGCCGGTGGCCCCGACACACTGCGCGGGATCAGCACGTCTGCTCGCCGCCCGTAGCGCTGCTACGAACGACGAGCAGCCGCGGTGCCCCGCTTGGTCGGGGCCATCCCCTGCAGTGCGCGAATTCCCGGACAAGCAGCTAGCCCCCGCCGACCCTTGCTCCTCACCGTCGACGTCGGCAACACGCAGACGGTCCTCGGCCTGTACGACGGCGAGCTCCTCGTCGACCACTGGCGGCTCGCGACCGACCCGCGCCGGACGGGCGACGAGCTCGGCGTCCTCGTCCGCAGCCTGCTCGACCCCCGCTCGCTGACCGGGATCTGCCTCTCGTCGACGGTTCCCCAGCTCGTACGGGCCTACGAGGAGCTCGCGGAGCGGTACACGGCCGCCGCGCTGCTGACACTGGGGCCCGGGACGAGGACCGGGATTCCGATCCGCTACGACGATCCGCGAGAGGTGGGCCCCGACCGGATCGCGAACGCGGTCGCCGCGCGCGAGCGCCATGGCTCGCCTTGCATCGTGGTCGACTTCGGCACCTCGACGAACTTCGACGTCGTCTCTTCGGAGGGCGCCTACGTCGGCGGCGTCCTCGCCCCTGGGGTGGAGATCTCGATGGACGCGCTCTTCGCGCGGGCCGCGAGGCTCGTCAAGGTGGATGTCGTCGAGCCGGCGAGCGTGATCGGCAAGACGACCGCGACCGCGCTGCAGTCGGGGCTCGTCTACGGGTTCGCGGGTCAGGTCGACGGCATCGTCGCTCGGATCCGCGCCGAGCTCGGCACCGAGGCAACGGCGATCGCGACGGGAGGGCTCGCGGAGCTGATCGCGCCCCATTCGAGCACGATCTCCGTCGTCGACCCGTTCCTGACGCTCGATGGCCTCCGGCTGATCTGGGAGCTGAACGTCAGCGAACGGTGAACGCGCCGCCGCGCACCGCCGCGCCCACATTTCCTGCCCGGTCGCGCGGCACCGCCCGCACGAGGTAGTCGCCGGCAGCGAGCCGGACCCGCACCGGCGCGGAATTGCGACCCGCCTTGCCGACGACGGAGAGGCTCGCCACCCGGCGCCCTTTCCGCTCGAGGCTCAGGGCCACGGTCGCCGGCTCGGAGAGCATGAACCGCACGAGCGGCCTTCCGAGCACGAGCCGGGCTGACAGGCCGGTGAGCCGGGGCGGGGTGCGGTCGGCGTCGTCGTTTCGGATCGTGGCGACTGGGGTCGCTCGCGGGAGCGTCGCGCTCCCGGCGGCCGAGAGGCGGAGGAAGAACGTCTCGTCGCGCTCGACGACGCGGTCGGCGACCACGCCGACGTGCACCCGCTTCTCGATCTCGCCCGGCGCGTAGACGAGCGTCCCGGAGGCCGTCGCGTAGTCGGCGCCGGGTCTCGCGGTGCCCGGCGTTGTTCGGTAGGCGACGCGCACCGGCTGCTGCGCAGGCGGCGAGACCTTGACGGCGAACGTGAGCGTCGTCCGGCCGCGGTTCCCCTCTGGCACTGCAACGTTCGCGGCGGAGACCGCCGTCGCCGAGGTTGGCGTTCCGGCCGCGCGATAGGCGGCGAGCACGTCGATCCGGCCGTGGCCGTAGGTGTTGTTCGGCACCTGCGAGGGAACCTCGCTTCCGCAGGGGATTGCCGGCGTCAGTTTGACGGCGGTCTGCTCGAGCAGCTGCTCCGTCCGGTCGACGTTGCCGCGGAGGGTCGGAAAGCCCGACCAGAGCAGGAGCGCGGCCGCGCCCACGTGCGGGGAGGCCATCGAGGTGCCGCTCTTCGTCCCGTAGCCCTCGCGGATGCTCGAGCGGACGCTCACGCCCGGGGCGACCAGGTCGGGCTTCGTCCGTCCGCTGCCGTCCGCCGTGACGGGCCCTCGGCTGCTCGAGGACGCGATCAGGTCGTTCCGGTCGGTCGACCCGATGGTGACCGAGGAGTCGTAGACGGCCGGCGGGAACGCCACCGTCGAGCAGTTCGGGCCCTCGTTCCCGGCGGAGACCGAGATGAAGATCCCGGCCGCCCGGATCGCATCGACGGCCTGCTGGAGGCTTCCGACGGCGCAGGACTCGCTGGGCGGGCACGAGTAGGAGTTCCCGATCGCATGCGGGCGCCTGGCGGGGTCGGGACTGGCGCCGTTCAGGTCGGTCGGGGCGAGGAAGAACTGGAGGCACTCGATGTACGTGCTCGGGCGTCCGACCCCCTCATCCATGTTGCGGCAGGAGATCCACCTGGCGCCGGGAGCGACGCCGATCTGGTTGCCGGCGCCGTCGTCACCGACCGCCGTGCCGAGCGTGTGCGTGCCGTGCGACCCGCGATCGTCGTCGCAGGGCACTCTGAGGCCGAAGCCGCACAGGTTGGTGCCGTCACCGTTGACGTCTGCGTGGATCGCGTCCCACCAGTTGTAGTCGTGGGTCGCCGAGGAGCCGTTCCAGCCGCGATAGCGGCTCTTCAGCGCGGTGTGATCCCAGACCACGCCGGTGTCCGCATTCGCGTAGACCATGTCCTCGCCTCTGTGTCCGAGCGCCCAGACCCCGGGGGCGCCGACCTTCTCGACGTTCCACTCGATCGCGCGCGGGGCCGAGGGCCCGGCCTCGCGGGCATCGCCCATGAGACCTCTGAACGCCCGGTCCGGCTCGACCGCGGCCACGTCCGCGCGGCCGGCCACGGCATCCACGGCCGCACGTGTCCCCTCCACGGCGAGGGCGTTGACGATCCAGTACGCCCGGACGCGCGCGCCCTGGCCGGCGAGCGCCGTGATCACGTCCTGCTGGCTCGCGGCCGCCGCCCCGCGGAGCGCGCCCACGATCGCCCGGCCCTGCTCCGCACGGCTTGCCGGGCTGCGCCCGAGCAGCTCCAGGTCCGGGCGCGCCCTCAGACGGACGAGGAAGTGTCCGGTGCGACCGCCGGCCGTGTCCTCGTAGACCCGCGGGTCGACGTGGGCTACGGGCACCTGGCCGCGGTCCGACCCCGCGAGCGCTCCGGTGGCGGCCACCGCGCCTGCGGCAGCGAGCACGCTTGCCGCGAGAACGCGCATTATCCGCCTCCGTAGATCGAGATCGGCAGATCGAGTAGGACGTCCTCCGTCTGCGGCAGCTCCTCCTCGAGGCGCTCGAGGACGTCCGCGGCGTCCGGTGCGGCGACGAGCAGGCGCTGCTCGATCTCGGCGGTCGTCTCGCAGACGACGAGCTCCTGCTTGAACGCCCGGGGGAACCGGCCCCGCCCGAGGTACCAGCCGTAGAACTTCTTCAGGAAGCTGGCGGCCCGCCGCTCTCCCAGCTCGCGCACGGTCTCCCGGACGAAGAGGATCAGCTCGGCCGCGACCTCCCCCCGGGTTGGCTGAGGTGCGTCCGGCTCGAGGAGCTCACGCAGCACCCAGGGGTTTCCCTGAGCGGCGCGCCCGACCATCACCGCCGCGCACCCGGTCGTCCCGAGGATCGCCCGTGCCTGGCCGTGCGACGTGACGTCGCCGGAGGCGATCACGGGAACCTTCACCCGTTCGACGAGCTCGGCCGTGAGCGAGTGGTCGGCGAAGCCCGTGTACATCTGCCTCGCCGACCTCGGATGCAGCGTCAGCGCCGCCGCGCCCGCCTCGACGAGCCGCGGGCCGACGTCGAGGCATGCGCGCGACCCGTCCTCGAGACCGCGGCGCATCTTCACGGAGACGGGCACGGCGACGGTGCCGGCGACCGCCTCGACGATGCGCGCGGCGCGGTCCGGCTCGTCGAGCAGCGTCGCTCCGGCCCCGGTCTTCGTCACCTTCCGCACGGGGCAACCGAAGTTGATGTCGACGACGTCGGCTCCGGCCGCCTCGACCATGCTCGCGGCCTCGGCCATCACAGCCGGCTCCGAGCCGAAGATCTGGACGGCCAGGGGGTGCTCGTCGGAGGCGATCCGGAGGTACCCGAGCGTCCGCTCGTTGCGGTGCTGCAGGCCCGCGCAGCTGACCATCTCCGAGCAGACGAGGCCGGCCCCGAACCGGCGCCCCTGGCGGCGGAAGGCCTGCACGCTCACCCCGGCCATCGGAGCCAGCACGAGCCGCGTCGGGATGGCGACCTGGCCGATCCACCACGGGCTGGCGAGATCGGCGCCCACCGCGGGATCGTAGCCGCAGGGAGCCTGTTGACGGGTTGGCGAGCCCGAATGTAGAATCCCGGCCCGCGACGGCGCCGCTAGCGCCGGCGCGTTTTTTTCGATGCGGGTCAGGAGGCCGGGCGTGAAGGAAGTCATCCTCACTTCTGAGGGCTACGAGAAGCTCAAGGCCGAGATCGAGTACCTGTCGAACGAGAAGCGGCGCGAGGTTGCGGACAGGATCCGGGTGGCGCGCGAGTTCGGCGACATTTCCGAGAACGCCGAGTACGACGACGCGAAGAACGAGCAGGCGATGGTCGAGCACCGGATCGCCCAGCTGGAGGAGCGTCTGAGCGCGGCGAGGGTGATCGCCAAGGGAGACGTCAAGAAGGACGTAGTCTCGATCGGCTCGACCGTGAAGCTGCGCGACATCGACGCGAAGAAGACGGTCGAGTACCACATCGTCGGCTCGGCGGAGGCCAATCCCGCGGAGAACAAGCTCTCGAACGAGTCGCCGGTCGGCAAGGCGATCCTCGGCCACAAGAAGGGCGAGACGGTCGAGGTCGCAGCCCCCAGGGGCTCCCTCAAGTTCAAGATCCTCGAGATCAAGGCCGCCTAAGGCCTGCGGCCTCGCGCGAAGTGCTGCGCACTTCGCGCGACATTGGGCACCCCCTTCGGGGTAGCGGGGCGGCGGCCAAGCCGCCACCCCTTTTTCACAGTCCGAATTGGGGCGGAAGGGGGATAGGCTCCTGCAATGGAGTTGCCTCGCCGCTTTCCGGATCGGGTCGAGGTGGCCGAGGTTCGCTCGGAGGCCGAGGTGCTCGAGGCCGGGGAGGAGGGCTCGGCCACTCGCCG
>Ga0136620_10001629_pt1 | contig 10666 bp, 8 predicted proteins | sample AntDrymUQ4162106_2_FD_104806 | JGI IMG/M metagenome (GOLD analysis project Ga0136620, IMG submission 104806) | Polar desert sand microbial communities from Dry Valleys, Antarctica - metaG UQ416 (21.06) | ecosystem: Environmental > Terrestrial > Soil > Desert | place: Antarctica: Dry Valley... | reverse complement strand
GTTCGCCTGGGTCGCATCCTCCCGGATCCGGCCCACGAGGACCTCATCCCGGCCTGCCGCAGACCCTGGCGTCGGGAATTCCTCCAGGTTGACGTGAGGAGACGAACCCAGCACTGATCGAGCCTGTTTGGGTGACAGCGGCTCCTCGGTCTCGACCCAGATCGCCTGGGCGTGGCCCACCAGCACCGGAACCCGGACGCACGCCGCCTGGATTGGGAGTTCGGGTAGGCCAAGGATCTTCCGGGTCTCGGCGCGAAGCTTGTGCTCTTCGTCGAACTCGTCGCCCTCGAGGTCCCAGTCCATTGAGAGGTCGGCCCGCATCGGTTCGACGGCGCGCAGGCGCTCGATTCCCGCGTCGCCTGCCCCGGACATCGACTGGTAGGTCGCGAGCCGCACGCGCCGCAGGCCCGCCGCGTCGTGCAGGGGCTTGAGGACGCACGCCAGCTGGATCGCCGAGCAGTTGGGATTCGCGACGATCGACGCGGCTCCGACGGCCTCGTCATTGACGCCGGCAACGACGAGGGGGATGCCGTCGACGAGTCGGAAGGCGTCCGACTTGTCGATGCAGGTGGTGCCGGACTCCGCTGTCGGCGGCACGAGCTCGGAGCTCGGGCCCGTGCCGACGGAGAAGAGGCAAAGGTCGAGCTCGGCGGCGGCGAGCAGCTCCGGCGTCGCCTCCTCGACGATCAGCGTCCCCCGCCCGAACCGCACCTCGGTGCCGGCCGAACGTGTCGAGGCGAAGGCGCGAACGTCGGAGAAGTCGCGCTCGGCCAGGAGCTCGAGCGTGACCGTCCCGACTGCGCCCGTAACGCCGACGACGCCGATTGTTGGCCTACTCATGCGCGCGAGCAGCTTCTTCCTGGTCTAGCTCGAACGCCGCGTGGAGCGCGCGGACCGCATCCTCGACGCAGTCGCGGTCGACGAAGCAGGCGATCTTGATCGGCGACGTGTTCACGATCTCGGGCGCGATTCCGAGCTCCGCCAGCGTCGCGAACGTCTTGCCCGCAACGCCGGGGTGGCTCTTCATCCCCGCGCCGACGAGGCTGACCTTGCCGAGGTCCTCGCGCGCCGACCACGCGACGGCCAGGCGATCCAGCGCAGCGCTCGTGTCCGCGGCCTCGGACGTCGGGCCGGAGAAGACGATCTCGGCGCTCGTCTGCAGGATCGTGTCGACGCTGACCCCGGCGTCGGAGAGGGCGTCGAAGAGTTGAGCCAGCGCGACGCCCTCCACCCGGTAGACCGTTTCCTCGAGGGTGTGCGTGACGCCGGAGATGATCGCCTTCTCGAGCATCCGTTCGTCCTCCTCCCGAATCCAGGTTCCCGCCGCCTCACTGAAGCTCGAGCGGACCTGGAGCTTGACGCCGTGGCTCCGCGCGAACTCGACCGAGCGTAGCTGGAGCACCTTTGCGCCCGAGGCGGCCATCTCGAGCATCTCCTCGTAGCTGACGGCGTGGAGCTTCCGCGCGTTCGGCACGATTCGCGGATCGGCGGTGAAGACGCCCTCGACATCCGTGTACATCTCGCATGCCTCGGCTCCGAGGGCGGCTGCGAGGGCGACGGCGGTGAGGTTCGAGCCTCCCCGTCCGAGTGTCGTGACGTCGTAGGCGGTCGAGACCCCCTGGAAGCCTGCGACGAGCACGATTCGATCCTGGTCGAGCGCCTCGTGAATCCGGCTCGCACGGACGTCCACGATCTTCGCCCGGCCATGCGCGGTGTCGGTGACGATCCCCGCCTGCGAGCCCGTGAGCGAGATCGCCTCGTGCCCGAGGTCGTGGATCGCCATCGCCGCGAGCGCGCAGGAGACCCGCTCGCCGACCGAGATCAGCATGTCGAGCTCGCGTGGCGCCGGGGTCGTAGAGATGTCCCGGGCAAGGCGGACGAGCTCGTCCGTCGTGTCGCCCATCGCCGAGAGCACGGCGACCACGCGATTGCCTCCTTCCCGCGCCGCGACCACCCGACGCGCCACGGCCTTGATCCGGTCGGTGTCGGCGACCGAGCTGCCGCCGAACTTCATCACGACCGTGCCGGGTGGGCCTGGAGCGTCGCCGGCGACGGCCGGCAGGCTCTCGTAGTCGGTGGTCGTCATGACGGGCCTAGATGGGTGATGCCATGAGATCGTCGGTTCCGGGGCGCGAGCGGCCCAGACGCGTCAGATCGTGCATCCGGACGCGCGAGATCGTGGCATCAACCATCTACACTTCCCGGCGCCCTGAGAGCGCGCGCCCGAGGGTCACCTCGTCGGCGTACTCGAGGTCGCCGCCGACAGGCAGGCCACTCGCGAGCCGCGTCACACGGACTCGGCCGCGTAGCCGGTCTGCGATGAACGAGGCAGTCGCCTCGCCCGTCGTGTTCGGGTTGGTGGCGAGGACGACCTCGCCGATGCCGTTCGAGTCGACCCGCCGGAACAGGTCGTCCATGCGGAGATCCTCCGGATCGACTCCGTCGAGCGGCGAGAGCGCCCCGCCGAGCACGTGGTAGAGGCCGCGGTACTCGTGTGTCCGTTCGAGGGACATGACGTCGGCGGGCTGCTCGACCACGCAGATGACTGCCTGGTCACGGCGTGCGTCGCGGCAGATCTCGCACGTCTCGTCCTCGGTCCAGTTTCCGCAGGCGACGCAGAAGCGCACGCGCTCCCGTGCCTCCTGGAGTGCACCGGCAAGGGCGAGGGCCTCGTCCTTGTCCGTTCGGAGCAGGTGGAAGGCCAATCGGTGCGCGGTCCGGCTCCCCACGCCGGGAAGGCGCGTCAGCTGCGCGACGAGGTTCTCGATCGCTGGGCTGAACACGCGCCCATTGTGCCTGTCCGGATCGGCCGGGCCGCGTGGCCGAGTTCGAGCAGCCTCCTCTCGGCTGGATCAGGGTCGCGGACTAGCCGCGACATTCGCGCTCCCCAACCCCCGCGCTCGGTTCTTCCTGTCGGCCGCTAGCCCGTCGCCTTCAACTGCACCGTTCCTTGCGCCGGTCGCGCTTCGTCCGTCGAGCAGCCCATGCATCTGTGCCCAGCGGCTGGCCTCGGTTCGGTTCGCCACGTCGAGCTTCCGATAGATGTTGGACAGGTGGAACTTGACCGTCTGCTCGGTGACCCAGAGCATCCGGGCCAGATGGGCGTTGGAGTGCCCTTCGGCCACGAGCCGGAGGATCTCGAGCTCCCGCCGGGTGAGACCGCGCTCGTCCTCGATCCGGTTACCGCCCTCCTCGGACAGAAAGGCGATGCCGCGCCGGCCGGGGAGGTAGACCGAGTGCGAGAACGTCTGCCGCACCGCGGACGCCAGATCGTCGGGGTGGGCGGTCTTGAGGACGTACGCCAAAGCACCGGCGGCGAGCGCCGCGTCGATGATCTGTGTGTCGTGCTGCATCGAGAGGACGAGCGGGCGAAGAGACGGGGCCACTGCACGCGAGCGCTCGATGAGCGTCAGGCCGCTGAGGTCGCCGTTTCCGCCGTTGACCTCTGTGACCAGCAAGTCCGGCTGATGCTCCTCCACCAGCGAAAGAGCCTCGGACGTCGAGGTCGTCTTGCCCACGACGCGGATGCCGATCCGCCGCAGTACCTGCTCGACCGCGTCGAGCCACATTGGGTGGGAGTCGCAGATGACTCCGGTCTGTTCAGAAGATCCAGTCACCGAAAGGGCCGCCTTTCGAGTTGTGGAAAAAATGTCCGAGAGAGTGATAACGCATTTTCAGCAGTTTTGGAAGGGTTCGACCTAGCATTTCGTCTAGGTTCCGGAAATCGAAACACGCTTTTTTTCCTTTCGAAAGCCCTGTCTCGGTTCGCAGAGGGAGGGAAAAACTGTTGAAAAGCTGTGGAACGGCGGTGGACAGCTTCGGAGGCCGCGGGATTCCGGCGAAAGATCTGTCCATCGACTCGACTTTCGTCTCATACGATGTGGGGGGTTGGAGGGGTACGGTGAGTTTGCGCTGGGGGCTGGCCGCGGCCCACAACGCGAGAGAGGCCGAGCCACTGCTTCGCCTCTGGGTAAGTGGCGCCCCGGAGACCAAGCGGGGTGCCCGCTTACCCGCTTTCGGTAGGCACCCGGGTGCCCGTCACGTGGGTAGCAGTTGCCCATTGCCGGGCTGAGAAACGACGATTGCGCCTTACAAGCTGAGCGTCGCGTCCAGCGGCTCAGCCAGTCGCAGCCGAACCGTGCGCCGCGTAGAACACGTGGTCACGATACGCATCGTACGTGCGGCCGATCCCTTCTTCGAGACCGACGCGCGGCGCGTAGCCGGTCAGCTCCGACGTCTTTCTCATGTCGGGGGAACGGCGGGTGGGCGAGCCGGCCGTTACTGGCATGGGCACGATCTCGAGATCCTTGCCGACGACTTTCCCGATGAGCCTGGCCAGGGTTCCGATCTCCACCTCAGGCGCCTGCGTACCGATGTTCAGCGTCTGTCCGCTGCAGTGTGGCGCCTGCAAGGCGCGGACAATCATCTCCACAGCGTCCTCCACGTAGCAGAACGTCCGTCGGTGGTCCACCGAGTAGACCTCGAGACGGCCGTCTGTGGCGTTGTGCGCCCGTTGGAGCAGCTCCGGGATGACATGTGCGAGTCCCATACGCGGCCCGTAGATGTTGTGCGGGCGGACGATGGTGAACGGAAGGCCCGAGTGATGGGACATCGCTTCGCCGTAGATCTTCGAGAGCATGTAGGTGGTTCGCGGGCGATCGAGACCCGGCAAGGCGAGGGGCGTCGACTCCGGAGTTGGGATCGGGAGGTCGAAGTGCTCGAGCGTTCCCGCATAGACCTCGCTGGTCGAGATGAACAGAAGCCGGTCGAGGGCACGTTGGCGACGAGCGAAGGAGATCGCATGCTCGGTCATCTCCACGTTGGCCGTGAGGACATCGTGGGGACGCTCGAGGACGTTCGCGACCCCGACGATCGCCGCAAGGTGAGCGACGATGCTGTAATCGTCGCCCACGTCCTCCAGCGCTCCCGGCAGGCGGAGATCGCGCTCCAGGAGCCGAACCCGGCCGGAGTTCTGCAAGGCGGCGACGGTGTCGTCGTTCGCGCCGCGGGAGAAATCGTCGACGAGATCGAGCTCATAGCCCAACTCGAGCAGCCTGTGGGCGAGGTGTGAGCCGATGAAGCCGGCGCCGCCGGTCAGCAGCGCCTTCACGCGGTTCCGCGGCCGATGCTGGCGAGGCCGCAGCCGATCTCGCCCAGCTGCCGCCGCTGCTCCACGGAGAGGACGGCGTTCGCGTCGAGCACCAGCGGGCGCGCCCCGTCCAGCCACTCCGCGAGGTCGAGCGCGGCGTATTCACGATGCGGGACGGCGAAAACAACCGCGTCGAACCGGTCCGCCGACGGAATCCGGTCGTCGATCGCGATGTCGAGCTCGGCCCAGTGCGTCACGAGCGGATCGTGGCACGTCACCTCGGCACCTCGTTCGTGCGCGGCGCGCACGAACACCTCCGCGGGGGAGTACCGAGTGTCTGCTACGTCCTGTCGGTAACTGACGCCGAGGAGCAAGACGTTCTTCCCGTTCAGCCCGCCGAGCATCCCCTCGAGCATTGTGAGAGTGATGAGCGGCATGTTCCGGTTGGTTTCGACCGCAAGCGTCGAGAACGGGAATTCGATCCCGTCGAGCCCGAAAAGCTGACGCGCGGCGACGGCGCCTAGCAACGGATCTTTCGTGAGGCAGTAGCCACCGACGCCGAATCCTGGTTGGCGCATGTTCGAGTGCGTCGGTCGGCGACGGATCGTCGAGATCACTTCGAATAGGTCGACCCCGATCGCCTCGGCGAAGCGGCCCCACTCCTCCATGAGCGCGATAGTCGTCGCCCGGTAGCTGTTCTCCAGAACCTTCGCCGTCTCGCACGCCGTCGGCGAGCTGAGTCGCGTGAGCGGATACTCGTCGACGTTGACGACCTGCGAGAGAAACGCTTCGCAGGCGTCCGCCGCCTCGGTAGTGAGACCCGCGTAGCTCCGCCAGAAGTTCACGATCGAATCGAAGTAGAGGTCGCCGGGCATTACTCGCTCGTACGAGTGCGCAACCAGCAGCGCCTCCGGTGGTAGACCGCGTTCCGCCAGCGCGGCGCCGAGCTCCGGTGCGACGACCTTCTCCCAGGTGCCCGGCCGGACCGTGGTCTCCACAACGATAAGGGCGCCTGGGGACATGAAACGTCCGAGCGTCCGGACTGCGGAGCGGAACCCATCGAGGGCTACGCTCGGGCCGGTGTCGAGGTGGGTGACATCGAGCGGTACGTCGACGACTGTCACCGAGGCCAAGGAATACGCGCGCTCGTCGTGGGTTGCGACGAGGTTGCCGCGGCCATGCGCGCCGGCGAACGCGGAGGCGAGTTTCTCGTCGGTCGTGGTCACGGGTAGCCGGCCGCTGTTGATCGCCGCCGCTTTCGCGCGGCCCTCGGGCGTCAGCAGCTCAACTCCGATGACGTTGAACGCCGGCGTTGCGTCCGGGCGGCGAGCGTCTGCAATCGCAATCGCCATTGCGGAGCCCACGAATCCGAGCCCCTGAACGCAGATCACCGGCCGCTCATGCGGGACATCGAGCCCGGCTTCGCGCGCCAACTCGCCGAACGACGCGTACGCCGATTCAGGGTTCGTTGAGATAGCGGTAGAGAGGTTCACCAAGGCCGCAGGCAGATGTTACTCCGCGTTCAAATCTGTGTCTACATCATAGAAAATTCGCAACTGTTCTGTAAGTTTCGGAGGGACTTGACTGCGGAAAGCAATAGTGCCCACCGGGACGGCGGCCGCTCGCGGTTCCGGGCCGAGAGAGCGCCTTTGCTCGCGCCGACCGATCCCGCTCTTCCGCGCAATGCGTTCACCGTCGACGTGGAAGATTGGTACCAGTCCTGTATCAATTACGACGCGCCCATCACCGAGCGCGTCGTCCGCAACGTCGACCTGATCTTGCGTGTTCTCGACGATAACCGGATCAAGGGGACGTTCTTCATTCAGGGACTCGTAGCAGAGACGTTTCCGGAGCTCGTCTCCTCACTCGTCTCAGAAGGACATGAAGTGCAGTCTCATGGTTACAGCCACCGCCCTCTGTTCGCGATGAGCCGGGTCGAGCTGCGGGACGAGTTGGAGCGCGCGAAGAAGACCGTCGAAGACGCCGCCGGAACTGCGGTCACGTCGTTTCGGGCGCAGGACTTCTCGATCCTGAACGGGAACCTGTGGGCGCTCGAGACCCTGGCCGACGTGGGTTTCGAGATCGACTCCTCGATCTTCCCCATGCGAGCCAAGGCTTACGGCATTCCCGGGTGGCCTCTCGAGCCCCACTACGTGGTCGGAGACGGCGGAACGCGCATCCTCGAGGTTCCCGTGGCCATCTGGGCGCTTGGGCGTTTGCGCGTTCCAGTTGCCGGGGGAGGCTACTTCCGCGTCCTTCCACTCCGCCTGCTCGACCGCGGGCTGCGCTCGATCGCAGCAGACCGGCCGGCGGTGGTGTACTGCCATCCGTACGAGTTCAACCGCCACGAGCTCGCCGACTACGACACGGTGGGTCGGAGGTATCGTTTTACACAGGGACTCGGGAGGGGGTACTTCACGCGGCGGGTGCGGGAGCTGCTCGCGCGACCCGGGTACGGCCGGTTCACAGACGTCCTCGCGGCATGGGGGTTGCGATCAACGTCGTCTACTTAACCACCGATGATCCGCTGTATCTCCCCGCATTCTTCGAGCGAGTCCTGTCCGTTCGCACAGACGAAGCGGCTGTATTCATCGTTCCGCCGCTGTACAAAAACCAGAGCAGCACGGCTGCAGCGTGGCGCTATTTCCGCACGTTCGGAGCCGCGGCGGCCGTTTCGCTCGCGGTGCGAACGGCACGAGCCAAGCTCCGTGAACAGTCGATCGCCCGCGTCTGCGATAACCACGGAGTCCTCAGCGAGACAATCTGCGACGTCAATGAGCCAGCATTCCTCGACCGCCTGCGTGCGCGCGGCACCGAGCTGATCGTCTCGGTCAGCTGCCCGCAGATCTTTCGCGAGCCGCTCATCGAGCTTCCGCAGCGCGGCTGCCTGAATATTCACGGAGCGATCCTCCCCGAGTACCGCGGCATCATGCCCAGCTTCTGGATGCTTGCGAATGGCGAGAAGGAGGCGGGGGTCTCGATTTTCTTCGTCAACGAGGACATCGACGCCGGCGAGCTCTGCGGGCAGCGAACGTTCGAGATCCTCGAACACGAGTCTCTCGATGAGTTTCTCCAGCGATCGAAGGCGATCGCCGCCGAGCTCCTGCTCGAGGTCCTCGGCGACATCGACACAGGTTCGGCAGCGCGGACTCCGCTGGATCTCAGCAAGGGTTCGTACCACTCCTGGCCTGCGCGCGACGACGTCCGCCGCTTCCGCGCGGCGGGACGACGACTCTTCTAGCGCTAGCGCGACTCGGGGCCGACCGTCCAGCCGCTCAGGACGATCGGAGGGCCGTAGCGGCGATGCGCCTGAGGCCCGAAGCCCGGTCGAACGACCCAGCGGTACCGGCCGCGCGAGAAACGAAACGGCCGGCCTCGCGAGACGCCGTGGGCGGGAACGACTAGCCGCGGTCGCCGCGGCCACGCTTCAAAGATTGTGTTTCGACCTTGGAGGAATTTGACGTCGTAGTACGAGGCGCCTGGATGTGCCGGCCAGACGAAAGTCCAGGCGATTTGCGTGCGGGCAGGGGTTCGCGGAGTTCTTCGCTTCGCCCTCTGCGCAGCGGGCCGCGCGATCGGTTCGCGCTGCGCACTGACCGGTGTGGCGGTCCGCCGGGGACTGACGGCTGCGTTTCTCCGGAGAGAAAGGTCTGAGCCCCTGAGCGGCCGTTGGCGTTCGATGGCCGTGGGCTCGTCGCGCCGGTCGGCATCGAGCGTGGCCGGCCGAGCGGTAGCGAGCACAAGGGCAGCGCCCGCCAGGAACGCAACCGGCAGAAGCCACCCCCGCACGGTCGTGCTAGCGGGGCGCATCGCAACCGTGTCGGCACTGTGGGTAGGTGCAACAGGGCCGCGAACAAGACTCCGCGCCGACGGTAAGTGGCCTCCAGGGACTCGACTCGTTCCGGGGCCGCTTGGGAGTGTCTCTCGCGCCCGCCGCCGAATCTCCGGGTCGACGAGCGCCAGCTCGGGGCTGATCGCCTCCGAGGCGTCAAGTCTGGAAGATGGGGTGTGACCGGAACGCACCGTAGGAAGCATCGGTTTTCCCCCGTGATCGCTGAAGGGGGGCCGCTCACAGTAGGTTCGGGCGCCATCGTAGGTTGCCGCCGGCTCGTCGCGCACTTCGCATCTTGCGAGTAGCCCAAAGTCAGGCATGCGGCCTATGTCCCCCTTTTGGGTGATGTCACGAGTTGGTCGGGGGTCGATGAGAGCTGGGCAGTGTGGAAAGCCGCCTCCACTTGCAGTCGCCGCCGCCGCCGCATTATTGCTTTGACCGCCGGCGTCGTCATCGTGACGACTGCTCTTCCTACGACCGCCCTTGCCGCACGCAGGGACAAGGCCCCACCGACCGCGCCCACGAGCCTCGCCGTGACCGGTACGACCTCCACGACGGTGGGCCTCTCGTGGCAGCCGGCGAAGGACAATCGTGGGGTTGCCGGATACGGTCTCTACCGGAACGGCGCACTAGTCGCAGCGACGACGTCGACTGCCGCCATCTTCGGCGGGCTGACGTGCGGAGAGATGCACACCTTCGGAGTCGACGCCTATGACGCCGCGGGCAACCGGTCGCCGATCCAGGCTCTCTCTGCAAGAGGGAGCGAATGCGCCGACATGCTTGCTCCGACGGTGACGGAGAACGTCGCGCAGTCCGGCGCCACCACGACAAGCATTTCGCTCGCCTGGACGCCTTCTTCGGACCACGTAGGTGTCGTCGGCTATGGCCTGTACCGGGAGGGCTTGCTAGTCGCGACATCGATTTCATCCCCGGCCACATTCGGAGGCCTTTCGTGCGGGTCGACGTACATGCTCGGGGTCGACGGCTACGACGCGGCGGGCAACCGGTCGCCGGTCACGACCGTGTCCGCAAGCACGAGCGGCTGCCCGGACACCTCGGCCCCGACCACGCCGGTGAACCTCGGCCAGATGGCGGCGACTGGCGCGAGCATCTCGGTCGTCTGGGGGCCGTCGCTGGATGACGTGGGCGTCGCCGGGTATGGCGTCTACAGCAACGGTAGCTTGGTCGGCACGACGGCGGGCTGGAACTACACCTTCGTCGGATTCGCCTGCGGGACGACGCATAGTCTCGCCGTCGACGCGTACGACTGGGCCGGAAATCGCTCGCCGAAAACGTCCATCGTCGCGTCCACGAGTCCCTGCGCCGACACCGAGGCGCCGTCGGCGCCCACCGGGTTGAGCCCGGGCGAGGTGACCGTGAGCAGCGTCGCGCTGGCGTGGTCGGCTTCCAGCGACAACGTCGCAGTCACAGGTTACGGCGTGTACGCGGACGGTACGAGGGTCGCATCGAGCGGTGCGACGAGCTTCGTGGTCTCAGGTCTCGCCTGCGGCACGGGTTACACGTTCGAAGTCGACGCCTTCGACGCCGCGGGCAACAAATCGCCCCGTGTCGCGTTGGACGTGGCGACACGCTCCTGCGAAGCGCCTCCGCCCGCGCCTCCGCCCCCGCCTCCGCCCCCTCCGCCGGAGCCGTCCGGGTTCCCGCAGGGACTGTGGGGCGAGGTCGACAACATGACCGACGCCGAGCTCGTACAGGCCAAGATCCTCGGCTACGACTTCTTGTTC
>Ga0136620_10001628_pt1 | contig 10670 bp, 9 predicted proteins | sample AntDrymUQ4162106_2_FD_104806 | JGI IMG/M metagenome (GOLD analysis project Ga0136620, IMG submission 104806) | Polar desert sand microbial communities from Dry Valleys, Antarctica - metaG UQ416 (21.06) | ecosystem: Environmental > Terrestrial > Soil > Desert | place: Antarctica: Dry Valley... | reverse complement strand
GGCATAGAATCGGCCATCGACCTCGCGCTCGAGGACGGCCTGAGAACGGCCGATCTTGGAGGCGAGGCCACCACCGAGGACGCCACGAAGGCCGTCCTCTCGAACCTCTGAAAGGAGGGCGTGCACGTGAACACAGCGGACCTCATCTGGCTGAACGGGGAGTTCGTCGCCTGGGAGGACGCGAAGGTTCACGTACTCAGCCACGCCCTGCACTACGGCACGAGCGTGTTCGAGGGCGAGCGGGCCTATGAGACCGGTCGCGGCCCCGCGATCTTCCGCCACCACGACCACCTGCAGCGGATGGAGAACTCGTGCCGGCTCTACTACATGGACCTGCCCTTCTCCAAGGAGCAGCTCCGCGAGGCCACCCACGAGCTGATCGCCCGCAACGGCTTGTCCAGCTGTTACATCAGGCCGCTGATCTACCGCGGTCACGGTCCGATGGGGCTCGACCCAGAGGACAATCCCGTCGAGGCGATGATCGCCGTGTGGGAGTGGGGCGCCTACCTGGGCGAGGAGGCCAAGCGCACCGGCATCCGCGCGAAGGTGTCCTCGTGGCGGCGGATCTCGCCGCAGTCCCTGCAGCCGCATTCCAAGGCCGGCGGCCAGTACCTCAATTCGGTGCTGGCCAAGATCGAGTCCAAGCGGGCGGGCTATGAGGAGGCGATCCTCCTCGACGAGCACGGCCACGTGTGCGAGGGCTCGGGTGAGAACGTGTTCGTGGTCAAGGACGGCCAGATCGTGACCCCGCCGCAGACGGCCAGCATCCTCGACGGCATCAGCCGCAAGTCGGTGATGGAGATCGCAGCCGACATGGGCCACCCCGTGGTCGAGCGCGATGTGGCCCGGGCCGAGCTGGCCCTGGCCGACGAGGTCTTCCTGGTGGGCACGGCGGCCGAGCTGACCCCGGTGCGAGAGATAGACGACATCGAGATCGGGCCGCCGGGCGAGCTTACCCGTGAGATCCAGACGGTCTACGAGGACGCCCTGCACGGTCGCGACGAGCGCTACACCAAGTGGCTCGACGTGGTCGCTGTACCATCGAAGGCGTGAACGCAGCGCGGGCTCAGCGAATTACGGGGGCGCCGGAGCTCGTCTAGAGCACGCAGGCGCCTACCCACTTTTCTCGAAGAACTCGCAGCAGAAAGGCGTTCACCACCAATGGCCGAGCAGGTCCACCTCTACGACACCACCCTCCGCGACGGGATGCAGGGCGAGGGCATGTCCCTGTCCGTCGACGAGAAGGTCCGCGTGGCGCACGCGCTCGATGGGCTGGGCATCCACTACGTGGAGGCCGGCTTTCCGAGCTCCAACCCCAAAGAGGAGGCGCTGTTCGACCTGCTCTCGCGCGAGAGCTTTCACCACACCGAGGTGGCCGCCTTCGGGATGACCCGCCGCCGGGACGTGGCCGCCGATGAGGACCCCGGGTTGCGCATCCTTGCCGACTGCTTCGCGCCGGTGTGCACGCTGGTAGGCAAGACCTGGTCGCTGCACCTGGAAAAGGTCACGCGCGTGGATCCCGAGGAGAACCTACGGATGGTGGCCGAGTCGGTGTCCTTTCTCCGCGCGCAGGGCAAGCGGGTGGTCTACGACGCCGAGCACTTCTTCGACGCCTTTGCCGAAGATCGGGCCTACGCGTTGCGCTGCCTTCGGGCCGCGGCCGATGCGGGTGCGGAGAATCTGACCCTGTGCGACACCAACGGCGCCACCCTCGCGGCCCGGCTGGCCGATGCGGTGCAGGCCGTGGTCGAGGAGCTGGGCGACCAGGTGGTGATCGGCATCCACACCCATGATGACGCCGGCTGCGGCGTGGCCAACTCGCTGGTGGCCGTGGAGCGCGGCGCCCGCTTGGTGCAGGGCACCATGAACGGGTACGGAGAGCGCTGTGGGAACGCCAACCTCACCACGATCGTGGCCGATCTGCAGCTCAAGCTCGGCTACGAGTGCGTACCCGGTGAGGCGCTTGGGCGCCTGACCGAGACCGCCCACCTGGTCGACGAGTTGTGCAACATGACCCCGGATCCCAACCAGCCATACGTGGGGGCCAACGCGTTTGCCCACAAGGGCGGCATGCACGTGGCCGGTGTGGCGCGTGACGCCCGCACGTTCGAGCACGTGGAGCCGCGGCAGGTGGGCGCGGACCGCCGCCTGCTGATCTCAGAGCTCTCGGGCCGCGGCACTGTGCAGGCGCGCGCCGACGACACGGGCGTGGAGCTCGAGGGTGGCGCCGCCGCGAGGGTCGCCGACCGGGTGAAGGAGCTCGAGAGCCGCGGCTACCAGCTGGAGGCGGCCGACGGCTCCTTCGATCTCTTGATCCGCCGTGAGACGGGTGACTACGAGCCGCTGTTCCGCCTGGAGTCCTGGCGGGTGATCGTTGAGAAGCGCCACGACGGACGCGTTGAAACGGAGGCGACCATCAAGATCTGGGTGGGCGGCGAGCGCTACGTGCGTACCGCCGAGGGCAACGGTCCCGTGCACGCTCTGGACTCGGCGCTGCGGGACGCGATTGGCGAGACCTACCCCCACCTGCGCGACATCGAGCTCGTGAACTTCAAGGTCCGCATCCTGGACGAGCGCAAGGGCACCGGGGCAATCACCCGCGTGCTGCTCGATGCCAGCGACGGCCGCGAGACCTGGGGCTCGATCGGCGTCTCTGAGAACGTGATCGAGGCGAGCTGGGAGGCGCTCGTGGACTCCCTGGAGGCGGGGATGCTCCCCGGCCGCGCCGACGGTGTGAAGCACGTGCCGGTGACCGGCCCGGCGGCCGCGGGCACGTGACCGACACTCCCGAGGACCGGATCCCGCTGGCGCGGCCCGATGTGGGCGTGCGCGAGGAGGAGCTGCTGCTGGAGACGCTGCGCTCGGGAATGCTCGCCCTCGGCCCTCGCCTGCCCGAGTTCGAGACCGAGCTGGGGCGATGGCTGGGCACGGGCCACGTGTCGGCGCTGTCGAGCGGCACCGCCGCGCTGCACCTGGCAGTTCGGGCCGCGGGCGTGAGCGGCGGCGACGAGGTGGTCACCACCCCCTTCAGCTTCGTGGCGTCGGCCAGCTGCCTGCTCTACGAGCGCGCCAAGCCCGTCTTCTGCGACATCGACCCGCTCACGCTCAACATCGACCCCGCGGCGGCGGCCGCCGCGGTAACCGAGCGCACCACCGGGCTGCTGCCCGTGCACATCTTCGGATACCCGGCCGATATGCCGGCGCTGGAGCGCCTGGCAGCGGACCGAGGGCTGTGGACGGTGGAGGATGCGTGCGAGGCGCTCGGGGCGCGGCACGCCGACGGCCCGGCGGTGGGCGCCAGGGGCAACCTGGCCACCTTCGGCTTCTACCCCAACAAGCAGCTGGCCACCGGGGAGGGCGGAGCCCTGGTGAGCCCCGACGCCGCCACCAAGGCGCGCGTGGACTCCGAACGCAACCAGGGACGCGCCCCAGACATGGGATGGCTGGACCACGACCGGCTGGGCTTCAACTACCGCCTCTCCGATCTGGCGTGCGCCTTGGGCCTGGCCCAGCTCTCGCACCTGGACGACATGCTGGCCGCACGCGCCCGCGCGGCCTCCCTCTACGGCCAGGCCCTGAGTGGGATCGAGGGACTGGACCTGCCGTGCCCGGACGAAGGGGGCGATCGGCGCAGCTGGTTCGTCTACGTGGTCCAGCTGCCCCGTGGAACCGATCGCGACGCCACGATCCACGCTCTGCGGGCGCGCGGGGTCGACTCCAAGCCCTACCTGCCGGCGATCCACCTCATGAGCTTCTACCGCGAGCTGCTGGGACACCGCGAGGGCGACTTCCCGGTCTGTGAGGACGTGGCGGCGCGATCGCTCGCGCTTCCGTTCTTTCCCGAGCTCAGCGACGGCCAGGTGGAGCGGGTGGCAGGAGCCTTGGTGCAGCTGCTCGAGCCGGCCGGCGCCGCTACCTCAGCTTCTTGAGCAGGGAGACCCCGGCCGGCATCGCACCGGCGGCCGGGGTGGCCCGGGTCTCGCGAAAGCCGGCGCTCGCGTAGAGCGCGCGGGCTCCCTGGTTGTCGGCGAAGGTGTCGAGGGCCACCGCCTCGAGGCTCTGTTGCGCTGCCTGGCGCTCGGCCTCGGCCAGCAGCGCCCGGGCCACGCCCCGCCGGCGGGCGTCCAGAGTCGTGGCCAGCGAGTCGACGTAGTAGCTGCCCGAGGGCAAGGTAGGCCCGCCGCTCGCGCCGGCGCGGTACAGCCACAGCGCCGCCGGCCAGCGCCACGGCGGTATCGCCCGCAGTGTGACCAGCAAGAAGCCCCGTGAGCGCGGGGCCCACCAGGCGGCCGGCATTGCCGCCATCGCTCCCGCCACGCGCCCGTCGAGCTCTGCCACCCACACCACGTCGGCGCTGGCCGTGGTGCCGGGGCGCTCGAAGGCACGAGCGATCGCCCGTAGGGCCAGGCGCTCGTTGCCGGCGTAGCGGTCGTACAACCCACCCGCGCTGTCGTAGAGCAGCGCGGCGGCTGCACCGGCGTCGTCGCTGGCAAAAGGGCGGACCGTCGGCTCCACGCGGACCATCCTAAGGACGGCCTGAGGACTAGGCTCTCGCGGGTCATGTCCCGCTTCTCCGAGCCCCAGGACCCCCTTTTCCAGGCGCTCAACTCGTCGATCTCCTTCGACTTCCGCCTCGCTCCCTATGACCTCGAGCAGTCCTTTGCCCACGCGCGCATGCTGGCCCACAGCGGGATCATCTCCGCCGACGACCTCGCGGAGATCGAACGCGGCTTGAAGCAGGTCTGCCAGGAGGTGGACGAGGACCGCTTCGAGGTCCATCCCGACGACGAGGACATCCACATGGCCATCGAGCGCCGGCTCACCGAGCTGGTTCCCGAGGCCGGAGCGCGTCTACATACGGCCCGCTCGCGCAACGACCAGGTGGCAACCGACGTGGCGATGCTCGTACGCGCACACGCGCTCGACGCGCAGGACCTCGTCAAGAGGCTCATGGGCACGGTCGTCTACCTCGCCGAGCGACACCTCGACTGGCCCATGCCGGGCTACACCCACCTCCAGCGCGCCCAGCCGGTGTACCTGTCCCACCACCTGCTGGCCTATTTCTGGAAGTTCCGGCGCGACCTGCAGCGCTTCGCCTTCTGCCTGACGGCCACGGACGATCTCCCTCTTGGCGCGGGTGCGCTGGCCGGCGTCAATTTCGACACCAGCCGCATGTTCGTGGCCCAGGAGCTGGGCTTCGGGGGCATCGCCGAGAACTCCATCGACGCGGTCTCCAACCGCGATTTCGTGCTCGACTACCTCTCTGCCGCCGCAACCTGCTCCACCCACCTCTCCCAACTGGGAGCCGAGATCGTGGTCTGGTCCAGCGAGGAGTTCGGCTTCTGCGAGGTGGCCGACCGGTTCGCCTCCGGTTCGAGTCTCATGCCTCAGAAGAAGAATCCCGATGCCGCCGAGCTGCTGCGGGCCAAGGCCCCGCGCGTAGCCGGCCGGCTGGCCACGGTGCACGGCGTGCTCCATGGCCTGCCCCTGACCTACAACAAGGACCTGCAAGAGGACAAGGAGCAGCTCTTCGACGCGATCGACACGGTCGAGCTGTGCCTGGCCGTGGCTGCGGGAATGCTCGAGTCGATCACCTTCGACCGCGAGCGGCTGGCGTCCGCGGCGAGCGACGAGTTGCTCGCGGCCACCGATGTGGCCGACCTATTGGTCAAGCGCGGTGTGCCCTTCCGGGAGGCCCACGGGATAGTCGGCGGCGTGGTGCGCGCCGCGGCGGACCGAGGCAAGCGCCTATCCGAGCTCGACGAGTCCGAGCTGGCCGAGCTCGCGCCGGAGCTGGACGCCGGCTACTACGACCTCCTGCGCGACGGCGCCTGGCTGGAGTCCAAGGTCTCCGAGGGCGGGACCGCCAGCGCCCGGGTCAAGGATCAGCTCGCGCAGGCCCGGCACATCCTCGCCGAGTTGGACAAGCCCGTCCGGCCGTGACGGCCGAGCCGGGCGATCCCGCCTTCTACCGGCGGCCGGTGGCCGAGGTGGCGCCGGACATGCTCGGCTGCATCCTGCGCCACGGCCAATGCTCAGGCCGGATCGTGGAGACCGAGGCCTACCACGAGTCAGAGCCCGCCTGTCACGCCTACGTAGGGCTCACCGCCCGCACCTCAGTCCTGTTCCGCGCGCCGGGTACCGCCTACGTCTACCGCTCGTACGGCATACACGCACTGCTCAACGCCGTGTGCGAGGGCGAGGAGGTGGGCGCCGCGGTGCTGATTCGCGCGCTCGAGCCACTCACTGGCCTCGATGCGATGCGCGCACGCCGCGGACTGGAGCGTCCCGCGGACCTGTGCTCGGGACCCGGCAAGCTCACTCAGGCGATGGGCATCGGGCTGGAGCTCAACGACACCTCGCTGGGCGGGCCGATCGAGGTCTTGGCGCCGCCGGCGAATGCGCCCGAGCCGCGGATCGCGGTGGGGCAGCGGATCGGCATCACACGCGCCGTGGAGCTGCCGTGGCGGTTCTGCGACGCCGACAGCCGATGCGTCTCGCGTCCTCTGCCTCCGGGAATGGGCCGCGCGCGCAGGAGCGCCGCGGCCTAGTCGGGCGCGGCGCCCCCTCCGCCGCCACCGGGGGCGGGCGTGGGGGTTGGCGCCGGGGGCGGAGCCGGAGTGGGGGCGGGGGCAGGCTCGGGTGCCGGAGCGGGGTCGGGCGCCGGGGCTGTCGGAGTGGGCGCCGGCTCCACTGGCGCTTCGGGCACCTCCTGGCTGGGCACATCCTCGGCCGGAGCAGCCGGCGCGCTCGGCACGGCGGGCTCGACTGGCGTGGTGGGCGTCTCGTCCTCATCTTCGGTGCCGTTCGCCACATCACGCTCTTCACGGATCTCGATCCATGAGCGCATCAGATCGCCCCAGATCTCCGCGGGATAGGTGCCGCCGGCCACTGGCTGGCCGCCGTACTCGGTCAGCATCGGCTGCACCTTGTCCGCGTAGCCCACCCACACGGCCACGGTCAGCTCGGAGTTGAAGCCGACGAACCAGGCGTCGCCGTAGTTTTCGGTGGTGCCCGTCTTGCCCGCCGCGAACTCCCCGATCTCAGCCGCGGTTCCCGTCCCGCCCGACACCACGCCGCCCAGCAACTCGTGAGAGGTCTCGCCCACCTCGGGCGAGAACACCCGCTCGGTGCGCTTCTTGTTCTCGTCGTCGCGGTCACCGCCTCCCACCCGTTCGATCGCCACGGGACCTCCGGGCGATGCCGCCAGGCTGCCCGACACCCTCATGCCGCGGTTTGCGATGGTGGAGTAGGCGTGCGCCATCTCGAGCGGGGTCAGGCCCTCCTCGAGGCCGCCGAGGGTCATCGCGCGGTTAGTGGAGACCTTGGTGCGAACGCCCATCCGTGAGGCCAGCTGGGCGATTCGCTTGGTGCCCACGTTCAGGCCCAGCTCCGCGAACACCGAGTTGTCGGAAGTGGCAGTGGCTGAGCGCAGGCTGGCCACCCCGGCGTAGCTGTCCTCGTAGTTGTTGACCACGAACGGGGCGTCCTTGGGGCCCAGCACCTTCTTGTTGGAGGCGAAGGTGGCGTCAGGGCTCACTCCGTCCTCCAGCGCGCGCACGAGCGTGAAGGGCTTGAAGGCGGAGCCGGGCTGGCGGTGCCCGTTGGTGGCGAGGTTGAATGGCCGTCGCTCGAAGTCGGTGCCGCCCACCATCGCCCGTACCTGGCCCGTCTTGTTGTGGATCGCCACCAGCGAGGCGCTCGGGCCCACGCCGGCCAGCCGGCCTTCTACTGCCTGCTCGGCTGCCGCCTGCAGCTCGGGGTCCAGGGTCGTGCGCACCTTCAGGCCCCCGCTGAACACGGCGGGTGCCTGATAACGGTCAACCAGCTGCTGGGTGAGCCAGCTGGTGAAGTAGGGCTGATCGGAGTCGGGCTGCGGCGGGTCGACCTGCTTTTCGGAGGGCACGTCCTCGGCCAGCGCCTCCCGGTACTCGAGGTCGGAGATGAAGTCCTGTTCGAGCATTCGCTCGAGCACGGCATTGCGGCGGGCCTCGGCGTCGCGCGGGTTCTGCACCGGGTCGTACAGGCTTGGTGACGCGATCACCCCGGCCAGCAGTGCCGCCTCTGCCGGCGTGGCGTCGCGAGCCGCTCGCTGGTCGAGGTCGTCGTCGGCGTCGATCTGCTCCTCGGCCGTGCCCAACTCCACGCTGCCGTCGGTGGCCTGGGGGTCGTCCTCACCGAAATAGGTACGCACCGCCGCCTCGACGCCGTAGGCCCCGTTGCCGAAGTACACGCTGTTGAGGTATTGGGTGAGCACCTTCTGCTTGGACCATTTGCGCTCGAGGTGGTAGGCCAGCGCGGATTCGCGCAGCTTCTGGAAGACCGAGCGGTTGCCCTGTGCCGCCAGGGCGTTCTTCACGAACTGCTGCGTGATCGTGGAGCCGCCCTGTACGGCGCTCCGGCGCAGAACGTCCTGGTATACAGCGCGTCCGATGCCCTTGTAGTCCACGCCTTCGTGCTCGTAGAACCGCTGGTCCTCGATCGCGATCACCGCGTTCTTGATGTTTGGCGAGATGTCCTCCGCGGGCACGAGGATGCGGTTCTCGTTGCCGGTGAGCTTGGCGAGCGGCACGCCCTTCTCGCCCCTGCGGGTGGGCGCCGTCGTGACCACGGAGTTCAGGGCGCGCTTGAACTCTGCCTTGTTCTCCAGTTGGGGAAGGTCGCTGGCGACGGCCATCATCATTCCGAACACGGTGGAGACGAGCCCGAGCAGCAAGAGTCCCGCGACGATCAGCGTCAGGCGCAGCCGCTTGACCTTCGGCCGGGCGGGCGGGGGTCCGCCGTCGGCTGGGGGTGTGCCCGAGGTGGCAGCGTGAGGACTTAGGACTGTGGTCGGGGGCTCGGCCATGGTGGGGACCCGCGGGGGGGTCATGCTCCGTGCGACGGCGCCGTAGCGGCGCCTATTGCTTCGGGGCGTAGTACCGGGCGCCAGGGAGGGCGGCCTCCGCATCCGGTGATGAACGGCGGCAGTCTAGCATTGGCCCGATGCCCGATTCCCAGGGTGAGGCCGCCCGCTTCCTCGCCCGCAATGCCGTCGATTGCCTTCCCCTCGGCGCTTTGGAGCGCCAGCTGGCCGACGGGCGTCCCCTCAGGGTCAAGCTGGGAATTGACCCCACGGCGCCCGACATCCACCTCGGCCACACGGTGGTGCTGCGCAAGCTGCGCGAGTTCCAGGACCTCGGTCATACCGTGGTGTTGATCGTCGGGGACTACACCGCGCGAGTGGGTGACCCCAGTGGGCGCTCCGCCCTTCGCCCAATGCTGTCGGGCGAAGAGATAGACGCCAACGCCCAGACCTTCCAGCGGCAGGCCTACACGGTGCTCGACTCCGACCGCACGGAGGTCCGCCACAACAGCGAGTGGCTCGATATGGCGATGGAGGACCTCTTCCGGCTGTCGCGCACCGCCACCGTTGCTCAGCTGCTGGAGCGCGAGGACTTCGCCAAGCGCTACGCGGCACACGAGCCCATCTCCATCCTCGAGCTGCTCTACCCGCTGCTTCAGGGATATGACTCGGTGGCGGTGCGGGCCGACGTAGAGCTGGGAGGAACCGATCAGAAGTTCAACCTCCTCCTCGCGCGCGACATCCAGCAGGCCTACGGCGTGCCCTCGCAATCGATCCTCACCACACCGATCCTGCCCGGGATCGATGGCGTGCAGCGCATGTCGAAGTCGCTGGTCAACTACGTCGGCGTGACCGACCCGCCCGAGCAGGCGTTCGGCAAGCTCATGCGCCTGCCGGACCCCGCGATGCCTGTGTACTACGAGCTCCTGCTGGACGCCGAGCCCGATCAATCCGCGCCGGCAGTGCAGCGCAAGCGCCATATGGCGCGGGCGCTGACGGCTCGCTTTCACGGCGAGGATGCGGCGCAACGGGCCGAGGCACACTTTGACCGCCTGCACGTGACGCACGAGGCGCCACAGGAGATGGAAGACCTCGTGTTGCCCGCCGGCAATGGCCCGGTCCACATGCCCGCGCTGCTGCGGGATGGTTTCGGGGTCTCAGCCTCGGAGGCTCGCCGATTGCTCGCGCAGGGGGGCGTGAAGCTCGACGGCGAAGCCATGGCAGCCGACGAGCTCGACGTGCCGGCCGACCGCTTGGACGGCGGCGTGCTCCAGGTGGGCAAGAGGCGCTTCCGCCGTGTGCGGACTTAGCGCTATACTGCCCGGTCCCCGCGTGAGCGACAGCTTTCTCATGCGGGCGTCGGACGAGCGGAATCCCTGCTCGAAGGGCGCGGCGGTCTTTGAAAACTCAGCAGCATGTGCGACCAAGAGTCCAATTAGGACGCGAGGGATTCGGCATCCGTGCCAAATCCCTCCCGGATTCATGGTCGCGTCCAGGTTCGACCTTCCGCACGCGGTTCGCCGTGGGGCGGAGGGCTTAACTGAACCAACCCGTCGAATCCGGGGCCGGCACGGTGTACTTCAGCCGGCCCGTTAGTACGGAGACGACAGCTTTCCATGAGACAGTGACACCGATGGAAATCGTGCGAAGGATTCGGCATCCGTGCCAAATCCTTCCCCGGCATCGGATTGACACGAAGAATTTTCACGGAGAGTTTGATCCTGGCTCAGGACGAACGCTGGCGGCGTGCTTAACACATGCAAGTGGAGCGACGAACCAGGGCTTGCCCTGGGGCAGAGCCGCGAACGGGTGAGTAACACGTGGG
>Ga0136620_10001627_pt1 | contig 10675 bp, 10 predicted proteins | sample AntDrymUQ4162106_2_FD_104806 | JGI IMG/M metagenome (GOLD analysis project Ga0136620, IMG submission 104806) | Polar desert sand microbial communities from Dry Valleys, Antarctica - metaG UQ416 (21.06) | ecosystem: Environmental > Terrestrial > Soil > Desert | place: Antarctica: Dry Valley... | reverse complement strand
GCGCGCCGCCGCCCGGCCGAGCTGTCCGGAGGTGAGCAGCAACGGGTCGGGCTCGCGCGGGCATTGGCGCGGGAGGCCAGCTTGTTCCTGTTCGACGAGCCGACCGCGCACCTCGACACACATGTCCGCTCGGTCTTCCTGGCGGAGTTGGACGCCCGGCGGCGGGCCAGTGGCGCCGCCGCGATCTACGCCACCCACGACGCCGAGGAGGCGCTGGGGCTGGCCGACCGGGTGGCGCTGCTGGACGCCGGACGGGTCGTGCAGGTCGGCACGCCCGCGGAGGTGTACGACCAGCCGGTCGACCGATGGGCGGCCCGGCTCACGGGTATCGCCTCCGTGCTCTCGCAGGACGGGCGCCGGCTGCTGGTCCGGCCCGGCTGGGCCCGGCTTGGTGGTGACCGGGACGGAACGGTACGCGCGGCGTGGTTCCGTGGCCCGCACTCCGACTACACGGTGGAGACCACCCACGGCGAAGTGCTGATCCGGGCGTCCGGGAGACCCCGGCACGGGATCGGCGATCGAGTCGGGTGGAGCCTGGACCACAGCTGGGACCTCGCCGGCGACGACGCCCTGGATCAGCCGAGCACCAGCGCCGGACCGGACTGATCGACCCGGTCGTTGACGATGTCCAGGTGCCGCCGGGTGTGGGACTGCAGGTACGACAGCTGACGCCGGCCAAGCCGGTCGCAGACCCACTCCCAGTGCAGCGACACCCAGTCCCCGACGGCCAGGTCGTCGAGCATCCCGACGCCCTCGCGGGAGCACACCGCCGTCTCCGGTTGTGGCGGACCTAGGCTCAGGCGTCGCCCGTCCCACGTCAGTGCGGACGACTCTACGATCACCTGGTCCCCGCGCACGGCGGTGACCCGACCCCAGCGGATCCGGCACCGGTCGAGCACGGTGAGCGCCTGCTCCGCCCGCCGGTCGTCGCCGAGCAGGCCGACCCATGGGTAGATGCAGAACACGTGGAAGCTGTGGTGCGGAACGCCACCGGCCAGCACGCCGTCGGTCAGGCTGCCGAACCGGGGACCGGCGCGGAACCGGAAGCGCTCCTCCATCGACCCGGCGATGTCCGAGAGCCGCACCCGGTCGAGCAGCTCGTTGCCGACCCAGTACGCCTCGACGACCCGTCGGTCCAGCGGGTCCGCCAGCCCGGTCGCCCCGGCGATTAGCTCGAGGTACGGCCACGCTCCCGCGAACTGCTGCGCCTGGGCCCGCAACCCCGGGTCCACGACGCCGGTCGCCCCATACTCAAAGAACGTCCCGCTGTCGCCGGGCCCGCAGTAGCCGTGGCTGTTCGGCGGGAACGCGTAGCGGACGAACAGCACCGGGCCGGGAACCACCGGCGGCTGCCGCCGGTCGGGTGGCTGCATGCGTACCCTCCTCGGGTTGCCAACGAAACACGCCGCGGCCTGGCGCGTCAACGCCTACGCGGCCCGCCAGGCGGTTTACGGGGCAAACGGCCCCGGGGGTTAGAGGGGAGGTGGGCCTCGATGCGGACGTCGGGGCCGACGCGGCGTACGTCGACCAGGTGGAGCCGGAGCGCGTCGGCCAGCGACGTCACGCCGACGGAACCGAGGGCGGCCGGTCCGGCGCCGAGCAGGGCGGGCGCGACGTAGGCCACCACCGAGTCGACCAGCCCGGCCTCGACCATCGCCGCCGCCAGCTGTGGGCCGCCCTCGAGCAGCACGTGCCGGCGTTCCCGCTCGTACAGGTCGCCCATCAGGCTGCGCAGGTCGAGCCTGCCGTCCGGGCCGGTGCCCACGGCGGCGCCGGTCGCCACCCACGTGTCGGTCAGCTCGTCCCGCACCCTTGCCTGCTCCGGCGTCCGGCCGTGCGTGTCGGCCACCACCCGCAGCGGCTGGCGCTGCACCGACGAGCCGGTGAGTCGGACCGTGAGCTGCGGATCGTCGGCCAGCACGGTGCCGACACCTACCAGCACGGTGTCGCATCGCGCCCGCAGCTCGTGCGCGTCGGCGCGCGCCTCCGGGCCGGTGATCCAGCGGCTGCCGCCGTCCGCCGCGGCCACCCGTCCGTCGAGGGTGGCGGCAAGCTTCCAGGTGACGTACGGGCGGCGGCGGCGTACGGCCGTGAGCCAGACCCGGTTGACCGCCTCGGCGGCCGACTCCTCGACGCCGAGCTCCACGTCGACGCCCCCCTCCCGGAGTCGGTCTGCTCCGCCGGCGGCCGGAGGCCAGGGGTCACGGACACCGACCACGACCCGGGTCACACCGGCGGCGATCAGCGCGTCGACGCAGGGGTCGGTGCGCCCGGTGTGGGCGCACGGTTCGAGGCTGACGACGGCGGTGCTGCCCCGCGCCCGCTCCCCGGCGACGGCCAGCGCCACGACCTCGGCGTGCGGTCCGCCTGGCCGCTCGTGCCAGCCTTCGCCGACCGGCTCGCCGCTGGCATCCAGCAGCACGCAGCCCACGACCGGGTTGGGCAGGGTGGTGGTCAGCCCGCGAGCGGCGAGCTCGACCGCGCGCAGCATCGCCGCCGCCTCCGTCGCTTCTGCCACCGCCGGAGTCTGTCGTACGATGGGACAGACGTCGGACCGCGGTAGCCCCGGGTCCCACAACTAGCCGCTACGAGCGGCCACGCGCCGTGAGGCGCTCCCGGTCCGGCGCCACCACACTTCCCCGACTTGTCACCGTCCGCCGGCGCTCTAACGCCGTACGGCGGTGACACCTCGAGAAGCTAGGCAAGCAGGCCGGCGCGCTCCATCCAGGCCGCGTGCTCGAGCTGCTCGGCGGTGGTCACCAGACGCGCCGCCGACTCGGTCGACGCCGGTGGGTGCTCGGCCATCATCGCCCGGCCGACCGCCACCACCCGGGCGAACGCCGCGGCCCGCTCCAGCGTCACCGCGAGGTCGGCCACGACGACACCGCGCAGCACGGTGTCGGTGAGCGCGCGCACCTCGTCTGGCCCCGGCGGGTCGACGACGCCGGCGACGACATCGTGGACCGGCGCGGCGGTACGCCCGGCAGCGAACTCTCGGGCCGCCCGCGCCGGGTCGCGGTGCACCGACGCGCGCAGCACGTACAACCGCCACAGCGTCCCCGCCAGCGACTCGGCCGGCGAGTCCGCCCACAGCGCCGCCAGCTCGTCCAGTCCGTGCTCGTCGGCGAGCCGGACCACCTTGTCGGCGATCGCCTGGTCGCTGCTGTCACGCGCCCCGCGGACCAGCAGTGTCGCGGCGCGAACGCCGGCCTCCGTCCGAAGCGCCGGGTCCTCGGCGCCGGGCAGCTGGTCGAACACCGCGTCACCCGGCAACGCGGGGCGGTGGAAGCGCGACGTACCCACGGATGAATGGTGTCACGCTGTTCGACGTGATCGCTCAGCCGCCGCGCAACGCCGTGGCGACCAGCGGGACTGCCAGCTCGGGTGGGGTCTGGCCCGGCTCGTAGTTGTAGTCCTGGCCGATGCTGCTCATCGACGTCACGGCGACAAGCTCGTCCACCTGGACGACCGCGACCGCGTCGATGTAGGCGTCGAACCGGTTGTTGGGCACCGGCCCGGAGAACAGCACTCCCCATGCGGCCTGACCGCCATCGACCGGGACCGGGGTGAGCGCGTCCACCGAGCCGGCCGGTTCGCGGTCGAGCCGGCGCAGCTGCTCCGCGCAGTCCTCGGCGTTGGCCAGCAGGACCGCGAAGCCGCGCTCGGCGCTGCGCCGGTCGGCGAACCGGCCAACCACCTGGGCGGCGGTGGGACCGCCCTGAGCGTCGTACGTGCGCTCCACCGCGGTGACCGCGCCATTGCTCACCAGCGAGAACTGCTGGCAGACCCAGCGCGGCGGGTCACTCTCCGTACGCCGGGTCGCCGCCTCCCGCCAGGCCAGCTCGGCGTTCAGCTGCGGGAGCTCGCTTGCTGGGAGCAGCGTGCCCACCAACCCGCCCGGCGCCGGCGGCTCGCCGGCGGTGGTCTCCGTGCCCGCCGTCGGCTGGGTGGTGGTCGTGGTCGGCGGGGTTGTCGGGGAAGCGCTGGTCATCGTCGGCGCGGTGCCGCCGCTGCTCTCGTCGCCGCAGCCCGCCAGCGCCAGCAGTGTGACGGCGGCGAGGCCGGCAGCGACCCATCTGCCCGAGTACGAGAGGCGCACGACCGAAACGCTAGCCAGCGACCTCGTCCATCGCGGCCGCGAAACGCCCGGCGGTGAGCCCGACCTGCCACTCGCGCGCGCCCGCGGACCGCAGGAACTCCGCCACCGCCTGCTCGTCGGCCGGTTCGGGCGGCGACCACGCCAGCCGGCGCACGGCGTCCGGCAGCAGCAGGTTCTCGGCCGGCAGGTCGTGGGTGGCGCAAAGCTCGGCCACCACCGTGCGGCAGCCGGCCAGCCGCGCCGCAGCCGCCGGGTTGCGGTCCGGCCACACCCGCGGCGGCGGAAGCCCCTCGGTCGTACCGGACATCTGCGGCAACTCCGCTTCCGGCACCGCAACGCTCTTCTCGATCGCCTCCATCCAGTGCTCCAGGTGCCGCCGGGACTGCCGGTGCCGCATGCCGCCCAGCTGCTGGGTGGCCTGCCGACCGCGGGGCAGGGCGGTGGCTGCCTCGACGATCCCGGCGTCGCTGAGCAGCCGGCCAGGCGTCACGTCCAGGTCGGCGGCCAGCTGGTCGCGGGCCTCCCACAGCGTCCGGACCACGCCGAGAGCCCGCCGCCCGCGGACCTTGTGGATGCCGGACGTACGGCGCCACGGGTCCGGCCGGCGCTCGGGGCCGGTGAACGTGGTGAGGGCGGCGAACTCCTCCTCTGCCCAGCCGTCCTTCCCGGCTTCCTCGAGCCGCGCGGCCAGCAGTCCGCGCAGCTCCAGCAGCACCTCGACGTCGAGGGCCGCATACTCCAACCACGGCACCGGCAGCGGCCGGGTCGACCAGTCGACCGCCGAGTGCTCCTTGGCCAGCCGCGCCCCGAGCAGCTCCTCGACCAGGGTTGCCAGCCCCACCCTGCGTAGGTTCAGCAGCCGTGCGGCCAGCTCGGTGTCGAACAGCCGGGACGGGACCAGCCCGACCTCGGCCAGGCACGGCAGGTCCTGCGTCGCCGCGTGCAGCACCCATTCGGCGCCGGCCATCGCGTTCGAGAGCTGGTCCAGGTCGTCGAAGGTGATCGGGTCGACCAGCGCGGTGCCCGCGCCGTCTCGGCGCAGCTGGACCAGGTACGCGCGCTGTGAGTAGCGGTAGCCTGAGGCCCGCTCCGCGTCGACGGCGATCGGGCCGGTGCCCGCCGCGATGCGCGCGGCGACGCGGTCGAGCGCATCGGAGGTGTCGACCACCGCGGGCAGCGGCTCGGTCAGCCGGAGCAGCGGCTTGGTCGGCTCAGCCGGCTCGGGCAGCTCGTCCGCGTCCGGCAGCTCGCCCTCCTCGAGCAGCTCCTCCGGCTCGGGCGGGGTCACGGGTGCTCGCGACCCCGCCCCACCGTTCGGGTCGACGCCTTTCGCCGCGTCGGCAGCGCCACCACTCCGGGGGGCAACGGGGGCAGCCCGGTCGCGGCGCCGAGCAGGTCCGCCCAGGCCTCAAGGTGTGCACCGAGGTTTGCCGTCGGCTCGTCCGGCGTCCACGACGCGCGTACCTCCACCTGAGCGGTCAGGCCTTCGGCCGCTATCCCGCCGAAACCCTCGGAAAGCACCACGGTGACGGTTCCGCTGGGCGCCACCACATCGAGCCCGTGGCCCTGCCAGGCCTCGGTCAACCAGCTCCACGCGACGCCGGACAGCAGCGGGTCGCGGACCATCTCGGGGTCGACCTCGGCCCGTACGAACGTCACGCAGCGGAAGGTGCCGTGCCAGCCGTCGTTGCCGTCCGGGTCGTGCAGCAGCACCAGCCGACCGGTGCCTACGTCATGGCCGTCGTGGGTCACGTCGGCCGCGATCGCATGCGCGAACGGGGCGATCCGCTGCGGGGCCGACACCTCGCTGAGCAGCACCTCCGGGCGCAGGCGGACGGCGCGCAGCTGCTCGACCGCGGCCCGGAAGGGCGCAGGCGGCTGGTCGAGCTCCCGGCTGGCGCCCATGGCCGCAGCGTATGTCGGCCCGGCGCGGGCCGTGCCGCCGACGCGCCGGTCTGCTGGCAGGATCGCCCGGTGCCCGACAACCCCTCCCGAGACGGTGCCTTCCTCGCCGCCTGCCGGCGCCGCGAGCCCAGCCAGCTGCCGGTGTGGTTCATGCGCCAGGCGGGTCGGTCGCTGCCGGAGTACAGGGCGATCCGGGAGAGCGTCGGCATGCTCGAGGCTTGCTCGCGTCCCGACCTGATCGCAGAGATCAGCCTCCAGCCGGTCCGCCGGCACGGGGTGGACGCGGCGATCTTGTTCTCCGACATCGTGGTGCCGCTGCGCGCGGTCGGGATCGACCTCGACATCGTCGCCGGCACCGGCCCGGTCATCGCCGAGCCGGTGCGGTCGGCTCGCGACGTGCAGCGGCTGCGCCCGCTCGAGCCCGACGACGTGCCGTACGTCGCCGAAGCGGTTCGCGCCCTGGTCGGTGAGCTGGGTGAGACCCCGCTGATCGGTTTCGCCGGCGCGCCGTTCACGCTCGCCTCGTACCTCGTCGAGGGCGGGCCGTCCCGCGACCTGGCCCGGACCAAGGCGTTGATGCACGGCGACCCGGAGCTGTGGGCAGACCTGCTCGGCCGGCTGGCGGTCATAGCCGCTGCGTTCCTGCGGGTGCAGGTCGAGGCAGGCGCCCGGGCGGTGCAGCTGTTCGACTCCTGGGCCGGCACGCTGTCGCTCGCCGATTACAGCCGTCACGTCCAGCCGCACTCAGCGGCGGTGCTCGCCGCCGTCGCCGAGACTGCCCCAGCGGTGCCCCGCATCCATTTCGGGGTAGGTACCGGGGAGCTGCTCGCGGCGATGGGGCGTGCCGGCGCCGACGTCGTTGGCGTGGACTGGCGGGTGCCGCTGTCCGAGGCAGCCCGCCGGGTGGGGCCGGACCGCGCGTTGCAAGGGAACCTCGACCCGGCGATCTTGGCCGCGCCGTGGCCGGTGGTCGAACGTGCCGTACGAGTCGTCGTCGACGAGGGCCGAGCGGCGCCGGGACATGTGTTCAACCTCGGCCACGGGGTGCTGCCCGACACCGACCCGCACGTGCTTACCCGGGTGGTCGAGCTCGTCCACTCGCTCAGGTCGCCGGCGGGCTGAGCGGCTGCACTCCGCGCCGGCGGTAGCGGACCAGAACTGGGATCAGGACGACGGCCGTCACCGCGGCGAACGGCAGCAGCACACCGAGGGCGGTGCTCACGGCCAGCAGGAAGCTGCGCAGCGCGTCCCAACCCTGGTCGAGACCGGTGAGGAACCCGCTGTCCTCTTCCTCCTCGGGCGTCGGCTCGGGTCTGCGCTCGGTGGTCAGCTCGAGGTCGATGGTGGCGAGCCGGGTCTGTCCGGCAAGCGCCCGCTGCTGGGCGAGCAGCGACTCCAGGTCGGCCTGCCGGTCCGACAGCTCGCTCTCCAGCCGGATCACGCTGCCCAGGCTGTTCGCGCGGTCGAGCAACGCGCGGATCCGGATGAGCGCAGCCTGGGCGCTCTCGACCCGGCTGTCGACGTCGGCCACCTCGGTGGTGACGTCCTCGGTGCGGATCGCGCGCTGCCGCACCGTCCCGAGCTCGGACAGCGCCTTCACCGTCGCGTCGAAGCGCTCGGTGGGCACCTGTAGCCCGAGTCGTACGGTCTGGACGTCCCCGCGGGTCTCCGCGCCGGGGACGGTCGACGTGGTCTCGCTCGCGATCGCGCCGCCGACCCCGTCGATGACGTCGGCAACGCGCAGTCTGGTGTCGTCGACGTCCTCGGCGACGAGCGTCATCGAGGCGGTACGGATCACGGCGCGTCCGGCGAGCACGTCCTCGACCAGGCCGGCGGCGCTGAGCGCGTTGCTCGGCTGATCAGTCTCCGCCTCTGTCGACCCGGCGGCGAAACCGTCCGCCGCCATGTCCTGGCCCTGGGACTGCTCGCCGGGCGCACGAGCTGTCAGCCCGGTGTCACCCGCGTCGGCGCCGTCGCTGGCGCTGTCGCCGCCCGACGAGCAGGCGCCGAGGAGGCTGAGGCCGGCGAGCGCCACGACGGCGATTCCGGCAGGGAGGGAGCGCGTCCCGGTGCGTCGGGTCATGCGGCTCGGACGCGGCTCGGCGCCGATCGGTTCCGTCCGGCCGACAGTTGGCAGGATGGCTGGGTGTCCCGGACCGCGCCGCACTGCGTCGTGGTCGGCGCGGGCATCGCCGGCCTGGCCGCCGCGTACCAGATCCGGCAGCGGCGTGCCGACGTGCGGGTGACCGTCCTGGAGGCGGCGCCGACCATCGGCGGCAAGCTGGCGCAGGCCGAGGTGGGCGGCACCGTCGTCGACACCGGTGCCGAGTCGGTGCTGAACCGGCGCCCGGAGGCGGTGGACCTGATCCGCGCGGTCGGCCTGGCCGACTCGGTGTGCCACCCGGCGGCGACGACCGCGTCCGTCTGGAGCCGGGGCCGGTTGCGGCCGCTCCCGCCGACGGTCCTCGGCGTCCCCACCGACCTACGGGCGCTGGCCCGCTCCGGCGTGGTGTCGGCGCCGGGCGTCGGCCGGGCCGCGCTCGACCGGGTGCTGCCCGCCCGCCCGACCGGCGACGACGTCCCCGTCGGTCGGCTGGTCCGCCGCCGGCTGGGCGGCGAGGTGTCAGAGCGGCTGCTGGAGCCGCTGCTCGGCGGGGTCTACGCCGGTCACGCGGACCGGCTGTCGCTGCTCGCCGCCGCCCCGCAGATCGCGGCGCTGGCCGTTCGCGGCGGTTCGCTGATCGCGGCCGCAGCTGCGAGCACGGCGCCCGCCCGGTCGCCGTCCGTGCCGCTGTTCGCCGGCGTGGTCGGCGGCGTTGGACGACTCCCCTCGGCGGTTGCGGACGCCGCCGGCGCCGAGGTCCGTACGTCGGCCACCGTGCGGGCGCTCGAGCGGAGCGGGTCCGGCTGGCAGGTCACCGTGGGCCGAGCCGACCGACCGGAGCTGCTGGCTGCCGACGCGGTCGTGGTCGCTACCCCGGCCGCGCCGACGGCCCGGCTGCTCGCGTCCGTCATGCCGGGGGCGGCGGCCGAGCTCGCCGGCGTTGAGTCGGCGAGCGTCGCGCTGGTCACGCTCGCGGTGCCCGCCAGCGGGTTCCCGTCGCCGCTGCCCGGCTCGGGCTGCCTGGTCCCGCCGGTAGACGGTCGGGCCGTGAAGGCGGCGACCTGGTCCAGCAGCAAGTGGGCCTGGGTCCGCGACCGGGTGGGCGCCGACGTCGTGCTGCTGCGGGTCTCGTTCGGGCGGCACGGGGAGTCGGCGCTGCTGCAGCGCGAGGACTCCGAGCTGGTCCGGCTGGCCGTCGACGAGCTGGGCGATGCGGTCGGGATGCGCGGGCCGGCGCTGGACTCGCTGGTCACCCGCTGGGGTGGCGCGCTGCCGCAGTACACCGTCGGGCATCTCGATCGGGTGCGGCGGATCCGTGGTGCGGTGGCCGAGGTGCCGGGCCTCGATGTGTGCGGCGCCACCTACGACGGGGTCGGGGTCGCTGCCTGCGTGGCCGACGGGCAGCGGGCGGCCGACCGGATCGTGGCGGGGTTCACCGGCGAGAGACAATGACGCCATGAGCGACCGGACCAGCCCGTCGGCACGAGAGATCAACCAGACCATCCGCTTTACCATGTGGTCGGTGTTCTCGGTGCGCGAGCCGTTGGGGGACGGCACCGACCGGGCTGGGCTGGCCGAGGAGGTCGACGCCCTGTTCCAGAAGCTGGCCGCCGACGACGTCGTCGTGCGCGGGACATACGACCTGTCCGGGGTGCGCGCCGATGCGGACCTGCTGGTGTGGTGGCACGCCACCGCGCCGGACTCCTTGCAGAGCGCCTACGCGCGGCTGCGCCGGACCGGGCTCGGGGCCCGGCTGGCTCCGGTGTGGTCGCAGCTCGCGGTGCACCGGCCGGCCGAGTTCAACAAAGGGCACGTGCCGGCGTTCATGGCCGACGAGCCGCCGCGGGAGTGGGTCTGCGTCTACCCGTTCGTCCGCTCGTACGAGTGGTACCTGCTGCCGGACGAGCAGCGGCGGGACATGCTGGTCGAGCACGGTCGGATGGCGCGCGAGTTCCCGGACGTACGGGCGAACACGGTGTCGTCGTTCGCGCTCGGCGACTACGAGTGGATCCTCGCGTTCGAGGCCGACCGGTTGGACCGGATCGTCGACCTGATGCGCGAGCTGCGGGCCAGCCGCGCCCGCCGGCACGTGCGGGAGGAAGTGCCGTTCTTCACCGGTCGGCGCCGCCCGGTCGGCGAGTTGGTGGCCGACCTCCCCTGACACGGTCGGTTGGTCAGTGGTGGCTAGCGTGCATGTACTGGTGGCTGACCGCGTGCCCCTTGCCGCGGGCGATCAGGGCGCGATTGACCGGCACCGTGACCCAGAACGCGATGAAGAACGCGACCGCGATCGCACCCCAGAACCACGGGTCGCCGAGCCCGGCGTCCATCGCGCCCGGCAGCACCAGCATCAGCAGGTTGTCGACCACCTCCATCGTCGTGATCGACAAGGTGTCGGCGGCCAGCGCGATGCCCACCGCTGCTCCGAACGCAACGCCCGCCCGCAGCACCGGCAGCAGGCTGAGCGCATAGCCGAAGACGAACGCGAGCCCGATCGCCAACGCCACAGAGGCGAGGTCGCCCCAGCCCCACCAGCTCGCCAGCACCAGCCCCAGCACCTCGCCGAT
>Ga0136620_10001626_pt1 | contig 10677 bp, 10 predicted proteins | sample AntDrymUQ4162106_2_FD_104806 | JGI IMG/M metagenome (GOLD analysis project Ga0136620, IMG submission 104806) | Polar desert sand microbial communities from Dry Valleys, Antarctica - metaG UQ416 (21.06) | ecosystem: Environmental > Terrestrial > Soil > Desert | place: Antarctica: Dry Valley... | reverse complement strand
GCCCGTCCCGTCCGCGACGACGGCTTTCATCGCCTCGGTCAGGTCGGCAGCGGTTTCCTCGCTGATGGCGCGGCCCAGCCGATCGGGCTTCGTCCGGGTGACGGTGTCGCCGTCGGGGGCGACGATCCGGCTGACGAGGAACGGTCGCATGAGCTCACCGCGGTTGGCGACGGCGGCCACTACCATCGCCAGCTGGAACGGCGTCACCAGCAGCCGTTCCTGGCCGAAGGCGAGGCGGCCGGGATCGACCGCGTTCGGATCCTTCGGGAAGAACGGCTCGCCGTTCCGGTAGAGACCGCTCGGCGACCGCTCCCCTGTCGGCGTCTCGAGCGGCGGCTCGGAGTAGAAGCCGAAGCGCCGGGCGCGCGCGAGGATGCTGAGCCCACCGAGGCGCTTGCCGATGTTGCAGAAGACGGAGTTGACCGAGTACTGCATGGCCTGGAGGAAGTTGACGGTCCCGAACGGCCGCGTCGTGTCGTAGTTGTTCACCCGCCGCCCGTACTCCTCGCAGTAGCCGGGGTCCGAGAACGTCGTCTCGAGCCGGATCCGGCCGCTCTCGAGCGCCGCCGCCCCGGTCACGACCTTGAAGGTCGAGCCCGGTGCGTAGAGACCGTCCGTCGCCCGGTTCAGCAGGGCCGAGGGCCGCGAGCAATCCGCTCCGATGCGCGCGATGCGCTCGAACTCCCCCTCGACGAGATTCGGGTCGTACGTCGGCGACGAGGCCATGACCAGGACCCGGCCCGTCGCGGGCTCCAGCACGACGATCGAGCCGCAGCGGCCGCCGAGCGCCTCGAGCGCCGCCCTCTGGCCACGGGGGTTCAGGGTGGTCACGAGGTCGTTGCCCTCGATCGTGGCGCCGCGCAGCTGGTCGAACGTCTTGTCGACCAGGGTGTTGAGATTCGCGTTCGAGGCCGTCAGGTAGTCGTTCTGCGAGCGCTCGAGCCCTGCGCGCGAGCGCGCCTGCGTCGAGTAGCCGACCGCGTGGGCGAACAGGCCCCGCTGGGGATAGCGGCGGAAGTAGAAGGTCTTCCCCTTCACACGCCGCGTGACGTTCGCCGCGATGACCGTCTTGCCGTCACCGGCGTAGATCGTGCCGCGCTTGATCGTGAACTGCGCCACGCGCTGGATGGCGTTGTCGCGCCGGTCGGCCAGACCCGGCGCCGCCCAGGTCTGCCAGTAGGTCGTGCCGACGATGAGCGCGGTCATCAGGGCGACGCCGAACACCGCGAGGCGGGTGATGGCCTTGTTCACGCGGCCCTCGTCGTCGCGTTCGCCCGATTCGAGACGAGCATCAGCCCCGCGAGCAGCACGAAGTTGGCGAGCACGCTCGAGCCTCCGTAGCTGACGAAGGGAAGCGTGATCCCGGTGAGGGGAATCAGCCGCAGGATGCCTCCGATGATGATGAAGGTCTGGAGCGCGAAGCCGAAGGTGAGCCCGGCAGCGAGGAGCTTCGAGAAGCCGTCGCTCGCGAGCAGCGCCGTGCGGAATCCGCGCACGACGAAGAGCATGTAGACGAGCAGGAGCGCCGAGATGCCGACGAGACCGAGCTCCTGGGCGAGCGCGGAGTAGATGAAGTCCGTCTTCAGATACGGAATCAGCTCGGTCCCGCCCGTGGTGGTGAACGTACCGCGGCCGAGCCCGGTGCCTCCGAAGCCGCCGCTCGCGATCGAGTAGGTCGACTGGATGATCTGGTAGCCGCCCCCATCGGCGTCCTGCCAGGGATCGAGCCAGCTCGAGACGCGGAGCCGGACACGCGGAACGAGCTGGTAGACGGCGGCGGCGCCTCCGGCGAAGAGGACGACGCCCGCAGCGGCGAACGACGCCCGCGCGGTGGCGACGTAGAGCATCCCGAGGAAGATCCCGAAGAGGAGCAGGCCGCTGCCGAGGTCGTTCGTCTGGAGCAGCACGGCCATCGCCCCACCCCAGATGATGAGCAGCGGCCCGAAGTCCTTGAGGCGACCGCGCGCCAGCACCTCGCGCTTGTCGCGCAGGTAGCCCGCGAGGAAGACGATCAGCATCAGCTTCGCCACCTCGCCGGGCTGGAACTGGAAGGAGCCGATGCGCACCCACAGCCGCGCGCCGTTGACGGTCGTGCCGATGCCGGGCAGCGCCGGCAGGGCGAGCAGGATCAGCGCGCCCAGGCCGAAGAGGTATTTGTAGCGCTCGAGCCGCCGGTAGTCGCGGCGGAGGACGAAGAGCGTGGCGGCGAAGAAGGCGGTGCCGATCGCGACCCAGCGGCCCTGGCGGAAAGCGTCCTCCGGGTCGATCCGGTAGATCTCGGTGAGGCCGATCGCCGTCAGCAGCGCCGCCATCGGGAGCAAGTACGGATCGGCGAAGGGCACGGTGAGGCGCGCGACGACATGGGCGGCGAGGTAGAGGGCGAAGAAGAAGGCGGCGTAGGAGAGCGACTCGCTCGAGACCTCCGCCGAGCGGGCGATGTACACGCTCGCGAAGCCGAGGCCCGTGAGGATGCCGACGGCGAGGAGGTTGGCGAGCTCGCGGTTGCGGGCGCTCATCGTGCGAGCCCCAGGAGGACGATCACCAGGAGCAGCGCGAGGAGGGCGACCACGCCGATCGTCACGAGCAGGCGCTTCGCCCCCGAGCGTGGCTCGGCCGCCGCGACGGGGCCGTCGTCGACACGGATCACGGGCACGGCGTCGAGCGGCGAGAGCGTGTCCTCGTCATCGTCTCGAGGGGCGGGCTCGGGTACGGCCTGAGCGCGCACCGTCTCGTCTCCGCTCCCGTCGGAGATCTCGAAGAAGACGACGGTGATGTTGTCGTCTCCCCCGGCCTGGTTGGCCTCCACGATCAGCGCCCGGGCCGCGGCCTCGAGGTCGATGCGGCTTCCCTCGACGATCCGGAGGATGACCTCGTCGTCGACCATGTTCGTGAGGCCGTCGGAGCAGAGCAGGAAGATGTCGTCCGGGCAGGCGCCGATCGAGAAGGTGTCGACGTCGACGTCGGGATCAGTGCCGAGCGCCCGCGTGATCACGGAGCGCTGGGGATGCGTCTCGGCCTCCTCCGGTGAGAGCTTGCCGCTGCGCAGGAGCTCGGCAACGAGGGAGTGATCCTCCGTGAGCTGATCGAGCGTCCCGTTTCGGATCAGGTAGGCACGTGAGTCGCCCACGTGTCCGAACGAGACCAGGTCGTTCTTGACCAGAGCGGCGGTCATCGTCGTGCCCATCCCCGAGACGCCGGCGTCCTCGCTCGAGCGTTCGTAGATGCGCTGGTTGGCCGTCTGGATGAGGTCGACGAGGCGCTTCTCGGCGTCTCCGCCCGGGTCGGTGTCGCCCTCGGCAATCAGTGCGGCGGCGGCCAGGCGAGAGGCGAGCTCTCCCGCCTGCGCACCTCCCATGCCGTCCGCGACCGCGAAGAGCGGCGGCTGCAGGACGAAGGCGTCCTCGTTGCGGCGCCGCCGCCGCCCCGGGTCGGTGTCCTTCGCGTAGCGGCCGATCCTCATCCTTCGTACCTGAGGTCGGTCGAGCCGACCCGGAGGACGTCGCCCCCTGCCAGGCGCCGCGGGGTCTTGATCCGGACGCCGTTGACGAAGGTCCCGTTCGTGGAGCCCTCGTCCTGGAGCCAGATCCCGTCGCCCCGCCGCTCGATCCGCGCATGCGCCGCTGAGGCGAAACCGTCGTCGCGCAGCTCGATGTCGTTCTGCGAGCCGCGGCCGATGCGGAGCGGCTCGGAGTCGAGTCCGTAGTTCCCCCCGACCGGGAGGGTGGGGCTCTTCACGACGACGAGCCGACCGCCTTCGGCGTCGGGCGGAGCGACCGGCGCGGGTGGCGCGGGTGGCATGCCGGCGGGGGGCATGACGAAGCTCTCGGCCGCACTGACGCGGATGTCGCGGCTCGCGCTGCGGACGATCCGCCAGATGAAGAGGTACAGGAGGACGAGGAAGGCGATCTTGAGGATCAGGAGCGCCTCGTCGACTGCGATCGAGTCGGCCACGAGGTTCATCGAGGTCCTTCTACTCCGGTTGCTCGCGTCGGAAGACCAGCTCGGTCGAGCCGACCGTGAGGCGGTCGCCGTCCTCGAGCTTCGCGCGTTTCAGCCGGCGCCCGTTGATCTCGATCCCGTTCGTCGAGTCGAGATCGACGACCCAGTACGAGGCGCCCTCCTGGCGGACCTCGGCGTGCCGGCGCGAGACGTTGGGATCGTCGAGCTGGATCTCGCACTCGCGCGAGCGGCCGAGCAGCACCCGGCGGCCCTGCAGCTCGCGCCGCTGCCCGTCCCAGGTGAGCGTCGCCAGTTCGCGCTCGAGGCCGAGCTGAGCCGGGGACACGGCCTCGGTCGTTCCTCCACGCGGCCGGTAGATCATCGTGTGGCCCGCTTCCACCCCCTGCGGCGGCTCGGTCGGGTCGGGCGCGCGCCGGGTCGGCTGCACGGTGCGGGTCGCGATCCCGAACTCGCCCTTGGAGAGATCGGCGTCCGTCTCCATCAGGACGCGCGGCGCGGTCAGGAGCGCGTAGTTCTCGCGGCGGGCATGCTCGGTGAGGTAGGTACGCAGCTCCTCGATCAGCGAGCCCTCGTAGCCGCTGAACTGCGCGTGGTCGGAGGGCGAGAGGTAGAGCGTGTACTCATTTGGCACGTAGACGCGCGAGACGGAGACCGTTCGGTGGTCGTCCATCTCCTTCGCGAGCTTGCGTGCGAGCTCGACCGGCTGGACGTGCGTGCGGAAGGCGCGACCGAACACACCCTCGAACAGGGCTTCGATCTTCTGCTCGATGCCGCGGAGAAGTGTCATTTCGAGAGGCTCGGAGCCTCCCGAGTCTAACCGGAGCCCCTGCTTGCCTCCGGGCGGAGCGGGCGCGCGAGCGAGGACCTGAGGCGCGCTTCGACGCCCTGCAGCACTCGCCCGGTGTCCATTCGGGTCGGGCGGGCCAGGAGGAGGCACGTGGCCCAGACCCCCACCAGCACGGGAACGGCGCTCACATGGGGGAATGGCGGCACGGCGACGGCGAGGATTGCTGCCCCCCAGGCGGCACTGCCCCACGGTCCGAGCGTCCGTGCGCGCGGCAGGAGCGCGGCGGCGGCGGCGAGGCCGAGGGCGAGGACAGCGATCGCCGGCCGGGCGGCGAGCGCGGCGACCAGCGCACGAGCGGCCTCGACCGGTCGACCGAGACCGGCGAGTGGAAGGTGCGCCGGGGCCGTCTCGTCGGTGAAGGGGATGCGGTCGCCCCGCACGACGGCGACGAGTAGGGAGAGCAGCAGTGCCGTTCCCGCCGTGAGCGCCCGTCTGACCGGCGAGCGCAGGCTCGCGACCGCGAGCGGGAGGAGGACGAGCCCTGCGAGCGGCGCGAGCAGTGGCCCTGCCGCGACGAGCAGACCGCCTCGCGGCTCACGCCAGAAGCCGATCAGCCAGAGGACGGCGAGGCCAGCGTAGAGAAGCGCGAAGCCGAGCGAGTGGTTCCCGATCGGAAAGACGGGCACAGTGAGCGTGAGCGCGAGTCCCGCGCGCGGATGGAGCAGCGTGGCGAGCCCCGCGAGTGCCGCGAGAACGAAGGGGGCGCCTCCGGGGTAGAAGGGCAGGATCGTCGCGCACCAGGCGGCCGTGACCGTGGCGAGCGCGGCCGGAAGCGCTCGCGGGGCGAGCAAGGGCAGCGGCGAGCGCGGCCGCTCCCGGCGGGGCTTTCGCTCGCGGCGCGCCCCGATCCGGCGGAGAGCTGCCGCGAGGCCGGCGGCCGAGGGCCGTCCGGCCGGATCCCGGGCGAGCGCCCGATCCACGGCGTCGAGCAGGGGCCTCGGCAGGTCGGGCCGCAACCGTGCGAGCGGGGCCGCGCCCGCCTCGATCGCCTTCGCGCTCTCGAGGAGTGACGGCTTCCAGAACGGGTGGCCGCCAGCGAGCGCCTCCCAGAGCAGAACGCCGACCGCCCAGACGTCGCTCGCCGGGGTCGCCGGCCGGCCGGCGAGCCGCTCGGGCGGGATGTAGGCGAGCGTGCCGGGCACGTCCCCGACCGCGGTCGGCCCCTCCGCCTCCTCCATCCGGGCGAGCCCGAAATCGAGCAGGCGCACCGAGATCTCGTCGCCGTCGGCCAGGAGGATGTTGGACGGCTTCACGTCGCGGTGGACGATCCCCCGGCCGTGCGCGTGGGCGAGCCCATCGAGCACCTGCGCCGCGGCTTCCACCGCCCCGGGGTCGTCCAGCTCGCCCGCGCGGAGCGCCTCGCGGAGCGTGCGTCCGGGGACGTACTCGTAGGCGAGGTAGACGTGGCCCGCGTCGTGACCGACGTCGTGCACGCGAAGGCAGCGTTCGTGCCGGAGCCGTCCGGCCGCCTCGGCCTCCCGCTCGGCGCGCAGGGCGGCCTTGCCCTCGCGGGCGATGATCTTGAGCGCGACCTCGCCCCCGCCGCTCTCGTCGCGGGCGAGCCAGACCGACCCCGACCCGCCGCTTCCGAGCGGGCGCAGCGGCCGGTAGCGGCCGAGCACGAGTCCCTGGTCGGCGAGGCTTGCCGCAGCGTGCGCCATGGTGGCCACCGTTGGCCGACGGCGTCGAGAATCCTGCCTCGTGGTCGGGTGGTCTTCCTGGCGGAGCCGGGCTTGCCCGGCGCAGCCACCACGCGGCTCCGGCGCGTCTGCTTCTGAAGGAGGGGGCCCGTGGGGGAACCCAGGGGTTCCCCCACGGCGTGGCAGCCGGGCTGCGGGATAGAGTGCGGGTGGGGTTGCGACCCCGAAACGCCATGGCCGAGCGCGGCGCGGATATCGACTTCGACTTCTTCGACGAGCCCGAGACCGAGGAGGAAGCGCCACGCCAACTTCGCTCGACAGGTCGCGGCCCCCGCCGGCCCGTCCGGCCGCCGGCCGGCTTCACTCCGCTGGTTCGGCTCGTCGGGCTCATCGCCTTCGCAATCCTGATCGTGGTTCTGCTCGTCTTCTGGGTCGGGAGCTGCCGCAGTGAGAGCAAGCGCACCGCCTACGAGGAGTACATGGCGGGGGTGCGCGAGCTTGCGCGCGATTCCGAAGAGGTGGGCACGCGGCTGAACACGACCCTCACCACCCCCGGTATCCGGCTGGCCGCTCTGCGCGAGCAGCTGAATGCGCTCGCCCAGCGCCAGCAGCAGGGCGTCGGCCAGGCACGCGAGCTCGATCCTCCCGCTCCCTTGCGCGACGAGCACGAGAACCTCGTCCAGGCGCTCGAGTTCCGCGTCGGAGGTCTCAAGCGCCTCGGCGCCGCGTTCGCGCAGACTGCGAGCGTGCAGGGGGCGGCGTCGGCCGGAGAGCTGCTCTCGACGCAGGTGCAGCGCCTGGTAGCGAGCGACGTGATCTGGGACGACGCCTTCCGAGCCCCCGCGATGGGCGAGCTGCGCAAACAGGAGATCGGAGGCGTCGACGTGCCTGACTCGACCTTCCTGAAAAACCCGGTCTTCGCTACGGAGGCCGGGATGACGCGGGTCGTCCAGCGCATCCGTGGAGCCTCGACGGGCGGAACCACGGGCGGTCGGCACGGGAACGCACTCCTTTCGGTCCGGGCGCTGCCCGACGGGGACCAGCTCCAGGTGGGAGCCGACAACACCGTGGTCGCGACCGCGGGTCTGGCGTTCGAGGTCACGGTCGAGAATCAGGGTGACTCCCAGGAGGTGCGCGTGCCCGTCATCCTCGAGGTGGAGCAGACACCGCGGCCCCTGCGACGGACGGAGACGATCCAGCTCATCGACGAAGGCGAGCAGGCGAAGGTCGTCTTCGAGGATCTGGGGCAGGTCGTCCAGTTCGCACAGGAGACCACGGTGCGCGTCCAGGTGGTGAGGGTGAAGGGCGAGCAGAAGATCGACAACAACTCGGCGTCCTACTCCGTCATCTTCACACTCGTTCCGTGAGCGCCGGCGCAGCCGTTGCGATCGCACTGTCGGCGGGTGCGGTCGCGCTGGCAGCCGTAGCGCTCGCAGCGGCAGCGTGGAGCCAGCTCCGGCGCGTGCGGACGGCGCAGGCCGTGCTCCTCGGCGGCGGCAAGGCTGATCTGGTCGATTTTGCGGTGTCGCTCCAGGGGCGGATCGACGACCTGCACCGCGCGGTCGACGAGGTGGCCGCGGGGCTCGCGCGGGTCGACCGGCGGGTAGACGGGGCGCTCGCGCGGACGTCAATCGTCCGGTACGACGCCTTCGAAGGGACGGGGCAGCAGTCCGCCTCGATCGCGCTTCTCGACGCGGGTCGTTCGGGGGTCGTGCTGACGGCGATCCAGAGCCGTGACTATGCGCGGATCTACATGAAGGAACTGGACGGCGGCAGGGCGCCGGTGGCCCTGTCCCCGGAGGAGCAGCAGGCGGTCGAGCGCGCGATGAGCGGATAACGGCCAGGGAGCACTGCTTCGGTAGTTTTCCCCTGGAGTGCAACAGGTTCTCGTCCTGAATGCGAGCTACGAGCCGCTGAACGTCTGCACCGTTCGGCGCGCCCACGTGCTCGTGTTCAAGGGCAAGGCCGAGGTGGTCGAACAACTCGAGCGACCGCTGCGCTCCGCTGCGGACACGTACTCGTGGCCGCATGTGATCCGGCTCGTGACGTACGTGCGCGTGCCGCGGGCGGTGCAGCGCAAGATCTCGCGCCGCGCGCTCTTCGCCCGCGACGGCTGGCGCTGCGTCTACTGCGGCAGCGCGCACGGCCGGCTCACGCTCGACCACGTCGTGCCGCGCAGCCGCGGTGGGGACTCCGTGTGGGAGAACGTGGTGACCTCGTGCGCGCCCTGCAACCTCCGGAAGGGGAACCGCCTGCTCGAGGAGACGGCGATGACGCTCATCACACCGCCGCGCCCGCCCGCGCCCGTGCTCTTCATCCATCTGGCGGCAGCGAAGATCCCGGCGCGCTGGGAGCCGTATCTCAACCAGTTCGGCGGCGCCACCGCCTCGGCTGCCTGAGCGCGACGGACGGCTCATCGATTCGCGATCTGCCCCTTGACGCGGCTTCTCATGCCCGCTCCGAAATGCGGACAGCGGTGAGCGGCAGGTCGAGCGCAGCCGCCCAGGCCTCCCACTCCGACGGGGTTCGCTCTCGAAATCTTTCTTCGAGCGGTGCGCCGGCTTCGTCGTCGAGGCCGAGCTCGGCTACGAGCCGCGCTCGGAAGTGCGGCTCGAGCGCCGCGACCGCCACCCAGCCGCCCTTCGCTTCGTAGAACCGGTAGACGGAACTTCCGCCCCCGAGCGGCCCCTCGGGGGTCGTCAGCCCGAAGCGCAACGGTGCCGCGTAGTAGTCGGCCGCGTCGGCGAGGGCAACCTCGGCGGAGCGAGTCGAGTCTCCGCGGTCCCGCCCGTGGAGCAACGCCAGTGCCGCTGTCACCGCGCGCTCCGCGCCCCCGAGGTCGGCGAGCAGGGTCAGGGGTAGCCGGGGCGGCGTTGCGAGGCCGGCATGTGCGACGTAGGTCAGGTCATGGCCCGCCACATCCTGTCGCGGAGCCCCATGGCCGACGATCGCCACCTGGAGCAGGCGGGGGAAGCGGGCCTCGAGCTCGGACCGCGCGAGCCCCAGGCGCGCGAGGGCGGAGGGGCGGCTCGAGGTGAGCAGCAGGTCGCTGTCTGCGAGGAGGCGCTCGAGGCCCTGACGGCCGGTCCTTTCCTTGAGGTCGAGCCGGACGACCGTCTGCCCGTGCGTCAGTCGCGCGTGCCAGGCGGGGCTCACGAGCTCGAGCGGGTCTCCGGCGGGCGGTTCGACCTTCGTCACGGTGGCGCCGAGCTCGGCGAGCCGCCAGGCCGCCACCGGGGCGGGGACGTTGACTCCGAGGTTGACGACCGAGGCGTCCGCCAGGGGCTGCCAGGCCGGCTCGTCAACCATCTCGATCCAGCCTATGTGCACGAACGGGTGACGCGGTCTCGACCGGCGGCGTATACGAGCAGAACGTCGACCCGAAAGGACAGAAGATGAAAGCCCTTCGTATCGCCCTGCTTGCAGTTGTCGCAGCACTTGCGGCCGGCTTCGTTGCCTTCGGCCTCCCCGAGGACGCAAGGGGCGTCCCTTCGGAGCTCGGGGACGGCATCACCGTGACCGGAACCGGAGCGGTCTCGAGCGTCCCGGACCGCGCCGATCTCAGCTTCGGCGTCGTCACGGAGGCCAAGACCGCGCGCGGCGCTCTCGCGGCCAACTCGGCGGCGATCGCGAAAGTGATCGCGGCGCTGAAGAGCGCCGGCGTCGCCGCGACCGACATCCAGACGGAATCGCTCTCGCTCGGGCAGCGCTACGGCAACGACGGCGAGACGCTCGTCGGCTACACGGCGCAGAACTCGGTGCGCGCGAAGTTGCGCGACCTCAACCGCGCGGGTGCCGTGATCGACGAGGCCGTCGAGGCCGGGGCGGATCAGGTGTACGGACCGACGCTCTCGCGCGGCGATCGGAGCGAGCTCTACCGGACCGCGCTCAGAGGCGCGCTCGCCGAGGCGAAGTCCAAGGCGCAGGCGATCGCGAACGCAGCCGGAGTCAGCCTCGGGCGCGTCACGACCGTCACGGAGGCGAGCTACTCGCCGCCGCCGCTCGAGCTGTCGAAGGGCAGCGACAGCGTGTCGGCGCGCCCGGTCGGCGCAGCACCGGCCGTCCCGATCGAGCCCGGAACCGATCGCATCGAAGCGCAGGTGAGCGTTACGTACGCCGTGCAGTAGAGGCGCGGGAGAACAACCCGCCCGAGTCACTCGAGTCCTGAAACCGCGCTGCTCCACGCGCCGAGGCTGCTCTATTCGTGCACGCGTGCGATGAGCAGCATCT
>Ga0136620_10001623_pt1 | contig 10691 bp, 18 predicted proteins | sample AntDrymUQ4162106_2_FD_104806 | JGI IMG/M metagenome (GOLD analysis project Ga0136620, IMG submission 104806) | Polar desert sand microbial communities from Dry Valleys, Antarctica - metaG UQ416 (21.06) | ecosystem: Environmental > Terrestrial > Soil > Desert | place: Antarctica: Dry Valley... | reverse complement strand
CGGGCAACGGCGACCTTGGGCGCGAAGAGGGCGCTCACGCGGTGGTCGCCGGGGGCGCGATCACGCGCAGGGCGCGTGGGCGCAGGCTGACAGTCGCCGGCAGGTCGGCGAGGTGATCGCCGTCGGCGTAGACGGCGAACGGGCGGTCGGCTCGGATCTCGACCTCGGCGGCGCGGCTCACGGTCACCTCGTCGTTGTCGACGTGAGCGCCCTTGAACACCTTTGGAAGGCTAACCAGGAAGCGCAGCTTGCCCACGTGGGAAGTCGTGACGATCTCGAGCAGCCCATCGTCGAGCTCGGCGTCGGGGGCGACGAACATCCCGCCGCCGTAGGCCTTGCTGTTGGCGACGGCGACCATGTAGCCGCTGAACTCGCGCGGCGTACCGTCGGCTATGACCGTGAAGCGCGCTGGCTTCCATTGCATCAGCGCCTTGAGCGCGGCGTAGAGGTAGACGAGGTTTCCCTTGATCAGCTTGGCTTCGTTGGCGATTCGGTTGGCGTCGGAGTCGAACCCACAGCTCGCGATCCCGAGAAAGAGGCGGTCGTTGACCACCCCCACGTCGATCGAGCGCACCGCGTGGGCCGCGAGGACGTCCATCGCTCCCGAGATCTCCTTCGGGATCCCCAGCACGCGCGCTAGGTCATTGCCGCGTCCGCCCGGCAGGATTCCCATCGGCAGCGCGCCGCCGGCCAGCGCGCCTCCGATCTGGCCAATCAGCCCGTCGCCGCTCATCACGACGGGGATCTCGCCGGCCTCGGCCGCGGCGAGGGCCTGCCGGCGGCCGTGCTCGATTCCGGTTGTCATCACGACGCGGACCGCGAGTTCGCGGTCGCGAAAGGCCTGCTCGACTTCCGGGATCAGCTCGGCGGCTCGCCCGCCCCCGGCCGAGGGATTGACGAGCAGCAGGTGGCGGCGGGCGTCGCTGATGCGGGGAATCTAGCTGTGGCCGGAGGCGATCAGGGATGACCACCGGGGGCGGCGGGAAGCACCAGCTCGGCGAGCACCGCGCGGTGGTCGCTGCCGGGGATCTCGTGCACAGAGGTGTCGTCGACCCAGATGCGCTCGTCCGCGAGCACATGGTCGATCGTCACCGGCGGCGGAAAGCGGCCCGAGGGCCAGGTAAACGCCAATCCGGCCCCCGCCACGTCCGCCGCTTCGACGTACCCGGACCCGACGAGGTCGCGGAGCTCGGCGTGATCGAGGGTGGCGTTGAAATCGCCGGCGAGCAGGCGCATTGCTCCCTCCGGATCGGCTCGAGGAAGGAACTCGAGAACTCGCGATCGCGACAACCATTCCACTCGCTGCCTGTGGCGATCAAAATGACGAGGAGCCGTCCGCTGACCTTCCGCAAGGCTGCGAGGAGATCGAGGCGCCCAATCCGAAGCCCGAGCAGGTCAGAAGGCCGCGGCCCGCGCTGCGACACCGAGTACACGCGGGGGATTGTCGCGATGGCCAAGACCGAGACCGAGCCGATCGGGCGCTCAGGGAGCCAGTTCTTCGTCGTCTACGCCGCTGACGCCGGGCTGCAGCCTCAATTCGCCGTGCTCGGGAAGATCACTGCGGGCATCGAGGTCATCGACCGCATCGCCGAGCTGCGCGAGCCCGGCAGCGACACCGGGGAGCCGCTGGCGCCCGTCGCGATCGACCGGATCACGCTTCAGAACCCGTGAAGACAAAGCCTTGCGGCCTCGCCCCACGCCACTAGCCTGGGCCCATGGCAAAGGTGGACGCGGGGGAGGCGGCTCCCGACTTCGAGCTGCCCGGCACGGGTGAGCGCACCTACAAGCTCTCGGACTTCCGGGGGCAGTGGGTCGTGCTCGCGTTTTATCCTGGGGACTTCACCCCGGTGTGCACGCGCCAGTTCTGCTCCTATCGCGACGGCGACGACCATCTCGACGAGCTCGGGATCCAGGTCCTCGGGATCTCTCCCCAGTCGGTGGACTCGCACGACCGCTTCATCGCAAAGCACGGGCTCACGCTTCCGCTGCTCGCTGACGAGGACCGCACGGTGTTGAGCGCCTACGGTGTGCTCGCGCCCGGCGGGGTGGTGAGGCGTTCGATCTTCATCGTCGATCCCGAAGGCGTCGTGCGGTTTCGCCACGTCGCGCTGCTCGGCCTGCACTACAAGAACGTCACTGACCTCAGCGAGGCGCTCGCCGCCCTGCGGTGACCCGCGATGGCGTCTGCTGTCCCCGAACCGCGCGGGTTCGAGGTTGCGCGCGAGGGCCAGCGCCTCGCGGGCGAGACGGTTGGCCCCGCCGACGGTGCCAGCGCACCGAGCGTCGTCCTGCTGCATGCGATAACGGCGAGCAGACGTTATGTAGTCCACGGCTCGAACCTGCTGCCGCGCAAGGGCTTTACGACGGTTGCATTTGACGCGCGGGGGCACGGAGAGTCGAGCCCTGCTCCGGCGGATGCCGGATATCACTACGACGAGCTCGTCAGCGACGTGGCCGCGGTCCTCGACGAGACGGTGGGTGAGCGCCCGGCCGTGCTGGCCGGGAGCTCGATGGGAGCGCACACCGCGGTTTCCTTCGCGCTGCGCCACCCCGAGCAGCTTGCGGGGGTCGTCGTGATCGGTCCGGCGTACAGCGGCTCGCCGCCGCTTGACGAGACCCTGCGCGAATGGGACGAGCTCGCCGACGGGCTCGAGAGCGATGGGGTGGAGGGCTTCCTGCGTGCCTACGAGAGCCACGGGCTCGACCCCGAGTGGCGCGACACCCTGCTGCGCACGACGCGTGAGCGGCTCGAGACACACCGTCATCCAGAGGCCGTCGCGCAGGCAATGCGCGAGCTGCCGCGTGACCGTCCGTTCGAGGACATGGGAGAGCTCGAGTTCTGCGAACTGCCGGCGCTCGTCGTCGCAAGCCGCGACGAGGCCGACCCCGGGCATCCCTACGCCGTTGCCGAGGCCTACGCCGAGCGCCTGCCGCGGGCGCGGCTGGTCAGCGAGAAGCCCGGCGAGTCGCCGTTGGCCTGGCAAGGAGGGAGGCTGTCGCGCGAGATTGCCGCGTTCTGCGCCGGGCTCAACGGTCCTTGAGCCGGATCACGAGCCGCAGGCCCGACCAGGTGTCGTCGATCGCGCAGACCTTGTTGTCCACGAGGCCGCCCGCGAGCGCGATCTCCCGGGCGACGTCCTCGGTCATGTCGGTCTCTACGCCCGAGGACCGCTTCGGCCACGCGACCCAGAAGCCCGCGGCGGGATCCATCGCGGCCTTGAGGCTTACGAAGCGCTTCTCGAGCTCGGCGCGGCGGGTCACGAACAGGACGATGACGTCGAGCGACCCCGCGGCGCGCGACTTCACGCGCACGTCCTCGGGCAGCTCGCCGAGCGTCCGCGCGAAATCGTCGGGCGCGCCCACGAAGGCGACCGCGTGTCCGGGCTTGATCCCGAGCTTTTGGGGCAGCGGCGTTTCGGAGCAGCCGGCCATCGCGACGTATTCTCTACAGACGATGGACGAAGGACACGCAATCCATTACTCGGCGGTCGAGCGCGGAACCGCGGTTTACAGCGCCGACGGGGTCGAGGTCGGCAAAGTCGACCAGGTGGTCGACAACTATCGCGAGCACATCCTCGACGGAGTCGTGATCGAGACCGCGAGCGGCGATCTGGTCTTTGCCGACGGCCCCGAGGTCCAGCGCACCTTCGAGCGCCGCGTCGAACTCAACATCAGCGCCGAGCAGGCAGCACGGCTGCCGGCGCCCGAGAGCGGGCCCAAGGCCTTCAGGCCGCGCCGCGGCGGCGGCCGGCTGAGCCGCATGTTCGGCGGCGGCTGGAAGCGCGACTAGGGACTCCGACCGTGTTTTCGCCCAGGGCGTAGCGCGCCTCAAGCGAGTGATCACGCCGAGCTTCCTGCCGGTGATCGGGGTCGGGATCTCGATCGCGCTGCTGACTCAGGTCGAGGGCGAGGCGTTCGCGCGCGCAGGGATCCTCGTCCTCCTGGGGCTCGTCCTGTGGTGCGTCAACTTCCTCGTGCTGCGGCGCGAGGGGACCGGCGACGGGCCGCCAGCTCGCGCGGAGCGCTGACGTAGATCACCTCGGTGCGGGCCATGCGGTCGGGCCAGCCGCGGCGGTCATTGCGAAACAGGATTCCGAGGAAGCCGAGCCCGAGAGTGAGGCCCGTGAGCCCGAACCCGACCAGCCGGCGGATCGCGCGGCGCAAGCCGATTCCGTGCGTGTCCTCGTCGTCGAGGCGCAGGCCTATGAACCGCATGCCCGGTGTCTCGCCGGCAAGCGACCAGAACGCGGTCAGGTAGGTGCCGATGCCTATCAGCCAGGCGCCCGTACCCAGGACGAGCGCTCCGTCGGGGAGGTTGCCGGACCCTCCGAAGACCTCTCGCAGCACGAAGCTGAGCAGCGCCGAGCCGAGGAAGAACGTCGCGTTCATCAGGCCGACGTCGATCCCGAAGGCCAACAGACGGCTTATCGCGCCGGCCTGGCGCGCGGGCTCGGTGCGGCGGCCCGTTCGTCGGGTCAGGCGCCGGGCGACGCGTTCCACGAGGTCGTCAAGGCGCTGCGCGACCTTTCCGATCTGGCGCCCGACGTCCTCCAGGAGCCCGACGCCCTGCTGGGTGATCGCCGCGCGCACCTCGGGCGCCTCGGCGATCCGCTCGACGAGCGCCTGGGTCTCGTCGCTTTCGAGCAACCGCGCCCAGACGTTGTCGATCAGCTCGCTGTCGAGCGCCTCGATGATCGCGTCCTCGACCTGCTTGCTGTTGATCGCGCCCGCGGCGGCCTCGCGGACGGCGGGTCCTTCGAGCACGCGCACCAACGCTCGCTCGACCGCCGGGCTCTCCGCGGCGCGCACGATCGCCTCCTCGGCCGCGAGCTGGACCGCGTTGTCGATCCCCGTCACCTCGGCAGCGCGCTGGCCGGCGCGCGCGCCGGCGCCGGCGAGTCGAGCCGGGATCGAGGGCCGGGGGCGGGGTGGGAGTGAGCCCGAACTCTCCATTGGCGAAAGCATGAGCCTCGAACCGGACGATCGCAGTGGTCTGCGTCAGCGCGTGGCACCCGTCCGCTTTAGCTCTCCGCAACCTGACCAAGGGATGCTGTAGTGGCAGCGACAATCCGAACGGAGGAGGAGCGATGAGACTGGGCGTTCTCGCAGAGGACATTGGCAGGGGCCTGTTCGCGGGCGCGGCGGGTACGGCGGCGATGACCGTTTCGAGCACGCTCGAGGCGAAGCTCCGTGACCGCGGATCGAGCTCTGCTCCCGCGGACGCGGCGGGGAAGCTGCTCGGTATGCAGCCGCGCGACCCCGACGGGGCCGCTCGTTTCTCCACCGTGGTCCACTGGGCGTATGGCACGTCATGGGGGGCCGCCCGGGGCGCGATCGGCGCCCTGGGCCTTAGCGGGCCCAGCGCTACGGGCGCACACTTCCTGCTCGTCTGGGGATCGGCCCAGGCAATGCTGCCCGCGCTCGACGTCGCCCCACCGCCGTGGAAGGCGGCGCCGCTCGAGATCGCGCTCGACGCTCTCCATCACGCGGTCTACGCCGGCGCCACCGGAGCCGCATACTCGGTACTCAGCCGATGAGCATCAACGAGCGCACCCCGACCACGGCCAGGGCCGTGGCGATCGGCATGGCGGCTGGGGCCTTGGGTACCGCCGCAATGACGGCTGCGCAGACCGTGGAGATCCGGCTCACCGGTCGCAAGCCCAGCATGGTCCCGGCGGAGGTGGCCGCGAAGCTGTTGCGGCGTCCGCGCAAGACGCGCAAGGACCCGCGGCTCAACTGGGCCATGCACTGGGCGCATGGAACGTCGATGGGCGCGGTGCGCGGCCTGTTCGATCTCGCCGGGCTGCGCGGCCCCAGGGCGAGCCTGGTGCACTTCGCGCTGCTGTGGCCGACCGACGGGTTGCTCTACCGGGCCCTCGACGTCGCTGCGGCCCCGTGGCACTGGAGTCGCTCCGAGGTCGCGACCGACGTCGGCCACAAGCTCCTCTACAGCGTGGTCACCGGCGTCGCCTACGACTCGCTGACCTCGGACGCGCGCGGCGCTTAGCGCACAGCGCTTCCCGGGTTCGCGCGTGAGTCAACATAACTACCATTATCGGGCATTGGATTGGCGCACGGCGCCATCCGGTCTGCACCCAGCACCCCACATGCGCCTGGTCCGCCAGACCGCCGCCCTATTCTGACTGCGTGGGTATTGGCGCTCTGACGGCGAATCCGCCGCCGCCGTCCGATCCGGCGGTGCGTGCGGAGACGATGCGGCGGCTGAATGCGATCGCGGTCGTCGCGATTGCGGACGCGCTGCTCCTAGCGGTGCTTTTGTGGGCCTCGCTGAGCAACCACGAGGATGCGGTTCACGTCCTCGGGCCGATTCACGGCCTCGGCTTCCTGATCTTGCTGGGGATGTGCCTACGCGGCGCCGTGGAGGGCCGCTGGGGCTGGTGGTTCCCGATCCTCGTCGTGATCACGGGCGGTCCGGTGGGCTCTCTGGTCGGCGACGGGATCGTGCGCCGCCAGATCGCGCGCTAGCGCCGCGCGCCGTGAACTCGCGGATAGGGGCTCGGCCAGCGCCTTTCAGGCGTTCTTCTTGACATGCCAGTCCACCGTCATCTCGGCGACCTTGTTGCCGTCGCCGTCGGTCAGCTCGACCTCGACCGGGAACTCGACCCGGCCGTCGTCGTCAAGCCTCGATAGCAGTTCGTCCTTGCCGGCCTCGAGACGCGCGGTGGCGTCGATCGGTCCCCTGGCCAGCTTCACATAATCGATCCTCGCCCCCTTCGCCAGTGGAGTGATCTCGCCGAGGCGCTCGGCGAATGCGCCGACGAACGCCGCGCCTGACGCCGCCTCCGCTGCCGAGAACAGGCCGCCCGCGTGTTGCGACCCGACGTGGTTGTTGAGGTGCTCGGCTTCGTGCAGTCGCACGCGCGCCTCGCCGTCACCGATCTCGGTGATCTCGAGCCCGAGGTGGCGGTTGTACGGGATCGCCTGCATCAGGCCTTCCTTGAGCGCGTCGTAGTCCATCTGCGTCCCTTCGGCGGGTGGTCAGATGGCTCCGGAGCCTAGCCGGGCCTCAGCGTCGGCCGGCGAGGCGCTTGACGACACGTTCCCCGCTGCGCGTCATCAGCTCGAGCGGGCGCGTCAGCATCCGCGCCGCGATCGCCCTGGGGCGGGTCGGGGCGACCTCGGGCGCGAGCGCGGCGGCGAGCGCCGCCAAGCCGGGGAGGGGCCGAAAGAAGACCGTGAACTCGCACACCCTCCCCTCCCCATCGAGGCGCATCACGTCCACGGCCTCCATCTCGCCGTATCGGCGACCGCAGGATGACCTCGGGCGCGAGCAGCTCGCGCACCGACGCGAAGTCGCGCGCCTGCATTGCGTCGCTGAGACGCTGCGCGGTGTCGCGTTGCGCCACGGCGCGACTTTACGCCACCCGCCAAAGCGCCTTGGGTCATCAGCCCCGCCCACGGCCCGACTTTTCTACTCTCAACCCATGGTCTTCGACGTCACCGAGGCGGAGTTCGAGCAGCGGGTAATCGAGCGCTCGCGGGAGGTCCCGGTGGTTGTCGACTTCTGGGCCGAGTGGTGCGGTCCGTGTCGCACGCTCGGCCCGGTGCTCGAGGCGGCCGCCGCCAAGCGCGAGGGCGAGGTCGAGGTGGCCAAGCTCGACACCGACAGCAACCCGCAGATCTCCGCGGAGTTCGGGATCCGGGGCATCCCGGCCGTCAAGGCCTTTCGCGACGGCAAGATCGTCGACGAGTTCACCGGCGCCCTGCCCCCGCCGCGCGTCGAGGAGTTCTTCGACCGCCTCGTTCCCTCCGAGGCCGACCGGCTCGTGGAGTCGGGCGACGAGGAGTCGCTGCGCAAGGCGCTCGATCTCGATCCCCGCAACGCCGACGCCGCCCGCGCCCTCGGCCGCATCCTGCTCGTGCGCGGCGAGACCGCCGGCGCGGTCGAGATCCTTGACGGCCTATCCGGCGACTTCGTCGCCGAGGGATTGATCGCGCGAGCGCGCCTGAGCTCGAACGGCGACGGCACCGAAGCCGCCCCCGAGCAACTCGAAACGGCGTTCGCCGCCTGGGACGACGGTGACCCTGAAGCCGCCCTCGAGGCGCTGCAGGCTGCGTTCGCCGCCGCCGGCGACGCCGAGGTGCGCGACTCGATCCGCCAGGTGATGGTTGCGATATTCACCGAGCTCGGCGCCGATCATCCGCTGGCGCGAGAGCACCGCCGGCGCCTGGCGACGGCGATCAACTAGCCCGCGCCGTGGCGTCGGACCCCGCAGCCGGCGTTGGAATCCCGATCGCGCTCGCCGCGGGGATGGTCTCCTTTCTCTCCCCCTGCGTGCTGCCGCTCGTCCCCGGCTACCTGTCTGCGGTCACGGGCGTCGGCGTCGACGAGCTCGAGGACGTCGGCTGGCGGCGGGTGCTCGTCCCCTGCCTGCTGTTCATCGCCAGCTTCTCGCTGATCTTCATCCTGCTGGGCCTCAGCGCGACCGGAATCGGCGGGGCGCTGCGAGAGCACCGGGAGACACTCAACACGATCGCGGGCGTCCTGATCATCGTAATGGGCGTGGTGTTCGTCGCGGCACCGTTCGTGCCAAGGCTCAATCGCGAATGGCGCGTCGACGGGTTGATGGAGCGCGCCGGCCGTGGCGGCCCCGTCGTTGCCGGGCTTGCCTTCGGGATCGCGTGGACGCCGTGCATCGGCCCCACCCTGTCGTCAATCCTCGCTGCCGCGGCGCTGTCGGATTCCGCCGCGCGCGGCGGCTTGCTTCTCGGCGTTTACTCGGCGGGGCTGGGCATCCCCTTCCTTATCGCCGGGCTCGCGTTCTCACGCGCGACGACTGCCTTCGCCTGGGTGAAGCGCCACTACGGGGCGATCATGGCGACGGGAGGAGTCGTGCTGATCGCGATGGGCGTCCTGATCCTCACCGACGAGTTCTTTCAGCTCAATATTGAGGCCCAGAAGCTGCTCAACGAGCTCGGTCTCAACGTCGCCTCCGACGTCTAGCGCCGGCGCCCATTCGGGGGTGACAAACGTTTCGTTCGCATGGCGACATGGAACGTTTGCAACCCTGGCCTACCGGGTCGGTCCCCCGCCTCAGACGGGCGGCTGCTCGGCGGGAACGGGCGTCAGTACCTCGAGCGGTTCGCCGATCGCCTCCGTCTCCTCGCCCTCCCCCGCGCCGTCGCGTGAGCACACGATGCGAAACCGGCCGGTGCTGATCTCGGGGTCTGGGACTATCGGCAGGCCCCGGATCTCGTCCCAGCCCAGGCGCTCGACCTCGAATGGGTTCATTCGGACCTCGGCCGCCGGATAGGGGCAGGTGCGGTTGTGGCGCTCGATGGCCGCCGCGATCGCCTCGAGGTTCTTGGCCTCCGACTTCAAGTCCCGAGAATGTAACCGGCCCGAGCCATCTTCTCCACTTCATACCATCGAAGCGATGGACCACTGCGTCGCCCATGTGGACATGGACGCGTTCTACGTGTCCGTCGAGCTGTTGCGCCATCCCGAGCTGCGCGGCAAGCCGGTGGTCGTCGCGACCGGCACCGACCCGCAGGCTCGCGGGGTCGTGATGGCGGCCTCTTATGAGGCGCGCAAGTTCGGCGTGCATTCCGCGCTGCCGCTGGCGATCGCGCATCGCCGCTGCCCCCAGATGGTGATGGTGCCGCGCGACTTCGCGCTCTATGAGCGCGCGTCGAAGCGCGTGATGGAGATCCTCGAGCGCTTCGCGGAGCGCATCGAGGTCGCCGGTCTCGACGAGGCGTATCTGGATCTCGAGGACTGTCCCGCGCCCAAGGCACGCGCGCGCCAGCTAAAGCGCGAGATGCGAGCCGAGACCGGGCTGGTGTGCTCGGTTGGGCTGGCGCCCAACAAGCTGCTCGCCAAGATCGCCTCCGATCTCGACAAGCCCGACGGGCTGTGCGTCTTGCGCCAGGAGGACATGCTCGAGGCCGTCGGTGAGCGTCCCGCATCGCTGATCCCGGGTGTCGGCCCGAAGACGACGCAGCGCCTCGACGCGATCGGCATCGCCACGGTGGCCGAGCTCGCGGGCGCGCCTGTGGCGCGGCTAGAGCAGGAGTTCGGGCCCAAGCTCGGCCGGGCGCTGAGCGATCGCGCCAACGGGCGCGACGGGCGCCGCGTGACCACCGAACGGACACAGAAGTCCGAAAGCCGTGAGACGACCTTCGCCAGCGACGTCTCCGACCCCGCGGTGATGCACGACACCGTCGAGAGGCTCGCGTCGTCTGTCTGCTCCAACCTCGCGGTGAGTGGCCGGGCGGGCCGCACGGTGACGCTGAAGATCCGTCTGCGGCCGTTTCGAACCTTCACGCGTTCGCGCACGCTCGCCGAGCCGACCGCGAATTCCGAGGTCGTGCGGGCCGTCGCGCTCGAGCTGCTCGACGGCTTCGAGCGCGACGCACCCGTGCGGTTGCTCGGCGTCGGGGTGGCGGGCCTGTCCGTTGCGGACGCGCCGCAGCGAGGCGAGGGCGAGCGCCCCGCGAGCGCCGAAACGGCCGCGGAGGCGCTCACCCTCGAGCTCGGGTCCTAGCCGCGCCGCGCGTCGCTGGCGGGGCCGGCGCCTACTTCGACGACAGGACCGTTCCCGTGCTCGGGAACCCCAGCCTCTGCCGCGTCGCGGAGGTGAGGTCGAACTCGCGGTTGCCGACGTACGGCCCGCGGTCGACGACCTCGACCTCGACGCTCTTGCCCCCGTAGCGAAGCGTCAGCTTCG
>Ga0136620_10001622_pt1 | contig 10696 bp, 11 predicted proteins | sample AntDrymUQ4162106_2_FD_104806 | JGI IMG/M metagenome (GOLD analysis project Ga0136620, IMG submission 104806) | Polar desert sand microbial communities from Dry Valleys, Antarctica - metaG UQ416 (21.06) | ecosystem: Environmental > Terrestrial > Soil > Desert | place: Antarctica: Dry Valley... | reverse complement strand
GGGGTGTCTGGGTGGAAGACCGCGGCGAGGTACTGGATGTGGTCGCGGCCCACCGACAGCTCGGACCGCCCGCCGCCGTAGGCCTGGATCCCCTCCCGCTCGCAGAAGTCATACGCGTTGCACAGCGCCTCGAGCGGGCCGAGGCGCGAGGGCTTGATGTTCACCATCTTCGGCTGGAAGGGAAGCGCCTCGATGTCCGCGATCGAGTGGATCGGTGCGTCCCAGGTGATCCGATCGCGGTGGGGCTCGAGCACGGCCGCGGCCTCCGCGTGGGTCAGGTCGGGGTCCTCGATCCACGCGTCGGGAAACGCCTCGGCGACCTTGCGGTAGAGCTCGGGGTCGGTCTCCACGTCCACCGGCGTGCCGCGGTAGTGGCCCTTGAGGTCCACCGAGTCGACCGCCCCGGTGGCAGCGAGCTCGGCCATCAGCTCGTCGGTCCACGTATTGGTTGGATCGAGCTTGAAGCGGGTGCCGGGATAGCGCTCGAGCAGGCGCGTGAGCTTGTCGGCGGTCTCGGGACCCTCGCCGTCTACGGCCTTCAGGCGCATCGAAACCACGTAGGTGAGTGGCCGCGGCTCACGGCCGAGGACTTCCCCGAGTGGCCGTCCGGCCTGGCGCAGCGCGAGATCCAGCGCCGCGGACTCAAACGCCCATCGGCGGTACAGACGCGAGACCTCGCGCACCGGGGGGTCGGGAAAGAGGTCGAGCTCGTCGAGGCGCTCGGCCAGAGAGCCCAGCGTGTGGGAGCCGGTCAGATCGAGCACGGGTCCGGCGGCCTGGATGGAGACGTGGTCGAGGCCCTCGTAGATGACGTCCTCCCCCACGCCCTCCTCGCCCCCGCCCGCCATCCGGATGACGGTGGTCAGGCGGCTGAACTCGGGCGTGTACTGCTGCTCGAGGCCTTCGAGCGAGTAGGAGTCCAGCTCGACCTCGAGGCTTGCGAGTTGGTCCCAGGTGCTCACCGGCGGAAGTCTAGGGGCCGCCTGACGCTAGGCGAAGGGGCCTGCCTCCCGCGTCGTTAGGGTGCGCGGCGCCATGGCGCGTTACAGATTCGTGACCACCTGGCTGCTGGGCGCCCCTCGTGATCGGGTGTGGGACCAGCTGCAGGACGCCGTCTCCTGGCCCCGCTGGTGGCGGGGCGTGGTGCGCGTGGACGAACTGGACCCGGGTGACGGCCGGCGCGTGGGAAGCCGCTACATGATCGAGTGGAGAAGCCGCATCCCCTACCCGCTGGAGTTCGAGTTCCGTACCGAGGAGGTGGATGCGCCACGGCGGATGGCCGGACGGGCCACCGGCGAGGTCGAGGGAACCGGCGTGTGGCGCCTTTGGGAGGAGGCCGGCGTGACGGCCGTCGTCTTCGACTGGGACGTGGCAACGACCAAGCCCTGGATGAACGCGCTCGCGCCGCTAGCCCGCCCGGTCTTCCGGTGGAACCACGACGTGGTCATGCGCCAGGGCGGCGAGGGGCTGGCGGAGCGGCTCGGCGCGCGCCTGCTCGCACACGGCTGAGCCGTGCGTGATCCCCTTTACGGCGCGAACGCCGAGTTCGGCCTGGCGTCCCGATCCTTCGTCACCTCGGTCGGGTCCTTGGTCGTATCCACCAGGAGGCAGAGGTAGCGGCGGCGGTCGTCGCGGGCGATGCACGCGCGGAAGTACCCATCGGAGAGGCGCGCGGTGTTGGCCGTCTCGAGGTTGCGGGCGAGCTCCTCGCTCCCGGATCGGATCACGTAACTGCGCAGCTCGCGCCCGACCTCCTCGGTGGCCTCGGTCTCCGAGACGGTCAGGGGCCGGTTGGCGAGACCCGAGACCACCACGGCCACGAGCCCGGCGGCCAGCAGCGCGGTGCCCACCCGGTCCTGCAGGACCTCGCGCTCGGCCTGCGGGGACGGCCCGGCCCCCACCGGTCCGGCACCGGTCGCGAGCCCCGCCTCCCGCCGCTGCGAGAGTCGCTTTGCGAGGAAGGGGGCAACCGCGCCCACGAGGAACAGGTTCGCGAAGGTGGCTATCAGGACCCCCAGGATCAGGTCCATCCGCGCGGCACCCAGGGGTGGCAGCCGGTCGAGCACCACCCCGTCCACGAGGGTGAGGACGGCGAAGGCGGGCCACTGCCAGGCGCCGTGCAGCCGCCACCGCAGGCGGCTTGTCCAGAAGCGCTCGGAAGAGCTCACGCTCCTGAGCGTAGTGCCGACCGTGAGACGGGCCGCCCGGAGGGGTACCCTAGGTGCACATACCCGCGCGTCCGGTGGAGACCCCTCTGGAGGCGTTGAACATCGAGGCCGGGCGGAGACCCCGCTTCCGGCAGCGAAGGGAGAGGACCCATGGCCACGCCGACCACCAGACCGGCGCAGCTCGAGCCCCAAGAGGCCGCGACGGCCGAGCTCACCGTAGATGACCGCGGCGAGCTCCTGCGCTACATGCTTCTAATGCGCGCCACCGAGGAGCGCGCGCTCAATCTCTACCGCCAGGGTCAGGTGCCGGGCAGCTACTACGACGGCCGCGGGCAGGAGGCGGTGTCGGTGGGCTCGGCGTTCGCCCTCGGACCGCGCGACCGCGCGTGCATCCTGCATCGGGACCTCGGCGCGCACCTGATCCGCGGCGTCACTCCCGGGCGCGTCCTGGCCCAGATGATGGGGCGGCTGGGCGGCGTCACAGATGGGCGCGACGGCAACATGCACTTCGGCGACCGCCATCTGGGCTGCGTGGGGATGGTGTCGATGCTGCCCGACATGGCGCCGGTGGCATGCGGGCTGGCCCTGGCCTTCCAGATGCGCCGAGAGCAGCGCGTGGCGATGACCTGGTTCGGGGACGGCTCGACGGCGAACGGCCAGTGGCACGAGGCCATGAACGTGGCCGGGATCCGGCAGCTGCCGGTCGTGTTCGTGCTCGAGAACAACCAGTTCGCCTACTCCACCCCAAACGAGCTCGAGTTCGTGCGCGACCCGGTGGAGCGCGCCGCCGCCTACGGGTTCGAAGGGGTAAAGGTCGACGGCAACGACGTCGAGGCCGTCTTTGCAGCCGCAGCGGCGGCCTGCGACCGCGCGCGCGCCGGCGGTGGACCGACGCTGATCCAGGCCGAGACGATGCGCATGCACGGCCACGGTGCCCATGACGACATGTCCTACGTGCCACCGGAGCTGTTCGAGCGCTGGGCCAATCGCGACCCGATCGAGCTGTTCGAGAGGCGGCTGGGCGCTGAGGGCATCGAGACGAAGAGCATTCACATCGCCGTCGAGGACGAGCTTGAGCGGGAGACCGCCTGGGCGCTCGCTCAGCCGATGCCGGACCCCGCGACCGCCACGGAGGGCGTGTTCGCCACCGAGGACCCGGTACTCGGCGACGGCCACGCGCCCTGGTCGCGCTGGGCCCCCCGCGCCAAGGAGGGGCCCCATGCCTGAGCTCACCTATCTGGAGGCGATCTCCGACGGGTTGCGCGAGGAGATGCGCCACGACGAGTCGGTGTTCTGCCTCGGCCAGGACATCGGGTCCTTCGGCGGCGCCTTCAAGGTCACCGAGGGCCTGGCCGACGAGTTCGGCGCCGACAGGATGTGGGACACGCCGCTGGCGGAGTCCGCGATAGTGGGCGCCGCCGTCGGCGCGGCGGTCGAGGGGATGCGCCCGATCGCCGAGATGCAGTTCGCGGACTTCATCGCGTGCGGCTTTGACCAGCTCGTCAACGTTGCCGCCAAGATGCACTACCGCCAGGGGCTCGCCGTGCCGCTGGTGGTTCGGCTCCCCTCGGGGGGCGGGTTCTCAGGCGGTCCCTTCCACTCGCAGAACCCCGAGGCCTGGTTCCTTCAGGCGCCGGGGCTCAAGGTCGTTGCGCCATCCACCCCCGAGGACGCCAAGGGGTTGCTGGCGAGCGCGGTGCGCGACCCCAACCCCGTCCTCTACCTCGAGCACAAGCACCTCTACCGCCGGCTGCGAGGCGAGGTCGCGAAGGGCCGCTATGAGACTCCGCTCGGAGGGGTGCGCGTGGCGAGGCCGGGATCGGACTTGACGCTGGTCGCCTACGGAGCGATGGTGCACACCGCGCTGGAGGCGGTGGAGGATCTCGACGGTGCGAGGGTGGAGGTGCTCGACCTGCGTACGCTCTGCCCGCTCGACCGCGAGGGCATCCTGGGCAGCGTGCGCAAGACGGGCAAGGTCGTCGTGCTGCACGAGGCCACCCGGTCGTGCGGCGTCGGTGCGGAGGTCTGCGCCCTGATCGCCGAGGAGGCATTCGAGGATCTGGACGGCCCGGTCGTGAGGGTCACCGCGCCCGACCTGCCTATCCCCTTCAGCCCCCCGCTCGAGAGCGCCGTGCTGCCCCAGGTCGACCAGGTGCGGGAGGCCTGCCGTGAGCTCCTCGAATACTGAGGCCCCTCTCGTCGAGCTCCGGATGCCTCAGATGGGCGTCTCGGTGGCCGAGGGCACGATCACCGCCTGGCGCAAGCGTCCGGGCGACTGGATCGAGCGTGACGAGACTGTGGTCGAGATATCCACGGACAAGGTCGAGACCGAGGTGCCCTCCCCCGCCGCCGGCCGGCTGAGAGAGGTTCTGGTCGAGGAAGGCGCCACCGTTGACATCGGCACGCTGCTGGCCACCCTCGACACGGCGGCCCGGCCCGGCGAGGCTCACGCGGACGAGCACGAGGCGGAGCCCGGGGAGCGATCGGGAGTGGTTTCGCCGGTCGTGCGGCGCATCGCCGCCGAGCACGGGATCGACGTGGCCCGGCTACGCGGGAGCGGCCGCCGTGGCCGCGTCACGAAGAAGGACGTGTTGGCACTCGTGAACGAGCAGGGCGGCGCAGGGCCCGAGTCGGCCATCCCGGCGCAAGAAGGCGACGGCGGGCGGCAGCGGGCCCCGGCGGGTGAACGACTGTCGCTCATGCGACGGCAGATCGGCGAGCACATGGTTCGCTCGCTCAAGACCGCGGCCCACTGCACGACGGTGGTCGAGGCTGACATGAGCGCGGTCGAAGCAGCCCGTGGGCGCCTCTCCTATTTGGCTTTCGTGGCCCGTGCGGCGGTGGCCTCCCTGCGCGAGCACCCGAGCCTGAACGCGACGATCGAAGGCGAGCACCTGACGGTGCACTCCGAGGTGCACCTCGGAGTGGCGGTCAGCCTGGGCGAGGAAGGGCTGATCGTCCCGGTCATCCGGAACGCCCACGACCTCTCGCACGAGGGTTTGGCCACTCGGATCGCCGACGTCGCGGAGCGAGCCCGCTCAAAGCGCCTCCTCCCGGAGGAGGTCGAAGGCGGGACCTTCACCATCACCAACCCCGGCCGCTTCGGCGCGCTGCTGGCCACTCCGATCATCAACCAGCCGCAGGTGGCAATTCTCGACCTGGAGGCCGTGATCAAGCGCCCGGTGGTGGTCACCGACGAGCAGGGCCGAGACAGCATCGCCGTGCGGCCGATGACCTACCTCTGTATGTCCTGGGACCACCGCGCGCTCGACGGCGTCCTGGCGGCGCGATTCCTGTCCAGCGTCCGGCGCAACCTGGAGAGCTGGAGTGGCTGAGCCCACCGAAGAGCTCTGGATCGCCTCACTCGGCCAGGTCCGCTATGACGAGGCCGTGACGATGCAGGAGCGCATCCGCGCAGCCCGTCAGACCGGCGCGGTGCCGGACGTCCTCCTGTTCCTCGAGCACCCACCCGTACTCACCAAGGGCCGCCGTACGGAGCCCAGCGACCTCCCGATGGGCGAGGACTGGTACCGCACGCAGGGGGTCGAGGTCTGCGAGTCCGACCGCGGCGGCAGCGTGACCTACCACGGTCCCGGTCAGTTGATCGGCTATCCGATCATGAGCGTCCACGACGTGCCCCGCTACGTGCACACGATGGAGTCCGCGATCATCGCGGCACTCGGGGACCAGGGGATCGTGGCGGAGGTGCGCGAGGGACTGCCCGGAGTGTGGGTGGGTGAGCGCAAGATCGGGTCGATCGGCGTGCACGTCTCCCGCGGGGTCACCACGCACGGGTTCGCGGTGAACGTGGATGGCGATCTCCAGCCCTTCGGATGGATCGTGCCCTGCGGGATCGAAAACCTGCAAGTGACCTCGGTGTACAAGGAGACCGGCCGAAGCGGTGCGATGCCTGACTTCCGCGACCGGATGGCCACGCGCTTCGCGGAGGCGTTCGGTCGCCGCCCACGGGCCATTTCCGAAGCGGTGCTGAGCGACGGTGAGAAGCACTCGGTGCCGGCATGAGCACACGGTCCCGCGCGAACCCGGGCGGCGCACGGCTGCTCGACATGGGCGAGGTCCTGCCCTTCGGCGCCCGCAAGCCGGCTTGGTTCAAGGTGCCCGCCCCCGGGGGACCTCGCTACCGCGAGCTGCGCCGGGCAATGGAGGAGGATGGGCTCAATACCGTCTGCCAGGAGGCCGCCTGTCCGAACATCGGCGACTGCTGGCAGCGCGGCACGGCGACGTTCATGATCCTCGGCGACACGTGCACCCGGCGCTGCGGCTTCTGCAACGTCAAGACGGGGAAGCCCACGCACCACGACCCGCTCGAGCCGCTGCGCGTGGCCCAGTCGGTGAAGCGCATGGGCCTTCGCCACGCGGTGATCACGAGTGTGGACCGCGACGACCTGCCGGACCTCGGCGCCTCGGCGTTCGTCGGGGTGATCCGCTCGATTCGCCGTTTTTCCCCCGGCACCAAGGTGGAGGTCCTGACCCCAGACTTCCGCGGCGAGGAGATGCCCCTGGCCCGCGTGCTCGGCGAGCAACCGGACGTCTTCAACCACAACGTGGAGACGGTCCCGCGCCTCTACCCGCTCGCCCGGCGGGGGTCGCGCTTCCTGCGCTCCTGCCGGGTACTGCGGAACGCGAAGGAGATGGGGGGGGACGAGGTGGTCACGAAGTCGGGCCTTATGACCGGCCTCGGTGAGACGCGCGAGGAGCTGCTCGACACGTTCGGCACGCTGCGCGAGCACGGCGTCCAGGTGCTCACCGTGGGGCAATATCTGCGTCCCACGCGCGACCACCTCCCCGTGGCGCGGTACTGGCATCCGGATGAGTTCGCCGACCTCGAGCGAGAGGCCTACGCGCTGGGGTTCGAGTCGGTGGCCGCCGGGCCGCTCGTGCGCTCGAGCTACCACGCCGAGCAGACACTCGAGCGGGCTGGCGGCGGCGCCAACGGGGCCGCCGCCACAGCCGCGCGGTGATCAGGGTCGGCACCGTGAGCCGGGGCCTGCTCGTGGCGATCGTGACCCTGCTCGTGGGCGCGGCAACGGTCCTTGCGGTCACCTCCGGCGGTGGCGATGAGGGTGGAGTGCCCGCCCCGCGCGCCGCAGCCACCGGTAAATGGCAAGCCCTCGCGCCCGCCACCCTCGAGCGCACCGAGGTGGCCGCGGCCCGGATCGGGCGCCACCTGTACGTGGTCGGCGGATTCGAGCGGCGAAGCGGTCTGACCACAGCCGCCCTGGAGCGTTATGACATTCGCCGCAACAGCTGGAGCCGGCTTCGCTCGATGCCCGTTGGGCTCAACCACCCCACCGCGGCGGCGTACCGAGGGAAGCTCTACGTGCACGGCGGATACACGGGCCGGCGCGACCTCTCGAGCGCAACCGCTCGCCTCCTCGTCTACGACCCGCGCAACGACCGGTGGGCGCGCCTGCCAAGCTCGAGAGTACCGCGCGCGGCGCACGCCCTCGCAGTGGTCGGCGAACGCCTGTACGCGGCGGGCGGCAACAACCGCAGCGGCGGGCTGCGCTCGCTCGAGGTCTATGACTTCAAGCGGCGGCGCTGGAGCAGGGGGGCTCGGCTGAGGGGCCCGGCGCGCGACCACACGACCGGCGTCGCGGCCGGCGGCTTCTTCTACGTGCTCGCCGGCAGGCGCGGTGGCCGGAACTTCACGGTCGCCGAGCGCTACAGCCCCGCGCGGCGCCGGTGGGAGCTGCTGCCCTCGATGCGAAAGGCGCGCGGCGGGATCGCCTCGACCGCAGTGGGGGGCGGCCGCGTGGTTGTATTCGGAGGCGAGGAATCGCGCGGCACGATCCCGGAGGTGGAGGTCTACGAGCCTCGTCGCCGGCGCTGGCGATCGCTGCCGGACATGCGAACACCCCGCCACGGCCTCGGCGGTGCGTCGCTCGGCAACCGCGTCTACGCGATCGAGGGCGGTCCGCGCCCCGGCTTCCACTTTTCACGCGAGATCGAGTTCCTCGACCTGCCCTGAACTCGGCCCGCCTGCCCGCTCCGTCAGTCATCATGCGCGGCGCCCGTGTTCCCGCTCAAGGACAACATCCCCACCCGCCGGTTCCCGATCCTGACGGTGGCGATCATCTTGGCGAACGTGGTGATGTTCTTCGGCTTCCAGGGTGCCTTCACCGGGAGCGACGCGCGGTTCAACGAGCGCGTGGTCGAGTACGGCGCGATCCCCTATGAGATATCCCATCCCGGCGACGAGTGCGAGGAAGCCGGTGGGAAGCTCCTGTGCGAGGGCCAGGAGGGGGGCCCGAACGACGCCGGCAAGCAGGCCGCGACCTGGCTGACGCTCCTCACGTCGATGTTCATGCACGGCGGCCTGCTGCACCTCGGTGGCAACATGCTCTTTCTGTGGATCTTCGGGAACAACATCGAGGACTCGATGGGGCGAGGCCGCTTCATCCTCTTCTACCTGCTGGGAGGGTTGGTGGCCCTATTGGCGCAGACGATGATCGAGCCGAATGCCGCGGTGCCGACGATCGGCGCGAGCGGGGCGGTGGCCGCAATCCTGGGCGCCTACGCACTGCTCTATCCGCGCGCGCGGGTGGTGACCGTCATCTTCATCATCATCTTTTTCACGATCCTCGAGTTGCCCGCACTGCTGGTGCTCGGGGCATGGTTCCTGCTTCAGGCATTGAACGGGGCCGGCTCGCTGGCCCAGCCCGTCGGTGAGGGTGGAGGGGTGGCCTACTTCGCCCATATCGGCGGGTTCGTATTCGGCCTCCTGATGATCAAGCTGTTCGCAAACCGCGTGCAAGAGGACTACGAGTCGGCGCACTGAACGCCGTTCCCGTGATGACTTCCCGCACCGCGGCGCTGATCGCCAGCCTGGGCTTGATCGGCCTACTCGGGTACCTCACGATCGCCGTGATGATCGACGACGGGTTCACGCCGCTGATAGCACTGTCACTGCTGATCGTGGGAATGCTGGGATTCGGCGTCATCGGGGCACTCACCACCCCGCCCGAGGAATGAGCATGCATCCACTGCAGGGCGGGAAACGCCGACGGCGCCGTGCTTGGCTCCCGACGCTCACGCTCGTCCTCGTGGCGCTCGCCGTCGCGGCCGGCGCGTATGTGGCCTTCGGAGGAGACCGCGACGCCGACGCCGGGCGCGCGGACGTCGGCCCGATCGCCCCCCCGCGGGCACCCGAGCCCGGCGGCTCGCTCGAGCCGCGCTCACCCGCGCCGGTCCAACTGACAGGGGTCGACGCCTTCAGGCTGCGCTTCAACAAGCCCCCCCGGGCCGCCCTGGTCTTCGATGTCGACACCGGGGAGGTGCTCTACCGCAGGGACCCGCTGCGGTCGCGCCCGATGGCCAGCCTGACGAAGATCATGACCGCGCTCGTGGTCGTCCAGGAGACCGCGCCCGAGGACCGCGTGCGCATAACCGGGGCGGCGCTTCGCTACCAGGGGTCAGGGATCGGAGAGCTGCCCAAAGGCAGGAAGGTGCGCCTCGAAACGCTGCTGAACGGACTCATGCTCGTGTCTGGCAACGACGCCGCGATCGCGCTCGCGGTGCACGTCTCGGGCACTGAGCGCCGCTTCGTGAGGCTGATGAACGAGAAGGCGAGGCTGTGGGGGCTCACCTGCACGCGCTTTGCGTCCTCACACGGCCTCGAGGACGGCAATCGCTCGTGCCCGGCTGACCTGGCGGTCATGTCCCGGCTTGCGATGCGCGACCCACGGATCACCCGGATCGTGCGCCGCCCCCAGGCCTCGTTCCGGTTTCCGATCAAGGGCGGACGTCTCTTCCTGGTCGGGCACAATCCGCTGCTGCGCCTGGGCTACCGGGGCGCCATCGGACTGAAGACGGGCTACACCAATACCGCGGGCCGCTGCTTCGTAGGCGTGGCTCGCCGCGCCGGCAGGACGCTCGGGGTGGTGCTGCTGGGCTCGCCGGACCCGGCAAGGCACGCGTCAAAGCTGCTGGACCTCGGATTCCGCGCGGGCTGAGTACAGGCGGGCGCGTGCGAAGATAGGCGCCTGGGGGCCATAGCTCAGTTGGCAGAGCGCTTCGCTTGCACCGAAGAGGCCGCCGGTTCGAATCCGGCTGGCTCCATCCCCGCTCAGAAAAGAAACGGGGACCGCCCGCCCCGGCGATCCCCGTCCCAACGGAGCGGCAATCCGTGCCGCCCTCTTCGTGACGAACATCCGTGCCGTCGTAGCGACGAACATCCGTGCCGTCGTAGAAACCCTTTCGACGGGAGCGTGCGCCCCCTTAGGAAGAGGCGCCGAAGGCGTACATCCGTCCAGGCCGAGGTGAGACGACCGCGCTACTCGTCGAAGTCGAAGTCGCGGGGGGGCTTCTGCTCGAACCAGAGCCTGTCGTGCTCGGGCGTCTCCTGAAGGAAGTCCGGGGTCTCCTCGAGCACATCCTCGTCCTCCTCCTCTTCCAAAGGCGCTCCGCCCTCCTCCACAAAGGCTTCGTCCTCCTCGACCGGCGCCCCGTCCTCGACCCGGTCGAAGCCCTGCGAAGGAGTGTCTCCGCGGGTCGGTTGCGGCGGC
>Ga0136620_10001621_pt1 | contig 10700 bp, 9 predicted proteins | sample AntDrymUQ4162106_2_FD_104806 | JGI IMG/M metagenome (GOLD analysis project Ga0136620, IMG submission 104806) | Polar desert sand microbial communities from Dry Valleys, Antarctica - metaG UQ416 (21.06) | ecosystem: Environmental > Terrestrial > Soil > Desert | place: Antarctica: Dry Valley... | reverse complement strand
ATGTACGGCCAGATGACCGCCGGGTCGTGGATCTACATCGGCACGCAGGGCATCTTGCAGGGCACGTACGAGACGTTCGCGGCTGTGGCCGCGAGGCTGAGCGGCGCCGGCTCGCTTGCGGGGACAGTCACGCTGACAGCAGGGCTGGGTGGCATGGGCGGAGCGCAGCCGCTGGCCGTCACGATGAACGACGGCGTGTGCATCTGTGTGGAAGTAGACGAGTCCCGGATTTCGCGGCGGCTGGAGCACCGCTACCTCGACGTGCGCGCGGATGACCTGGAGCACGCGCTGCGGCTGGCCGTCGAGGCAAAGGCCGCCCGGCGGCCGTTGTCGATCGGAGTCCATGGCAACGCCGCCGACATCGTGCCGGACCTGCTGGCCCGCGGTGCCGACATCGACGTGGTGACCGACCAGACCAGCGCTCACGACCCGCTGATGTATCTGCCGAGCGGCGTCGCGTTCGACGACTGGGTAGCGCTGCGCGAGAAGGATCCGGTCGCTCTCACCGAGCGGGCCCGAGAGTCCATGGCGCGCCACTGCGAGGCGATGGTCGGCTTCGCCGATGCCGGAGCCGAGGTCTTCGACTACGGCAACTCGCTGCGCGCCGAGGCACGAGAGGGTGGGTATGCCCGCGCGTTCGACTACCCGGGCTTCGTCCCCGCGTACATCCGGCCGCTGTTCTGCGAGGGCCGTGGCCCGTTCCGCTGGGCGGCGCTGTCGGGTGACCCGGCCGACATCGCCGCGACCGACCGTGCGGTGCTCGACCTGTTCCCCGACCACGAGCCGTTGCACCGCTGGATGCGCAAGGCCGCCGAGCGGGTCCAGTTCCAGGGGCTGCCCGCGCGCATCTGCTGGTTGGGGTACGGCGAGCGTCACCTCGCCGGGATGCGGTTCAACGACATGGTCGCTTCCGGCCAGCTGCGGGCGCCGGTCGTCATCGGCCGTGACCACCTGGACTGCGGCTCGGTCGCCTCGCCCTACCGGGAGACCGAGGCGATGCTCGACGGCTCCGACGCGATCGCGGACTGGCCGCTGCTCAACGCGATGGTCAACGTCGCCTCGGGCGCCACCTGGGTGTCCATCCACCATGGCGGCGGCGTGGGCATCGGCCGATCGATCCACGCCGGCCAGGTGGTCTGCGTCGACGGCACCGAGCTGGCCGGGCGCAAGGCCGAGCGGGTGCTCACCAATGACCCATGCATGGGCGTCATCCGCCACGTCGATGCCGGCTACGGCGACGCGGTCGCAGTCGCTGAGTCGCGTGGCGTTCCGATCCCGATGCGGGACGAGGGATGACCGTACGTGCCGCCACACCCGAGGATGCAGCGGCGGTGGCGCACGTCCAGGTCACGAGCTACCAGACGGCGTACGCCCTGCACTTCCCGGCCGGGTACTGGGACGGCGTCACCGAGGAGGAACAGACACTCGACTGGCAGGAGTGGTTGGACGGCCATCCCGATGACGTGTGGTTGGTCGCGACCGACGCCGGTGCGGTCGTCGGCTATGGGCTGGCCCGGGTCGGCGCCTACCACGGTGTCGACGGCGAGGTGATGGCACTCCACGTGCTGCCTGAGCAGGGCAATCGGGGTCACGGGCGCCGACTGCTCGCGACCGCCGTGCACCTGTTGATCGGCTCCGGCTGTCGCAGCATCGGTTTGAGCACCCTGGTCGACAATCCGGTGCGCCGGTGGTACGAGGCACTCGGCGGTGCCCGGGTCGCCACCCTCGTGGCGGCTGCGGGAGACGGCTGGACGGTACGCGAGGTCGTGTACACCTGGGCCGACGCCGGAGAACTGATGGCCCGACTCGATGAACGCTCCAGCGGGCGCACTTCCAACGGCTGAGCGTCACTTCCAACGGGTTCCAACCCATTGGAAGCGTCGCTATCCCAGGTTAACGTGGGATGGGGTCGTGGCGCCGCCAGCGCAGGAACGCGGCCACGATGGCGTCCGGGGACGACTCGATGTCCGCGCGCATCCCCGGTTCGTCGACTCCGAGGGGCTCGAGTGCGTCGAGCTGGGACTCGAGCAGCGACGCGGGCATGAAGTGGTCCGCGCGCTTCCGCAGCCGTTGGCGCAGCACCCGCTCGCTGCCGTCCAGGTGCAGGAACACCGCGCTCGGGGCCGCCTCGCGCAGCTGGTCACGGGATTTGCGGCGCAGCGCTGAGCAGCTGGCGACACCGCCAGCGGCGGCATGGTGGCGCAGCCAGTGCGCGATCGCGGCCAGCCAGGGCTCCCGGTCGGCCTCGGACAACGCATGCCCTGACCGCATCTTCTCGACGTTCCCGGGCGGGTGGAAGTCGTCTGCATCGGCGTACTCGACGCCCAGGCGTCGCGCCAGCTCCACCCCCACAGTGCTCTTGCCCGAGCCCGACACCCCCGTCACCACGACCAGCGGGCCGCCGGTCGGCAGGTTCACCAGCGCCCCCGGTGCACGACCTCGTCGGGCCCGCGACGCCTCCGCGTCGCGGCCGACCCTCGTACGCCGTCCGGAGCGCGATGCCCGATCGTGATCGCACCGATCGGCTCGTGGTCCGCGGGCACACCGAACGCCTCGCGGAACGCGTCCGTGCGACCCGGCGGGATCCCGAAGAAGCAGGCACCGAGCCCTTCGTCCACCGCGGTGAGCAGCATGAGCAGCGCCGCCATCCCGGTGTCGATGAGCCAGTACGGCACCGGCCACCGGCTCTCGTCGCGGTCCGACCAGCCCTTGTCTGGCTCGGCGTACCGCTCGAGGTAGGCGCCCTGGTCGGCCATCGGCACCACGATCACCGGCGCGCGCCGCATGCCGTCCGACCAGGCGTCCCCACCCTCTCCTGGCGAAGTGGCCACCTGCCAGAACGTCATAACCGACAATGGGTCGTCGAGCAGCAGGAACGCCCAGCCCTGGCTGAATCCTGCGCTCGGGGCGCGTAGCGCATGGGACAGGATGCGATCAACCGTGTCCGGGTCGACCGGCTCGTCGGTGTAGCTGCGCACCATGCGGCGCCGGCGGACCACGTCGGCAAACTCCATGCGACCAGCATGGCGACTCCGGCAGCAGAGGGAGAACGGTGGGCTTCGAAGCAATGTGGGACGCGCTGGCCGCGGTGGGCCGGGACCGCGCCTCCGGCGGCTACCGCCGCTTCGCGTGGAGCGACGCCGACATGGCCTGCCGCGAGTGGTTCGCTGGGGCTGCCTGCGAGCGCGGCATGGCACTGGTCGAGGACGGCAACGGCAACGCCTTCGCCTGGTGGGGAGACCTGGACGCCGGAAATGCGGTGCTGACCGGGTCACACCTCGACTCCGTGCCGGACGGCGGCGCGTACGACGGTCCGCTCGGTGTGGTGTCCGCGTTCGCCGCTGTGGATGCGTTGCGCGAACGCGGCGTCGAACCACGTCGGGCTGTGGGCATCGCCAGCTTCGCCGACGAGGAGGGCGCCCGCTTCGGGATCGCGTGCGCCGGTTCCCGGCTGCTCACCGGAAGCCTGGCAGCGGATCGGGCACGCGGACTGTGCGACCGCGACGGCGTGACCTTGGCCGAGGTGCTGCGCGGCCGCCAGCGGAACCCTGATCGCCTCGGCCCCACACCGCGGCTGCTTGATCGCCTCGGTTGTTTCGTCGAGCTGCACGTCGAGCAGGGGCGCGGCCTGGTCGAGCACGGTGCTCCGGTCGGAGTGGCCAGTGCCATCTGGCCGCACGGTCGGTGGCGTTTCGACTTCCGGGGTCAGGCCAACCATGCCGGCACCACCCCCATGAGCGACCGGCGCGACCCGATGCTCACGTACGCGATGACCGCCCTCGCGGCGAACAAGCAGGCCCGGCTGGCCGACGCGCGGGCGACCTTCGGCCGGCTCGACGTGGCACCCAACGGCACGAATGCGATTCCGTCCCGCGTCCAGGCCTGGTTGGACGCCCGAGCACCCGACGAGGCGACCGTCAAAGCGCTGGTCGACCAGCTCACCCGCCAGGCTGAGGAGCGGGCCGGACGCGACGGCACCGACCTCACCGTGACGATGGAGTCGGTCACCCCAGCTGTGGCCTTCGACGGCTCGTTGCGAGACCGTGTCGCACGGGTGTTGGGCGATGTGCCGGTGCTGTCGACCGGCGCCGGTCACGATGCCGGAGTGCTACAGGCGGCCGGGATCCCCACCACGATGCTCTTCGTCCGCAACCCGACCGGCGTCTCCCACGCGCCGGACGAGTACGCCGAGCCCTCGGACTGCGCGGCCGGCGTCACAGCGCTGGCAATGCTCCTGCAGGAGCTGGTGACATGAGGGTGCGCAAGCTGCTGGTACGGCGGCTCATCGTGGCCACCATGGTCATCGCGCTGGGTCCGGCCGCCGTGGCCGCCACCCAGCACCGAGTGCTCGGGGAGCTGCCGGAGCTGACCCGTTTCGGTGACTTCTGCGCCGGTGTCGCGGCGCTCCTCACCGCCGTCGGTGCCATCAGTGCGTGGCTGGTGCGCCACCGCGGCCGCCAGGTGCAGCGCATGGTGCTGCTCGTCACCGCGGCCGTCTCCGGCCTCATCGCCGGGGTGTGGTCGAGTGTGGGAACCGTCTACTTGGCCGTCGACCGAGGCGAGACTGCGCCGTGGGCACCGGTGTGGCTGTTCGCCTGGCCGGCCCTGCTGCTGCTCGGCACCCGCATCGCCTGTGGTAACGGGCCTCGCATCGAAACCACGACGCGGCCCGACCCGATGCTGCCCCGCGTCCAGCTGCCCCCAGAGGGCGCCGCTGTGTGGCAGACGCGGCTCACCGCAGGCATCTTCCTCCTCGGCGCCGTCGTGCTCACGACGGTCGGCTCCGCCGCCGCTTCGGTGAGCGGCCCCCTCACCGTCGTGTGCTGGGTGATGGCCGTGCTGTCGGTGCTCCTCGCACGGATGCGGCTGCGGTTGGACGACGCCGGCGTCTCGCTGTCCCCCTGGGGAATCCCGGGGACCACGAAGATCCCCTATGCGCGAATCGCCGCCGCTCGGGTCGAGCACCTGAAGCCGCTGCGTTTGAGTGGCCCGAGCGAACGTGTGCTGGCCGGTGACTGCGGCGTCGTCCTGCGCTCAGGTCCGGGGCTGGTCATCGAGCTCGCCGACGGCCGGAGGCTCGGCATCATGATGTCGGCGCCCGAGGTGCCGGCGGGCATCATCAACGCACAGCTGGACCGGCTCCGCCACGGCGTGGAGAGTGGAACCGGTCCAGAGCCGAGCCGGCGATGACCACGTACTGGTGCGAGCGTGCCTGGCTGGGCCCCGCGGACGGCGTGCGCGAGGGTGTCGCGATCGGGGTCACGGGTGACCGGATCGCGTCCGTCGAGACGCCCGCGGCACCGAGCCCCGGGGCGGTCGTGCTGCAGGGGCTTGTGGTGCCCGGCTTCGCCAACTGCCACAGCCACGTGTTCCACCGGGCGCTGCGAGGTCGGACCCAGTCCGGGAGAGGCAGCTTCTGGGCCTGGCGCGAGCAGATGTACGCGGTAGCCGAGCGGCTGGACCCGGACTCCTTCCGCCGCCTGGCGCGGGCGACGTACGCCGAGATGGCCACGGCCGGTGTCACGGCGGTGGGCGAGTTCCACTATCTGCACCACGGCCCGGACGGCGTCGCGTACGCGGACGCGAACGAGATGGGACACGCGGCGGTGGCGGCCGCACGCGAGGCGGGGCTGCGCATCACGCTGCTCGACACCTGCTACCTCAGCGCGGGCTTCGGCTCGCCGGTGAGGGGGGTGCAGCGCCGGTTCAGCGACGGGGACGCCGACGGCTGGGTGACTCGGGTCGAACAGCTGACCGCGGCGTACGCCGGCGCCAGCGATGTGGTGGTGGGCGCCGCCATCCACTCGGTGCGTGCCGTCCCCGCCGGGCAGCTGCGCACCGTCGCCGACTGGGCTGACCGCCGCGAGTCCCCCCTGCACGTGCACCTGTCGGAACAGCCGGCGGAGAACGCCGACTGCCTGGCCGCCACCGGCAGGACACCGACGATGCTGATGGCCGAGCACGGGGTGCTGGGCCCTCATACGTCGGTGGTCCACGCCACCCACCTCGGCCCCGAGGACATCGCTGTGCTCGGTGACTGTGGCGTGTACGCGTGCCTCTGCCCGACGACCGAGCGCGACCTGGCCGACGGCGTCGGTCCGTCACGAGCCCTGGTGACCGCGGGCGCGGTGCTGACGCTGGGGACGGACAGCCATGCCGTGATCGACATGAACGAGGAGATGCGGGCGGTCGAGATGGACGAGCGCCTCATCAGCCTGCGCCGTGGGACGTGGCATGCCGATGAGCTGATGACCGCGGCGACGTCGAACGGCCAGTCGTCGCTGGGCTTCTTGGGCACGAGCGGGCTGGTCGTCGGCGGCCGGGCGGACCTGGTCTGCCTGCGCACCGACTCCGCGCGCACCGCGGGCACCGGCGGCGACGCGCAGACCGCGGTGTTCGCCGCCACGGCCGCAGACATCACCGACGTGGTGGTGGATGACCGCCCGGTGGTGACCGGGTCCCGGCACACGTCCCTGCCGGAGGCGGCTCGCGACCTGGACGCGGTCGTCGGCGAGATCCTGGCCGCATCGTGACCAGCGTGCTGCTCACCGGGTGCGGCTCGCTCGTCACCAACAACGCTTCACACGGTGACGGCAGCCGGCTCGGGCTCGTGGCCGACGGGGCGCTGGTCATCGACGGGGACCGGGTCGGGTGGCTGGGATCCCGCAGGGACGCACCACCGGCCGACGCCGTGGTGGACCTCGGGGGCCGGGCGGTGGTGCCCGGGTTCGTCGACGCTCACAGCCACCTCGTCTTCGCCGGCGACCGGGCGGAGGAGTTTGCCGCGCGGATGGCCGGCGAGCCGTACACCGCGGGCGGCATCGCCAGCACCGTCACCGCGACCCGCGCCGCCAGCGATGAGGAGCTCGCCGCCACCGTGGCTCGGCTCGTCGCGGAGATGACCCGGCAGGGCACCACGACGGTCGAGGTCAAGAGCGGGTACGGCCTGACGGTCATCGACGAGGCCCGCTCGCTCGCGATCGCCGGGCGGGTGACGCCGGAGACGACATACCTCGGTGCGCACGTGGTGCCTGCGGAGTACGCCGACGACGTCGCCGGGTACGTCGACCTCGTCACCGGTCCGATGCTGGACGCCTGCGCGCCGTACGCCCGGTGGGTCGACGTGTTCTGTGAGCAGGGGGCGTTCGACGCCGACGCGGCGCGGACGGTGCTGAGCGCCGGGATGCGGGCCGGGTTGCAGGCCCGGATCCACGCCAACCAGCTCGGGCACGGTCCCGGGGTGCAGCTGGCCTGCGAGCTGGGCGCGGCTGCCGCGGACCACTGCACCTACCTGCACGACGCCGACGTGGACGCGCTCGCACAGTCCGGTGTCGTCGCGACGCTGCTGCCCGGGGTCGAGTTCTCGACCCGGTCGCCCTACCCGGACGCGCAGCGGCTGCTGGCGGCCGGCGTGACGGTGGCGCTGGCGACCGACTGCAACCCCGGCTCCTGCTACACCTCCTCGATGCCGCTGTGCATCGCCCTGGCCGTCCGCGAGATGGGCATGTCCCCGGCGCAGGCGCTGTGGGCGGCGACCGCCGGTGGCGCCGCGGCACTGCGGCGCGACGACGTCGGGCACCTCGGCGTCGGGGCGCGTGCGGACCTCGTCGTGCTCGACGCGCCCTCGTACCTCCACCTCGCCTACCGTCCCGGGGTCCCGCTGGCGCACGCCGTCTGGCGCGCCGGCCACCAGATCGCCTGACCGCCGCTGGTTCGGGATCGTGGCTGCCCGGCCAACCACAATCCCAAACCATCGGGTTGGGGAGGCCGGTGTAGCCTGAGATGCGTACGACAGGGGAGCGCCATCGGGCGCTGAGAGTGCGGACTTGCCGCAGACCCTCGAACCTGCTCCGGTTAGCACCGGCGAAGGGAGTCGGGATCCTCTTGCCACCGGCCATGGGCCGGCGGCCCCCTCCTGCATCTTCGGAGGGTTCCACCATGAGTCCTATCCACCGGCGACGCGTGGCCGCTGCAGTCGGCGTGGTCATGCTCACCGCCACCGCCTGCTCCACGCTCGAAGACACCGACGGCAGCGACGACCCCGGCGGCACCGTGGTGCTGGTGACCCACGACTCGTTCGCGGTCAGCAAGGAGCTACTGGCCGAGTTCGAGGAGTCGACCGATCTCACCGTCGAGACCCGTGCGTCCGGCGATGCCGGCTCGCTGGTGAACCAGCTCGTGCTGTCCAAGGACGCCCCCCTCGGAGACGCCGTCTACGGCATCGACAACGCCTTCGCGTCGCGCGCGGTCAGCGCCGGCATCCTCGAACCGTACGCCTCGCCGGGGGCGACCGACCTGGTGGCCGGGCTGGCCTTCGACGACACCAGCCGGCTCACCCCTGTCGACTACGGCGACGTGTGCATCAATGTCGACCGCGAGTGGTTTGCGGACCACGACATACCCGAGCCTCAGACCTTCGACGACCTGGCCGAGCCCGCGTACGAGAATCTGCTCGTCGTCACCGACCCGGCCACGTCGTCGCCGGGGCTCGCCTGGTTGCTCGCGACGGTCGACGCGTACGACGAGGACTGGACCGACTACTGGGCCAGGCTGCGCGACAACGGCGTGCGGGTCTCCGACTCCTGGTCCGACGCTTACTTCACCGACTTCTCCGGTGCCGAGGGTGACGGCTCCCGGCCGCTGGTCCTGTCGTACGCCAGCTCGCCGCCGTACACGGTCGCCAGGGGAGGCGATGAGCCGCCCACCCGGGCGATGCTCGACACCTGCTTCCGTCAGGTCGAGTACGCCGGCGTCCTGGCCGGCGCGGAGAACCCCGAAGGTGCGCAGCAGCTAATCGACTTCATGCTGTCGCAGCCGTTCCAACGGGACATCCCCCAGAAGATGTACGTCTATCCCGCCGTCTCGGAAACCCCCCTGCCGCCGGAGTGGGAGCGGTTCGCCCCGCTTGCCGACGACCCGTACCAGGTCAGTCCGGCCGCGATCGACGCCTACCGTGAGGAGTGGATCCGGCAGTGGACCGCAACGGTAGTCGACTAACGGCAGCTGGCTACGCGCTGACGGCGATTGTGCCGCTTGCGTTCCTCGGTCTCTTCTTCGCGTGGCCGGTGGCGTCGATCATCGGCCGCGGGTTCGTCGCGGACGGGGCGCTGGACCTGAGCGCCTTCAGCGAGGTGATGGCGCGCGAGCGCACCTGGCGGATCATCGGGTTCACGGTCGCCCAGGCCACGGCGGGCACCGCGCTGGCGGTGCTGCTCGGGCTCCCGGGTGCCTACGTGTTGTATCGGTTGCGCTTCCCCGGCCGGACCGCCGCGCGAGCCTTGGTGACCGTGCCGTTCGTGCTACCGACCGTTGTGGTCGGTGTGGCCTTCCGGTCGCTGCTCGTCGAAGGTGGCGCCTTCGGCTCCCTGGGCGCCGACGGGACGTTCGGCGCAGTGGTTGCCGCCCTGGTGTTCTTCAACTATGCCGTGGTCGTGCGCACCGTCGGCTCGATGTGGGCCCATCTCGATCCCCGCCCGGAGCAGACCGCCCGCGCCCTGGGCGCGTCACCGTGGCGGGCGTTCCGCGAGGTCACGCTGCCCGCACTGACGCCCGCCATCGCGTCGGCCGCCTCGCTGGTGTTCCTCTTCTGCGCGACGGCGTTCGGCACCGTGCTGGTCCTCGGCGGGCTGGGATATCGCACCGTGGAGACCGAGATTTGGGTGCAGACCACTCAGTTCCTCGACCTTCGTACCGCGGCCGTGCTCTCGGTGGTGCAGCTTGGCGTTGTCGCCGGCAGCCTGGCCCTGGCGGCCTGGTCCCGCCGTCGCCGTGAGGTGGCGTTGCGGCTGCGGGCCGGCGCGACCGACGATCACCTCGTACGTCGCTGCGACCTTCCTCTGGTGGCGTTCACCACCGTCGTGGTGGGGGGTCTGATTGTCACCCCCTTGACGTCGCTGGTGCTGAGGTCGCTGCGTACGCCTGAAGGCTGGGGCCTCGGCAACTACACGAACCTGGCGACGACGGGCTCCCGCGATGCGCTCGAGGTCACGGTGTGGCGGGCTGCGTTGACCTCGCTGCGCATTGCGGTCGACGCCACCTGGATCGCCATGACCGTCGGCGTCCTGATCGCCTTTTTGTTGTCGCGCCGGCCGCGCCAACCGGCCGCCCGGCGCACGATCGGCGTCCTGGACGGCCTGTTCATGCTGCCGCTCGGGGTCTCGGCTGTGACCGTGGGCTTCGGTTTCCTCATCACGCTGAACCGGCCACCGGTCGACCTGCGCTCGTCGATCGTGCTGGTGCCGATCGCGCAGGCCCTGGTGGCGATCCCGCTGGTCATCCGGACACTGCTCCCCGTGCTGCGGGCTGTTGACCAGCGGCTCCGCGACGCGGCGGCGGTGCTCGGTGCCAACCCCCGTTGGGTGTTCACCGCTGTCGACCTGCCGGTGCTGGGGCGCTCGCTGGGTCTTGCGGTGGGATTCTGCTTCGCGGTCAGTCTCGGCGAGTTCGGCGCGACCAGCTTCCTATCACGCCCCGACCGGCCCACACTGCCGGTGGTGATCTTCCGGCTGATCGGCCACCCCGGCACCGGCAACCTGGGCATGGCGCTTGCGGCGTCCGTCGTCCTCGCGATGCTGACCACGGGGGTGATCGCCGTGGCCGAGCGACTGCGGGTGCACTCCGCGGGAGCCGACCTATGAGCGGGCTCGCGGTCCGCGACCTCGTCGTCCGTTTCGGTGCCACGACGGCCGTCGATACGGTTT
>Ga0136620_10001620_pt1 | contig 10700 bp, 8 predicted proteins | sample AntDrymUQ4162106_2_FD_104806 | JGI IMG/M metagenome (GOLD analysis project Ga0136620, IMG submission 104806) | Polar desert sand microbial communities from Dry Valleys, Antarctica - metaG UQ416 (21.06) | ecosystem: Environmental > Terrestrial > Soil > Desert | place: Antarctica: Dry Valley... | reverse complement strand
TACCTGTTCCTGTTCAGCGCCCTGGCGATGATCGGCATCGGGGCGTACCGGATCCTCGTCCTGGGCCAGGGCAACCAGCCGCCGCCACCCGAGATCGTCGAGGCCACCCGGATCACGGCCGAGAACGTCGGCATCTTCATCCTGCTGCGAGCGTTCGCCTCGGGTGCCGTCGCCCTGACCGGGACGGAGGCGATCGCCACCGGGGTCCCGGCCTTCCAGCCACCCGAGGCGCGCAACGCGGCCCGCACGCTCATGATTATGGCGGTGATCCTCGCCGTGCTGTTCATCGGGATCACGTTTCTCGCCACCAGCTTCGCGATCTACCCGATCGAGGAACCGAAGCAGACGGTCATCGCCCAGGTGGCCCGCACGGTGTACGGCGACAACGTGGCGTTCTACGCGTTCCAGGGGTTCACCGCGCTGCTGCTGTTCCTGGCCGCCAACACGTCGTTCGCGGCGTTCCCGCGGCTGGCCGCGGTCCTCGCCGAGGACGGGTTCTTCCCCCGCCAGTTCAGCTTCCGCGGCGATCGGCTCGCGTTCTCCATGGGGATCATCGTCCTCGGCATCGTGGCGGCCTCGCTCGTCGTCGCGGCAGGCGGCAGCACGCACGCGCTGATCCCGCTCTACGCGGTCGGGGTGTTCATCGACTTCACGATCAGTCAGGCCGGCATGATCCGGCACTGGCTGCGGACCCGGGAACCGGGCTGGCGCTACCGCCTTGCGGTCAACGCCGTCGGCTGCGTGGCGACCGGCATCGTCGCGATCGTCGTCACGACCGTGAAGTTCGTCGACGGGGCGTGGTTCGTCGTCGTCCTGATCCCGATCCTCGTCGCGCTGATGCTGTTCATCCGCCGGGAGTACGACGCCCAGGCCGCCGAGCTGCACGTGCGCGACGACCTCGTCATCGGCGGCCCGCAACGCGAGGAGCGGGTCATCGTGCCCGTCAACGGGATCAACCGGGCGGTCATCCAGGCGGTGATCTTCGGACGCTCCGTGGCCGACGACGTCCGGGCCGTGTTCGTCACCACGGACCGGGAGGAGGGTGATGCCCTGCGCGAGCGCTGGGAGCGCCAGATCCCGAGCGTGCCGCTGGTCATCGTGGAGTCCCCGTACCGCGCCCTGGTCGGGCCGGTGCTCGCCTACCTCGACGTGCTGGACCAGGCCTGGCCGCCCGACCGCCCGGCGCCAGTCACGATCGTCGTCCTGCCGGAGTACGTGGCGCGCCACTGGTGGGACCGCCTGCTGTACAACCAGACCGCGCGGCGGCTCAAGGCCGCGCTGCTCGGTCGAGAGCACACGGTCGTGGCGGACGTCCCGTACCGCCGGACCTCATAGCGCTCGGGCCCAACCGATCAGTCCGGGGCTGGCACTCCGGGTCCGGGACGACGTCCGGCCAAGGCTGTACGATCGAACGCCCGAAGAATCCCCACCGTGCCCACGATCAGCCGAGGAAGCCTGACCAGGGTGCCCGAACAGCATCGGCCCACCTTCACCCGCGCCCTGCTCGCCCTGAACGGCGGGTCGAGCGATGCCGCCGTCGTGCGGCTCGTGGGCGAGCTCGCCCGCCCGACGCGGGCCGCGCTGATCGGCGTCCACGTGGTGGAGATCGACTGGACGCTGCCGCTCGACTCGGACGTCGCCGGCGCGTCGGAGGACGCCCAGCGGATCCTCGACGTCGCGGAGGGCGTCGCCGAGGAGTCGAAGCAGTCGCTCGAGACGGTGCTGCTCCAGGCGCGCGACGTCGGTGCGGCGATCGTCGACGAGGCGATCGAGCGCGGGGTGGACCTCGTCGTCGTCGGGCTGCCGTACCGCAAGCGGTTCGGGGGCGATTTCGCGATCGGCCGGACCATCCCGTACGTGCTGAAGAACGCCCCGTGCGCCGTGTGGGTCGTGCGGGACCCCATGCCCGAGGAGGCGTCGTGAAGACCGTCATCGTCGGTTGCGGGCGCGTCGGCGCGACCCTTGCCGACCTGTTCGACCGGGCCGGCCACGAGGTGATCCTCCTGGATCTCGCGACCCGAGCCTTCGACCGGCTTCCGGCGACGTTCTCCGGCAGCGCCATCCGGGGCGACGGGACCGATGAGGACACGCTGCGACGCGCCGGAGCCGCGGATGCGGATGTCTTCCTGGCCCTGACCGAGGGCGACAACCGGAACGTCATGGCCGCCCAGGTCGCAGCGGAGGCCCTCGGGGCCAAGCGGACGATCGCCAAGATCAACGATCCGCTCCGTGCGGCCGCCTACGCCGAGCTCGGCCTGGCCACCCTCTGCCGGACGTCGCTCATGGCGGACGCCGTGGCGGACTACGTCGGCCTGCCCGTCTCCGGGCTGCCGGGCATCCGCACGCCGAGCGGCACCCACCACGATGATCAGCATCACGCCACGGAAGCGCCCGCCAGCGTCGGGCAGGGTGCCGTCCGCGGCCAGGAGGTCTGAGCGATGTTCGTGCTCGTCGTGGGCGGCGGGAAGGTCGGCTACTACCTCAGCCGGGAGCTCATCGAGAGCGGGCACGAGGTCGTGCTGATGGAGAAGGACCGCCCTCGTGCGGACCAGATCGCCGACGAGATCGGCTCGGTCGTCGTGCCGCACGACGGGTGCGAGGGCAAGTACCTCGCCGAGGCCGGCGCCAACCGGGCGGACATCGTGGCCGCGGTCACCGGCGACGACGAGGACAACCTGGTCATCTGCCAGATGGCGCGTCACCACTTCGACGTGAAGCGAACGATTGCGCGCGTGAACAACCCGAAGAACGAGCGCCTGTTCAAGCACCTCGGCGTGGACGAGATCATCAGCCCGACGCGGATGATCCTGGGCTCGATCGAGCAGGACATTCCCGTCCACGAGCTGCTCCACCTGGCGGCCCTCGGCGAGGGCGAGCTGGAGCTGATCGAGGCGCACCTGCAGGCTGGTTCGCCGGCCGTGGGGCGAGCGACCAAGGACCTCGAGATCCCGGCCGGGTGCGCGTTGTTCGCCTACATCCGGGAGGGCGTCGCCGCTCCCCTCGGGCCGGAAACGGTGCTGCGGGAGGGCGACAAGGTCATCGCCATCGGCAAGACCGAATGCGAGACCCTCCTCCACGAGCAGCTCATCGGCGCGGCGGAGGCACTCGACGGCCGCTGACGGGCGAGGGTCGGCTCAGGGGCGCGGCGACTACCTCCCCTCACGGCTCGTCTCGGCCCCCGGAGCGCTGCGCCGCTCACTGATCGTCTGGGGCTGGGGCCAGCTGGCCGCCGGCGATCGCCGCGGGCGGCTCGGGCCGCCGGTCCAGCTGGCCGCGCTGGCGGTCCTCTGGCTGGCGGCGCCGCACGCGGCCGGCACCAGCGCGCCGCTCGTCTTCGGCCTCGGCGTGCTGGTCGTCGCCGCCTGGATGGCGGTGGCGGTCCACGCCTGGCACCGGGCCGCCAGGCGCCGGGCGGCGCTGGGCGCGGATCCGGGCGGTGGCGCGGCCGGCCTTCTGTGGATCACCCCGTTCGTGCTGGCGTTCGGGAGCGGCTTCTGGGTGGTCGCCGCGCGCGGGGCGGATCCGGCGCTCGCCCTGGACGCCTATCTGGAGGACTGGCAGGCTGGGCGCGCGGAGGCGGCGCTCGGCCGGTTCGCCGTGCCACCGGCCTCGGCACGCGACATCGAGGCGGCCTGGAGCCGCCAGACGACCGCGCTGACCAACGCGCTCGTCCGGATCGAGGCGGCGGTCCCGGACGCCGAGACCGATCCGGCCCGCCCGCTCGAGGGCCTGCGCTGGCTGGACGCGGGGCCATCGCCGGGCGGCGGCCGACTGTTCGTCCTCGAGGTCGCGCGCCGGGAGGTCGGTCACGAGCAGCTCTTCGGCCTGCTGCCGACGACCTCCCAGCGGCTCGTTCCCGTGGAACGAGTGGGCATGGCAGAGCTCCGGTCATCGGCCGGGTCGGCCCCTGCGGGACCGCTCGGACCGGTGACCGCCTGGCGGGTCGTGGGGGCCGAGATCGCCGGCGAGCCGATCGGCCAGTCCATCGTCACACCCTGACAACAGACCTGCGGTTTGAGCACCCCGCATCCTTGACAACGCGATTGTCATTGTTCTAGCATGCCGCCGTGTTCGCAAAGGCGGGCACGTCCATCGCGGACAGGTCCATTCAAGGAGGTGGCGGATCATGACGATCTCCCGCCGTCCCTCGCCCTTCGGCGAGCTTCTCTCGCTCCGCCAGGCGATGGATCGGCTTCTGGAAGACAGCTTCGTTCGACCACGCGGGACGTGGGGCTCCGGCATGACCGAGGCCGCGCCGCTCGCGCTCGACATCTCGACCAGCACGGACGCGCTCGTGGTCGAGGCCGCGCTGCCCGGCGTCAAGCCGGACGACGTGGAGATCACGGTCGAGGACGGGACGCTCACCATCCGCGCGACCAGCGGCACGGAGCGCACGAACGACGAGGGCGGCCATCTCGTGCAGGAGATCCGGCGCGGTGAGTTCAGCCGGTCGGTGAGCCTGCCGAGCGGCCTCGAGGCTGACCGGGCGGAAGCGACGTTCGACAACGGCGTCCTCACCCTGCGCATTCCCAGGGCGGAGCAGGTGAAACCTCGCCAGATCCGCATCAACCCGTCGGCCAGCGGGCAATCGGACAACGGCCATGGCGGTTCGACGACCGACGCAGGCGCACCGGGCGCCGAGACCGAGCAGGCCTGAGCGAGTGGCGCAGCGCCGGCCGGGCCAGGACCCGCAGCGACCCGTCTACGTCATCAGCGTGGCGGCGAGCATCGTCAGCGTGCATCCGCGAACCCTGCGGATCTACGAGGAGGAGGGCCTGGTCTGCCCGGCGCGAACGCCATCCAACATCCGCCTCTACAGCGAGAACGACATCCGGCGGGTCCTCTGGATCCGCCACCTGACCCAGAACCTCGGCGTCAACCTGGCCGGCGTCCGGATCCTGTTCGAGCTGGAGGAGCGCCTGGGGACGCGGATCCTCGAGCGCCTCTACACCGAGGGGAACCCGGACCGCGGCGCTGAGCCGGAGCCCTCGACCAAGGCCGCCAACCGCGCGACCGGCTGACCGTTCCTCTCACCGAACCTCACCCCCGCACTCCCCGACCCCCGCACCGAATGGAGAACCCGATGGCCAAGCGACCGTCCAACCCGGCCAACAAGCCGCAGCCCGTCGACACGACGCGTGAGCTGCCGCTCGTCGCGCTCCGGGAGACGGTCATCTTTCCCGAGATGATCGTCCCGCTCCAGGTGGGTCGCGAGAAGAGCGTCAACGCGCTCAACGCGGCGGTCGCCGACGGCGGACCCATCGCCCTCGTGACCCAGCGGCAGGCCGAGCAGGAGGACATCACGGACCCCTCGGAGCTGTACCCGATCGGCACCCTGGCCAAGATCGCCCAGGTCGTGCAACTCCAGGACGGCACCGTCCGGGCGATCGTCCAGGGCCAGGGCCGGCTGCGCCTGCACGGGTTCACCCAGACCGGCCCGTACCTGCGGGCGTCGATCGAGGAGCTCACGGACGAGAGCCCGAGCGGGGTCGAGGTCCAGGCGCTGATGCGCAGCGTCCAGGCACAGATCGAGCAGTACGTGGCCAACGGGGCGCCGGTGCCGCCCGAGGCAGCCGTCGCCGCCCGCAACATCAGCGAGCCGGGTCTGCTGGCCGACATGGTCGCCTACAGCCCGGACATGTCGACGGAGCAGCGCCAGGAGCTGCTCGAGACGATCGACGTCGTCGAGCGGCTCAAGGTCGTCAGCGGCTTCCTCGCCCGCCAGGTCGAGATCCTCGAGCTCAAGGGGCGCATCCAGAACGAGGTCAAGTCCGAGATGGACAAGACCCAGCGGGAGTACATCCTGCGCGAGCAGCTCAAGGCGATCCAGCGCGAGCTCGGCGAGGACGATCCCCAGCAGGCGGAGATCAACGAGCTTCGCGACAAGGTCGAGCAGGCCGGCATGCCGGAGGAGGTCCGCACCCGGTCGATCAAGGAGATCGACCGGATGAGCCGGATCCCGTCGGCCTCGCCGGAGGTCGGGGTGATCCGGACCTACGTGGACTGGCTCATCGGGCTGCCGTGGAACGTCTCGACGGACGACCAGCTCGACATCCGGGAGGCCGCCCGGATCCTGGACGAGGATCACTACGGCCTCGAGAACATCAAGGAACGGATCCTCGAGTACCTCGCCGTGCGCACGCTGGCGGACACGATCCGCAGCCCCATCCTGGCCCTCATCGGGCCGCCCGGCGTCGGCAAGACCTCGCTGGGCAGGAGCGTGGCCCGGGCGATGGGCCGCAAGTTCGTGCGGATGAGCCTCGGCGGCATCCATGACGAGGCGGAGATCCGCGGCCACCGCCGGACCTACATCGGCGCGCTGCCCGGCCGGGTCATCCAGAATCTCAAGACGGCCGGCACGAACAACCCGGTGTTCATGCTCGACGAGGTGGACAAGATCGGGATGGACTTCCGGGGCGACCCGTCGTCCGCCCTGCTCGAGGTCCTCGACCCGGAGCAGAACAACACGTTCCAGGACAACTACCTGGAAGTCCCGTTCGATCTCAGCAAGGTGCTGTTCATCGCGACCGGCAACCTGATCGATCCGATCCCCGCTCCGCTGCGTGACCGGATGGAGGTCATCCAGCTGCCCGGCTACACGCAGAAGGAGAAGATCGAGATCGGCAAGCGGTTCCTCATCCCCAAGCAGATGGAGAACCACGGGCTCAAGGCGAAGCACATCACCATCACGGACGAGGCGATGACCGAGCTCGTCCAGGCCTACACCAAGGAGGCCGGCGTCCGGAACCTCGAGCGTGAGCTTGCCAACATCATGCGCAAGGTGGCCCGGACGGTGGTCGAGGGTCGCAAGCGCAAGACGCTCGTCGACCGGAAGAAGCTGGTCGACCTGCTCGGGCCGCCGCGCTGGGAGTACGGCGAGCTCGAGTCGGAGGACCAGACCGGCGCGGCCACGGGCCTCGTCGTGACCGAGGTCGGCGGCGACGTCGTCGCCGTCGAGGTGACGAAGATGGAGGGCAAGGAGGACTTCATCCTGACCGGCCAGCTGGGCGACGTGATGAAGGAGTCAGCGCGCGCCGCGCTGTCGTGGATCAGGGCCAATGCCGCGATCCTCGGCATCTCCCGCGACCAGTTCGAGAGGAACACGCTGCACATCCACGTCCCGGCCGGGGCGATCCCCAAGGACGGCCCCTCGGCCGGCGTCACGATGGCCACGGCCATGGTCAGCGCGCTGACCGGCATCCCCGTCCGCAAGGACGTCGCGATGACCGGCGAGATCACCCTTCGCGGGCGGGTCCTCCCGATCGGCGGCCTCAAGTCGAAGATCCTCGCCGCGCACCTGTCCGGCGCCGGCATGGTGATCCTGCCCCGCAAGAACGAGAAGGACCTCCGGGACGTCCCGGACGAGATCCGCAAGCAGATCAAGCTGGTCCTCGCCGACTCGATGGAGCAGGTGCTGACTGCGGCGCTGCGGCGCAAGCCGAAGCCGCTCGTGGCCGAGCCGCCCAAGATCATCGAGGGCGACAAGCCGCTCGATCCGGAGCCGGATGGCGAGAGCCGCGTGCGTCGGTCCACCTTCCCGACCACCGACCAGCCCTCCGTGATCGTCGGCGGAAATGTCCGGCCGATGGCATCGGGGCGCTCCAACGTCGGGCCGATGGCGTCGCGGGGCTCGGCCTCGGGCCGACCTCCGGCCGATGGCTCGCGGGGGCGTCGCCTCCGCCGTCGGTGAGCGAGTGACACCACCCCGTTGAGGGTGCAGATATGGAATTCCGCGACTACTACAAGATCCTCGGCGTCCCCCGGACGGCGAGCCAGGGCGACATCAAGAAGGCCTACCGCAAGCTGGCGCGTCAGAACCACCCGGACGTCAAACCGGGCGACAAGCCGGCGGAGCAGCGGTTCAAGGACCTCAACGAGGCGCACGCCGTCCTCGGCGACCCGGCCAAGCGAAAGCAGTACGACGAGCTCGGCGCGAACTGGGAGTCGTTCAGCCGGGCCGGTGCCGGCACGGCCGGGCGTGCCGGCGGGTACGCGGCCGGACCGTTCGCCGCCTCGGGCGGCAACGTCCGCTACGAGTTCCGGACGTCGAGCGGCGAGGACATCGGCGGGTTCTCGGACTTCTTCCGGATGATGTTCGGCGGCGCGGACCCGGATGGGCGGCGGCCCGCCTCCGCAGGGGCCCGGGCGGGTGCGCCGCCTCGGGCGCGCGGCGGCGCGACGGGCAGTGGCTCGACCGGCAGCGACAGCTTCGAGGACATCCTGGTCCAGATGGGGATCGACGGCTCGGCCGTCGGTCGTGGCGGCGGGACGGCCCAGTCCCGCGCCCGCCGGCCGTCCGTCGTCGAGGGCACCGCCGGGCTTACCCTCGAAGAGGCGTTCCATGGCACGACCCGGCTCGTCGAGGTCGACGGCAGGCGGCTCGAGGTCACGATCCCGCCCGGCGTGGACACGGGCAGCCGGATCCGCCTGACGGGGAAGGGCGGGGATGGTGCAGACCTCCTGGTCACCGTCCGCGTCGAGCGGCACCCGGTCCTCACACGGCGGGGAGCGGACCTGGAGCGAGAGCTGCCCTTGACCCTCGAGGAGGCGCTCCTCGGGGCGGCCGTCCCCGTCGGCACGCTCAAGGGCCGCCTCGAGCTGACCGTCCCGCCCGGTACGCAGAACGGACGGACATTCCGGCTGACGGGCCAGGGCATGCCTCGCGTCCGGGAGTCCGGGAGCGGGGATCTCTACGTCAGGACGCGCGTCGTCCTGCCGACGGTGCTGTCCGACGAGGCGAGGGCCGCCGCCCGGCGGTTCCTGGAGCTCGTCGACCAGCCGAACCCACGCCAGACAGAGCAGCGCTGAACGAGAACGGAACGATGCAGCTCGATCGCTTCACCGAACGGGCCCAGCAGGCCGTCCTGCGGGCGCAGCAGACCGCCGAGACCCTCGAGAGCCCGGTGCTCGACGGCGAGCACCTGCTCGCCGCCCTCCTCGAGGACGACGACGGCGTCCCGGCCGAGACCCTCCGGCGCCTCGGCGTGGACATCCTCGCCTTCCGCAACGAGATCGCCTCGGCGCTTGCCCGCCGGGCGCGGATCAAGGGCGGATCCCTGACCCTCGACCCGCGGGCCCGCCGGGTGGTCGACCGCGCCCAGGAGGAGGCGCGCCGGCTCGGCGACGAGTACGTCTCGACCGAGCACCTGCTGCTCGGCGTGGCCGAGGTGGGCGGCGAGGGCCAGCAGCTCCTCGAGCGCCACGGCGCGGGCCGCGAGTCGCTCCTCCAGGCGCTCCAGAGCGTGCGGGGCGGCCAGCGGGTCACCTCCCAGAACCCGGAAGGCACGTACGCGGCGCTCGAGAAGTACGGCCGGGACCTGACCGCCGAGGCGCGCGCCGGCAGGCTGGACCCGGTCGTCGGCCGCGACGAGGAAATCCGGCGGGTGATCCAGGTGCTCAGCCGGCGGACCAAGAACAACCCGGTCCTGATCGGCGAGCCGGGCGTTGGCAAGACCGCCATCGCGGAGGGTCTCGCCCAGCGGATCGTCCGCGGCGACGTTCCCGAGACGCTGAAGGACAAGCGGGTCGTGTCGCTCGACCTGGGCGCGCTCATCGCGGGCGCGAAGTTCCGGGGCGAGTTCGAGGAGCGGCTCAAGGCCGTGCTCAAGGAGATCAAGGACGCCGACGGTCAGGTCATCCTGTTCATCGACGAGCTGCACACGGTCGTCGGCGCCGGCGCGGCCGAGGGTGCGATGGACGCCTCCAACCTGCTCAAGCCGATGCTTGCCCGCGGCGAGCTGCACACGATCGGCGCCACGACGCTCGACGAGTACCGCAAGCACATCGAGAAGGACGCGGCCCTGGAGCGACGCTTCCAGCCGGTCCTCGTCGACGAGCCGACGGTCGAAGAGACGGTCTCGATCCTGCGCGGGCTGCGTGACCGGTACGAGGTGCACCACGGTGTCCGGATCACGGACTCCGCGCTCGTCGCCGCCGCGACGCTCTCGCACCGCTACATCACGGAGCGCTTCCTGCCGGACAAGGCGATCGACCTCGTGGACGAGGCCGCCTCGCGCCTGCGCATGGAGATCGACTCGATGCCCGTCGCGCTGGACGAGCTGGAGCGCCGCCGGATCCAGCTCGAGATCGAGCGGGAGGCACTGCGCAAGGAGACCGACGACGCGTCGCAGGCCCGCCTGGCGACCCTCGAGCGGGAGCTTGCCGAGCTGGCCGAGGAGGCGGGCGGCATGAAGCAGCGCTGGGAGGCCGAGAAGTCCGCCCTGGCCGCGATCCGCGCGACCAGGGAGGAGCTGGAGGGTCTGCAGCTCCGCGTCGAGCAGGCGCAGCGCGAGACCGACTACGAGACGGCCGCCAAGCTGCAGTACGGCACGCTGCCGGAACTCCAGCAGCGGCTGGCCGAGCAGGAGGCCGTCGTGGCCACGCTGCAGGGACCGGGCTCGCTGCTCAGGGAGGAGGTCACCGCCGACTCCATCGCGGAGATCGTGGCGGCCTGGACCGGCATCCCGGTCACCCGCCTGATGGAGGGCGAGACGGCCAAGCTGATCCAGATGGAGGAGCGGCTGCACGGTCGCGTCGTCGGGCAGGACGAGGCCATCGCGGCCGTGTCCGACGCGGTACGGCGAGCCCGCGCCGGCCTCAAGGATCCGCGCCGGCCGATCGGCTCGTTCCTGTTCCTTGGCCCGACCGGGGTGGGCAAGACGGAGCTCGCCCGCGCCCTGGCTGAGTTCCTCTTCGACGAC
>Ga0136620_10001618_pt1 | contig 10703 bp, 6 predicted proteins | sample AntDrymUQ4162106_2_FD_104806 | JGI IMG/M metagenome (GOLD analysis project Ga0136620, IMG submission 104806) | Polar desert sand microbial communities from Dry Valleys, Antarctica - metaG UQ416 (21.06) | ecosystem: Environmental > Terrestrial > Soil > Desert | place: Antarctica: Dry Valley... | reverse complement strand
CTACGGCGACGAGATCGCGATGGGCGACAACGTCTACCTCGGCGACCGCGACGGCGTGCGCACGCCGATGCAGTGGACCGGCGACCGCAACGGCGGGTTCTCGCGCGCGGACTTCGCGCAGCTCTACGCGCCGCCGCTGATGGACCCCGTGTACGGCTACCAGGCGGTCAACGTCGAGGCGCAGCTGCGCACGCCGACGAGCCTGCTGCGCTGGCTGCGGCGCTTCATCGCGCTGCGCAAGGAGCACCCGGTGTTCGGCTTCGGCACGTTCGAGCCGCTCGAGCCGAGCAACCCGCGGATCTTCGCGCACGTGCGCCGCTACGAGGACGACGTGATGCTCTGCGTGCACAACCTCGCGCGCTCGGCGCAGGCGGTCGAGCTCGACCTCTCCGCGTTCGAGGGCCGCCACCCCGAGGAGATCTTCGGGCGCTCGCGCTTCCCCGCGATCGGACAGCTGCCCTACCTGCTCACGCTCGCCCCGCGCGGCTTCTACTGGTTCCAGCTCGTCGAGGACGCGGCCGACGATGGGTGAGGCCGAGCGGATCGTCGCCGCGCTGCCGGAGGAGCGATTGCACGAGTGGGTGCTCGAGCAGCGCTGGTTCGCGTCCAAGGCGCGCGAGGTCGCGCACCTGGGCGTGCTCGAGGCCGTCACGCTGCGCGAGCGGTCGCCCGCGCTGGTGCTGGCGCTCGTCGAGGCGCGCTTCCACACCGGCACGCACGAGCTCTACCAGCTGCCGCTCGGGCTGCGACCCGACGACGAGGGTTGGGATGACCGGGTGATCGCCGAGGTCGAGGGTCAGACGGTGTACGACGCGCTCGCCGACCCCGCGCTCGGCCGCGATCTGCTGGGCCGGCTGCGCGGCTCGTCCGACGTCGAGGGCGAGCACGGCAGCGTCCGCTTTCGCTCGGTTGGCGACGACGATGCCCGCGCGGCCCGCGGCGAGCTCGAGGTGCGGCCGGTCGGCGTCGAACAGTCCAACTCCTCGGTCGTCTTCGGCGACGAGCTGATCCTGAAGGTCTTCCGCCGCCTCGAGCCCGGTGTCAACCCGGAGCTCGAGCTGCTGCGCTTCCTCTCGGAGCGGGGCTTCGAGCACATCGCGCCGCTGGCGGGCTGGTACGAGTACGCGGGCCGGCTCGTCAACGCGACGCTCGGCACGTTGCAGGAGTACCTCGGCGGGGCGCGCGAGGGCTGGGCGCTGTGCCTGGGCGACCTCGAGGGCTTCGTCGGGCATGCGCGCGACCTCGGCGCGGTCACCGGGCGGATGCATGCGTGCCTGGGCTCGGCCGCGGGCGACCCCGACTTCGCCTCGGAGGAGCCGAGCACCGAGAGCCTCTCGCTGCTGACGGCGACCGTCGACGAGGAGATCGAGCGGATGTTCGTCGACCTCGACTACGAGGACCCGGTGCTCGGCCCGCTCGCCGGCCGCAGCCTCGACGTGCGCGAGCGGCTGCAGGCGCTCTCGCACATCGGCGCCGGCGGGCGCGTGATCCGCACCCACGGCGACTTCCACCTCGGCCAGACCATGCTGACCGACCGCGGCTGGGTGATCCTCGACTTCGAGGGCGAGCCGGCGCGCTCGCTGCACGAGCGCCGGCGCAAGCGCTCGCCGCTGCGCGACGTCGCCGGGATGCTGCGCTCGTTCGCATACGCCGCGTCGGCCGCCGAGCAGCAGAGCGGCATCCCGGCGCCGGAGGGCTGGGAGGACAGCGTGCGCGCGGCGTTCCTGGAGGGCTACTTCGAGGCGGTCGACACGTCGCTGCTGCCGCACGGCCAAGAGGCGACGGGCAAGCTGCTGTCGGTCTTCGAGCTCGAGAAGGCCGTCTACGAGCTGCGCTACGAGCTCAACAACCGCCCCGACTGGGTCGCGATCCCGGTCGCCGGGATCGAGCGGCTGCTGGACGCGGACGACGAGCCGGGGTAGACGCCTCGCAAGCTGCGCTGTCGCACGATCCGCCGGCGCTCCTTCGCGGTGATCGGCTAGAACTTCCGACGTGACCGACGCCGAGCAGCTCGCCGCGCGCAGCGCCGCCGATCCCCACTCCTACCTCGGCGCGCATCCCGATGGCAAGGGCGGCGTCGTGATCCGCGCGTTCCGGCCGTCCGCGCGCGCCGTCCATGCGGTCACGGACAAGGGCAAGCGCGCCGAGCTCTCCTCCGTGCATCCGGACGGCGTCTTCGAGGGCACGCTGAAAGGCGTCGAGCTGCCGCTCACCTATGAGCTCGAGGTCGACTACGGCGAGGACGGGACCTTCACGGTCGGCGACCCCTACCGCTTCCTGCCGACGCTCGGCGAGATGGACCTGCATCTGGCCGGAGAAGGGCGTCACGAGCTGCTCTGGGCCAAGCTCGGTGCACATGTCACCGAGCATCAGGGCGTGCGCGGCACGGCGTTCGCGGTCTGGGCGCCGAGCGCGCGCTCGGTCTCGATCGTCGGCGACTTCAACACCTGGGACGGCCGCCTGCACCCGATGCGGGCGCTCGGCGCGAGCGGGATCTGGGAGCTGTTCCTGCCCGCCGTCGGTGCGGGCGAGCGCTACAAGTTCGAGATCCTGACCCAGGCGGGCGAGATCCGGCTCAAGGCCGATCCGCTCGCGTTCGCGACCGAGCTGCCGCCGCTGACGGCCTCGGTCGTCTTCGAGTCCGCGCACGAGTGGGCCGATGCGGAGTGGCTGGCCGCGCGGCGCGAGGTCGAGCAGCTCGAGGCGCCGGTCTCGATCTACGAGGTCCACCTCGGCTCCTGGCGGCTGAACCCGCTGGAGGGCAACCGCTCGCTCACCTTCCTCGAGCTGGCCGACGAGCTGTCGGCCTACGCGCGCGACATGGGCTTCACGCACATCGAGCTGATGCCGGTGATGGCGCACCCGTTCAGCGGCTCGTGGGGCTATCAGGTGACGGGCTACTTCGCCACGACGCCGCGCTACGGCACGCCGGACGAGTTCCGTGCCTTCGTCGACCGGCTGCATCAGAACGGGGTCGGCGTGATCCTCGACTGGGTGCCCGCACACTTCCCGCGCGACGAGTTCGCGCTCGCCCGCCTGGATGGCACGGCGCTCTACGAGCACGAGGATCCCCGCCGCGGCGCACACCCCGACTGGGGCACGCTGGTCTTCAACTACGGCCGCAACGAGGTGCGCAACTTCCTGCTCGCGAACGCCTTGTTCTGGCTGCGCGAGTACCACGCCGACGGCATCCGGGTCGACGCCGTCGCATCGATGCTCTACCTCGACTACTCGCGCGAGGAGGGCCAGTGGGTGCCGAACGAGTTCGGCGGTAACGAGGACCTCGACGCGGTCGGCTTTCTCAAGCAGCTCAACGAGCTGGTCCACGCTCAGGAGCCGGGCACGATCTCGGCGGCCGAGGAGTCGACCGCATGGCCGGGCGTCTCGCGCCCGACCTACCTCGGCGGGCTCGGCTTCGGCTTCAAGTGGAACATGGGCTGGATGCACGACACGCTCGCCTACTTCCAGCTCGAGCCGATCCACCGCCGCTGGCACCACCACGAGCTGACCTTCTCGCTCGTCTACGCGTTCACGGAGAACTTCATCCTGCCGCTCTCGCACGACGAGGTCGTGCACGGCAAGGGCTCGATGCTCTCCAAGATGCCGGGCGACCGCTGGCAGAAGCTCGCCAACCTGCGCGCGCTGTACGCGTTCATGTGGGCGCATCCCGGCAAGAAGCTGCTCTTCATGGGCAACGAGATCGCCCAGGAGCAGGAGTGGTCCGAGGAGCGCTCGCTCGACTGGCACCTGCTCGAGGACCCTGAGCATTCCGGCGTGCAGTCACTCGTGCGCGACCTCAACCACGCCTACCGCGACACGCCGGCGCTGTGGGAGCGCGACCAGGACGGCACGGCGTTCTGGTGGTTGGAGCCCAACGACGCCGAGGCGAGTGTGTTCGCGTTCGCGCGCATCGGGCGCGATGCGCGCAAGCCGCTGGTCTTCGTGGCGAACCTGACACCGGTGCCGCGCACGGGCTACCGGCTGGGGCTGCCCGTGCCGGGCCGCTGGGTCGAGCTGGTCAACACGGACTCCGCGCACTACGGCGGCTCGGACCAGGGCAACCTAGGTGGCGTCGAGGCGACGGACGAGGCCTGGATGGGTCAATACCACTCGGCCGAGTTGACGCTGCCGCCGCTCGGCGCGATCTGGCTCGTGCCGGAGTAGCGCGCGACCGATGACCTTGATCCGGGACCTCCCGTGGGAGGCGCCACTCGGCGCCTTTCCATCCTCCGGCGGCACGCGCTTCCGCGTCTGGGCGCCGCGCGCGACCGAGCTCGCGCTCGAGTGCGAAGGCGTGCGCGAGCCGCTCGAACCCGCCGGCCTCGGAGTCTTCGCGACCGAGCTGGCGGCAGCTCCCGGCAGCGACTACGCCTATCTGGTCAACGGCGTGCGGCTCCCCGACCCGTGCTCGCGCTGGCAGCCGGAAGGGCTGCGCGGCAGCTCGCGCGTGCTCGACACCGACACCTTCGCCTGGAGCGACTCCGGTCACCGGGCGCCGCCGCTGGGCGACCTGGTGCTCTACGAGCTGCACGTCGGCACGTTCACGCGCGAGGGCACGTTCGAGGCGGCGATCCCGCAGCTGCGCGAGCTGCGCGAGCTCGGTGTCACGGGGATCGAGGTCATGCCGGTAGCCGAGTTCCCGGGTCGCCACGGGTGGGGCTATGACGGCGTCTACATAGCGGCCGCCCACTCGGCCTACGGTGGGCCGCTCGGCCTGCAGCGGCTCGTCGACGCCGCTCACGCCGAGGGTCTCGCCGTGATCCTCGACGTCGTCCACAACCACATCGGCGCGTCGGGCGTGCAGGCGCTGGAGGCGTTCGGGCCTTACCTGACCGAGAAGCACGCGACGCCCTGGGGCAAGGCGATCAACCTTGACGACGCGCACTCAGACCCGGTGCGCGAGTGGATCCTGCAGTCGGCGGAGCGCTGGATCTGCGACTTCCACCTCGACGGGCTGCGGCTCGACGCCGTCCACGCGCTGGGCGACTCCAACCCGGAGCACATCGTCGCGGCGATCGCGCGCCGCGTGCACGCGGCCAATCCCCACGCGCTCGTGATCGCGGAGTCCGGATTGAACGACCCGGCGGTGATGCGACCCGGCGGCTGGGGCTGCGACGCGGCCTGGGCCGACGACTTCCACCACGCGCTGCACGTCGCGCTGACCGGTGAGAACGAGGGCTGGTACGAGGAGTTCGCCGGCATCGACACGCTGGTCAAGGCGTTCGGGCGCCCGCACGTTCACGACGGCACGTACTCCAGCTTTCGCGCGCGCCGCTTCGGCGCCCCGGCGGATGACATCGCGCCGGAGCGGTTCGTCGTCTTCTCCTCCAACCACGACCAGGTCGGCAACCGCGCCTTCGGTGACCGGCCGGCCGCCGCGACGCGGCCGCTCGCCGCTCTGCTGACGTGTCTGGCACCGTTCACCCCGATGCTGTTCCAGGGCGAGGAGTACGGCGAGCGTGCGCCGTTCCAGTTCTTCAGCGACCACATCGACTCCGACATCGCGACGGCGACGCGCCAGGGTCGCCGGCACGAGTTCGCAGCCTTCGAGTCGTTCGGCCACGAGTTGCCGGACCCCCAGGACCCGCAGACGTTCGAGCGCTCGAAGCTGACGCGCGTGGGCGAGCCGGCCGGCATGCGCGAGCTCTACGCCGCGGCGCTGGCGCTGCGCGCCGAGCTCGCGGGGGAGGAGGCGCACGCCCACGCCGACGGGCGCGCGTTGACGGTGCGCCGCGGCCCGTACCGGATCCTCGCCAACTTCTCCGGCGAGCCGTGGCCGCTGGACGGCGAGCCTGTCCTGACCGCCGGTGAGGTGCGCGACGGCGCGCTGGCGCCGCTCGCGGGGGCGGTCGTCCGATGAGGCAGGTCTGGCCCGGCGACCCGTTCCCGCTCGGCGCGACCTGGGACGGCGCGGGCGTCAACTTCTCGCTGTTCTCGGAGAACGCCACACGCGTCGAGTTGTGCCTGTTCGACGCCGCCGATGCGGAGGAGCGCGTCGAGCTGCACGAGCGCACCGCGTTCAACTGGCACTGCTACCTGCCGTTCGTGGAGCCCGGCCAGCGTTACGGCTACCGCGTCCACGGGCCCTACGCCCCGGCCGAAGGGCACCGCTTCAACCCGTGCAAGCTGCTGCTCGATCCCTACGCGAAGTCGATCGAGGGGCCGATCCGCTTCGACCGCGGCAACGTGCTCCCGTACGTGCCCAGCGGCGAGCACGACGCCGACCTCGAGCCCGACGAGGAGGACGACGCCGAGGCGATCCCGAAGTGCGTCGTGATCGATCCGCGCTTTGACTGGGAGGGCGACCGGCGGCTGAGCACGCCGTGGAACCAGACCGTCATCTACGAGGCGCATGTCAAGGGCTTCACGAAGCTGCGCCCCGGTGTGCGCGAGGAGCTGCGCGGCACGTACGCGGGCCTCGCGTCCGAGGACGCCTTGGCGCACCTCAAGTCGCTCGGCGTGACCGCGGTCGAGCTGCTGCCGGTGCACCACATCGCCGACGAGCACTTTCTCGCCGACAAGGGCTTGACGAACTACTGGGGCTACTCGTCGATCGGCTTCTTCGCACCGCACTCGCCCTATGCGGCGACCGGCGACCGCGGCCAGGAGGTGCGCGAGTTCAAGGGCATGGTCAAGGCGCTGCACCGGGCCGGGATCGAGGTGATCCTCGACGTCGTCTACAACCACACGGCGGAGGGCAACCATCTCGGCCCGATGCTCTGCTTCAAGGGCGTCGACAACAAGTCCTACTACCGCCTCGCGCCCTCCAACCCGCGCTTCTACACGGACTTCACGGGCACGGGCAACTCGCTCAACGTCGTGCACCCGAGCGTGTTGCGCCTGATCATGGACTCGCTGCGCTACTGGGTGGTCGAGTGCCACGTCGACGGCTTCCGCTTCGACCTCGCATCGGCGCTCGCGCGCGAGCTCTACGAGGTCGACCGCCTGTCGGCGTTCTTCGACGTGATCCACCAGGACCCGATCCTCTCGCAGGTCAAGCTGATCGCCGAGCCGTGGGACGTCGGGCCGGGCGGCTACCAGGTCGGCAACTTCCCCGTGCTGTGGACGGAGTGGAACGGCATCTACCGCGACGTGATGCGCGACTTCTGGCGCGGCGAGGCCAACGGCGGCGAATTCGCGCGACGGCTGACCGGCTCGAGCGACCTCTACCAGGACGACGGGCGGCGTCCGTTCGCATCGCTGAACTTCATCACCGCCCACGACGGCTTCACGCTGCGCGATCTCGTCTCCTACAACAACAAGCACAACGCCGCCAACCAGGAGGGCAACCGCGACGGGACCGACGACAACCGCTCCTGGAACTGCGGCGCCGAGGGCGAGACCGACGATCCCGAGGTCAACGCGCTGCGCGAGCGCCAGCAGCGCAACTTCCTCGCGACGCTGCTGCTCTCGCAGGGCGCGCCGATGCTGGTCGGCGGCGACGAGTTCGCGCGCACGCAGCGCGGTAACAACAACGGCTGGTGCCAGGACTCCGAGATCTCGTGGTTCGACTGGGAGCTCGACGCACGGGCGCTGCGCCAGCTCGACTTCACGCAGCGCCTGATCGCCCTGCGCCGCGCGCACCCGGTGTTCCACCGGCGCGATTTCCTCACCGGGCAGGACCCGCTCGGCTCCGGCCTTCCCGACGCCTGGTGGTTCCGCCCCGACGGCCGGCGCATGACCCAAGGGGACTGGAGCGGCGGCGCGCGGCGGCTCGGGTTCTTTCTCAACGGCGAGGGGATCACCGCTCCGGGCCCGGGTGGCGAGCGCGTCGAGGACGACTCGTTTCTGCTGCTGTTCAACGCAGCGGCGGAGGACAGCGCCTTCACGCTGCCGAGCCGCCGCTTCGGCAAGCACTGGGCACTGGTGTTCGACACGTTCGATCCCGACGTCGCGGCGGGCTCGCGGATCGTCGACGCGGGCTCAGAGCTCGTGATCGCCTCGCGCTCGCTGACGCTGCTCCGTCGCCGCGACTGAGATGGCGCAGTTGCGCGCGACATATCGGCTCCAGCTCGGCGGCGAGCTGGACTTCGCGGCCGCCGCCGAGCTCGTCCCCTACCTGCGTGAGCTCGGGGTGTCGCACCTCTACCTCTCGCCCGCGTTCGCGGCGCGCGCAGGCTCCACCCACGGCTACGACGTGATCGACCCGACGCGCCTGTCCGACGCGCTGGGGGGCGAGGAGGGGTTCCGCGCGCTCGCTGCGGCTGTCCGCGAGGCCGGCATGGGAATCGTGCTGGACATCGTCCCGAACCACATGGCGACCGACGACGCGAACCCCTACTGGGCCGATGAGCGGCGGCGCGCGCAGTTCTTCGATCTCGACGCCGGGACGGGCCGGCACCGGCGCTTCTTCGACGTCGACCACCTCGCGGGCGTGCGCCAGGAGGACCCGGAGGTGTTCGCGGAGACGCACCGGCTCGCTCTCCAGCTGGTCGACGAAGAGCTTGTCGACGGCCTGCGGATCGACCATCCCGACGGGCTCGCGGATCCCGCCGGCTACCTCAAGCGGCTGCGCGACGGCGGCGCGGAGCACGTCTGGGTCGAGAAGATCCTCGACCCCGGCGAGCAGTTGCGCGACTGGCCCGTCGAGGGGACGGTCGGGTACGAGTTCGCGAACGACGTCGGCGCGCTGTTCGTCGACCCGGCGGGCGAGTCGGCCCTGAATGGGTTGTGGACGGAGCTCTGCGGCGACGCGCGCCCTTTCGGCGATTGGGCGACGGAGGCCAAGCTCGAGCAGGCGCGCACGACGTTCGAGCCCGAGGTCGATTGGCTGCGGCGGCTCTGGCCCGGCGTCGAGGGACTGGAGCAGGCGCTTGCCGCGCTGCCGGTCTACCGCACCTACATCCGCGGCCTGCCGGCGCGCGAGGACCTGCGCGTGCTCGGCGAGGCGGGCTTGACCGAGTGGCTGGCGCAGGCGCCGCGGCCGTTCCGCGAGCGCTTCCAGCAGCTCACGCCGGCTATCCAGGCCAAGGGCGTCGAGGACACGGCGTTCTACCGCTACGTGCGGCTGCTCGCGCTGTGCGAGGTCGGCGGCGACCCGAGCCGCTTCTCGATCGACGTCGCCACGTTCCATGCCGGCAACGCCGCGCGCGCGGCGCGCTTCCCGCGGCAGTTGCTGAGCAGCCAGACGCACGACACGAAGCGCTCGGGTGACGTGCGCGCCCGGATCGGCGCGCTCGCCGGCATGGCGGAGGAGTGGGCCGCGGCGGTGCGCGACTGGCGCGAGCTGTGCGCGCCGCTGCGCTCCGGCGGCGCGCCCGACGCGGTCGAGGAGCTCACGATCTACCAGACGCTCGTGGGTGCGTGGCCGATCGAGCCCGACCGCCTGTGCGCGTACATGTGCAAGGCGCTGCGCGAGGCCAAGCGCAACACGGGCTGGGTCGAGCCCGACACGACCTGGGAGGAGCGCGTGCTGGCCTACTGCCGCGGCCTCTACGGGCACGATCCGTTTCTCGCCGCCTTCAAGCCGTTCGCCACGCGCGTGGCGACGGCCGGGGAGCTGCACGCGCTGCGCCAGACCGCGCTCAAGCTGACCGTCCCCGGCGTGCCCGACGTCTACCAGGGCGACGAGCTCGTCGCGCTGTCACTCGTCGATCCCGACAATCGCCGTCCTGTCGACTGGGCGCGCCGCCGCGAGCTCCTTGCCGCGCTCGGCGACGGCACCGCACAGGCGGGGCCGGACGCGCGCAAGCTGTGGCTGATCCGCGAGCTGATCGCGCTGCGTGCACGCCGCCCGGCGACGTTCGCGGGCGACTACAAGCCGCTCGCCGCGGGCGGCGACGCGGTCGCGTTCCAGCGCGGCGACGACGTCGCGGTCGCGCTGCCGATCCGCGGCGCCGCGCCGGTGGTCGAGCTCGGACCGGGCGAGTGGCGACCGGCGTTCGACCCTGAGCGCCTACCCGGCGCGGGCATTACGGTGCTGGAACGCCACTCCTGACGGCGGTAGCCGATGCGCGACGATGCGCGCATGGACTTCTCCGATCTGCGCGCCGTCTACATCAACTGCACGCTCAAGCGCTCGCCCGAGACCTCGAACACGCAGGGGCTCGCGGACCGATCGATCGCGATCATGGAGGCCAACGGCGTTACCGTGGAGCAGTTCCGCGCGATCGACCACGCGATCGCGACCGGCGTCTACCCGGACATGACCGAGCACGGCTGGGAGCGGGACGAGTGGCCGGCGATCTCGGAGCGCGTGATGGCGGCCGACATCCTCGTGCTCCACTCGCCGATCTGGCTCGGCGAGAAGTCGTCGGTCTGCACGCAGGTGATCGAGCGGCTCTACGGAAACAGCAGCGTGCTGAACGAGCACGGCCAGTACGCCTACTACGGCCGCGTCGCCGGGTGCCTGATCACCGGCAACGAGGACGGAATCAAGCACTGCGCGATGAACATCCTCTACTCGCTCCAGCACCTGGGCTACACGATCCCGCCGCAGGCCGACGCGGGCTGGATCGGCGAGGCCGGTCCCGGCCCGAGCTACCTCGACGCCGGCTCGGGCGGGCCGGAGAACGACTTCACGAACCGCAACACGACCTTCATGACCTGGAACCTGCTGCATCTCGCGCGGATGCTCAAGGACGCCGGCGGCGTCCCCGCGCACGGCAACCAGCGCTCGGAGTGGGACGCCGGCTGCCGCTTGGACGCGTCCAACCCGGAGCACCGCTGATCCGGGTACGATGGCCGCGGCATCGACCTGAGGG
>Ga0136620_10001617_pt1 | contig 10703 bp, 10 predicted proteins | sample AntDrymUQ4162106_2_FD_104806 | JGI IMG/M metagenome (GOLD analysis project Ga0136620, IMG submission 104806) | Polar desert sand microbial communities from Dry Valleys, Antarctica - metaG UQ416 (21.06) | ecosystem: Environmental > Terrestrial > Soil > Desert | place: Antarctica: Dry Valley... | reverse complement strand
GGACGGTCGAGCGCCACGCCATAGCGAGCACACACGTCCGAGAGGCGATGGGTCTCGGTGCGCTCGGGATCGAGCCAGCGCGACAGCCACAGCGTGCACAGCTTGCCGCTCACGTCGAGCGGCGAGCGCGACTGGCGGGCGGCACGCTCCAAGAACTCGGCGTCGAATGCAAGGTTGTGGCCGACCAGGATCCGACCGGTGACGAGCCGGCTGACGTTGCCCATGGCGTCTTCGATCGTCGGCGCGTTGCGAAGCTGGCGGCGGCGTATCCCGTGGATGCGGGTCGGTCCGAGCCTGGCGAAGCGCCAGCGCAGCTTGACCAGCGAGCACCACTGGTCGACGACGGTGCCGTCGCTGGCGACGGTCACGACCCCGATCTGCAGGATGCGGTGCCGACGAGTCGACAGACCACTGGTCTCGACGTCGACGACGGCGAATGTCGGGTCTGTCACACCTGCGTTGTAGCACCCCGGTGTGACGCCTTCCGGCACGGTCTCTCGGCGGTCACACGTCGCCGGGCAGGCCGTCCTTCGGGGAGGCGCGACGAATGACGAGATCGTGGTGGTCAGGTAGTCCGTCGACCAGTTCGGAGATCAACGCCTCGCTGCCGCCGACGTAGGTGGCCGGGAGGTCGATCTCGGTGGCGACCAGCCATGCTCGATCTGCGGGCCAGAACAGGTTGGGACTGTTGATCGGGTCCCGCTCCATGCCTGGCACGAGGTCTGCCGCACCCCACCGCCCGGCATCGGCCAGCGGCCCTTCGAACAGCAGGTACTCACGGCTGGGAAGCACCACCCGCGGGCCGTTCATGACCTCCTGCGCGAACGCCGGCGGGATGGTGGGCGGCGCAACCGGCCCGTCATCATCGTCGGAGGCGTAGCAGACGGCCACGGACGGGGACCCGTGGATGTCACCGAACCCGTCCCATAGGCAGAAGTAGCACCGTTCGGGCGTCGTCGTATGCCGGGCGAGCACGTCGATGAGCACGCCCAGGGTCTGATCTTCGAGGTGGCCGGCGACATCGACGGGGTCCTGATCGGCCTCGGAATCGAAGGGGTGCTGCAGCCGGGCGTAGGCGTCGAACACCGGCGGGACCACGGAGGCGACGTCGTAGGCGAAGCGACCGGCGATCCCCTCGACCACCCAGTCGGCGGCGCTGGTGTCGATGAGTGGCCGCAGTGAGGTCATGTGACTGTACGTATCATCGATTCCGAGTGCACAGAGCCGTGTTTTCGCGGCGCTGTGCACTCAAAGTTGCGCAACCGGGTTTGGCGGCGGCGGGCGCTGGGGAGATCATCGGGCATGATGTCCCGCGGCGACGTGCTGGTGATGGTGTTGGCGGGCGGAGCGGGGGGCAGGCTCGAACCGCTGACGCTTCGCAGGGCGAAGCCGGCGCTGCCGATCGGCGGGATGTACCGATTGATCGACATCACCATGTCGAACGTGGCCCACAGCGGGTTCGACGACGTCTGGGTGATCGAGCAGTACCTGCCGCACGCGCTCAACGATCATCTCGCCAACGGCCGCCCGTGGGATCTCGACCGCACGCACGGAGGCCTGCAGATCCTCCCGCCGTTCGAGGGTGAGCAACACGACGGGTTCGCTGCCGGCAACGCCGATGCCATCGCCAAACAGGTGCCGTTCCTGCGTGAGTTCGCCCCTGGGGTGGTCGTCGTCGTGAGCGCCGATCACGTGTACCGTCTCGACCTCGGTGAAGTGGTCCGGCACCACCTCGACCGCCGACCGGAGCTGACCATCGTCACCACCGAGCTGGGGGCCGACGAGGATCCGAGCAGGTTCGCCTGGGTCGGCGTGAGCGACGACGGCACGGTCACGAACTTCGAGTACAAGCCCGACGAGCCGACAGGGACCGCCATCTGTGCCGAGGTGTTCGTCTTCGACGGCCCGGCCCTCCTGCGACGCCTTGGCGAGCTGATGGAAGACGACGATGCCGACGGCGGACGTCCGCTCGGTGACTACGGCGAGCGGCTGCTGCCGGCGCTGGTGGATGACGGCGCCGCCGTCGCCTTCGCCATGCAGGGATACTGGCGCGACGTTGGCACCGTGGGCGCCTACCACGCCGCCCACATGGACATGCTCGGCGACGACCCGGTGATCAGGCTCGACGACCCTTCGTGGCCGATGCTCACCGGTTCGATCACCGGCGGACCGGCGATCGTCGCCCCCGGTGCGCGAGTGGTCAACTCGATGTTGAGCCCTGGCAGCCGGGTCGCCGGCGAGGTGGTCGACAGCGTGATCGGCCGCAGGGTCGTGATCGAAGCCGGCGCCCATGTCAGCGAGTGCGTCGTGCTGGACGACGCCATCGTGAGCAGCGGTGTGACGATCGATCGCTCGATCGTCGATGTCGGTGCGCAGCTCTCCGAGCCGCTGGAGAGCTCCGCCGACGTGACCTGCGATGAGGACTCAGGCATCCGCATCTACAGTCCGGCCGCCAAACCCTGAACCTCGCAGGAAGGTGCGAGAACGCGAGCGCTACAACAGTTCGGCGGCGAGGCTGGCCACGTCACTGCGCTCGCACGTGGTGAGCGTGACGTGCCCGAAGCACACCTGGTCGGCGAAGGCAGCCGAGAGCACGGCCAAGGCGTTGTTCGACTCACCCAGGTACGGGGCGTCGATCTGGCTCGTGTCACCCGTGAACACGACCTTCGTGCCCTCGCCGACGCGGGTGAGGATGGTGCGCAGCGTCGTCGGCTCCAGGTTCTGGGCCTCGTCGATGATCACCATCTGGCGCTGCAACGACCGTCCGCGCAGGAACGTGACCGATTCCAGCGACAGCTGGCCCCGGCCCGTCAGTTCGTCGATCTGGTGCCGGGCGGTGCGACTCGAGCCGAGATCGGTGAGTGAGACGATGGCGTCGTGGATGGCGGCCATCCACGGATCGAGCTTCTCGTCGAGCCCGCCCGGGAGGTAGCCGACGTCGGCCCGGCCGACGGGCACCAGCGGCCGGTACACCGCAAGTCGCTCGTAACGCTGTTGCTCGACCACCTGCTCCAGCCCGGCGGCGATCGCCAGCACGGTCTTTCCGGTGCCGGCCCGTCCGTCGAGTGCCACGACCTCGATCGACGGGTCGAGCAGCAGTTCCAGCGAGAACCGCTGCTCCTTGCTCCTTGGCCGCAGGCCCCACGCCTCTGGCGCGGAGTTGGAGAGCACGGTGAGGCGATCGCCGATGCGCCGCGTCAGTGCCGACTGCGAGCCGGCTCGCAGCACACCGAACTCGTTGCGGCGAAGCTCGTCGGCGCCGGCCACATCGGCGGCGTCGACGGCGGACCCGGCGTAGAGCTGATCGATGACGTCGTGGCCGACCTCGATGGTGGACCAGCCCGCCGCCACCGTGTCGCGGTGCCGGCGCGTCGGGAGGTGCTCGGCCGCCGCCAGGCCCAGGTGGGCGGCCTTGATGCGCAGCCCGGCATCGTTCGACAGCATCGTCGTCGGTCCCCGTTCGGCCTGGCCGAGGGCAGCCCCGATGATGCGATTGTCGGCGATGGCGTCGTCGAGGCCGTACTCGCGCAGACGGTGGCGCTGGATGCCGTTGATCTCGATCCGCACGGTGGACGATCCGTTGTCCGCCGGCTCGGCGAGCGTGCCGCCGTTCGCCATACGCAGCTCCTCGAGGCGGCGCAGCGCTGCGCGGGCGGCCCGGCCGACGTCGTCGGGGCGACGCTTCAGCCCGTCGAGCTCCTCGATCACGGTCAACGGGATCACGAGGTCGGAGTCGTCGATGGTGTCGATGCACACCGGGTCGGCGATCAGCACCGACGTGTCGACCACCACCCTCGTGCGCACCCGGGTGGGCGAGCCATCTGCGGACGAGACCTTTACGAATGGCGGTTCCGGCGTCGAGAGGGTCGACGAGCCGGGCAGGAGGTCGGTCACGGTGCTCCTTGTCGCAATGAAGGGCGCGGTCGGCTGGACAACGAGATCCAGTTGTACTCCATGGTAAGCCGACCCGCGTGGATGTATGCCGCGCGCCAACGCAGCGGGCCATGATGCGTCCGTGCCTGCAACACCGAGCTCGGCCCACGACCCGTGGTGGCGACATGCGGTCGTCTACCAGATCTACCCGCGCAGCTTCTGCGACAGCGACGGTGATGGCGTCGGTGATCTGGCCGGCATCCGCTCGCGCCTCGATCACCTGACGTGGCTGGGCGTCGACGCAATCTGGCTGTCGCCGTTCTTCCCTTCGCCGATGGCCGACTTCGGCTACGACGTGTCCGACTACTGCGGCGTCGATCCGCTGTTCGGCACGCTCGCCGATTTCGATGCGCTCGTCGCCGACTGTCACGAGCGGGGGATCAGGGTCATCGTCGACTGGGTTCCCAACCACACGTCCGATGAGCACCCATGGTTCGTCGAGTCGCGCTCGTCGAGGGAGTCGCCGAGGCGGGAGTGGTACGTGTGGCGCGACAGCCCTGCGGACGCGCCCGGACGGCCACCCAACAACTGGCTGGCCCAGTTTCCCGACGGTCCGGCATGGACGTGGGATGAAGCAACGGGGCAGTGGTACCTGCACCTGTTCACGCCGCAGCAGCCAGACCTCAATTGGGACGATCCTGAGGTGGAATCGGCGATGCACGACACGCTTCGTTTCTGGCTTGACCGTGGGGTCGACGGGTTCCGCATGGACGTGGTTCACACGATCGGCAAAGACCCTGAGCTGCCCAACCTCCCGACGCGTCGGGAGCGCGATGCGGTGATCGCCAACGATGTCGCCGTCACCCATGACCGGCTGCGAGCCATCCGCAAGGTGCTCGACGAGTATCCAGGCGAGCGCACCTCGGTCGGCGAGGTGTACCTCCTGTCGCCGGAGCGCATCGCAACGTACTACGGGCGCGGCGACGAGCTGCACATGTCGTTCAACTTCTCGGCGCTCTGGTCGCGCTGGTCGGCCGAGGCGTGGACGAGGAACCTCGACGAGGTTGCAACTCACCTCGATCCAGTGGGCGCCTGGCCGACATGGGCGCTGTCGAACCACGACGTGCCGCGACACCGCACGCGCTACGGCAGCGAGGCGCGCGCCCGAGCGGCAGCCATGCTGCTGCTCACACTGCGGGGCACCCCGTTCCTGTACGCCGGTGAGGAGCTGGGGCTGACCGACGCCGAGATCACCGCGGCGGACCAGGTCGATCCGGGCGGCCGCGACGGTTGTCGAGCGCCCGTGCCCTGGGACCCTTCGACCACCCACGGCTGGGTTCGCGCCGACAACTGGCTGCCGTGGCCGCCCGACGCAGCCACTCTCGACGCGGAGTCTCAGCGCCGGGATCCGGCTTCGGTGCTGCACCTCTACCGTCGGCTCCTCACGGCCCGACGCGGCTCGCCGGCGCTCATGCAGGGCGCGCTGGGGCGCCGCCTGGCGCCAGACGGCGTGCTGCTCTACGAGCGCCGAATCGTCGCCCTCGTGAACGATCGACGGCTCGTCATCGTGAACTTCGGCGACAACGCTGCCCACGTTGCTACGGATCTGGAGGGCGACGAGCCGGTCCGCTGGAGCGTCGAGGTGTCGAGCGACGGGAGCGGCGAGGGCGACGTGTTCTCCGGAACGCTGGAACCATCCCAGGCCGTGCTGTTGCGCCCCGCTGCCGATACCGGCCACCGCACTGGCGACAGTGGACCGACGTGAGTGCCGCTCCGGGCCGTGACGGCTGCGTCTTCTGCCGGATCGTGGCCGGTGATGCCGGCGCCCACGTGGTGCTCGAGGATGAGCACACGGTGGCGTTCCTCGACCACACACCGCTGTTCGCCGGTCACACGCTCGTCGTGCCGCGACACCACGTGGTGACGCTCGACGAGCTGGTGCCGGAGTCGATCTCTCCGTTGATGGCCACCGTTCAGCGGCTCGTGGCTGCGATGCCCGAGGCTCTCGGGTGCCAAGGCACCTTCGTCGCCAACAACAACGTGGTCAGTCAGAGCGTCCCGCACCTGCACGTGCACGTCGTGCCGCGAACTCGCGGTGACGGCTTGCGAGGCTTCTTCTGGCCCCGCCATCCGTACGCTCCTGGTGAGGCCGAAGCGGCGGCAGCGAGACTCCGGGCGGCGCTCAACGGTCGAGCTGGCGGGCGATAGTCAGACCGCAATTGCATCTGCAACGATTAGGATGCTTGCATCAAGGGTTTGCGAGCCACTCACATGGGCGCTGCCGTGAAGGCGGCAGCGGTCACACCGATGTGGGCCGCGTGAACCGAAAGAGGACGACATCCAATGACCAAAGCAGAACTGCTCGATGCCGTGGCAAAGTCGGCCGGCGTGTCGCGGACCGACGCCGATCGCACGATTGCGGCGTTCTTCGAACACGTCACGAAGTCCACGAAGAAGGGCGAGCGCGTCGGCTGGCCCGGTTTCGGTACGTTTTCGACCTCCAAGCGCAAGGCTCGCAGCGGCCGTAACCCCCAAACGGGCGGAACGGTGAAGATCCCGGCGTCGACGGCGATGAAGTTCACGTCCAGCTCCACGCTGAAAGGCACACTGAACCCGCGCCGCACGAAGTAGCTGCGCACGGGGGCCTGCCGCCCCCGTGGACCCCAAGAAACTGGCCGACAGGATGATTGACGAGGGGACTCGCGCCGTCGGGTCCCCTCGTCATGTCCCGGCAATGGGATGATGGGACCCGTGCAGCAGATCTGCGACGACTGCGTCGCCGAGGCAGAAGCGCTCGACGGCATCGTCAGTGACGATGGTGTGGACTTCGACCGTCCAACACCGGCACCGGGCTGGAGCATCGGCGATCAGATCAGCCATCTGTGGTTCTTCGACCAGCGAGCGCACCTGGCGCTCACCGATCCCGAGGCCTTCCTGGCCGACGCCGAGACGCTGCTGGCCGACAGCGGTGCCGGCACGCAGGCATCCGTGCAGGTGGGCCGCTCGATGGTGGCGGAGGAGTTGTGCGATGCCTGGCGAGCTGACCGGGTCCGGCTGATCGCAGCGGCCCGGGATGTCGACCCCACCGTCAGGGTCAGATGGTACGGGCCGCCCATGGGCGCCCGGTCGTTCATCACCGCCCGCCTGATGGAGACCTGGGCGCACGGCCAGGACATCGTCGATGCGCTGGGCATTGGACGGGCGGCGACCGACCGGTTGCGCCACGTCGCCCACATCGGCGTCGGAGCCAGGGTCTTCAGCTACCTGGCCAACGCACGCCCGGCGCCCACCCATCCGGTGCGCGTCGAGTTGCGGGGCCCCACCGCTGACCTGTGGACCTGGGGACCCGAGGAGGCAGCTGATCGGGTGTCGGGCGAGGCGCTCGATTTCTGCCTCGTGGTCACGCAGCGCCGCCACCTCGACGACGTGACGCTCGTGATCGACGGGGCGGGCGCGCAGGAGTGGATGTCCATCGCCCAGTCGTTTGCCGGCCCGCCTGGTCCCGGGCGCCAGCCCGGACAGTTCGAGCGCTGACGCCGCGCAGGTGCCGGTCGGCGCGCTAGAGCTGGTCGATGCGCTTGAACACCTCGGCGGCGGCGAGCCCATGGGGCGCGCCCAGCTCAGCCAGACGCGACGTGACGCGGTCGCGGAACGCCGACAGCTCGGTGTCGTCAGCGGCGTACATGGTCGACTCGAATTGGCTCCGGTGGGCCTCCAGCGCCGCCAGCTTGGCGGCCACGGTGCCGGCGATGTCCTCCACATGGTCCGGTTCGTCGGCCTCGAACAGCAGCAACGCAGCCGGCCGGTGAGCGGCCAGCCCCTGGTCGCCGAACGCATGGGGATCGCGGGCCGAGGCGATGGCGTCAACCGTGAGGAACCCTGCGTGACGATGGTCTGGGTGGATGCGGTACCGCTTCCACGGGTCGTGTCCGAGCACCACATCCGGTCGCAGCTGGCGCACGACGCTCACGACTTGCTCTCGCAGCGACAGTTCTGACGACAGTTCCCCGTCGACCTGACCGAGGAACCGAACCTCGCCTGCCCGATCGCCCGCCAGCAGCCGGGCCGCCTGGCGCTGCTCGACCTGGCGGATCCCGACGAGGGCGACGGTATCGGCATCGACGTCCCACGTGCCCTTGGAGCCGTCGGTGCAGATGAGGTGGTGCACGGTGCAACCGTCCTGGGCCCACTTGGCGAGCGTGCCTCCGCACCCGAACTCCACGTCGTCGGGGTGGGCGCCGACGGCCAGCGCCACCTTTGGGGTGGGCAGGTCCGACGTCCACGCAGCCGGTCGGTTCAGCGCCGGCCGTCCAGGATCGTCTGTAGCCACGGCGGAAGCTGAGGTCGGACGAGCGGATGGGTGAGGTCGGCGGGGGTGTCGACGTCGAGGCTCAGATCGACGTCGTAGCGAACCTCCAAACGGCGTCCCGCTGCGCCATCGAGATGGCGGCGGAACGAGCCGGGCCCATACGACGCAGGCATCGGCAAGCCGTGGCCGGCCAGCGGCACAGCCATCACGTTCGTGCCATCACGGCGCCGGTCGGGTACGAGCGTGACGGTGCCGGCCAGAGCGACGGAGGCGATCGGCGCCGGGCGCGGCAGGTCGCCGTGGGCGACGATCACGTGGTCGAAGCCCTTGCCGGCGATGGTGCGGCAGCCATCGTCCACGGCGCCGTTGAGCCCGAGGCCGGGGGTCCACAGCACCTGGGCACCGGCCCCGTCGGCCCATGACGCCACGTCGTCGTCGTCGCACGCCACGAACGTCGTCAGCGGGGCGGCTGCGCGCAGCACGCCCTCGGCAAGCCAGGCGGCCAGCGCTGCGCGCTGCGAGGCATCGAGCAGGGTTCCGAGACGGCCTTTTGCCGCACCGAACGCCTTGATCGGTGCCAGCAGCGCCGTCTCCACCATTTTGAGCCTACGACGTAGACGCCGTGCCGCCGCTCTCGCTCCCTGCGGTCGCTCGAGTCCGCCGAGTTGCTGGCGCTTCCCTCGTCGGGTCGCTGGCGCTTCCCTCGTCACGCGTGCCCGCCCGGGTACGATCGACACGTGAGTAGGCAGGCGGCGCCGCGGGTGGCGGTGGTGGGCGCCGGCTCGTGGGGGACGACGATCGCCGCCATCGCCAGCGAGAACACGCCGACGGTGCTGTGGGCCCGTCGAGCCGAACTGGCCCACCAGATCAACGATGCTCGCATGAATGCGGACTATCTCGACGGGTTCGAGCTGCCGGAGGCGTTGCAGGCGACGGATTCACTGGAGGAGGCGATCACGGGCGCCGACGTGGTGGTCATGGCCGTGCCGTCGCACGGCTTTCGCGCCGTCGCCAGTGAGACGGCGGCCTACCTGCGGCCATGGATCCCGATCGTCAGCTTGTCGAAGGGCCTGGAGCAAGGCTCCCTGAAGCGCATGAGCGAGGTCACCGAGGAGGAGATGCCAGGACATCCCGTCGCCGTGTTGACCGGTCCCAACCTGGCCAAGGAGATCCTCGCCGGGCAGCCGGCGGCGAGTGTCGTCGCCATCGACGACAAGGTCATCGCCGTGGAACTGCAACGGCTGTTCTCGCGCCCGACGTTGAGGATCTACACGAACCCCGACGTCATCGGCGCAGAGTTGGGCGGCGTCGTGAAGAACGTGATCGCCATCGCTGCCGGCATGGCCGAGGGCATGGGTTTCGGCCACAACAGCCGCGCCACGTTGATCACGAGAGGCCTGGCCGAGATGACCCGACTCGGCATCGCCATGGGCGGGGATCCGATGACGTTTGCCGGGCTGGCCGGCATGGGCGACCTGATCGCCACGTGCTCGTCCCAGCAGAGCCGCAACAACCAGGTCGGGCTACGGCTCGGGCAAGGTCAGCCGATCGAGGAGATACTGGCCAGCATGAACATGGTGGCCGAAGGCGTGAAGAGCTCGCCGAGCGTGCTGGAGCTGGCCGGTCGCCACGACGTCGAGATGCCCATCACCGAACAGGTCGCCAGCGTGTGCCACGACGGGACGCCGGCTGCCGACGCCATGTGGTCGCTGATGAAGCGGTCACGGAAAGGGGAGTTCGACTGATGCCGACCACGGCGCCGGCGCTGACCGGCGTGATCGGCCACCGCTGGCGAGCCGAGGTGACATCGTCAGGCGGAGTCGTGCCCTTCGACGGCTCGCCTCGGCTCGACTGGTACGTGGCCGCCGAGGACCGCTGGCACACGCCGGCTGACGAGATCGCCGTCCGCCAGCAGCGCACGGCCGGCACGCCGGTGTTCGAGACCCGGGTACGTGTGCCCGACGGAGATGTGGTGCAGCGCATCTGGTCCATCGCCCACAGTGGCGGGCTGACGTTGCTGGAGTTCACGAACGAGTCGTCCAGGGCAGTGGCCGTAGCGCTGACCCGCGGTGACGTTCTCACCGCCCGGCCGCCGGCCGTCGTCCCGATCGAGGGCATCGATCTGCCGCCGGGGTCGATCGTCGTGCCGATCGCCCACGGGACGAGTGCGCTTGCCGGTATCCGCCATGTTGGTCGCGGTCCCGGACTGTTGCCGCCCGGCTTGCCCGGCATCGACAAGACGGTCAACGGCTGGCTTGCTCTGGCGGCCACGGCCAGCCGGGTCGAACTTCCTGACGAACCACTCTCCACGGCCGTGATCGGCGAACGCTCCGACGTGCTGCTGGCGGGGCCACCGTCGGTGAAGGACGACCCCGTCGGCGCCGTGCTGGCCATCGTGGAGCTGGTCCGCATGGGAGATCCGGCGCCGCCCTGGGTGCCCGACCTGGCCCACGCCGTCGAGGCATGCGCCTCGCTGAGTGGGTGGGATGCCGACGCCGCCTCGGAGCGGGCGGCAATCGTT
>Ga0136620_10001616_pt1 | contig 10705 bp, 8 predicted proteins | sample AntDrymUQ4162106_2_FD_104806 | JGI IMG/M metagenome (GOLD analysis project Ga0136620, IMG submission 104806) | Polar desert sand microbial communities from Dry Valleys, Antarctica - metaG UQ416 (21.06) | ecosystem: Environmental > Terrestrial > Soil > Desert | place: Antarctica: Dry Valley... | reverse complement strand
CGTCATCCCTCACGCGGCGTTGCTGGATCAGGCTTTCGCCCATTGTCCAATATTCCCCACTGCTGCCTCCCGTAGGAGTCTGGGCCGTGTCTCAGTCCCAGTGTGGCCGATCACCCTCTCAGGCCGGCTACCCGTCGTCGCCTTGGTGGGCCGTCACCCCACCAACTAGCTGATAGGCCGCGAGCCCATCCCTCACCGCCGGAGCTTTCCACCACCAGACGATGTCGTCGGTGGTCGTATTCGGTATTAGCCCCGGTTTCCCGGGGTTATTCCGATGTGAAGGGCAGGTTGCTCACGTGTTACTCACCCGTTCGCCGCTCGTGTACTCCCGAAGGAGCCTTACCGCTCGACTTGCATGTGTTAGGCACGCCGCCAGCGTTCGTCCTGAGCCAGGATCAAACTCTCCGTTGACAGTTTTCGGTCTCGCCCGAGGGCGAGTTTCCGTCAACAATTGACCCTGACAAGTTGAACTACCTTGTCAAAGGAATCCGTCGGCTCCGGGCCTGAGCCCGACGCCGACGGGGCGTTATGAATTCTTCGTCGACTTTTGGCACACTGTTGAGTTCTCAAGGATCAGACGCGCACCGAGCGCGCCGCCGCGGGGCGGCCACACTTCGGGGCAACTGTTCTACCTTACCCATCGCCCTCAGGAGGGTCAAACCGGTTCCCTTCGCCGGCATGCCGGGTCACCTCGAGACCCGCTACTGACCGCTTGCCCTTGCGGACCACCAGCCAGCGTCCGTGCAGCAGCAGCGCCGCAGGCAGTGGTTCGTCAGCGGTGGTGATCCGGGTGTTGTTCACGTACGCACCCCCGTCTGCCACCGTGCGCCGAGCCTCCCCCCGGCTGACCGACAAGCCCGAGGCCACCAGCGCGTCCACGACGCTGGGCAGCCCGTCAGCGGGTTCGATTCGGGCGTGCGGCGCCTCGGTCAGAGCGGCCGTCAGCGTCGCCTCGGGTAGCGCGTCCAGCTCGGCCTGGCCGAACAGTGCCTGTCCGGCCTGCTCGACCGCACGCGCCTCGTCCTCGCCGTGCACGAGCGAGGTGACGTCCTGCGCGAGTGCCCGCTGCGCCGAACGCTGCTGCGGGCGTGCCGCGTGCTCGGCGGTCAGCGCCTCGATCTCGTCGAGCGGCCGGAACGAGAACACCCGCAGGTAGTCGCCGACCTTTGCGTCCTCGGCCTGCAGCCAGAACTGGAAGAAGGCGTACGGGCTCGTCAGCCCCGGGTCGAGCCACAGCGTCCCGGCCTCCGTCTTGCCGTACTTGCTGCCGTCGGCCTTTGTCACCAGCGGGGTCGCGAGCGCGTGCACCTGAACGCCCTCCACCCGCCGGATCAGCTCCACCCCTGCGGTGATGTTGCCCCACTGGTCGCTCCCGCCGGTCTGCAGGCGGCAGTCGTAGCGCCGGAACAGCTCGAGGTAGTCCATCGACTGCAGCAGCACGTAGCTGAACTCGGTGTAGCTGATGCCGGCGTCGAGGCGGGACCGTACGACGTCGCGACCGAGCATCCGGTTGACCGGGAAGTGCTTGCCGATGTCGCGCAGGAAGTCGATCGCCTCCAGCCCGGCGGTCCAGTCCAGGTTGTTGACCACGGTGGCAGGGTGCTCGCCGCCCAGGTCGACGTAGCGCTGGACCTGGTCGCGGATGTGCTGGACCCAGCCGGCGACGACCTCTTTGGAGCTGAGCACCCGCTCGCCGGCCTCCTTGGGATCGCCGATCAGGCCGGTCGCGCCACCGACCAGGATCAGCGGCCGGTGCCCAGCGAGCTGGAGCCTGCGGGCGGTGAGCAGCTGCACCAGGTTGCCCAGGTGCAGGCTCGGCGCGGTCGGGTCGAAGCCGACGTAGAACGTGAGCGGCCCGTCGTCCAGGGCGGCGCGCAGCGCCGCGCGGTCGGTCGCGTGGGCGAGCAGCCCGCGCGCCTCGAAATCGTCCAGGACGTGCACGGGTCCACCCTGCCAGCCCGCTCGCGGTCGGCCATGCCCAGCGGCGCCGCTCAGCGCGGCGCGTGCGCGCTCCGCCGGTACGCAGACACGGTTTCGTCGCCGGTAGCCCAGAACCGCCACCGGCGATCCGTCGCCCGGCTCACCCCGACCCGCGGCCCCGACGACCAGAGGGGCTGGTGGCCCGGCTCGAGGACCACCGGGCCGGCACCGCGCAGGTCGGCTCCGCGGTGCTCGAGTCCGATGCCGAGCGCCTGGGTGAGGCACGCCGGACCGCGTGCCAGCGCCCGGTCCGCGACCGGGCCGCGGCGCTCCCGGGCCAGCTCGGCGCCCTCGACCACCCGGCCGGCGCGCAGCAGCACCGCTGCCGCCCGCCCGTCGGCTCCGCACACGACGTTCGCGCACCAGTGGACGCCGTAGCTGAAGTACACGTAAAGGAAGCCGGCCGGGCCGAACATCACCGCGTTCCGGGGCGTGCGACCGCGCCAGGCGTGCGAGGCCGGGTCGGTCTCCCCGTCGTACGCCTCCACCTCGGTGAGCCGCACCGCGACCGTGCCCGCGTCGGCGCGGTGGGTGAGGACGGCACCCAGGAGCTGGGGACCGACCTCGGCGGCGGGCGCGCCCAACCAGTCGTTCAGCCGGAGGTTGGCCACATCGCCAGGGTGGCAGCCCGGTCGCGCAGCTCGGCAAGCTGCTCCTTCACCCGTACGGGTGCGGTCCCCCCGCGGGCGTCGCGGGCCGTGACCGAGCCGGCCACGGTGAGCGCTGCTCGAGCCTGCCGGGTCAGCCGCGGCGAGACGCCGGCCAGCTCCTCGTCGGTGAGAGCGGCCAGCTCCACCCCCCGCTCCTCGGCGCGGCGCACGCAGGCGCCGGTGAGCTCGTGCGCCTCGCAGAACGGCATCCCGTCGAGGACCAGCCACTCGGCGAGGTCGGTGGCCAGCGTGTTGCCGCGATCGGCCCGCTCCGCCATCCGTTCGGTGTCGAACGACAGGTTCGCGACCAGCCCGGTGCACGCCGGGAGCAGCAGCTCGAGCGTGTCGACCGCGTCGAAGACCGGCTCCTTGTCCTCCTGCAGGTCCCGGTTGTACGCGAGCGGCTGCGCCTTGAGCGTCGCCAGCAGCCCGGCCAGGTTGCCGATCAGCCGGCCGGCCTTGCCGCGGGCGAGCTCGGCGACGTCGGGGTTGCGCTTCTGCGGCATGATGCTCGACCCCGTCGACCAGGCGTCCGGCAGCGTGACGAACCCGAACTCCGGGGTGGCCCAGACCACGACGTCCTCCGCGAGTCGGGACAGGTCGACGCCGACCATCGCGGCCGCGAACGCGAACTCCGCGACCCCGTCGCGGGCCGAGACCGCGTCGATGGAGTTCGCGGCCGATCCGGAGAAGCCCAGCTCGGCGGCGACCGCGGTCGGGTCGAGCCGCAGCGTGGAGCCGGCGAGCGCCCCGGCGCCGTACGGCGAGGAAACCGCCACCCGGCGGTCCCAGTCGTGCATCCGCTCGACGTCGCGAAGCAGCGGCCAACCGAGGGCGAGCAAGTGGTGGGCCAGCAGGACCGGTTGGGCCGGCTGCAGGTGGGTCCGCCCCGGCAGCACCGCTGGGTCGTCGCCCAGATGCTCGGCGGCCCGGTCGGCGAGCGTGGACACCAGCGCGAGCAGGTCCGTGACCATCGTCCGGCTGCGGTCACGCAGGTACATCAGCGTCAGCGTTGCCACCTGGTCGTTGCGCGAGCGGCCCGCCCGCAGCCGCCCACCGAGCTCGGGGCCGAGCCGCTCAACCAGCCCGCGTTCGAGTGCGCCGTGCACGTCCTCGTCATCGGGCGCGGGCTGGAACTCGCCCTCGGCGACGTCGTCGGCGAGCTCGTCGACGCCCCCGAGCAGGGCGGCCAGCTCACCCTCGTCGAGCAGCCCGGCCGCGTGTAGCGCGCGAGCGTGGGCCTTCGACCCGGCCAAGTCGTACGGCGCCAGCCGCCAGTCAACGTGGGTGGACCGGGACAGAGCGACGACCTCCGGTGCGGGACCGCTCGCGAACCGCCCGCCCCACAGCCGTCCGGCCCCGGTGGGCGGGGCGTCGGTCACTACCGAGCCATCCGCTGGTCGCGGGCGGCAGCCAGCCGGCTCGGCAGGCCCCACAGCTCGACGAACCCCTTGGCCAGGGTCTGGTCGAAGGCGTCGCCGGTGTCGTACGTCGCGAGCTCGAAGTCGTAGAGGCTCGCCGTCGACCGGCGACCGGTGGCGATCGCTCGACCGCGCGCCAGCATCAGCCGGACGTCACCGGTGACGTGGCGCTGCGCCGAGCCGATGAAGGCGTCCAAGGAACGCTTCAGCGGCGAGTACCACAGCCCGTCGTACACGAGCTCGGTCCACCGCTGGTCGACCCCGCGCTTGAACCGCGCCAGCTCACGCTCGACGGTGACGTTCTCCAGCTCCCGGTGCGCGGCGAGCAGCGCCACCGCGCCCGGCGCCTCGTACACCTCGCGGCACTTGATGCCGACCAACCGGTCCTCGACCAGGTCGAGTCGACCCACTCCCTGCGCACCGGCTCGCCGGTTCAGCTTCTCGATCGCCTGCAGCATCGAGACCGGCAGTCCGTCGATCGCGACCGGTATCCCGTCGACGAACGACACGACCACCTCGTCGGGCGCACTGGCTGCGGCCGGGTCGCTCGTGTAGGCGTACACGTCCTCGCTGGGCGCGTTCCAGATGTCTTCCAGGTAGCCGGTCTCGACCGCACGCCCCCACACGTTCTGGTCGATCGAGTAGGGGGACGTGGCGGTGACGTCGATCGGGAGGTTGCGCTGCTCGGCGTACCCGATCGCCTTGTCCCTGGTCCACGCGTGGTCCCGCACCGGGGCGATGACGGTGAGCTCCGGCGCGAGCGTGGCGACGCCGACCTCGAACCGCACCTGGTCGTTGCCCTTGCCGGTGCAGCCGTGACTGACCGCCGACGCGCCGAACATACGGGCGGCCTCGACGAGGTGCTTGACGATCAACGGACGCGACAGAGCCGACACCAGCGGGTAGCGGTCCATGTAGAGCGCGTTAGCGCGCAGCGCCGGCAGGCAGAAGTCGTCGGCGAACTCGTCGCGGGCGTCGACCACGACCGCCTCGACCGCCCCGCACGCGAGCGCCCGCTTGCGGATCGTCTCGAGATCCTCGCCCCCCTGCCCGAGGTCGACGGCGACGGCGACCACCTCGGCGCCCGAGGTCTCGGCGAGCCAGCCGATGGCCACCGAGGTGTCCAGGCCGCCGGAGTAGGCGAGGACGACGCGGTCGGTCATGAGCTCCCCCCTTCGGCCCCCACGTCGGCCCCCACGTCGGCCCCAACGTCGGCGCCGTGCTCGGCGCTGCTGAGCAGCGCCGCGGCAAGCCCAGTCGCCTCGGTCTCACGGCTGATCACCAGCACCGTGTCGTCACCGGCGATGGTGCCGAGAACGGCGCCGAGGCCGGCGTGGTCGACGGCGGACGCCAGGAACTGCGCCGCGCCGGGCGGCGTCCGCAGGACGACGAGGTTGGCGCTCGCCTCGGCGCCGACCAGCAGCTCCGCAGCCAACCGGCCGAGGCGGACCCGGCCGCCAGCGGTGTCCGGCGCCGGCGCCGGGCGGCGGTCCCCGCCCTCGCCGGGCACCGCATAGACCAAGGCGCCGTGGCTGTCACGCACCCGTACGGCGTCGAGCTCGAGCAGGTCGCGGGAGACGGTCGCCTGGGTAGTGACCAGGCCGGCGTCGGCCAGCCGGTCGGCAAGCTCGCCCTGCGAGCGCACAGACCGCCGGCCGAGGATCTGCACGATGAGCTGCTGGCGGGCGGCCTTCGTGCGCGGCACCAGTCCCGGCGTGGTCACGGGGTCGCCCCCTGGCCGCGGCCGGACTGGTCGAGGAGCCAGCTCAGCAGCGCCTTCTGCGCGTGCAGCCGGTTCTCGGCCTCGTCCCAGACCACGCTGTGCGGACCGTCGATGACGGCAGCCGCGATCTCGTTGCCCCGGTAGGCCGGCAGGCAGTGCAGCACGAGCACGTCGTCCGCGGCCCGGTCGACCGCCGCCTCGTCGATGGCGAACGGGACGAACGGCTTCGCCCGCTCGGCGGCCTCGTCCTCGGTACCCATCGACACCCAGGTGTCGGTGGCCAGCACGTCCGCGTCCTTGCTCGCAGTGACCGGGTCGTCGGTGACCAGCACCGACCCGCCGGTCCGGTCGGCGATCTCGGACGCCCGGGCCAGCACCGCGTCGTCCGGCAGGTACGTCGGCGGTGACCCGATCCGTACGTGCATGCCGGCGGTCGCGCCGCCGAGCAGGTATGACTGCGCCATGTTGTTCGCACCGTCACCGAGGTAGGTGATCGTCAGGCCGGCGAGCCGGTCTCGGTGCTCGCGGATGGTGAGCAGGTCGGCCAGCACCTGGCAGGGGTGGAACGCGTCGGTCAACGCGTTGACCACGGGGACACCGACGTGCGCGGCCATCTCGTCGATCCGCTCCTGGCCGTACGTGCGCCAGACCACCGCGGCAACCTGCCGCCCGAGCACCCGGGCGGTGTCGGCGATCGACTCCCGCACGCCCACCTTGGCCAGCCGCGAGTCCACGACCATCGGGTGACCGCCAAGCTCGGCGATGCCCACGCTGAACGACACCTGGGTGCGCAGGGTCGGCTTGTCGAAGAGCACCGCCACCGTGCGCGGCCCGGCGAGCGGCCGGTGGGCGTAGCGGTCGGCCTTCATCGCCGTAGCCAGGGCGAGCACCTCGGCCTGTTCGTCCGGGCGCAGGTCGTCGTCGCGCAGGAAGTGCCTGGTCGTCACGCTCCGCACTCTGCATGAGTATGCAACGGATTGCAAACTCGGAGCGGTCGGTGCGGCTCGATACCCTCCCGCCCATGAGCCAGCCGCCCGACCAGCCGTACCGCCTCCCCCGCGACCGGTACCTCGATCTCCTGGCGAGCGACTCCGACAGGTTCGCTGACCTGTTGGCAGAAGCTGATCCGGCCCGCCGGGTGCCGTCGTGCCCGGACTGGAGCGCGGTCGACCTGTTTTGGCACCTGACCGAGGTGCAGTGGTTCTGGGGCACGATCGTCCGCGACCGGCTCTCGGACCCGGCCGTCGCCGAGGAGCGCAAACCGGCTCGGCCGAGCGACCTGGATGCACTCGGCCACCTGTTCGCGACGGTAAGTGAGGAGCTCCGGGACGCACTCGCGAACAGCCCGGACGAGACGCCGGTCTGGACCTGGGCGGACGACCAGACGGCTGGGTTCGTGCTGCGGCGCCAGGCGCACGAAGCGCTGATCCACCGCGTCGACGCCGAGCTGGTAAGCGGCGACAGCACCGCGTTGGATCCGGAACTGGCCACCGATGGCGTCGACGAAGTGGTCCGGGTCATGTACGGCGGCACCCCGAGCTGGGCGACATTCACCGCCACCGCCGGCCGGGTCGCAGTCCGCGCCCTCGACACCGACGGCGCCTGGAACCTCGCTGTCGGAACCATCAGCGGTACCGACCCCGACTCCGGACACCGGTACGAGAACGAACCGGCGGTGGACGTGGTCGAGGGCGCCCGGCCGGTTGCGGAGGTGTCGGCGGACGCCGGCACGCTCGACGCGTGGTTCTGGGGCCGGGCCGGCGCCGACGCCGTCACCCACACCGGTGACCGCACGGCCATCGACGCCTTGGAGGCCGTCCTCCGCACCGGCATCCAGTGAGTTGCCGCTCCGCTGAAAGTGACGTTTCTGCGACGACACGCGGGAGGAATCGGACACCAGCGTCACTCTCACCGGAGCGGTCGGTGTGACGGGGCAGCCTCGGCGCTACCACACGACGCTCGAGGACAGCACGCGGTGGGAGGGGTTCGAGTTCCGGCCCGGCGACATCGTGATCAGCGCGCCATCGAAGTGCGGCACCACCTGGGTGCAGATGATCTGCGCGCTACTGGTCTTCCAGACCCTCGACCTGCCGGCACCACTCACGACGCTCTCCCCCTGGCTGGACATGCGGGTGCGACCGCTGAGCGAGGTTCGCGCCCGGCTGGCCGCCCAGCGGCACCGCCGGTTCGTCAAGACCCACACCCCGCTGGACGGGCTGCCGGCCGACGACCGAGTCACCTACCTCGCTTTGGGCCGCGACCCGAGAGACGTCGCGTTGTCGCTACGGCACCAGGGCGCGAACCTGCGCCGGGACGTGCTCCGCGGACTGCTCGACGAGCCGGACGCCTTCCCCGGTGAGGGCATGGGTCCTGCCGGCCCGGCCGAGGAGCGCACCTACTTCCTGCGCTGGATGGACAACGACGATGACCCGGTCGAAAACCTCGACTCGCTGCGCGGACTGGTCTGGCAAGCAACGCAGGCATGGACCCGCCAAGGGGAGCCCAACGTCCTGCTGCTCCACTACGGCGACCTCACCCGTGACCGGGAGGGCGAGATGCGACGGCTCGCCGGCGGGCTGGGCATCGACGTGCCGGAGAGGGTGTGGGCCGAGCTGGTTGCCGCCGCAGGCTTCGAGCAGATGCGCACGCGGTCGGCCGAGCTCGTGCCCGACGAGGGGCTCGGGATCATGCGCAGCACCGACCGGTTCTTCCGCACCGGGACGTCGGGCGGCTGGCGGGACGTACTCTCCGACGACGACCGCGCCCGGTACGACGCACGGGTCAGCGCGCTGGCCGCGCCCGACCTGGCCGACTGGCTGCACCACGGAGGGCGGGGTTGATTCTCCGCCCGGTCACCTAGCGGCGCAGCTCGGCGCCGGTCTGCGTTGTCGCCTCGGCAACCGCGGCGTCCCGGGCAGCGGCTGTCTCGTCCTCGGTGAGCGTTCGGTCCACGGCACGGAAGCGCAGCGCGAACGCCAACGACTTCTTGCCGTTCGGAACGGGGTCGCCGCGGTAGACGTCGAACAGCCGCAGGGACTCCAGCAGGACGCCCGCCCCGGTCCGGAGGGCGGCGGCGACGTCGGCCGCAGCAACCCCCTCGTCGACAACCAGCGCGACATCCTCCTTGGCCATCGGCATGGTGGAGAGCTCCGGCGCACCGACCACCTCTGGTGCGGCAGCGAGCAGCGCGTCCAGGTCGAGCTCTGCGTACGACGTGCGCGCCGGGACCCCGAAGCCAGCGCAGACCCGGGGGTGCAGCTCGCCCGCATGTCCGATCGCGACCCCGCCCATCAGCAGCTCGGCGCACCGGCCGGGGTGCCAGGGGGGCCGGGCCGCCGACCGCGGCTCGACCACGACCCCGAGCCCCTCTGCCACGGTGCGGATCACGGCGATCGCGTCGGCCCAACCCGAGGGGGTGGCCGGTCCCCACCAGCCGGGCGGGTGGCGGTCCCCGGCGAGCAGCACGGCGAGGTGCCGCGGCTGCGCGGGCAACGCCGCGTCGAGCGCCACGAGCGCGTCGTCCGTCGGACGGGAGTCCACCGGCGGGATCGGCGCCGCCGGCAGCGGCTCGGTCCCGGGCAGGAACACCGGTGCGAGCAGGCTCAGCGCCCACGCGGTCTGACCGCGTCCCACGTTGCGCGCGGCGACCTCGAGCAGCGCCGGCGCGAGCGTGGTGGCGAGCAACGGACGCTCGGACGACAGCGGGTTTTCCAGCCGCAGCGCGCCGCGGAGCGGGTCGTCGGCGTCGAGCCCCAGCGCGTCCAGGTCGGCCACGCCGACGAACGGCGGCGCGACGACCTCGGTGCAGCCGGCACCGGCGAGCAGCTGCCCCACCCGGCGGCGCAGCTGCTGCGGGCGGGTGTGGCCGCGGCCGGCGGGCGCCGCGGGCAGCACCGACGGCACCCGGTCGTAGCCCACGACCCGAGCGACCTCCTCGACCAGGTCGTACGGGTCGGTGACGTCGGGACGCCACGACGGCGGGACGACGGTCAGTGGGGTGGAGCCGGAAACCTCGCAGCCGACTGCGCGCAGCGCCGCCACCGCGGTGTCGGCGTCGATGTCGATGCCGGTGACCCGAGCGGGCAGGCCGGCGGCCAGCTCGATCGACGGGAGCGGTGGCGGCTCGCCGACGGTGGTCACTCCCGGCTCGACCACACCCCCACCGAGCCGGACCATGAGGTCGGCGACACGAGCCGCCGCCACCGGCGGGAGCCGCGGGTCGACGCCGCGTTCGAACCGCCGTGACGCCTCGGACCCGAGCCGGTGCCGCCTGGCGCAGCGGGCGACCGGCACCGCGGCGAAGTGCGCGGCCTCGATCACGACCGCGGTTGTCCCAGGGCCGATCTCGGTGGACTCGCCGCCCATCACGCCCGCGAGCCCGATCGGTCCGCGGTCGTCGGTGATGAGCAGGTCCTCGGGGTCGAGCGCGCGCTCAACGTCATCGAGCGTGCGCAGCCGCTCCCCCGGCCGGGCCCGGCGAACGACGACCGGGCCCTGGAGCAGGTCGCGGTCATAGCCGTGGATGGGCTGCCCGAGCTCGAGCATCACGTAGTTGGTCACGTCGACAGCGAGCGCGATCGGCCGCATCCCGGCGAGCTGGATCCGCCGGGCCAGCCACAGCGGCGTGGGCGCCGTCGGGTCGAAGCCGGTGACGGTACGGGTCACGAACACCGGGCAAGCTTCGGCGTCCTCCACCTCGACCGGGTAGTCGGCCGGCTCGGCGCCGGTCGCGGCAGCATCGGCACCGGCCGGGTCGCGGAACCCGACGCCGAGGGCCAGCCCCGCGTCCCGGGCCACCCCGCGCACCGACAGCGCGTATGCCCGGTCGGGGTTGATCTCGAACTCGATCACGTCGTCGCGCAGCTGCAGCACCTCGGCGGCGTCGTCGCCGGGCTCGCCCGACCCCGGCGGGAGCACCAGGATCCCCTGGT
>Ga0136620_10001613_pt1 | contig 10715 bp, 13 predicted proteins | sample AntDrymUQ4162106_2_FD_104806 | JGI IMG/M metagenome (GOLD analysis project Ga0136620, IMG submission 104806) | Polar desert sand microbial communities from Dry Valleys, Antarctica - metaG UQ416 (21.06) | ecosystem: Environmental > Terrestrial > Soil > Desert | place: Antarctica: Dry Valley... | reverse complement strand
TCGCCGGTCAGCGCGGTTGGTGGAGCCCGAAGGCAACTCCTTGGTCGTCGCGACACGTGACGAACATTTCGTGACGGAGACCGATGATCTCGCCGATGCGCTGGATGCGGCTGCCCGTCGCTGGCCCGATCTGAGTCGCGGGCAGCTGCTGGTGCGCCTGGCGTTGGAGGGCCACCACGCCGCCCAACAGGCTCATGATGAGAGGCACCGTCGCAGGCTGGCAGCCGTTCGGAAACACAGCGGGATTCTGACCGGGACGTATGGACCTGATTGCCAGCACCAACTCCGCCAGGAGTGGCCGAGATGATCGTGCTCGATGCGAGTGTTCTCATCGCCTACCTGGACGGTGAGGACGCCCATCATGCAGCTGCAGAAGCACTGCTTGCTCAGGCGATCGAGGACGACCTCGGCGCCAACTCGCTCACGCTGGCAGAGGTGCTTGTCGTGCCCGTTCGGAACGATCGCCTGGATACGGCCAAGACCGCTCTTGGCGATCTCGAGATTCAGGAGCTGCCATTCCCCGCCGACGCGGCTGTCCGGCTCGCGCAGTTGCGCGCCACCACGGATTTGAAGATGCCGGACTGCTGCGTACTGCTCGCTGCTGAAGATGCAGGAGCGAGCATCGCCTCATTCCATGATCGGCTCATGCAGACGGCCGAGAACCGCAACGTGTCTGTCCTCGGGTGCTGACGTCGTTGAACGTCAGTCCGGGTCGGCGGGCGGACGGACGAACTCGTTGACCTTGGCCTGCTCGTGGCGGGCGGAGATGATGCGAACGGTGCCGCTGCGCGAGCGGACGACGAGGCTCTCGGTGTGCACGCCAGTGCGGTCGAAGCGCACTCCGCGCAGCAACGGCCCATCGGTGATGCCGGTGGCAGCGAAGAAGGCGTCGTCGCCGCTCACGAGCGTGTCGGTCGTGAGCACCTCGGAAAGGTCGTAGCCGGCGGCCTCGATCTGTTCTCGCTCCTCATCGTCCCTGGCCCACAGCCGGCCTTGGATCTCGCCTCCCATGGACTTCAGCGCGGCGGCGGTGATCACGCCCTCTGGCGTGCCGCCGATGCCGAGCAACACGTCGACGCCGGCATCGGGCCAGCTCGTCGCCACGGCGCCGTAGACGTCGCCGTCGGTGATCAGGCGGATCCGGGCGCCGCTCGCCCGCACCTCGTCGATCAACGCTTCGTGGCGCGGTCGGTCGAGGATGACGACTGTTAGGTCGCTCACCGACTCCTGCTTGGCCTTGGCGATCCATCGCAGGTTCTGGGTGGGCGAGGCCGTGATGTCGATCGATCCGACGGCATCGGGTCCCACGGCGATCTTCTCCATGTAGAACGTCGGACCCGGGTCGTACATCGACCCGCGCTCCGCCACAGCGATCACTGACAAGGCGTTGGGACGACCTTCGGCCGTGAGCCGCGTGCCGTCGATCGGGTCCACGGCGACATCGGTGAGTGGGCTCGAGCCGTCGCCCACCTGCTCGCCGTTGAACAGCATTGGCGCCTCGTCCTTCTCACCCTCACCGATCACGACGACGCCGTCCATCGACACCGTGGAGAGCACGGAGCGCATGGCCTTCACGGCTGCTTCATCCGCCTTGTTCTTCTGGCCGCGGCCCACCCAGCGCGCCGACGCCAGTGCGGCTGACTCGGTGACCCGCACGAGCTCCATCGCCAGGTTGCGGTCGGGGAGCACTGCATCGGCGTCGGCCATGGGTTCAGGGTAATGGCGGCCCGCGAGGCGCAGGCGGCAGAATGGCACCGTGAGCATCAGCGACGATCAGTCGGGCGAACCTCTCGAGCCCACCTCCGATGTCGAAGAGGATTGGGATCCCGGCGACGAGAGTGTCGTCAAGGTGCACTACGACCTGTCGGCGTGGCGCCTCGATCAACGAGCCGAAGCCACGGAGGCGTTCGCAGAAGCCGAGATCCCCCATCACTGGGACGGCGATGAGATCGTGATCCCCGAGACGTCCGAGAAGTCGGCCGACGCCGTGTTCGAGGCGCTCGAGGCCGAGATCGGACCGTTCGCGATCGCCCTCGGCGAGGACGATGAGTCCATCGAGTTCGGCCTCGACGAGTGGCCAGAGCGCGACCGGGAGTCGCTGCGCCGGGCCGTCACCGACGCCGAGATCGCTCACCGATGGGCGGGTACAACGCTCGTCGTCGCCCGCGACGCCGAAGGCGAGGTCGATGCGCTGCTCGACGCCATCGAGGCCGGTGAGCTCGTCCACCTCGGCGACGGCGACGGTCCGCCCGAGGGCACACTCGGTGACCTGTTCAGCGTTGCCGACCGGCTGGCGCGCGAGCCGCTCGATGACGAGGCCCACGCCGACCTGGAGACTCTCGCAGAGGTGCTCGACGCCGATCAGCCGCCGTACGGAGTCAGTACCCGCATCTGGGCGACGGCCGTGGACGCTGCCGACCGGCTCACCGATCAGGTCGGCAACGACGACCCCGAACCATCCGAGGTGATCGGAGTCGCCCAGGAACTGCGCACCATCGTCCGTCCGTACGTCTGACGGGCGCCGGGTTCGAGCGGCCTGGATACGCTGCCCGGATGCTGCTGGCCGAGCTCGAGGTGTGGCACACGCGCCCCTCGACGCCGACCCGGCGCCTGGCCCTCGGCAACCTCGTGGTGCCGGTCGATCCGCCTCCCGGGTTCGGCGGGCTGCTGCTCGGCGCCGTCGTCGCCAACAACGTGCGAGAGGTCAACGAGGAGCTGATCCCCGACGTTCATCGGCTGGTCGACCAGGTGGAGCGCGGCCAGCGGGTGGTGCAGCCCCGCCTTCGCCACCGATTCCAGGTCGACCGTCACGGCCTGGCCCGATCGCTGCACCGGCTCGTTGGGCGAGGCGAGGAGGTGGCGTTGGAGTCCGACACCAACGGCACGCGGTTGGCTCAGGTGCTGGGCGCCGTGTACGCAGTGGAGCGGCTCAACGACTCGAGCAGGCACGTCGTCGCCCCCGTGCTGCGCAAGGCGCTCCGCTGGCGGGGACCGATGGGATCGCTGCTCATCTCGCACCTGGCCGGGACGAACAACGTTTCGCTCTCGTCGCTGGCCGACCCGCGGGCGTGGGCGCTTGACATCCTCGGGTTCCCACCTGGCACCACTCGTCCCACGAAGCGCCAGATCACGACGCAGTTCCGCACCAGGATGCGCGGCGTGCACCCGGACCACGGCGGCGACACATCGACGGCCAGCGTCCGCATGGTCGACCTCGCCGAGGCCCGCAGAATCCTCGCCATGGACTCCAGCCGTTCATGATGCGGCCGCCGAAGCGCCTGGAGGCGCCGGCGTGCCGAGCCGGGCCTTCACGTCTGAACGACGCGACCCCGTGGCGTTCATGATGACTGAGGCGCCGGGGACGATGCTGCTGTACCACGGTGCTGGATCGGACCGGGATCACACCAGCTTGCTTGCCATCGAGCGGGCCGTGACGCCTTGGGCTTGCGTGCGGGCCAACTTCCCGTACCGCGAGCAGGGGCGCAAGTCGCCCGACCGGGTGCCGAAGCTGATGGCCGCCGTTCGCCTGACGCTGGAGGAGATGGAGGCCCCGGTGGTGATGGGTGGCCGATCGATGGGCGGCAGGATCTGCTCGATGGTGGCTGCCGGCGCCGACAGCGATTCCCCGCCGTCCGTCGTGGCCGGGCTGGTGCTGATCTCCTACCCGCTGCACCCGCCGGGCAAGCCCGAGACGCTGCGCGTCGAGCACCTGGCCGACATCGCCGTGCCGTGTCTGTTCATCCAAGGATCGCGTGACAGCTTCGGGACGCCCGAGGAGCTGAGCGTGTGGACGTCGAGCATTCCAGGAGATGTCAGGACCGTCGTGATCGACGGGGGACGCCACGACCTGCGGGGCGCCGACGAGCGCATCGCCGACGTGACCCGCGACTGGCTGGCGGATCTGGTCCGCTCCCGTCGCTGAGCGGTGAGCGGTGGCGTGCTACGAGGGGGGATCGTTCGGCGGTGGGATCAACCCGTGGCTGGAAAGACTTGGCAAGCTGCGCAACGTGGTGCGTCAGGAGCTGGTGGCCCGTCAGCTCGCCCGCCATCTGCCCCCATCGCCGGCCACGGTGCTCGATGTGGGGGCAGGCCAGGGTACGCAAGCTGTACGCCTCGCCCAGCGCGGCGATCGCGTGATGGCGATCGAGCCAGATCGTGAGATGCGGGCGGCGTTCCGTGAGACGCTCAGTGGGCTCTCTGCCGAGACAATGGCGAGGGTGTCGCTGGTCGATGGAGCGCTCGGCGAGCTCGCCGATGCCACCCGAGGCGACACGTTCGACGTCGTGTGCTGTCAGGGCGTGTTGATGTACCTGGATGACCCGGCGCCCGCCATCGCCGAGCTGGTTGCCACCGTGGCGCCGGGCGGACTGTTGTCACTCGTCGCCCGCAACGCCGACGGAATGGCGCTGCGGCCCGGACTGCGTGGTGACTGGCAAGGCGTGCAGCGGATGCTCGATGCTGCGCAACACGACCGGCGATACCCGAACGAGATCGGTGTCGAAGCCCGTGCCGACCGGGTGGATGAGATCGCCTCGCTCGTGCGGTCACACGGCCTCGAAGTCGAGGCGTGGTACGGAGTGCGGGTGCTGACCGATGGCGTCGACGCGGAGACTCCCGTCCCCAACGACCCGGCAGAGCTGGCGGCGCTGCTCGACGCCGAGGACCGCGTCGGCCGCACCGACCCGTACCGCCGCGTCGGAACGCTGTTCCACCTCATCGCCCGGCGATCCGGTCGAGTGGGTTGAGCTCCTCCAGGCTGCGGTGGGCGGTCTCGGGCAGTGACGTCACGACGATGGCGACGACACCGATCTGAGCGAGAGCCAACAACCCCATCACCCGCCCGTACGACCACCCTGCGTCGAGCAGCCCTCCGGCCGCCAGCAGCCCGGCGATGCCGCCGACCAGCGCCAGCACCGTCAGCAGTCCTGCCGCACGCCCGCGATTGCCGGTGGGGAAGACCTCCGAGCGATAAACCGAGATCGCCGGATACGCCAGAGAGCCGATCACGGCTCCCGTCGTCATGAAGCCCCACATCACGGGCCCGCCCACCGCGTACGAGGCCGCCACGAACACCGTGCCAAGCGGTAGCGCGGTGGCGATCAGGCGGCGTCGACCGCGGGCGTCGGCGATGCGTCCGCCGATCACGAGCCCGAGCGCCGCCGGCGTGGCGGTGGCGAGCGTGAAGGCAGCGATCGTGGTCGCCGAGAACCCCCTGGCGTCCTCCAGGTAGCGGTTCTGGAAGAAGCTGGCCGGCGCCACGAAGATGTTGGCGAGCAACGCGATCCCTCCGATCACGGCGAAGCGTCGACGGTCGAGCGGTGGCCGGACCACGTGGGGGATCTCGAACCGAATGGTCTCGGGCAGGCGCCGGACGGCATCGACGGCCACGACGAGCCATACAAGGGTGAGGCCGTACAGCAGGCGCCACGCGCCGACGCCGAGGTCGGCCAGCGGGAGGGCGATCACGGCCACCGCCGCTCCGAGTCCGCTGGCCAACGCCATCACGCTCACGGCGTAGGCACGCGAGTTGCGCGGCATCTCCTCGATGGCGACGACGGCGATCAGAAAGTCGAGCGCCAGTCCGAGCGGGCGACCGATCGCTTGCGTGGCGACGAGCAGCCCGAAGCTCGGCGCCAACGCTCCCATTGCCGTCACGATCGGGGCCGCCCAGGCAACGAAGCCGATCACGCGACGCCGTCCGATGCGGTCGGCGAGCAGCGCCGCTGGCATGGCGATGAGGATCCCGGCTCGCACGATCGCGCCGCCGACGCCGATGCCCCAGTCGCCAGTTCCGAAGTCGTCGGCGGCGAAGTTGACCGTCTGCGTGAACAGCGTGTTGATGAACGCCGACGCCATCGACAAGGCGGCGACGAGCCCGAGAACAAGCACCTGGCGGGGGTCGAGGTGATCGCTCGGCGCCCACCACGGCGAGCGGTCTCGAGCATCGAGTCGACGAAGCCGCCCATGGACGAGGGGTCGGTACACCCAGCCGAACCATGGAACGCGCAGGTCGTAACTGGTCGTTTCGAGCAGTTGATCGCCGTCCTGGCGCAGTGTGCGCCGGTAGTCGCGGAACGGACCGTGCTTCTGTGTCCATTCGGCGACCGTGCCGCCAGGGTCTGCGTCCTCGGGTTCCCGGTGCTCCACCAGCAGGTCGGAGCGCTGCTCGGACAGGGCTGCCAATGTGGTCGGGTCGTCGGGCCAGGCGCGCGTGAGCGTCGAACCCGGGCCGGTCACGCGGGGAGCATACTGGTGCCGTGATCGCCCACTCCCCGGCCCCCCACGCCGATGAGATCGTCGTCCGCCCCAACGGCCCGCTCACGGGTCGGGTCGTCGTCCCCGGCGCCAAGAACTCGGTGTTGAAGTTGATGGCGGCCACGATCCTCGCCGACGGGGTGTACGAGTTTGCGAACGTGCCCGACATCGTCGACGTGTCGATCATGGCGGGTTTGTTGGCGGAGATCGGCGTGGGCACCGAGCGTCCTGAGCCCAACCGGCTGGTGATGGAGAACCGGGGCTTGCTGACGCCGGTTGCGCCGTACGAGCACGTGGAGCGCATCCGGGCGTCGATCAACGTGCTGGGTCCGCTGCTGACACGGTGCGGGCGGGTGCGGCTCTCCATGCCTGGCGGCGACGACTTCGGGTCCCGCCCCATCGACTTGCACGTCGCCGGCCTGGAGGCGATGGGAGCGACGTTCAAGTTCGCCCACGGTGACATGGAGGCGTTCGCCGATCGCTTGCATGGTGCAAACATCAGCTTCCCGTTCCCGAGTGTGGGCGCCACGGAGAACCTCGTGTGCGCTGCCGTGTGTGCCGACGGCGTGACCACGATCGAGAACGCGGCGCGCGAGCCGGAGCTCACCGATCTCTGCGAGCTGCTGATCGCCATGGGAGCCGAGATCGAAGGCGTCGGCTCGTCGTTGCTGCGGATCGACGGGGTGGAGCCGGGTTCGATGCGGGCGGCGGCGCACCGTACCGTGCCCGACCGAGTGCAGACCGCCACGTACCTCGCCGCGCTCGGCGTGACGGGTGGGCGCCTCGAGATCTTCGACGCCAGGCCCGGTCACATGGTCAACCTCCTCGACGCGTTCGTGGAGATGGGCATGCGCATCGATGTCACGCCGACGGGGCTCGTGGCGTCTTCGGAGGGCCGGCTGAGCTCGGTCGATGTGCAGACGCTGCCGTACCCCGGCATCGCCACCGACTACAAGCCGCTCGTGATCACGTTGCTGACCGTCGCCGCTTCGGTCGGGATCGTCACCGAGAACCTGTACCCGGGTCGGTTCCGGTACGTCGAGGAGTTGCAGCGCTTGGGCGCCGACATCCGCACCGCCGGCCACCACGCCGTCGTGAGGGGCGTGCCTCGGCTATCTGGCGCCCCGGTGCGGGCCCACGACATCCGCGCCGGCGCGGCCATGGTGGTCGCAGGACTCGCCGCCGAGGGCGAGACCACGATCAGCGGGGTGCACCACATCGACCGCGGCTATGACGACCTCGTGGGACGGCTGCAAGGCGTCGGCGCTGCCATCGAGCGTCGGAATGAACAGGCGGCGATGCCGGTTGAATGATGTGGACATGCGTCAACAAGTAGAACGAACGATCGAGGTCATCCGGCCAGCGCTGCAGGCCGACGGCGGAGACGTGGTGCTGCGCGACGTCGACGAAATCTCGGGTGTGGTGACCGTGGAGCTGGTCGGTGCCTGCGGGACGTGTCCCGTCTCGACGCAGACGCTGAAGGCCGGGATCGAGCGCATCATGCGCGATCGGGTCGACGGCGTGACCGAGGTCGTCGAGTACCGGGCTGACGACGAAGTCGTCGGCGTCTGAACTCCTGCCCGACGATGACGAGCCGTCGATCGCCCGAGCAGCTGTTCGATGCCGCGAGGCAAGGAGACCGCTCTGGCCTCGCCCGCGCCCTGTCGCTGGTGGAACGCGGTGGCGAGCCGGCTCGAGTGCTGGCCCGCCTCGCTGCCCCGCACACGGGTGACGCCTATACCGTCGGAGTGACAGGCGCCCCTGGCGGCGGCAAGAGCACGCTCGTGTCGGTCGTGATCAGTCATCTGCGCTCGCTCGACATCGAGCCAGCGGTGCTGGCCATCGATCCGTCGTCGCCGTTCAGCGGAGGAGCCATCCTCGGCGACCGGGTGCGGATGCAGGACCACGCCACTGACTCCGGCGTGTTCATCCGGTCCATGGCGTCGCGCGGCCACCTCGGTGGCTTGGCGCTGGCCGCGCCCGAGGCGATCCGGCTACTCGACGCGGTCGGCAAACGCTGGATCCTGGTGGAGACCGTCGGTGTCGGTCAGGTGGAGGTGGAGGTCGCGGGCAGGGCAGACACCACTGTCGTCGTCGTGAACCCGGGATGGGGCGACAGCGTGCAGGCCAACAAGGCGGGTCTGATGGAGATCGCCGACGTGTTCGTGATCAACAAGGCCGATCGCTCTGGCGTCGATGAGACGCGCAGAGACCTCGAGCAGATGCTCGACCTGTCGGACCTGCCGCCCGACACCTGGCGCCCGCCGATCGTGCCTGTCGTGGCGACATCGGCCACAGGCGTGCCAGAGGTGTGGGACGCCGTGCTGGCCCACCGCACGCACGCCCAGGCTTCAGGTGTGCTGGAACGCCGTCGCGCCCATCGGGCCGAGGACGAGCTGCGCCAGATCGTGGTCCGCCGGATCGAGGAGATCGCCAAGGACATCGCCACCGGCGAACGCTGGGACCAGATCACCGACTCAGTGATCGCCGGCAACCTCGACCCATGGTCCGCCGCCGACCAGATGCTCGACGGATGTTCATGATGCGGCCGCCGGTCACACACACGCTTTGAGTCCTGCCGGGGCCGCGTCGTTCAGGGCTGAGACCCGGTTCTGCGCAGGCAGTTCATAGCCGGCGCCTCCAGGCGCTTCGGCGGCCGCAATATGTCAGCGGAGGAGAGCACGTGGAGCAGTTGGGACGGTCCGGCTCGGCCACGACGGCGGCGGCTCTCGGCCACGGCGCGGAGCTCGTCGAGCGTCAGCGCGGTGGCGATGGCGGCCCGGATCATGGCCTTCGTCTCATCGACCGTGGCGTAGGCCGCCATCATCACGACGGTGCTCGGCAGGTCGGTGACCGGAACCCCGTCGATGTAGACGACTGCGCCTGGGTCGAGCGCCCGCGTGTGGTGCACGATCACATCGGGTCGCCGCGACGGGTGGCTGCCCCGCAGCGCCAGAACGTGAACAAAACGGGGTGGTCGGTTGACGAGCCCGTGGAGGTATGCCGCGCTGTGATGTGACACCGCTGTGATGCCCGGCGCCCGGGCCGCATGCGAGAGCCTGGTGCGCAGCCCCTCCCCATCCATCGCGCCGAGTCCTGGTTGCCGTTCCGCCATGGTCGTGATGAGGGCGCCGCCCGACGGCGCCCGGAAGGCGCATTGGCGGACAGAATGGCGTCATGATCGAGATCGAACGCACCTCCGACGGCGTCGCCGTCGTCACGCTCGCCAACGGCAAGGTGAACGCGCTTTCCAGGGCGATGGTGGCTGCGCTGCGCGACGCCGCCCGCCAGCTGACCGATGACCCGCCCGGCGCCGTGGTGGTGACGGGCGGAGAGCGGATCTTTGCCGCAGGTGCCGACATCTCCGAGTTCGGAGGCCCAGACGAGGCTGAGCTCATCACGGCCGAGATCCACGAGGCACTCGATGCGCTGAGCGCCGTCCCCCGTCTCGTGATCGCCTCCGTCACCGGCTACGCGCTTGGCGGCGGCTGCGAGCTGGCGCTGGCCTGCGACTACAGGATCGCCGGTGCACGGGCCGTGTTCGGCCAGCCCGAGATCCTGCTCGGAATCATCCCAGGCGGTGGCGGCACGCAGCGCCTGGCCCGCCTCGTCGGACCGTCGCGGGCCAAGGAGCTGTGCCTCACCGGACGCCAGGTGACGGCAGAGCAGGCGCTGCGCATCGGACTCGTCGACGAGGTGGCTGACGATCCCCATGCCAGAGCGATCGAGTTGGGCTCCGAACTGGCGAAGGGCGCGCTCACGGCCCAGGCGCTGTGTAAGCGGGCCATCGACGTCGGTCTCTCGTTGCCGCTGACCGACGGGCTGGCCACGGAGCAACGGGCGTTCGTCGACGCGTTCAGCACCGAGGACAGCCAGATCGGCGTCGCCAGCTTCCTCGAACACGGCCCCGGCAAGGCCCAGTTCACCGGCCACTGACCTGCTCAGCACGACGGAGGTGGTCGTACCAGTCGATGGTTCGTGCGGCGATCACCTCCCAGCAGAACTGGCCGGCGAGCATCGCCGCTGCGTTGCGGCCCAGCTCATCGGCCAGTCCTGGCTCGGTGAAGATGCGCTCGATGCCGTCGGCCAACTGCTCGGCGTGCCCTGGCTCGAACATCAGGCCGGCGCCCGTGGAGCGAACCAGCTCGGCCAGGCCGCCGGTCTCGGCCACCACGAGCGGTGCCCCGCCTGCCAGTGCTTCGAGAGCGACGATCCCGAAGGGTTCGTACAAGGACGGGATCACCACACACCCGGCCCTGTGCAGCATGTTCAGCAGGACGTCGTCGGTCAGGTAGCCGATCAATTCGATGCGGTCGGCGACGCCGTCGAAGTCGACTCGTGCCTGCAAGTCGGGCAGGTAGCTCCCGGCACCACCGATCACGCACCGTAGGTCCGGCATGCGCTGTCGCAGCAGGCTCATCGCCCGCACCAGCACCTGGAACCCCTTTTCGAACTGCACT
>Ga0136620_10001612_pt1 | contig 10721 bp, 10 predicted proteins | sample AntDrymUQ4162106_2_FD_104806 | JGI IMG/M metagenome (GOLD analysis project Ga0136620, IMG submission 104806) | Polar desert sand microbial communities from Dry Valleys, Antarctica - metaG UQ416 (21.06) | ecosystem: Environmental > Terrestrial > Soil > Desert | place: Antarctica: Dry Valley... | reverse complement strand
GTCACCGACCCGAGACGACCGAATGAAGCTGGAACCCAACGCCGCTGCGGGCATCCACCGCATTGCCCGGGCGGCCGCCGGGGCCTCATAGATGGTCGAGGCCTCCAAGACCTTCACCTGTCTGGGCGGAGCGTGCACCGTGACGGTCGGCGGCGAGGGACCAGCCGGCGCGTCCGAGGACGCGGTCACAGCGGCAAGGGACCACCTGCTGGAATGGCATGAGGTCTTCTCGCGCTTCAAGCCGACCAGCGAGCTCACGAGCCTCAATGCCGATCCCCTCGACAGGGTGTCGGTGAGCCCGATGATGGCGCGCTTCGTGCAGGCGGCCGTGGACGCCGCGAGCGCGACCGGCGGCCTGGTGGACGCCACGCTGCTCGGTGAGATCGAGGACGCCGGATACCGAGAGGACCGTGCTCGTGGCAGCTTGGCGCTGCCGATCGCGCTCGCGCTGGCCCCACCCCGGGCGCCCGCAGGGCCGCATCCCGACGCACGCTGGCGCGAGATCGAGGTCGACGTGCCCGGCTGCGTGGTGACTCGTCCGCCGGGGGTCAGGCTCGACGGTGGCGGCATCGTGAAGGGCCTGTTGGCTGATGTGCTGGGCGAGCTGCTGGGCGAGCACACGAGCGTCGCGATCGACTGCGAGGGCGACGTGCGTGTGTGCGGCGCGGAGGGTCGCGAGCGCGTGTTCCAGGTGGCGAGCCCGTTCGGGGGGTCGGTGCTGCACGAGCTGAGGCTGAGCGACGGCGCCGTGTCGATGGCCGGGATCAGCAAGCGCAGTTGGCTCGACGGCGGGCGCCCCGCGCACCACCTGCTCGATCCCGCGACCGGACGCCCGGCCTACACGGGTGTCGTCGAGGTCACCGCGCTGGCCCTGACGGCGCTCGAGGGCGAGGCCCTGGCGAAGGCAGCGCTGCTGAGCGGTCCCGACGAGGCGCCGGGTTGGCTTCCTCACGGCGGGGTGATCGTCTTCGACGACGCCTCCCACGCCGTGGTCGCACCGTCGTAGCTGCTCCTCGGTCTGCGCCGGGAGCAGCTAGCGGACAAACCCTCGTGCCGAGCGCCGGACCGAGGCGCCTCCGAGGTCAGCCGCGCGCCTGCGGATCACGACCGCTCTTCAGCCGCGTGGTAGGCGAGCTGGAGGAAGTCGGCGACCGCTTCGGCCGTGTAGGTCGCGGCAACGAGGCGCGTGCCGCGCGGAGCGAAGACCAGGCCGGCGACGAAGCCCGTCGCCACCCAGTGGGCGAGACAGTATGGGCACAGGATCAGCTCGCCGACGGCCATCTGGATCCCCCGGCCGCGTGGTTGCTCGGAGACCTCTCCCTGGCCGGTCTCCCCCTCGAAGCGCGTGAAGGGCGCGCGCAGGAAGCTCGTGACCTTGTCCTTGGCGACCAGCCGGCTGAGCTTGTGCGTCGCCACGCCGATGATCGCCACGTCAGCGGCTCCGACCCGGTCTGGCAGCTGGCAGCCCGTGGCCCTGGCCGCCGCGACGGTTCCCGCGAGAACCGCGCCGTAGGCCGCGACGAGGGTCGCGTAGCCGGCGAGTGGCCGGTGCTCGGTCGGCGAGTACTGCGCCAGTGGGCTCGGTCGCGGCGACGCCAGGGGAGCGGTCATGCGTCGGCGGCTACCCCCGCGCCCGGCTGCGCAAACGGGATCCGGCGAGTCACGTCCGGTGCGACGCACCCAGGTGCATACTTGCCGCATGGCCGCTTCGGCGCGACCGCTGCGCTCGGACTTGCACAAGCGCCTGGTCCTGCTCGCGTGCATTCTCGGCTCGACCGTCGTCACGATCGACTCGACCGTCGTCAACGTAGCGCTGCCGGCCATCCGCGCTGACCTGGGCGGCGGCTTCGCCGGTCAGCAGTGGACCGCGAACGCCTACCTGGTCACGCTCGCCTCGCTGATCCTCATCGGCGGCTCGTTCGGGGACATCTTCGGCGAGCGGCGGGTCTTCACGCTCGGCGTCGCCGGATTTGGCGCGACCTCGCTGCTGTGCGCGGTCGCCCCGACGATCGAGCTGCTCGTGATCGCTCGCGCCCTGCAGGGCGTCTCCGGCGCGCTGCTGACCCCGGCCGCGCTGGCGGTGATCGTCGCGACCTTCCCGCGCGAGGAGCGCGGCGCCGCGGTCGGCTCGTGGACGGCATGGGGGGCGGTCGGGGTCCTGCTCGGCCCGCTGATCGGCGGACAGCTCGTCGACCTCGCCTCCTGGCGCTGGATCTTCGCCATCAACCTTCCCGTGCTAGCGATCACGCTGGCGCTGATCGCCCGCGTCATCCCCGCCGGCCGGGGCGCGGGCGCCGACGTGCCGATCGACGTGCGTGGGGGCAGCGCCTGCGCAGCGGGCCTCGCCGCGCTGACCTTTGGGTTGATCCGCCAGCCCGAGGCCGGCTTTGCCGATCCCAGCGTCGCGCTGCCGATCGCGGGCGGGCTCGCGCTGCTGGCGGGCTTCGTCGCCTACGAGCGAAGGGTGACGGCGCCGATGCTTCCGCTCGGCCTGTTTCGCAACCGCGACTTCGCGGTCGGCAACCTCGAGACCCTCTCGATGTACGCCGGCCTGTCGCTGCTGTTCTTCTTCCTGGCGATCTTCCTCCAGCGCGGGGCGGGCTACAGCGCGGTGGCGGCGGGCGGCGCGAGCATTCCCGTGACGATGATCATGTTCCTGCTCTCGCGCCGCTTCGGCGCGCTCGCGGACCGCTTCGGCCCGCGGCTTTTCATGGGTCTCGGGCCGCTGGTGTCGGCCGCGGGGCTGGCCTTGCTGACGCGCGTTCCAGAGGACCTCAGCTACGCGACCGACCTCCTGCCGGGGCTGATCGCCTTCGGCGTCGGTTTGTCGATGACCGTCGCGCCACTGACCGCGACGGTGCTCGCGGCGGCCGAGGAGCGCAATGCCGGCATCGCCAGCGGAGTCAACAACGCGATCGCGCGAGCGGCAGGGCTGTTCGGCATCGCGCTCGTCGGCGCGCTGGTGGCCGCGCGCTACGGCGACGCCGCCGATGCGTCCCTCGGCGCGTTCCACCTCGCGATGGCGATCTCCGCCGGGCTGGTCGGCCTCGGCGGCGTGCTCGCCCTCATCGGCATCAGCGGGCGCGGCGGCCGGGTGGAAGCCGACGGCTGCGCGGGCGGGGCGCTCGCCGGCGCCCCGCGCGAGGCCGCCGTCGAGCACTCAGTGCCCGCCGCCGAGCCGATTCCCACACGTACGTGATCAACCGCGCAGGCGCCGCGTGGGGGCTTCGGTGGGCTCGTCCGGCGTGGGGGCTTCGGTGGGCTCGTCCCGAACGGTGGGATCGCCTTGCGGCTCGTCCGCCTCGTCCCGTGACGGGTCCTCGCCGACGTCGTCGAGCGACGCGGTCGGCTCCTCATCGGGATCGGGCTGGAGGGGCTCGGTGGCCGCGGGGTCGGGCTCGCCCGGGGGGCTCGGGGAAGCCTCGGGGGGAAGGTCGTCGGCCGGGCGCTTGGTGCGCTCGCGCAGCCCGGCGGCGGCGAGGATCGCCGCGCAGCCCAGCGCGAGCACGCTCTGGCCCAGCGGCCGGTCGAACAGCCGCGTGACGATCAGCAGCGCCGACCACAGCGCCGCCACCAGGATCGCCGTCCCGTCACCGAGGGGGAGATGGAAGCGCCGGCCCTCGCCCCGCGCGCGCAGCAGGGCGAGCACCGCGAGCGCCGCCAGGGCGACGGCGGCCTCGATGAAGGAGAAAGGCCCGAACGTGCTCACGATCAGCAGCACGGCGCCGACCGCGGCGACGCGCTGCTCGAGGTTGAGCGCGCGCCACAGCGCGCGGATCCCCTTCGACTGGGTCGGCCGGCCAGCCTTCTTCGACCGGGTCCGCCGGCCAGCCTTGCGCCCGACCTTCACACCGAGGCGCCGGCGCACGCGGCGTCCGCGATGCGTCGCCGAAGCAGCCCGGCGTCGTGCTCGGAGACCGTCCGCAGCTGACCCTGGAAGGCCAGACGCCAGTGCTCGGCGGGCCACTTGCGCACGTGCTCGAGGTCGGAGGCGAGCTCGATCGCACCGACGAAGCGGTCCTCGTCGAGGATCTGCACCGGCTCGGTCTCGAAGCGCCACGGGTAGGGGTCGGCCTTGCCGGGCTTGCCGGGCCACACCTGCTCGCGGTCCTCGAACATCTCCGAGGTGACGCGCACGACCCCGCCGAAGGCCTGCACGCCTGTGACGTAGAAGACGATCTGGTCGCCCGGCTCGATCTGCTCGGCCATGCGCCGCCGGCCCTGCTTGGCGCCGATCAGCCGGAAGCCGTGCTCGCGCGTGGCGCGGAAGTTGCCAAGCGAGCCCGTGAGCACCCAGGTCTTCATGGTCGACAGGCTATCCGGCTGTCGTGGCGACGATCTTGCAGTCCGCGAGCCCGTTTCCGCGCTCCACGGGCGGGTAGGGCTCAGTCATGGATACAGAAGGCCCCAACCAGCCGCGCACCGCGGATCCCGGTAGCGCCGAGCTCGACGGCTGAACCGCGCACCCGCTCCGGCCGGCCAGGTGGCTCGGGGGTGTGGGGGCGTGAGCCCCCAGCAACCTTCCCTCTAATCGATCGGGATGTCCTGCACGGTGCGCTCGGGCGGGCTGCTGTCGAGGCGCTCGAGGTACCAGTCGATCAGCGAGCGCAGCGTCAGCAGCGCCTCCCGGATGAGGCCGGTCACGCGATCCTGCAGCTCGGCGGGTGCGGCACGGCGCACGGCGTCGAGCAGGACGATCAGCGCGCTGAGGTCGACCGCGCCGCGCGGAGGCCCCCCGGGCGCGTCGCTCGGACCGCCGAGGTCCTCGGTGCCCTGGCCCCAGGTCGGTTGCCCGTCCCCGTCAGCTCTCATCCGTTGGCGGCTCTCCATCACGTGCCTGGCTGAAGTGGACCTCGAGCGCGGCGTCCCTGAAACGCGCCCCGCTCACGGTGTAGGCACCCAGCGCCGGCGGGAGGATGATAGTCCGCTTCTGGGGGCCGACCCGCACTATGACCTCCAGCCCGATCTTCTTGAGCTGGATCTCGCCCCGCTCGGCGAACGGCAGCGCGAGGCGCAGCGTGGCCTCCCCGTCGGTCGCCGTCAGCTCCTGCGAGAGCTCGTGGTGCAGGACGTCGTGCGCCGCGCTGCCGCCGAAGACCGCCTCGGAGAGCTCGTCGAGTGCCTCTGCTCCGGTGACCTCGCGCGGGAAGTGCGGCGCCGCGAGGATCGGCACCGGCGAGAACGCCGAATGGACGAGCTCGAGGTTCTCCTGCTGGCGCGCGCGCCAGTCGGCGAAGTAGCCCTCGCCGGCGGCCTCGGGCAGCACCCTGTTGACGATCACCGCGTCGGTCAGGAACCCGTACAGGTTGAGGTAGGTGAAGGTGCGCATCGCTTCCTTGATCACGACCCGGTCGGGGTTCATCACCAGGCGGATCGAGGTCCGCTCTCGGTCGCGCAGGATGTCGTTCATCGATACGAGGTTGCGTACGAGGCGCTCGACGTCGTCGAGCACGCCGTCGCTGGGCAGCGGCAGGTCCGGCATCAGCGTGCGCGCGAGCGGTCGCGCGGCGGCGAGCATCCGGCTCTGCGCGGGAAAGACCTTCTCGAGCCACCAGGTGCAGACGTCGGGGAACGAGAGCAGGCGCAGCGTCTCGCCGGTCGGGGCGCAGTCGACGACGATCACGTCGTACTTGCCGGAGTCGTGGTGGGCCTTGATCTGCAGCAGCGAGAACAGCTCGTCCAGGCCCGGCGGGACGGTCAGCTCCTCCGCCGCGATCGGGTCGACGCCGCGCTCGGAGAACATCCCACCGAGCCACTCCGAGACGGCCTCCCAGTGACGCTCGGCCTCCTCCTGGGCCTGAACCTCCTGGCCGTCGAGCAGCGGCGCGACGGCGGTCGGCCGGCTCGAGAGCCCGACCTCCATGACGTCGGACAGGCTGTGCGCGGGATCGGTCGAGAGCACGACGGTACGCAGTCCCGCCGCGGCGCAGCGCCGCGCGGTCGCTGCGGCGACGGTCGTCTTGCCGACGCCGCCCTTGCCCGTGCAGAGGATGGTGCGCGGACTCACCGGGGCATCCTAGCCCCGGAGGCGGAGGATCTACCCGGCGTCGCGCCGGCGGACGTAACGCTCGAAGCGCTCGGCGGTGTCGCAGTAGGTGTCGTGGCGCAGCCGGCTGCAGAGGCTCGCCGCGAACTCGCGCAGCAGCTCGTGGTACTCGCGCGTGGACTCCGCGCCGCGGTAGGAGTAGGTCGAGAAGCTGCCGGTGTCGCTCGCCATGAGCTCGCGACGGGCTTCGGGCTCGACCGCGCGCCAGAGCCTGCCCGCTCGCTTGTCCCCGGTGATCGCGGCGTAGTCGTAGAGCCCGATGACGGTCTGCAGCAGCGCGTTGGTGATGTACAGCGTGGGGGCGAAGGAGTACTGGAGGTAGTGCGGGCCCCCGAGCGGGCCGTCGGTCAGCACGCCCACCGGAGCGCGGGTCTCGAAGGCGGCCATCGCCTCTTGCGCGTAGCCGCGGTAGGTGGACTCGCCAAGCAGCTGCGAGGCGCGGCCGAACGCCTGGATCGCCGTCGCCTGGGCCATGCCGCTGATCCACGGGGGGCGCCCGCCGCCGAACTCGAAGTAGTACTCCCAGGTGCGAAAGCCCCCGCGCCGCGATGAGGTGCGCACGAGCTCGCGCAGCAGGCTTCGCAGCGCGCCGCGGTCGCACGGGATGTCGGTCTGCTTCACGCACGCGCCGTGGAGGTTGTTGGCCAGCTTGAAGTTGACCAGCGGCTGGAGCTGCAGCCCGTAGCCGGGGTAGTACTCGAAGAGCATCTCGCTGCCGCGGAACTGCACCGTCCCGCGCGGGCTGGGCAGCGGGCTGCGCGGCCAGAACTCGGCGTTGCGGCGCAGGATCAGGAACAGGGCGGGCATCCGCGTTGCGTTCAGAGCACGGCGGATCGCGATCGCCTCGACGGTCGAGACCACCGACGCGAGCTCGCGGCCGCGCTTCCCGCCCAGGCGCTTGGCCCGCGTGCGGGCGAGGAGGTAGAAGCGCCGGTAGCGCACGTGCTGGGAGCGCGTGATGCGCTTCGAGCGCCTGGCATCCGCGAGCGAGCGCAGGACCGCGCGGTGCCCGCGCTTGCCGAAGCGCAGCTTTGCCGCCGACCGCGCGGCGGGGCGCGTCGCGCCCGTGTGCGACGCCGAGGCTCGCACGGCGGGCTCGCGGCCGAGGCCGCCATCGGCGCGAGCGGGCAGCTGAGGCTCGTAGGTGCGCCGCGCGTCCTGGCCGCCGCCCACGAGCAGCACCTGGCCACCATCCGCAGTGCGCTCGGCCGGCCGCTGCTGCGCCGCGGCCGGGGCCGCCGCGCAGAGCGCTATGCATGCCGTGGCGCCTGCCACCACCCTGCTGATTTGCGGGTACATCAAGTCCTCCAACGTAGCGAGCCCGCCAAAGTTGCGTGGCATCGCCGGACGCGGCGCTACGCTGCGGCGCTCCCCCCGAGCCGATGCGCCCGCCTTACAGCAGAGCCGTCTCGCGTCTTTCGTCCGCGGCCCTGCTCGCGGCACGGGTCGCGCTCGCCGCGGTTCTCGCCGCGGTTCTGATCTCGGGCTGCGGAGGGGGGGAGCAGGAGCAGGGCGAGGACGTCACCGCGCTGCTCGACCGCGCGCTGAGTCGCAGCATCGACAGCGCGGACCTCGCCCTCGACGCAGAGCTCGAGATCAAGGGCCTCGATGGCTACGAGGCGCCGATCCGCCTGCAGGCGGGAGGCCCGATCACCGCCGGGGAGCGCGATGGCCTGCCGACCTTCGACGTCGACGTCGACGTCGCCGCGCAGGATGCCGGCCAGTCGGTGACGGGCGGGTTCCTCTCGACCGGCGACCGGGCGTTCGTCGAGTTCGGCGGCGAGTTCTACGAGCAGCCGCAGGAGGACGTCGCGCGTGCCAACGAGCAGCTCGAGCAGCTCGAGTCGGGCAGGCAGCGCGGCTCGTCGCTGCAGGCGCTCGGGCTGGATCCCGGCGGCTGGGTCGTCGACGGGCGCTTGGAGGGCAGCGAGGAGATCGCCGGCGTCGCGACCCGCCACGTCTCGGCCCGGTTGGACGTGCGCGCGATGCTCTCCGATCTGAACGGGTTCGCGCGGCGCTCGCGGGACGCCGTCGGCGGTATCGCCCCGGGTGCGCCGCAGCCGCTGACCTCGGAGGAGCTCGATCAGATCGCCGGCGTCGCCCAGGATCCGCGTTTCGACGTCTACGTGGGCGAGCAGGACGGCCTGGTGCGGCGCATCTCGGGCAACCTCGAGCTGGTCGTCCCGCAGGAGGATCGCGCCGCCGTCGGGGGTATCGAAGGCGGCTCCGTCGCCTTCTCGATCGAGCTCGCCGATGTCAACGGCGACCAGCAGATCGACACCCCCGAGGACGCACGCCCGATCGCCGAGCTCGAGCGGCAGCTCGACGGGGTCGGCGCCCTGGGATCGGGCGCGCTGGGCGGGAGCACCGAAACCGCTCCGGAGCCCGACACCGGGGCCGAGGCGCCGGCAGAGCCCGTTCCCGGCGATACCGAGGCCACCGATGCCGACGCGCTGGAGGGCTACGCCGACTGCCTCGACGAGGCGCGGGCCGACGAAACGGCGCAGCTCACGCGCTGCGCCGAGCTGTTGCGCTGAGCCGGCAGCCGGAAAGGAGGCGTTACCGTGATGTCGATGGTCGTGCAGGACATCGCCCCATGGGCGGCGCTGATCGTCGCGCTGCTCGTGTTCCTGTGGATCGACCTGCATTTCTTCGCGCGCGGCCGCGACCCCGACTTCAGGGAGTCGGTCGTGTGGTCGATCGGCTGGCTGGTGCTCAGCCTGCTGGCCGCGGTCGTCCTCCTGATCGTCCAGGACAGCGAGCAGGCGATCCTCTACACGACGGTCTACCTGATCGAGCGCTCGCTCTCGCTCGACAATCTGTTCGTCTTCATCCTGCTGTTCGCCTACTTCGGCGTGCCCTACGAACGCCGCGCCCGGCTGCTCTTCTGGGGCATCGTCGCCGCGCTCGCCCTGCGCGGCGTGTTCATCCTCGTCGGCGTCAGGCTGATCGAGCAGTTCCACGTCGTGGTCTACCTGCTCGGCGCCGCGCTGCTGGTGCTTGCCTTCCGGATCTACAAGGGCGTCGACGAGAACGTCGACCCCGACAAGAACCTGATGGTGCGCCTGGTTCGACGCATCTATCCCGTCAACGACGACGACACGAGCGGGCACTGGTTCGTCAAGGAGGACGGCAAGCGCTACGCGACGCCGCTGTTCCTGTGCCTCGCCGCGATCGTCTTCGCCGACATCGCCTTCGCGATCGACTCGATCCCGGCGGCGTTCGCGATCACGCGCGACTCGTTCCTGATCTGGATGGGCAACGTCTTCGCGCTGCTGGGCCTCCGCGCGCTTTTCGTGCTCGTCGAGGGTCTGATCGAGCGCTTCCGCTACCTCGACCAGACGATCGCCGTCGTGCTCGGCGTGGTTGGGGTCAAGCTGCTGATCGAGGACCTGGTCAAGATCGGCCCGGTGGTCAGCCTGCTGATCATCGCCGTGCTGTTCACGATCGGGATCGTCGCGTCGGTCATCGCCGACCGCCGTGATCCCGACGCGGCGCGCAAGCGCGAGCAGCGCTCGCACCGCACCGATGCGAGCAGGGACGACGGGCAGGACGGCTCGGGTGGCGAGGACGAGGGGGGCGAAGAAGACGGCTCGGACGCCTGCGACGACGGCCCGGACGCGGGCAACGGCCGCGCGCGCCGCGGTGACCGCACGACGTCGGGCGGCGAGACCGCGTCGCGCTCCGACGACGTGTAGGGCGCCGGGCGCGCCTCGGGGACGGGCGGGCCCTCAGGCGTAGAAGAAGACCAGCCCCAGGACGGCGTAGAGCGCAAGCAGCTGCACGCCCTCGAACCAGTTCGACTCGCCTTCCTGGGTGAGGAAGTTCGCGATCAGGACGGCGAACAGGACCCCGGCGAGCTCGTAGCCGTTGAAGACCAGCGCCAGCGGGGTGGGGCCGATGAAGAACGAGAGCAGCACCAGCAGCGGCGCGACGAACAGCGCGATCTGGGCGCTCGAGCCGATCGCGATCGAGACCGCGAGGTCCATCTTGTCCTTGGCCGCGACCAGCACTGCGACCCAGTGCTCGGCGGCGTTGCCGACGATCGCGACGACGAAGACGCCGACGAAGAACTCCGACAGCCCGATCTCCGCCGAGGCCTCGGTGATCGATCCGACGAGCACCTCGCTCATGAGCCCGACGAGCACGGCGGCGACCGCGAGCAGGATCAGCGAGCGCTTCATCGACCAGCCACCCTCGTGCTGCTCGTCCTCCTCGCCCTCGAAGGGGTTGAAGGTCTTGCGGTGGGTCTTCAGCGAGAAGTAGAGCCCGGCGGCGTAGCTGACCATCAGCACGAGCGCGACGCCGAGCGACAGGTGCTCGAGGTCGGAGCCGAAGTCGACGCGCTCCTCGCCGACGCCCGGCAGGCCGCCGCCGTTGACGAGCTGGAAGACGGCCGGCAGCAGCAGCGCGGCGAGCGCGAGCAGCAGCATCCCCGACTGGGCGTTGGCGGCGGTGCGGTTGAACGTCTGCTTCTCGCGCTTCCAGCCCCCGACGAGCATCGCCGCGCCGAGCACGAGCAGGACGTTGCCGATGATCGAGCCGATGATCGACGCCTTGACTACCTCCTGCAGGCCCTCCTTGAGCGCGAAGAAGGCGATGATCAGCTCGGGGGCGTTGCCGAACGTGACGTTCAGGAAGCCGCCGATGCCGGGGCCGGTCTGGGCGGCGAGGT
>Ga0136620_10001610_pt1 | contig 10734 bp, 10 predicted proteins | sample AntDrymUQ4162106_2_FD_104806 | JGI IMG/M metagenome (GOLD analysis project Ga0136620, IMG submission 104806) | Polar desert sand microbial communities from Dry Valleys, Antarctica - metaG UQ416 (21.06) | ecosystem: Environmental > Terrestrial > Soil > Desert | place: Antarctica: Dry Valley... | reverse complement strand
GTGATCCCGACCGCTGTCCACCCGGTCTCGACGGCCGTGGCCTCGACGCTGTCGGCGCCGTACAGCTGCCCGGCCACTCGGTGGTTGAGCCGGGCGAACCGCCGGAAGTCGCTCGTCGGGCGCAGCTGCGGGTAGCCGAGGGTGGCGTAGAGGATGCGACCGGCGCGGTCCCACGAGTTGCCGCCGAGTGCCCGTGCGATCTCGTAGAACGCCTTGTTCGGGATACCCGAGTTGATGTGCACGCCGCCGTTGTCGTCGGCGGTGTCCACGTAGCGGTCCATGTGCGCCGGCTGCGGGTCCTTGCCGAGCACGTCGTCGTCGTAGGCGGTGCCCGGTTGCTTCATGGAACGCAGCGCCTGGCCGTTCACTCCCTCGGCGAGGATCTCCGCGCCGATGAGCCAGTCGGCCTCCGTCACGGTCTGGCCGTGCCGCCACTGGTGGACCATCACACCGAAGGCGTCCGCGATGTGCTCGTTGAGCGCCCCGGACTGGCCCTGGTAGACCAGCGGGCCGTCGAACTGGATCACGCCGTGGCCGAGTTCGTGGGCGCACACCGACAGCGACTGGGTCAGCCGGGTGAACAGTGTGCCGCTGCCGTCACCGAAAACCATCTGGTCGCCATCCCAGAATGCGTTGTCGAAGTTGCGGCCGTAGTGCACCACCCCGTCGAGGGTCATACCGGCATTGTCGATCGAGTTGCGAGCCAGCACCTCGAAGAAGAAGCTCCAGGTGGACCCGAAATGCTCGAATGCCTCGTCGACCGCAGGATCACCCGAGTCCGGGTCGCCTTCCCTGCGGACGATCGGCGCGGCGAGATCGGTGCCGCTGGCGGCATCGCGGATGACCCGGTCGACCCTGGGGGCGCGTAACGGCGCCGAGGGCAGCCGGACCGAGCCGATGGCCGCCCGGCCTGCCTCGGCCTGCGCCCGCGCCGACCGCAGTGTCGCGCTGATCCCCAGGCTGTCCAGGGCGGCGTCGCGCTCGGTCCCGCCGCTCCGCCGGGCGATCTCCCGCAACATGTAGTCGGGAATGAGGCAATGCAAGGGGTTCCGTGGGTGCATGAGCGTCTACCTCCACTGGTGTGCCGGAGCCGTCGTCCGTCGGAGCCCGTCGTCCGTCGGAGCCCTCAGTGTCCTCAGGAGTCGACTTCGGCGCCACCATCACTCTGATCGCCGGCACGTCACGGCTCGGCCGATCCCGTCGGCCGACGGGCACCGAGGTGGCGCTACCCTCGGTGCCATGGTCGTTGACGACAAGGCAGGAATCCGCGGCACGATCGACCTGAGCGGCGCGCAGTGGCAGCGCGGCAGCCAGGCCACCGGTGACGGCGACCACCTGGAGATCGCCTTCGTCGAGGGTCACATCGCGATGCGTAACTCCGCTGATCCCGACGGGCCGGTTCTCCTCTTCACCCCGGCCGAGTGGGAGGCATTCGTGCTCGGCGCCAGAGACGGCGAGTTCGACGAACCCTGACCCGCTGCGGGCCGCTCCGGCTGGCGAGCAGTACCCCGCTAGCCTCTCCGGGTGGCCACGGCGATGAGGGTCTTCGCGGCCCGCCTGGCGGGTCTGCCGGTGTTCGGCCCGGACGGCGAGTCGATCGGCAAGGTGCGCGACCTCGTCGTCACCCTGCGGACCGGCCCGGAGCCACCCCGGGTGCTCGGCCTGGTGGTGGAGCTCGCCGTCCGGCAGCGGATCTTCGTGCCGATGCTTCGGGTCACCACGATCGAGCCCGGTGCGGTGGTGCTCGCCACCGGCACCGTGAGCCTGCGCCGGTTCTCCCAGCGGCCCAACGAGGCGCTGGTGATCGGCGAGATCCTCGACACCCGGGTCGCCGTGACCGCCACCGGGGCGCGGGCCGTGGTGGTCGACGCGGGGGTGGAGCGGACCCGCACCCGCGACTGGGTCATCGGCAGGCTCGCGGTACGGGAACGTACCGGACGACTCAGCCGCCGGGGCCCGGTGCAGGTACTCGCCTGGGACGAGGTGACCGGCCTGACCCTCGCCGAGGTGTCCTCCGGGGCGGGGCAGGGCACCGACACGCTGCTCGCGGTGTTCGAGTCGATGCGGGCGGTCGAGGTGGCCAACGCGTTGCGCGAGCTGCCCCGTAAGCGCCGACACGAGGTGGTCGACACGCTGGACGACGAGCGCCTCGCCGACGTGCTCCAGGAGCTCACCGAGGAGGAGCAGGCCGACGTGCTCGCGCACCTGGAGAACGAGCGGGCTGCCGACGTCCTGGAGGCGATGAACCCCGATGACGCCGCCGACCTGCTCGGCGAGCTGCCCGACCCGGAACGGGAGCAACTGTTGCGCCTGATGGCACCCGAGGAGTCAGCACCGGTACGCCGGTTGCTCGCCTACTCCTCGGACACCGCCGGCGGCCTGATGACCCCCGAGCCGGTGGTGCTGACCCCCGATGCCACCGTCGCCGAGGCGCTGGCCCGGGTGCGCAATCCCGACCTCACGCCCGCGATGGCGAGCATGGTGTTCGTCTGCCGGCCGCCCTCGGCGACCCCGACCGGGCGCTACCTGGGCTGCGCGCACCTGCAGCGGCTGCTCCGGGAACCGCCCTCCGACCTGGTGGCGGGCATCCTGGACGTCGAGCTGTCCCGGCTGGCGCCCGACGCGACCCTCACCGAGGTCACCCGGTTCTTCGCCGCCTACGACCTGGTCTGCGCGCCGGTGGTGGACGCCGAGGACCACCTGGTCGGTGCGGTGGCGGTGGACGACGTGCTCGACGCGGCACTGCCCGACGACTGGCGCCAGCGCGACCTCGACTTCGACGGACCCGGCTGGGCCAGGGAGGTCACCGGTGGCTGAGCCGCGCGCCCGGCGGCTGGACCAGCCGCGGGAACCCCGGCGCCTCGCCCCGCGGGTCGACCCGGATGCGTTCGCGCGGTTCTCCGAGCGGATCGCCCGCTACCTGGGCACCGGGCGCTTCCTCGCCGTGCAGACGGTGCTGGTCATCGCGTGGATCGGGATCAACCTGGCCGCGGTGTCGCTGCGCTGGGACCCCTACCCGTTCATCCTGCTCAACCTGGCCTTCTCCACCCAGGCTGCCTATGCGGCGCCGTTGATCCTGCTCGCGCAGAACCGGCAGGACGACCGGGACCGCATCGCGCTGGAGGAGGACCGGGCCCGCGCCGAGCGCACCAAGGCCGACACCGAATATCTCGCCCGGGAGCTCGCCGCGCTGCGGATCTCGGTCGGCGAGGTCGTCACCCGCGACTTCCTGCGTTCCGAGCTGTCGCGGCTGTCCGAGCAACTCGCACCGGATCCGGCTCGCTCCGGTCCGGAGCGCTCCCCGGATCGCTCGACGCAGGTTCGGCGGGCCGGGAGGGCGTGACGGGCGGGCCGGCCAGCCGCGCGCACAGCGCCTGCAGCGCCACGAGCTCCCCGCCGTCCAGCCGGGTGGCGAAGTGCCGACTGATCCCGGCGAGGTGGACGTCGCTGGCCGCCCGCAGCCGAGCCAGGCCCCGCTCGGTGAGCCCGGCCACGACGCCGCGCCCGTCCCCCGCGGCCCGGCTGCGTTCGACCAGGTAGATCCGCTCCAACCGGTCCACCAGCCGGGTCACCCCGGATCGGGACAGCAGCAGCGCGTCGGCGAGGTCGGTCATCCGCAGCCGCCGGCAGGGCGCCTCGGCCAGCTGCACGAGCACGTCATAGGCCGCCAGGGACAGCTGCGCGTCGGTGACGAGCTCGGCCTCGAGCATCCGGGTCAGCCGGGAGTGGGCTCGGAGGAACTCCCGCCAGGCGGCGAGTTCGCGCGAGTCGGGGAGGCGATCGGACACCCAGGTGATCCTACGGCGGCTGGCACCGACGTGGACGCCTAGCATGGGGACAGATCCCCACCCAGGCCAGCCGCTATCGCCGAAGATCAGTAACGCCGAAGATCCGCAATATTGAAGATTAGCGAGGAAGGTCGGTGCGACAACCCGTGACCACCACCGAGGCCGCTCCGTCGGTCGACGCGGTTCGATCCGCACTGGACGCGGTGGACGACCCCGAGATCCACCGCCCGATCACCGAGCTCGGCATGGTCAAGGACGTGACCGTCAGCCCCGACGGCACCGTCGACGTCGCCGTCTGGCTCACCGTAGCTGGCTGCCCGATGCGCGACACCATCACCTCGCGGGTCACCGAGGCGGTCTCCGCCGTGTCCGGGGTGCGCGCCGTCCACGTCGAGCTCGACGTGATGAGCGATGCCCAACGCACCGCGCTGCGGCGAAGCCTGCGCGGGGATGCCGACGAGCCGCGCATCCCGTTCGCCGAGCCAGGCTCACTGACCAGGGTCTACTGCGTCGCCTCCGGTAAGGGCGGGGTGGGCAAGTCGTCGGTGACGGTGAACCTGGCGGTGGCGATGGCCCAGCGCGGCTTGTCCGTCGGAATCGTGGACGCCGACATCTACGGGCACTCGGTGCCGGGCATGCTCGGTACCGCGGACCGGCCGACCCAGGTCGAAAAGATGATCATGCCGCCGTCCGCGCACGGCGTGAAGGTGATCTCGATCGGCATGTTCACCCCGGGCAACACCCCGGTGGTGTGGCGGGGTCCGATGCTGCACCGCGCGCTGCAGCAGTTCCTGGCCGACGTGTTCTGGGGCGACCTGGACGTGCTGTTGCTGGACCTTCCGCCGGGCACCGGGGACATCGCGATCTCGGTGGCGCAGCTGGTGCCCAGCGCCGAGATCCTGGTGGTCACCACTCCCCAGCAGGCCGCGGCCGCGGTGGCCGAGCGCGCCGGCGCGATCTCGATGCAGACCCACCAGCGGCTGGTGGGCGTGGTGGAGAACATGTCCTGGATGGAGCTGCCGGACGGTTCCCGGATGGACGTCTTCGGCTCCGGAGGCGGCCAGGTCGTCGCCGACTCGCTGACCCGCACGGTGGGTGGCGAGGTGCCGCTGCTGGGGCAGGTACCGCTGGACCCCCGGCTGCGGGAGAGCGGTGACGCCGGCGTCCCGCTGGTGCTGTCGGACCCGCAGGCCCCCGCCGCGATGGTGCTGCGCGACGTCGCCGACCGGCTGTCCACCCGCTCTCGCGGGCTCGCCGGCCGGCTGCTGTCGGTGAGCCCCACCGGTCGCTAGGTGTCGGTCGCTAGGTGGCGTCGGGATCGAAGGGGGCGCGCTCCCCCGGCTGCAGCGGTCGGTCCACCGGGATGCCCAGACCGGGAGGGGTAGCGTAACCGTTGGGCTTGGTCGGCCGTTCCTCGAAGTCGTCGAACAGGTGTCGGGTCATCGCGCGGCGCGGATCCAAGCCGCGCAGGCCCCGCAGGTCCTCCAGCGGCTTGCGCAGCTCGTCGAACTCCGGGCCGAGCTCGGAGCGCAGCTGCTCCCGCGCGCCGGTCGCGTACTCGCGGACCTGACGCGCCGTACGACCCAGCCACGCCGCCGCCTCCGGGAGGCGCTCCGGCCCGAAGACGAAGAGCCCGGCGACGACGAGCACGAGGAACTCGGCCCAGCCGATATTGAACATCCGCGGCTCTCCCTCCGGGTCTGGTGGTAGTCCTGACCGGTATCACCCGTCAGCCTAACGCCCGCGGACCCCACACCTGTTCGATGACTCAGTCCGACTTCAACGTGACGGTGACGGTCAGGGGCCGGTTGTCCCGCACCAGGGCCACCGGCACCGGCGCACCGATCTCGAACTCCCGCACCGCGACCTCGAGCTCGTCGGCGGTGGCCACCCCGCGCTCGCCGACCCGGACGATCACGTCCCCCTCCACGATGCCGGCCTCGGCCGCCGCGCTGCCCTGCTGGACGTTCTGCACGCGGGCCCCGTCGGAGGTGCCATCGGTGACCGAGGCGGCGTTGACGCCCAGGTCGGGGTGGCGGACCCGGCCGGACCGGATGAGCTCCTCGGCGATCGCCCGGGCGTCGTCGATGGGGATCGCGAACCCGAGACCGATGGATCCGCCGCCCTCGCCCCCGCCCAGGGTGCGGATAGCGGTGTTGATACCGACCACGGCGCCCGAGGAGTTCACCAGCGCGCCGCCGGAGTTGCCCGGGTTGATCGCGGCGTCGGTCTGGATCGCGTCGATCACCGCGTTGGTGTCGGTGCCGTCGCCCTGCAACCGGACCGGACGGTCGAGGGCGCTGACGATGCCGGTGGTGACGGTACTCGTGAGCCCCAGCGGGGAGCCGATGGCGATCACTCCGTCCCCCGGCTCGAGGGTGCCCGACCGGCCCAGCTGCGCGACGGTGGGGTTCGCGACCTCGACCTTGAGCACCGCGAGGTCCGTCTTCGGGTCCCGGCCGACGATCCAGGCGGGCACCCGGGTGCCGTCCGCGAACACGGTCTCGAGCGTCGCGTCCGGGTTGCCGGCCGCGGGGGACACCACGTGGTTGTTGGTGAGCACGAAGCCGGCACCGTCGATGACCACTCCGGAACCGAAGCCGCCCTGGTCGCCGGTGCGGATCTCGATGGAGACCACCGCGGGCAGCACCCGGTCGGCCACGTCGGCGACCGACCCGGCCGGGCGGTCGACGGCGGGCTCGACCTGCACGAGGGTGACGTCGGGGTCGGTGAGCGGGCCGCCACCCTCGGCGGTCCAGCGGCCCATCAGGCCCCCCGCCGCGCCGACGAGCAGGACCGCGGTACCGAACAAGGCGAGTGCCGACGGTTGCAGTCGGCGCCCGAACAGCACCTCCCGCAGGCTCAGGCGGGCTCCTGCCGGAGGTTCCCCGGTCGCGGCGGGCGAAGGCTCGGGGACGGCGGGGGCGCCGAGCACCGCGGCGGCCCCCGGGTCTCGCCACGGGTCGGTGTCCGCCGCCCACAGGTCCCCCTCCGGTTCGGCATCCGGCCGGATCGCACCAGGTGGGCGCTGCAGGACCTCGCGGGTGCCCGACGGCCTGCTGAACGCTGCTGCGAGCGCCTCCGGCGGAGGCGGTGCCGCCCTCAGTCGCGGATCGGCCGGGGCACCGGCCGGTACCGCGAACCCCCCCTCGACGCCTGGCGGACGACCGAACACCCGGGCCGCGGCCGGATCGACCGCAGGTCGCTGCACGGGGCGCGGGCGGAGCCGGGGCGGCGCCGGCGGCGTCGCCTGGTTCTCGTCGCGGGACGGGGTCATGGTCTCCGGCTCGGATCGCGGGGACGGGCGCGCCGGGCCGCTGAGCCTGCCCGGGTCACTGAGCCTGCCCGGCCGGAGGTGAAGTGCGCGTAGCCCACCCACGAGGGGCAGTCAGCGGAGCGGACAGTCAGCGGAGTTCGACCGGGCGGGTAGCGGCCTGATCGACGACACCGACACCGTGCAGCTCCAGCTGACCCGGTGACACGTCCACGGCGGGGACGACCGGGGCCGATCGGTCCACGGTGGGGATGGCAGGGACCGGCGCCCGTGGTGCGGGCTCCGCGGGGACCGGTGCCCCGCCCGGGGTCACCATGATCAGGGCGCCGAGGACCAGGCCGGACACCACCGTGCCGGCACCCTGGCGCGCCGTCCCGGTGCGGGGACTGCCCGCCGGGGCTACCAGTGCCCCGGACGCTCCCAGCGGAGTGGTCGAGCCCAGGCGTGCAGTGCTGCCCAGGCGTGCAGTGCTGCCCAGGCGTGCAGTGCTGCCCAGGCGTGCAGTGCTGCGCAGTGCCGGGGCATCCGGCGCCACCGAGACGATGATGCCGTCGCCGGTCACCGCCAAACCGTCCGGGGCCCGGGCGAGCTCCGCGGTCTGCGGAATCGAGCGCAGCATCGCGAGCAGGCTGCTCGGCACCGCGGGCTCGGCCGCGGAGCGCACCGCACTGCGCGCTTGGCGCTGGGCGGTGACCTCGGCGACGCACGAGGCGCAGCCGGTGAGGTGCTCGGCCGCCCGGTCGTGGGCACTCGCGCCGAGCTCGCCGTCGACGAACGCCACGACGGCGTCCACGGCGAGGTGCTGCCCTGCGTTGAGACCCGTGAGCAGGTCCGACCAGATGTGGCCGCGCAGGTCGGTCATCCCGTCTCCTTCTCAGCCAGGGCGCGACGCCGATCCAGCGTCGCGCGCAGCGCCTGTCTGCCGCGGTGGATGCGGCTGCGCACGGTACCGAGCTTCACGCCCAGGGTGGCGCCGATCTCCTCGTAGGACAGACCCTCCACGTCACACAGTACGACGGCCGCGCGGAACTCCGGCGCGAGCTCGTCCAGTGCCGCCTGCAGATCCGGGTCCAGGTGGATGTCGCAGTACACCTGCTCCGGGCTGGGACCGCCGCCGGGCAGCCGGTCGGTGTCCTCCGGCAGACCCTCCATCCGCAGTCGCGACCGACGCCGGACCATGTCCAGGAAGAGGTTGGTGGTGATGCGGTGCAACCAGCCCTCGAAGGTCCCCGGCTGGTAGGAGGCGAGGCTGCGAAACACCCTGATGAACGTCTCCTGGGTGAGGTCCTCGGCATCATGAGGGTTTCCGGAGAGGCGATAGGCGAGGCGGTACACGCGGTCGGCGTGCTGCCGCACGACCTCGTCCCAGGACGGCGGTGTCCAGCTCTCCCCGGCCCATACCTCTGGGGCCCATCCCTCTGGAGCCGACGGCTCGCCGGAGCGGGATTCGGCGCGCCGTCCGGGTTGCTCGTCGCGAACGGCTTCGCTCAGGCTGGACTGGGTGGCCATCAGGTAGGTCTGACACCTCCGGTGTGACGAGCAGCGGTGAGCCGCTGCCCTGGTCTCGTCTCTGCCAACGCCGGTCCGGTCCACGCTGTTCCTCGGCGTAACCGGCCCGTGCATCAATGGTGCCCGCGCGGCGTGAAGCTTCGATGAGAAGGGGCTGAGAACATGCTGAGAACCCAGGACTGGCGCGGTGTCCCTTGACAGGTGTCCCCGGCGGGCCGGAGACGGCGCTACGCTGCGGATCGTGACGTCGACCGGGACCGGAAGTGGGAGCGGCCCCACCGTGGCACAGAACCAGGTGGCACAGAACCAGGTGGCACAGAACCATGACGCCGTACGGGACTACGTGGAGGGGTTTCTCGCCGAGGACGAGGTAATCAGCAGTGCGCGCGAGCGAGGCAACGACCTGGGCTGCGTCCCCATCGGGCCGGGTGGGGGCGCCGCCCTGCGGTTCCTGGCGTGCACGCTGTCTGCGCGGGCGGTGGTCGAGGTCGGCACCGGAGCCGGCACCAGCGGGTTGTGGTTGTTGCGGGGGATGGCACCCGACGGCGTGCTCACCTCGATCGACGTGGAACCCGAGTACCAGCGGGTGGCCCGGACGGCGTTCGCCGAGGCGGGATTCCCTCCGGCCCGCTACCGGTTGATCATGGGACAGGCGTTGGACGTGCTGCCCCGGCTCACCGAGCGCGGCTACGACATGGTCTTCGTCGACGCGCCCAAGCCGGAGTATCCGCGCTACCTGGAGGCCGGCGTGCACCTCCTGCGCCCGGGCGGGATCATCGCGTTCGACAATGTGCTCTCGGGCGGCACGGTGACCGACCCCGCGCAACGGGATCCTGCCACCACGGCACTGCGCGAGGTCGCGAACACGGCCCGCGACGACACGTCCCTCGTCCCGCTGCTGCTCCCGCTCGGCGACGGCCTGCTGGTGGCACTGCGCACCTCGTGAGTGCCCACCGGCGCCGAAACGTCGGATGCCACGTCATCACTCGGCGCGGGCACCCTTGCCGAGTACCACCACACCGCCCCCGCTCACCGTGTAGCGCTCGCGGTCCAGGCCCGGGTCGACGCCGACCTGTCCGCCGTCGGGCACCACGACGTTCTTGTCCAGGATGGCGCGTCGCACCACCGCGCTCTTGCCCACCCGCACCCCCGGCATCAGGACGCTGCCCTCGACGTGCGCACCGGCCTCCACGACCACGTCGGCGGAGAGCACCGAGTGCGCCACCTCGGCGGCCGAGACGATCGACCCCGGGCCGATGATCGATTCCTGGGCGGTGCCGCCCTGCACGAACTTCGCCGGGGGCAACGGTGGGGTCGCGGTGCGGATCGGCCAGGCCTGGTTGTAGAGGTTGAACACCGGGTGTACCGACACCAGATCGATGTGCGCCTCGTAGTAGGCGTCGAGCGTCCCCACGTCGCGCCAGTAGCCGTGGTCGCGGTCGGTGGCGCCGGGCACCACGTTGTCCGCGAAGTCGTAGACCGCTGCGTCCCCGGCGTCGACCACCATCGGGATGATGTCGCCGCCCATGTCGTGGTCGGAGTCCTGGTTGCCGGCGTCGGCACGCAGCGCGGCAAGCAGCACGTCGGTGGAGAACACGTAGTTGCCCATCGAGGCGAACGTCACATCCGGATCGTCCGGAGTTCCTGGTGGCTCTGCGGGTTTCTCCAGGAACCCGGTGATCCGACCGGAGGAGCCGGAGTCGATGCAACCGAACGCCCGGGCCTGGGAACGGGGCACCCGGATGCCCGCCACCGTCACGCCGGCGCCGGTGGCGATGTGCTGGTCCACCATCTGGGAGGGGTCCATGCGGTACACATGGTCCGCTCCGAAGACCACGATGTACTCCGGCCGCTCGTCGTAGACCAGGTTGAGCGACTGGTAGATCGCATCCGCACTGCCGGTGTACCAGCGGGGGCCGAGCCGCTGCTGGGCAGGCACCGGAGTGATGTACTCCCCGAACATGCTCGACAGGCGCCAGGTCGTGGAGATGTGCCGGTCCAGCGAGTGCGACTTGTACTGCGTGAGCACGCAGATGCGCATGTATCCGGCGTTCGCCAGGTTGGACAGCACGAAGTCGATGAGGCGGTAGTTGCCACCGAAGGGCACGGCCGGCTTGGCCCGGTCGGCGGTCAGCGGCCACAGCCGCTTGCCCTCACCGCCCG
>Ga0136620_10001608_pt1 | contig 10751 bp, 11 predicted proteins | sample AntDrymUQ4162106_2_FD_104806 | JGI IMG/M metagenome (GOLD analysis project Ga0136620, IMG submission 104806) | Polar desert sand microbial communities from Dry Valleys, Antarctica - metaG UQ416 (21.06) | ecosystem: Environmental > Terrestrial > Soil > Desert | place: Antarctica: Dry Valley... | reverse complement strand
TCGCTGGAATTGTGATCGAAGGAAGCGCATTTAACTATTATGCGATTGCGGCAATCGCTAACTTCAACCAGGGCGGAATCATTAGAAACAACGTATTCGAGCCGGGAGCCGGTGGCACAGTGGTGGTCTATGCGCATAACGCCGTCAACGGCGTAAAAGGGTTTGTAGCGACCGGCAACTGGATCGGAGACGGTACTCAAACCGGCGCGCGCGCGCCGTTCTTCACCGTCGTCGGGCAAGGTATTGAGATTTCCGGCAATACGATGACTGAAGCGAAAATCAACCAGACTTTTATCCAGGTAGTCAGCACCTCAAACGGGGTCAAGATTACCGGCAATGACTTTCAAGGCAATCTTCCGAGCGTCGCTATTAAGTTCGTCTCACCCGGTGGTGGATATACGCGCGGGGTGGAGATTTCCGGCAACTCGTTTGTCGGCATTACTCCAATACAGGGACAGGCAAATATTCTCAAAGGGGCGGTTTCAAAAAGCGTCGGGGCTGCTGTAATGGCTAACGACGGGACACCGAACTGGATAGACAAGTTGAACCTGGGCGGCGACCCGGAGAATCTTGTTAGTGGAACAGGCGTTGAAGATTCAACTTTACGAGTGAACGGCAGCATTAGCTATGCGATAAAAACTGTTACGACCAGCTATGGCCTGACGAGCGACGACGCCACGATCATCATAGACGCCACGGCGGGCGCGTTTAATGTCTTTCTGCCCACCGCTCCCACGCCGGGACGCATGTATAGATTTAAGCGCAAGGACGGAACGACTAACAGCGTTACGATCAGTGGCAACGGGCGCAATATTGACGGAGCGCCGAGCATTACGCTCAACACGCTCAACAAGCATTTGACCGTTCAAGCAGATGAGACGGGTTCGGCGTGGTACATCTTCGCAGGAGTTTAACTGGATGTATTGCAAAGATTAATTTGAGGCGACAGGGGTTTTCAGTGCCTTTCATCAGGCGACAATCTGAAACAGTGAAGCGATAAACTTCGCCTGCCCTTGCACATCCCCTCCGGCTAATCTTTTGACCTGACCTTTCCTCATCATGTGCATCGCTTCAATGCCTTCGAGAATTCGCTCCGCTGTGTCGAATCGCTTGAAGTATTGTGAAGCCCGCACCTTCTTTTTGATGAAGCGGTGATCTTGCTCGATTACATTGTTCAGGTATTTCACTCGTCGGAGTTTGCAGTCCTGCGGCACAATCTTCTCCCTCAGTAAAGTTGAGGCGACTCTGCTGCATAAGTGAGGGCGACGCGACAAACGTCGGGAGATTGCTACAACGCAAAACTTGTTTTCTAAGCCATTCTACCGCTGGGGAGGCGTGCTTAATTTACTATGACTGCACATAGCGACGCCCTTTTCCGGCCCATTCGGGTACCACCAGCTGCTTCCGTTATAATCAGGGCAATCAATGGGTTTCTCTTTGGGTGTCGAGGTCTTCTGATCCGGCAATTCCTTACCTTTGGCTTGAGCCTGTTTCTTGTCCATCTTCCACAAGCGCCTGTGTAAGTGTTCAGCTAGGAATGCGGGCACATTTGAAACGGTCGTGCGCCCGGCGGCTATTATAGGCCGGATCGTAGCGCATGATCATACAAATGCTAAGGGAGTCAAATTATGTGGTTCGAAACATTGACCGGTTTTCCCGAAGTATCCCCCGAGCAGGTTCGGGCGAATATCACCCTTGACGGTAATACTTTGAAATCTCATGTCAACGGTAGGGTACTGATTCGCGGCGAATTGGAAACCCCATCCCTGGCTGCACTGAGAGAACGTGTCCATTCAAGGGGACAGACTGGAAGATTATCAGTTCGCGAAGTAGTTGCCGACGTTCAGCATTTGCACACGGATGAGGAGAATGCCAATTCGCTTTTCCAGGTGGCTTCTCAGTTCAATCTCCTTGAAATGGTGTCTCCGAGTGTGACGCCTGAGCAGGGAGTCGGAATTTATGAGCATGATCATACTCAGGGACCGGCGTGTGCTGTCGCGGCCGGAGCGGGAACGATTTATCGAAATTACTTTGCGAGTGTCAACGGTCATACCGGCCAATCGGCGACAAACCAAATCGACTGTCTTGCGGATATTGGAGCAGCACTAGGAAATTCCGATGGCCGTCTGTGGGATATGAGAAACGGCTATGCCCTGGCGTCTGAGAAAGGCCTGATTGAAATTTCGAAACGGCTTCAGGCAGCTAGCGAGAGCGAACTTGATGAATTGCGAGGGCTGCTGCGAATCGGTATTCAGTGGGATACGCAGGTGACGCTCAACGACTCTCGGCATCTGGTCTCACAATCCTATTGCTCCGCCTTGCCGGTCGCCTATGCCCGACATCCCTCAAGTCTATGGACGGGATTCGCACGGCTCGTGCTGGAGGCATCATACGAGGCGACGATCTGTACGGCGCTCTTGAATTCGGCAAGAAATGGAAACAACAGATTGTTTCTGACGCTGCTCGGCGGTGGTGTGTTCGGCAACAAACTTGATTGGATCAAGGGAGCGATGTATCGTGCCTTAGACCTCTACAAGAATGCTGACCTCGATGTAGCAATCGTCAGCTACGGCTCGTCTAAGGAAGAAATCAGGCAACTTGTAAATCAAAGAGTTCACCAGTAACTACCACAAAACAAGGGTTTGAAACCCACTAAAGTTCTCGTCCACGGGGCATTATCACTTGTAGGACGTTAAGCCTGTTTATCTTTTGGGCAAAAATATGAAAGAAGAACTTGATGTTTTACGAGCACAACTTGATTTGCCGGAATCTACTCGTATTGTAGTTTCTCGATACCTATCGGGGAATTGGGAATTCGGACTGCACAGAGTGGTGATTACCCGCGTGAGCGGCAAGAGTAAAGGTTAATCCATGGACGAAGAAGAACAAGGAGGAATGCAGGTTGACCGGTCCGGATGGCAGCCGCAGGAGCCCGGCCGACAGATGCTAGAACTACTCGTCGAGCACCTGCCCGATATCATCTCCCGTTTCGACCCCGGGTTGCGCTGCACTTATACCAGCCCGGCGGGCCTTCGAGCCACGGGCATGCCTCTCGAGGCTGTGCTCGGTAAGACCCACCACGAGATGGGGCTACCACCTGAGTTCTGTGATCACGCGGACGCGGCGCTACGGCGCGTCTTCGAGACCGGCCTCAAGGAATCCATCGAGTTCGACCTGCCTTCGCCCGAAGGCGCGCGGCACTACGAGGCTTACGCCGTCCCCGAGTTAATTCGCGACGGCAGAGTCGAGACCGTCATCACCGTCAGCCGCGACATCACAGAACAAAGGCGGGCGGAAGACCAAGTGCGCACTCTCGCCGACGCCATCCCGCAGCTCGTCTGGATGGCTGAGCCGGACGGCAACATCTTCTGGTACAACCGACGCTGGTACGAGTACACGGGCACGACGTCCGCCGAAATGGAGGGATGGGGTTGGCAATCTGTTCACGACCCCGATGTACTGCCGGGCGTCATCAAGCGTTGGAGCGAATCGCTTGCGACCGGCGAGGCGTTCGAGATGGAGTTCCCGCTCCGGGGCGCGGACGGCTCGTACCGCTCCTTCCTGACGCGAGTGACGCCTCTTAAGGACGGGGGCGGGCGCGTGCTCCGCTGGTTCGGGACGAACACGGACGTCGAGGAGTTGAGGCACACTCTCCGGCAGGCCGAAGAGTCAAATCGCCTGAAAGACGAGTTTCTCGCCACGCTCTCTCACGAACTGCGTACTCCCATGACAGCGATTGTGGGGTGGACGCGGCTTTTACGGACGAGCAACTTTGACGAGACTGCGCGGGCCCGGGCGCTCGAGACTGTCGAGCGCAACGCCAGGGCTCAGACACGACTCATTGATGACCTGCTCGACGTCTCAAGCGTCGTCACCGGTAACCTTCGACTCGACGTCCGCCCTGTGGACCTTGGGCCCGTCGTGGCCGCCGCCGCCGACGCCGTACGGCCAGCGGCAGCCGCCAAAGGCATAACCCTCCAGGTGTTGATCGAACCGGAGACGGGCCTCGCGTCGGGCGACCCGGCGCGTCTGCAACAGGTGGTCTGGAACCTGCTCACGAACGCCGTCAAGTTCACGCCGAGTAACGGCCGGGTGGAGGTGCGGCTCACTCACGCGGGCGCGCACGCCGAAATCACGGTGAGCGACTCGGGCGTCGGCATCCCAGCAGATTTTCTTCCGCACGTCTTCGATCGCTTCCGCCAGGCCGACCAGAAGATTACGCGGGCGCACGGCGGCTTGGGACTGGGGCTGGCAATCGTGCGTCAGCTGGTGGAACTACACGGCGGCACCGTCATTGCCAGAAGTCAGGGAGAAGGGTGCGGGGCGACGTTCGTCGTCGGGTTGCCACTGCCGCCGGTGCGCGCCGGGCGGGGGGCAAATTGGCGGCGCTCCCCACTAGCCAGCGCGGGAGAAGAGGAGCAGCAGCAAATGAGCCGTCCGCAGGAGCTCGAAGGTCTGCGCGTGCTTGTCGTTGACGATGAGCCGGATACTCGTGAACTGCTCGTCAACGTGCTCGGCGCTTGTGGCTCGCGGGTGACGGCTGTGGCCTCTGCGACAGAAGCGCTAGAGCAGATCGCGCGGGAGACGCCGGACGTTCTGGTGAGTGACATCGGAATGCCGGAGGAAGACGGCTACGCTCTAATCCGGAAAATCCGCCAGTTGCCGCCCGGGCGCGGCGGGAGGGTACCAGCCGCCGCGCTGACGGCCTACGCCCGTGCGGAAGACCGCGTACGAGTTTTGCGCTCCGGCTTCCAGGCGCACGTGATTAAGCCGGTCGAGCCTGAGGAGTTAATTGCAGTCATCGCCAACCTCGCCGGGCGGATCGGTGACGCTTAGCTGCTTATGAGTTGAGAGACAGGCGTAGTTAGACGCCATACAGCTCATGAGGAGCAAACGACCGCCGCCATCCAACCGGTGTTCGATGGGCTGCCGAGCGAGCACAGCCGCCGCGCTTACCGCCGCGCCCTCGTAGAGTTCTGCCACTGGCACCGTGCGGTGGGGTCGCCCCCAACTCAACAAGGCAACCCTGCAGCGCTCCGCTGCGCTCCGCCGAGGCGGCTGGCCTTATCTTCGAAGCACATCCATCAGCGCGACTCGCTCATTTGTGAGGACTATGCAGAACAACGATATGACTGACCCTTACAATCTCAAACGATTTATCGATGCCCAGAATCCCGTCTATGAACATGTCTTGGCGGAACTACGAGACGGCGACAAGACCAGTCATTGGATGTGGTTTATTTTCCCGCAGATCGAAGGCTTAGGGCGCAGTGACACAGCTAAAAAGTTCGCGATCTCGTCACGCCGGGAAGCTGAAGCGTATTTGCATCACCCGGTCCTCGGCACCCGGCTGCGGGAGTGTATCCGTCTGGTGAATCAGGTGGAGGGGCGTTCGGCGGAAGACATTTTCGGTCACCTTGATAGTCTGAAGTTTCATTCTTCCCTGACTTTGTTTGTCCACACGACGCCCGACAACGAGGTCTTCCAGAAGGCTATGCAAAAGTATTATAAAGGCGAATTTGATCGCTCGACCTTGGAAAGGCTTTGAAGGGGTTGTCCGGTTCGGTTCGTCTGGCGGTCAACAAGCTGAGGCCAGCAAATTACTAAAAAAGGTAAGAGGTAAGACTATTATGGCGGTTTGCATTTGCGTGTAACCCGGTTAATTGGGCCGATTTATTCTTGACCATCTCAGTTATCGCAAAGCTTCCACGCCTCGCTGTCGTTACTATCGCTTCTTCATGGCGGCTCGTAATCCTTTCGCTGTGCTTATCACGTTTGATAGCGATGCGCTGGACATAGACGCGCGTGGTCGCGGCATTGCGGTGGCCGAGCGCGTCCTGCGTGTCGGTGAGCGAACCCGTCTCCTCGGCCACGATCCTTGCGAAACTATGCCGCGTCTGATGTAAGTGCACATCGCCTACACCGGCCTCGCGGGCATACAGTTTCAGATTTTTCACGAATGCATGTGAGCTGAGGGACGCGCCCGACTTCCCGGCCCGATCGTGGCGCGTCCATAATGGCGCGTCCGTCTTCAGGGTATTTAATCGGTCGGATGAGGATAAGTAGTCCAGCAATGCTTCTTTCAGAAGTGGGTCGCGTACTTCGCGGCCTACGTAATCACCACCTTGACCTTGCCTGTCAGAGTGATCGAGCCATCCTTGAATTTGATGTTGCCCCCGCGCAAAGATATGACTTCCTGCCGGCGCATGCCCGTCGTCAGGTAAAAAAGCAGAAGCGCGTACTCCCGTTTGCCGACAATGTCACCCCGTGCTGCCTTCTCACTTACAACCCGGACGATTGCTTGCAACTCCTCATCGGTCCACGCCTTAACGCTCTCGGTCTGGTACGCCTTGGGCGCTTTCGGCAGTGCCAGCCGTGCCGGGTTGCTCGTGATGTACTCCTTGAGCGCGGGGTTACGCATCACCCACTCAAAGAAAGACGAAAGGAAGCAGACCCTGACGTAAACCGTGGAAGGGCTGAGTCCCTGGCCCTTCGGCCTCGCGCTCTCAAGGTGTTTCCGCCACCTCTCCACATCGAGCGTCGAGACATCTGCTGGGAGCTTGCCAACGAAGTTGAAAAAAGATTCCACGGCTTTGCGCTTGTAGCTCAGCAGCTCATCCCGGCGCTCGGTCGAGAGGGCTGTGGTCGCGTCTGACCAGAGGCGCAACGCGTTGGGCAGGGCTACAGCGTGCGAATCGTGTGCGGGGATCAGCGATGTGTTGGTGTTTTCAACCATGAGTGGACGCGCCTATCTGCTAAAGAAATTACGCACCGCCTTTGCGACCTTTTCATCCGCCTCTCGCTTGAAAGCCCGGAAGCGCTCGACCGGCCCCTCGAATACCCCGCTCTTCAGTGGCGGCCAGTCCGCCCCCATCCGGTCCAACTCAGCCTCGGTGTCACCGACGATCCACACGCTCGTTCTGGGGTATCGCTGGAGACCCCTATACTGCTCGCTTTCCCAAGTGAAGCTGCCGGGAATCAGTCCGTTGTCCTCCGATTCGCTAAAGAGCGCGAATAAATACTCGAACCGGACGAAAGACTCCATGTAGTTGTCTTCGTTGTGGACAAACAGATCCAGAGGCTCGCGGAGGATGTTGACGATGTGGGAGTTGAAGGGCATCCTATGCCGCCCGGCCTCGTTAAGGTGCTTCTCGTCATAAGAATCGACGATCCGCCCCTGCGCGAGACCGAACGTCACGGAGTAGTTGGGGCCGTAGCTCCGCACCTGTGTCCGCTGCAACAGTGCCACGAGGTTGCCGTAATTCCCGCCTGCCACAGCCGCCACTCCTCCGGCATACAGGAGCAGGAGGGCCGGGTAGCGTCTCAGACGCCCCAGCGAGTCGGCACCTGTGCGCCTATCTACGGAGTTCGCGACGATGGTGAGCGCCTCTGGCCACAACAGTTGGAGCCACTCCGGCCCGCCATGACAGCCAGCGGCGAAAAGCTGAACGAATGGCCCGGTCAGCTCTTCATACTCATCCATCCTCTCGACGATTGCCGCGTACCGCTGGTCAGCATCTTTTTTCAGGAACTCCTCGTCGTTCAGGGCGGCATTTAGCTTTCTCGCCTCACCGAGCACAAGGTTCCTAACCTTGGCCTGCTTCGTCGGTTCGGTCAAATACTCTTCCAACTGTTCAAGAGGCGAAGCAGTGGGAAGGCTACACCTTCCAAGTAGATTTCCCTGGTGGCCTGTGCTTCCAACTCAAGCGTGTCCACTCTGTGGAACTGTCCTTTTAGTTTATCCGCCAAACTGATGGCGACTTTGCGATTCGTTTTGATGGGACAGATGAAATCTCTTTGATGTTCGCCTTTGATCTTCATCATATTTTCTTTTGCGGAGAACCAGGAATCGAACAACACAAACCGAAACGGGACGTGGTTCTTGACGGCTTGCCCGATTAGTTCAAGCGCAATTTCGTTCTTTGAGACCGGGCTGCGACGTTTCTCTTTCTCCGTTTTCTGGTCAACGTACCTTTCCGTTTTGGCAATCAGATGAAAACCGACGGGCAGCGAAACATCTTTCGTCTGATACAGCGCCGTTACGAAGTTGAGACCTTTGACATTGCGCTCTTTCGAGTGGTCATAGTGCCAACAGACAATCTCGTTTTCGTCCGTGTCAGGCTTCTCCTCGATGGAGTCGTCAATAATCAAGACGCCCGTCGCGGCTTGCAGCGTGCGGACAAACCGCTTGACGACCAACCACAGATCGGCAGAAGTCTTCTTCCGGCCTGACAGATGTCTGGTCACTTGGTCATGGCTGACATCGCCTGAAAGTAGTGCTGACAGCCCGGTCGCTGTGGTCGCACCAAACGAAGCCAGCAAGTAGTCCGAATACAAATCCAGCAGCTGTTTCTGTTTCATGCTGGGAAATTTACACCTTCTCGCTCATTTCGCGTAAGGTGAGTAAATAAGTACTTGGTCGAATTTAGATTGAACCATCGTGGAATTGCAAAGCCTGTGAATTCAGAACATTAGCTCAGTAGATAGTCTAATGTATTAAGGCACGACTGCTTAGTCTAATACAGTCTACGATCTAGCGAGATAAGTTAAATGAATGGTTTAAGCCATTTTCCCGCTCCCCAAACTGCATGGCTGAAGATTGAGAAGTCTCGCTGTATAGCCATCATGCTGTCTTGCTGTATTTAGTTATTAGGAGGTCTAGTGCCTCCTGCACAAGTGCTGATTTATCGGGTCGTTTGCCGGTGTTTTTGCGCTCGGCGAGTTGTATATCTTCAATGGCGACGACCTGATCGGGGCGAATATAGAGCGTGACCTTTGCTAGTGGCTCTCTGGCTTCCGTAATCTCTGCTGACTGAGTTGAAGCCTCGAAGATAGCATCAACGCCGCGCTTGTCCTTTGCGCGACGCTCTTTCAGAGATGTGCGTTTAGTGGACACGTTTCTCTACCTCCTCGGCGAGCGCGCGGTAGGCGGCAGCCGCCGGTGATTGTTGATGAAAGCTGATAATTGACTTGCCCGCCATCGCGCTGTCGGCCAGTTTGACGGTGAGCGGTATGACAGTCTCAAAAAGTTGCGTCCCGTAAGTCTCGCGTAGTTCCTCTAAGACTTCACGGCCATGTGTGGTGCGCGCGTCGTACATCGTTGGCAGGATGCCCACGATTGTAAGTTTCGGGTTAAGCCGGGCGCGCACCTTTTCGACGGTGCTGAAAAGCAAGTCCATACCGCGCAGGGCAGAGTATTGCGTCTGGACGGGGATGATGACGCCATGCGCGGCGGTTAGGGCGTTGAGCGTGAGTAGCGAGAGCGAGGGCGGGCAGTCGATCAGGATGTAGTCGTATTTGCCTGTGACTCCTTCCAACTTGCCTTTAAGAATCTGCTCACGTCCCGGTTCGCTGACGAGTTCGATCTCGGCGGCGGCGAGGTCTATGTTGGCGGGTACGAGGTCGCAGCCGGAGTCAGTCTGTTGGATGACATCCGCGAGGTCTGAGCGCGCGGAGCGGAGAACGTCGTAGATTGTCCGGTCGAGCGAGAGCGAGTCGAGGCCGAGACCAGCTGAGAGCGCACCCTGCGGGTCGAGGTCAAGGAGCAGGACGCGCCGCCCGCGTTCTCTGAGGGTTGCGCCCAAGTTGATCGCGGTGGTGGTTTTGCCGACCCCGCCCTTCTGCTGCGCTAAGGCGTAAATTCTGCAAGCCATTTGAACTTCTCACTGTCAAGCTGTGTTGCTGCATTGCTGTATTACTGTTTTATTGTACTACAAGAACAGCAGATTCCGCCGCAGAATTTTCAGTTGTTGAGGTGAACAGTGAGCGCGCCGCCGCGCGTAGAAGTTTCTCGCCGTCCTCTTCCGCCCGGCGCAAGTTCGCTTCCAGTTCGTCGCAGAGCGCCATCAGGCGATTGACGGCGGCGACGATACGTTTCTGTTCTTTGAGGGGCGGCAAGGGAATAAGACACTCTTTGATTTTACTAAGGTTCAAGTTTGGTTGAGCACCACCAGCAGCCAACGCCCTCAACTCAATATTAAGACTTCTCGAAGAATAACCTCACATAACCTGTCATTTCCTCGAATGACTCTGCGAAGTTTATTGCCACACACGCTTGATTGATAGCGGCTGCAATCTTCAGCTGAGATATTTGCCCGCGCGTTTTGCCTTGTCCATAGAGCGCGACGATTAAAGTTTGCGGCGGATAAATTCTTAATCGGTAGTCACGGACGGCGGCTGGGTTATGTACGTATCAGCATTGTAAATGAATGCTTGAGAAGTCGCTGCGCTTGTCACCCAAGCAATATTGCCATCCTCGTAATAATCTGGATTTGAAGTTAGTGGCGTACTGCCTGTTCCAACATCGCATATTTCACTGACTCGCGCCCATGCCCAGCCACTCGGCAAAGCGAATGGCATTTCATCGTGGTTGACGGGCGGGAGCGGGTCGATGGGCTTGAGACGCTTCTCCTTGACGAGTCTCTCTTTCTCGGCGCGGATGCGGCGGAGCAGGGAAATCGCGGGTTCGTCCTGCAAGTCTTGACGGGTGAGCTTGCCCTGCACGGCGAGTTGGAGGACGGTTTGACGCAGCTTGCCTAACAGGTCGGGCGTCGCGGTGAGGGTCAGGAAGGGTCGCTGACGGTGTGCCAGCGCGCCTGAAACTCTACCGCGTCGCGGGCAGCGAGCAACTGATCGAGCGCGGCGCGGTTGAGATGTGAACGAGTGGCGCGCCTCTCCGTCTGTTCCCGCTCCAACCCATCGCACTGCCGCATCAACTCGTCAACTTTGGCGACGATGCGTTTCTGTTCCTC
>Ga0136620_10001606_pt1 | contig 10752 bp, 8 predicted proteins | sample AntDrymUQ4162106_2_FD_104806 | JGI IMG/M metagenome (GOLD analysis project Ga0136620, IMG submission 104806) | Polar desert sand microbial communities from Dry Valleys, Antarctica - metaG UQ416 (21.06) | ecosystem: Environmental > Terrestrial > Soil > Desert | place: Antarctica: Dry Valley... | reverse complement strand
GTTGTCCACCAGCGACCGCACAACCAGCGTGTTGTCGTTGTTGGTCCCGGCGGGCACGCAGTTGATCGCCGTGGTGTTGCAGCGACCGACCGCGGTCTCGCCGTCGAAAGCGGCGGGCGCGGGGGTGTTCCGGATCGCTGTGCTCACGCCGAGCCCCTTGCCGACCAGCGAGGAACCGGCGTCGATGTAGACGTTCGGGTTCGTGGCCGGCTGCCCGTTGATGCCCGGACGCGAAATGACCGTGAAGCCACCTGACTGCTCCGTGATCGCGCCGTTCTCATCCACCAGCGCCCAGCGGGTCTTGAGCGCGGCAGAAGCCGTGCCCCCAAGGGCATTGGCAGAGTCGGCTGTGGTCGCGCTCGGCACCTTGCCCAGCGTGGACTCCTTGATGGCGCCACCGCCGAAGCCGTCGCGCTTGGCCTCGTTGCCGCGCAGCGTGCCGTTCTTGAAGTCGGGGTTTCGAATGGAGCCGTTCTTGATCTCGCGGCCGTCGATGGAGCCCGTGGCCACGCCATAGGACACTCCGCCCAGCGCCACGAACAGGGCGATACAGGCAATCGCGAGGGCCGGTGAGGGCCGGGAGAATCGAATGTGCTTCTTCACGGTGAAGACCGCTTTCTTTCGGGGACGAGACTTCTCTAGGACCTGCTTTCGGTCGGCGGACCGCGAACGCTTCACAGCCGGTGACCGTCCCCGACCCGCTCGAGTCCCCGAAACCCCTCAGCCCACCATGAAGTTTCGTCCCCGGCGGAGCGGCAGGGCGCCAGGTCTGTCCCGGCGCCCTGCTCGTCTGCTCAGCCTCCGCGCGCCTCGATCCCCGTGTCCGGGTTGTCGGAGAACACGCCGTCCACGCCGAGGCGGAAGAACTGCTCGTACTCCGCGATCGCGTTGCCGTACTCGGCCAGGTTGGCCGACGAGCGCAGCTCCAGTGGCAGGAAGTTGTTCTCGTTGCGGAACGTGTAGGGGTGCACGAGCAGGCCCTGCCGGTGGGCATCACCTACGAACGTGGTCGGCTCCTGTTACTAGGTTGGTTGTCCAACCGAAAAACGAAGCCAAGTCTACGACGCGTTGCAGGTATGGCTTCTCTTTGGTCGCCGCCTTCCCGACCAGTGCACTTCCGACCTCGCAGCAGCGATCGAATCGAGACCTAAGGGCCTGCCTGTCGACCTAGAGCAGCGCCGTGAACGACGTCCCCACATCGCGCGCCAGATCGAACAGCGGCGAGGGAACGATGCCGAACACGATGGTGGCGGCGGCGGCAAGGATCGCCACGGCCGCCACCTCGGGCTGAGCGCGGGCGTCGGCCTCCGGCGACCAGCCGCCCACCGCCCTGACCCGCCTCGGTGGGACCGTTGGCAGCGAGATCTCGAACTGGCCCATCCACATGACCGCGATCACCCGCAGGTAGTACACGAGCGAGATCATCGAGCCCACGACGATCGCGATGCCGAGCCAGGCGTAGTCGCCGGCCACTGAAGCATCGATCAAATAGAACTTCCCGATGAAGCCTGCCGTGCCGGGGATGCCGGCCAGGGCGAACATGGCGATGGTCATCGGCCATGCCATCCAGGGGCTGGCGCGGCCCAGGTCGCGCAGGGAGTCGATGTCGTCGCCCAGCTGGGTGGCGCGCTCGCGGGCGATGACGACCGCGAAGGCGGTCACGTTCATGAACAGATAGACGGCCAGGTAGAACGCGGTGGCCTGCAGGCCGAGTTGTGTGCCCACCACCACCCCCGCCAGCAGGTAGCCGGCCTGAGCCACGCCAGACCACGCGAGCATGCGCTTGAGCGAGCGCTGCGCGATCGCGCCGAGGTTTCCGATCAGGATGGTCGCTGTGGCCAGTGCCGCCAGGGCGGGGGCCCACTGCACCTGCACCTCGGCCAGGGCCACGTCGAAGAAGCGCAGGGTGATCGCGAAGGCGGCCACCTTGGTCGCCACGGCCATGAAGCTGGTGATCGGGGTGGGGGCACCCTGGTAGACGTCGGGCGTCCACTGGTGGAAGGGGGCCACCGAGGCCTTGAAGGCCAGCCCGGCGGCTGCCATGGCGATGCCGGTGAGCAGCAGCGGGTCAGTCACCCCCACGGTGTCGGAGATGCCCTCGGCGATCGCCGTGAACTGCGTGGCGCCCGTGGCTCCGTAGATCAGCGCAAGGCCATAGAGCAGTGTGGCCGACCCCACGGAACCAACCACCAGGTACTTCAGACCCGCCTCCAGCGAGTGCGCGCGGCGCACCTCGCCCGCGCATAGAACGTAGAGGGGGATGGAGAGCAGCTCGAAGCCCACGAACAGCGCGATCAGGCTCTCGGCGGCGGCCAGTATCACCATGCCGGCGATCGAGCCCAGCAGCAGCGACATGTACTCACCCATTCCGGTCTCGCGCACCACCTCGGCTCGCAACGAGAGGGCAATCGTGGCCAGTCCGGCGACGTAGAACAGCATCGACATGAACAGCGCGAGCGAGTCCACCGCCAGCGCGCCTTCGATGATCGGGGCAGAGTCGCCCGCGTCCCAGTTGGCGATCGTGAACCCCATGGCGCACAGCAGCGCCGCGGCGGCCAACGCGGGCACCAGCACACGCTGCACGAGGGCGCCTCGGAAGAGACCGGCCATAAGGACCACGATCGATCCGCCCAGCACCGAGAACAGGGGAGCCAGCTCCCGGTACTCGATCACGGGCGCCTTGATCTGGGCGAGCTCGATCACCTGATCACCGATATCTCGGGATGAAGGCGCTCAGCAGCCAGGGTTCCGGCCGGCTCCACCTTCGTCGCAACGGTCTCCTCGGTGCGATCGAGCATCAGCTGCGGGTAGACGCCCAGCGCCACTACCACCAGCGTCACCGGCACGATCGCCATCAGCTCGAGGCCACCCAGATCCACGGGCTCATCGCCCGGGACCAGGCGGTTGTGCATCGCGCGCTGGAACACGCGGATCATGTAGACCGCGGCAAGCACCACGCCGGTGCTGGCCACCAGGCCATAGACCAGGTTGTCCTCGAAGGTGCCGAACAGGATCAGGATCTCGCCGACGAAGTTGGGCGAGCCGGGCATGGCCAGGGTGGCCAAGGTGATCACCAGGAAGAACGCCGCCAGCACGGGCGCGCGCAGCGCCATGCCGCCCATCCGCTCCAGCGACACCGCGCTGCCGGCTCGCGCCGAGAGCACGGCGATGATGAAGAACAGCGGTGCGACCACCAGCCCGTGATTGACCATCTGCATCAGCGCGCCCTGGGCGCCCTTGTCGTCCAGCGAGAAGATGCCGAGCACGATGAAGCCCAGCTGCGCGATCGAGGAGTAGGCCACCACCAGCCGCGCCTCCTCCTGGGAGAAGGCCAGCACCGAGCCGTAGAGGATCGAGAACACGGCCAGCACCAGCATCAGCTCCTGGAAGTACTCGCTGGCGTCGGGCAGGATCGGCAGCACGATGCGCAGGAAGCCGTAGACCCCCACCTTGGACAGCACGGCCGAGAGCACCACGAGCACGGGCGTGGGCGTGGAGCGGTAGGTGTCGACCACCCACCCGTGAAACGGGAACAGCGGCGCCTTGACCAGGAACGCCAGTGCGAAGAGCAAGAAGATCCACTTCTGCGTGCCCTCCCCGACGACGCGCTGCTCGAGCACGGCGAAGGAGAACGACAGCTCGCCGCCATCGGCGGCGATCACCCCGAGGGCCACCGCACCCGCCAGCATCAACAGCGAGCCCACCAGCGTGTAGATCACGAAGCGGGTGGTGGCGCGCACGCGGTCGCCGGTGCCCCAGCCGCCGATCAGGAAGTAGAAGGGCACCAGCATCAGGTCGAAGAACACGACGAACAGCGCCAGGTCCTGTGCGCAGAACGCGCCGAGCACGGCCGTCTCGCCGAGGGCCATGTGGAACATGAAGAGCTTGCGGCGCTCGTCCATGCGGACGGCACTCCACAGCGTGGCAGGCGCCCAGAGCAGCGCGGTGAGCGCGATCAGGAACAGGTTCAGGCCGTCCACGCCGAGCTGGTAGCGGATGCCCAGCTCCGAGATCCAGTTCTCGTCGGTCACGAAGCGCAGCGGGCCGTCGCGCACGTTGGGGTCGAAGTCCACGAGCATCGCGATCGCGTAGCCGAGCACTCCGAAGCTGGCCGCCACCACCACCCAGCGGCCGATGCGCGCCGGCAGGAACGCCGCGATCAGCGCGGCGGCCAGGGGCAGGAAGATCACGAGGCTGAGGTGGATGGTGAAAGGCATGGGCTACGTCGCCACGATCAGGAAGTAGAGGACCAGGCCGCTCATGCCCAGCAGCAGCAGGGCCGCGTAGGCGCGCAGCTCACCCGTCTGTATCGAGCGGGCAAAGCTCGTGCCCGCGCGCACGAGCCCCACGGTGCCGCCCACGATCACGCCCTGGACGAAGGTGCTCTCCACCACGGTGCGCCCGAACTGCCCCGACCGCCGCAGTGGGCGCACGATCCCGGCGTCGAAGATCTCGTCGAAGTACCACTTGTTCACGAAAAAGGTGTGCAGCCGCGCGAAGCGCTTGCGGGTGGCCAGACGCAGCTCGGGATTTCGCAGCAGGTAGTAGTAGGCCGCCCCCAGCCCGACCAGCGCGAACACCCCGCCGGCGGCCAGGCCCAGCCACTCCTCACCGTCGCCGGGAGCGGTGGTGGCAAAGCGCGACTCCTCGAAGGTGGGCTCGAGGAAGTGCTCGAAGGTGTCGGTCACGCCGGGTATGCCCAGCACGCCCGCGACCACCGCGAGCACGGCAAGTGGCGCCATCGCCGCCTTCATCGGCCACTCGCGCTCTGCGATGTGGTGCTCTGGGCCCGGGAAGCCCACGTCGGTGTCCTCGGCCTCGCCGGTGGCCGGATTGGCGTGCTCGCCGTGGTGGAGGGTGCCCTGCTCGAGCTCACGCGCCTCGACCACCGCCGGCCCGAAGAACACCCGGAACACCATCCGTCCCGCGTAGAAGGCCGTTATCAGCGCAGCGACGTAGCCCACCAGGCCGAGCACCGCATAGCCGCCGCCCCGGTTGAGGGTGTAGGCCAGGATCTCGTCTTTGGAGAAGAAGCCCGAGAAGAGCGGGAAGCCGGCCAGGGCGAGCGCGCCGACCGTAAAGGTCACGAAGGTGAAGGGCATGGCCTTGCGAAAGCCGCCCATCCGGTCCAGCGACTGAACGCCGCTCATGGCTCCGATGACCGAGCCCGCGCCCATGAACAGCAGCGCCTTGAAGAAGGCATGGGTCATCAGGTGAAACAGCCCTGCCCCGTATGCCGCCACCGAGACACCCAGCACCATGTAGCCGATCTGCGACATCGTCGAGTAGGCGATCACGCGCTTGAGGTCGGTGGCCGCCATGGCCACGGTGGCGGCGAACAGCAGCGTGGCCGTGCCGATGATCGCCCCAACGTCCGCGGCGGCCGGCGCCAGCTCGAAGAGCGGGTGACAGCGCGCGATGAGGTATACGCCGGCGGTGACCATCGTGGCAGCGTGGATCAGCGCCGAGACCGGGGTGGGCCCCTCCATCGCGTCGGGCAGCCAGGTGTGCAGCGGCAGCTGGGCCGACTTGGCGAAGGCGCCCACGAGGATCATCAGGCAGGCGGCCACCAGCTGGGGGTCATTGGAGCCGAAGACCTCGCCGGCTCGCTCGAAGACGCTCACGTAGTCCAGGGCGCCGGTGGCGTCGAAGAGCAGGAACGCACCGATCACCAGGCCCACGTCGCCGATCACGTTGATCACGAACGCCTTGATGCCGGCCGCCGTGGCGGTGGCGCGCCGGTACCAGAACGAGATCAGCAGGTACGACGCGGCGCCCACGAAAGCCCAGCCCACGATCAGCAGCACGAAGTTGGCCGCCAGGACCAGCAGCAGCATCGAGAACACGAAGAAGTTGAGGTACGCGAAGAAGCGGGCGAAGCCGCGGTCGGAGGTCATGTAGCTGATCGAGTAGAGGTGGATCAGGAACGAGACGCCCGACACCACCAGGCACATGAACACCGACAGCGGATCTACGAGGATCGAAAGGTCGGCCTCCATTCCCCCGGTATCCAGGTAGTTGAACGCCGTGCCCACCAGTGCCCGCGAGTCCTCGGGCCGGTCGATCAGCTCGAAGAGCATGCCCAGCGCGGCCAGGAACGACAGGCCGATGGCTCCGCTGGCGATCCAGCCGGGCAGCCGGCCGGGCAGCACGCGCCAGCCGAGGGCGACCACGAGGGTGCCCGCGAGCGGGAAGCCCAGGACCAGCCAGCCGTACGTGGTCGGATTCACCCTCGGAGCTCCGACATGGCGTCTACGTCGATCGGAAGCCGGCGGCGGTACATCGCCACGATGATCCCCAGCCCGATCACCACCTCACAGGCCGCGACGACCATCACGATCAGGGCGAAGACCTGGCCGTCCTGGTTGCCGAGCATCCGGGAGAAGGCGATGAGCGCGAGGTTGCCCGCGTTGAGCATCAGCTCCAGGCAGAGCAGGATCACGAGCGGCGAGCGGCGGGTGAGCACGCCCGCGGCTCCTATGCAGAAGATGAAGGCCGACAGGACGACGAACCAGGAGGTATTCAACGCGCGACCTCCTTCGGCCCGCTGATCGCCTCGTGGGCGGACATCACGCCGGGCGCGGCCTCCGGATCCTCCAGTCCACGGCGCTTTCGCGCGAGCACCACGGCGCCCACCGCCGCCACCAGCAGCAGGAACGAGGCGGCCTCAAAGGCCACGAGGAAGTCGGTGAGCAGCAGCTTGCCGATCTCATCCGGCGAGCCGAAGCTCGACGCGATCCTCTCGCCGGTGGTGTCGAGGGCGCCGAGCGACGAGCCGACCACCGCGATCGTGATCTCCACGAACAGGGCCAGCGCGAAGATCGGCCCGAGCACTGCAACCGCTCCGCCCTCCGGCCGCAGCGGCTCGTCCGAGCCGCCGACGTAGGCCACGACGAACACGTAAAGCACCATCACGGCACCGGCGTAGACCACCACCTGGGCGGCGGCCAGGAAGTCGGCGCGCAGCAGGAGGAACAGAAGAGCCAGAGCGATCAGATGGCTCACCAGCGCGAGCACCGAGTAGAACGGGTTGCGCAGCATCACGACGCCCAGCGCACCGCCGATGGCGCCAAGCCCCGCGACGAAGAACAGGATCTGCTCGAAGAGCAAGGCTGAGCGGCCTTCCTACTCGCCTTCGCGGCGCAGCGGCGTGCGCTCGACGGGCTCGGCCAGCAGCATCTCCTTGGTGAAGATGAGATCCGAGCGCTCGTAGTCGGCCATCTCGTAGTCGTTGCCCATCGTGATGGCATCGAAGGGACAGGCCACCTCGCAGTAGCCACAGAAGATGCAGCGGGTCATGTTGATCTCGTACACCGCGGCGTAGCGCTCGCCCGCCGAGACCTGGTTGTCGGGCGTGTTCTCGGCCGCCACGACCCGGATGCACTCGGCCGGGCAGGCCGCGACGCAGAGCGAGCAGCCCACGCATTTCTCGAGGTGTGAGTCCTCGAACCTTTGCAGCTTGTGGCGGCCCCGGAAACGCGGGTACACCGGCGTCTTCTCCTCGGGGTACTGGATCGTCGGCGGCTTCTCGGCCAGACGGCCGAGGGTTGTACGCAAGCCGCGCAGCGTGGCGCCGAAAACGCGGTAGGCGCCGCCCAGACCACCGGGCTCGGGGCCGCGCTGGACCGCGATGGCGTCTTCGGAGAGTGCGTAGGGCTCGTCGGGCATGTCAGATGACCACCAGGAGAATCGCGGTTATGAGGACGTTTAGCGTTGCGAGAGGCAACAGCACCTTCCAGCCGAAGCTCATCAGCTGGTCGTAGCGCAGGCGCGGCAGGGTGGCGCGCACCCAGATGAACAGCAAGACGAAGGCGAACATCTTCAGCACGACCCACAGGGGGGCGAGCGCGTCGGGTCCCGGGCCGTGCCAGCCGCCGAGGAAGCAGGCGGTGGCCACGCCGGAGATCACGATCACCTCGATGTACTCGGCCAGGAAGAACGAGCCGAAGCGCATGCCGCCGTACTCGGTGTTGTAGCCGCCCACGATCTCGGCGTCCCCCTCGGGCAGGTCGAACGGTGGCCGGGAGGACTCCGCGAAGCCGGCCACCATGAAGATCAGGAAGCCGACGAACTGCGGGATGATGAACCACATCCCGAACTCGCCGTCGCCGGAGCCCTGCGCCTCCACGATGTCCACCAGCGACAGCGATCCGGCGGTCATCGCCACGCCGAGCAGCGATAGGCCGATGGCCACCTCGTAGGAGATCAGCTGGGCGGCCGAGCGCATCGCGCCCAGGAACGAGTACTTGGAGCCCGAAGCCCAGCCACCGAGCATGAAGGCGTAGAAGGCCAGTGAACCGAAGGCGAGGAAGTAGAGGAGCCCGATCGGCACGTCGATGCCGTAGAGGCCGAGGTTTCCGCCCCACGCACCCTGGGGGCCGAAGGGGATGATCGCCAGCGTCGCCACCGCGGTGGACACCGAGATCACGGGGGCGATGGCCATCATCCACGGCACCGCGGTTGTCGGTGTGGAGCTCTCCTTGGAGAACAGCTTGAGCACGTCGGCCACCGGTTGGAGCGTGCCGTAGGGGCCCACGCGGTTGGGCCCGTAGCGCGACTGGAAGCGCCCGAGCAGCTTGCGCTCGAGCAGCAGGATCAGCGGCACGACCTGCAGGATCGCGGCGAAGATGACCAGCGCCTTGACCAGCTGTACGAGCGTGGTCTCCAGGACCGGAGTGGCCTGGGCGAGCAGCGACATCAGGTGGGCGGGTCCCGGTGCGACGGATTCTGCGTCCGTGCCAAATCCGTCTCGGCGCCGGGGCCGGTGGCCACCGAGGCGGCGGCGGAAGGATCGCCCCCGTTGGAGCGCTCGGCGCGCTTTCGCAGCTCCACGGTGCGGGGCACGCCATTGGTGAGCGCCGTAGCGTTCTGCTCGGCCGTGCCCGCGACGAGGAACACGCTGCCAGGCTGCATCGCCTGGCGCAGCGCCACCCGCGCCCACACGCTCTGATCGCCGGCTGTCACCTCCACCTCGTCGCCCGAGGTCACCCCCAGGCGGTGCGCGTCGGCGGGGGCCAGCTCGGCGCGCTGGTCCGGCGTCAGGAAGCGCAGCGAGGGCGAGTGCTCGACGGTCGGTCCGGTCCACAGGGAGGTGGCCACGCCGAGGCGCACTCCCTCGGGCAGCTCAGGGGGCTGACCCAGCTCGGACTCCGGCGGCTCTGTGGGCACCAGCTTGGAGGCGGCGTCGCGGTCCTGCCAGCGGACGCCCTTGCCACCGAGCTCTTCAAGTGTCAGCCCGCCGTAGAAGGGCACGGCCTTGACCAGCTCGCCGGTGACCATGGCCGAGCTGAGCACGTCGAGTCCGGCGCCGCAACGCTCCCCCAGCTCGGCCAGAACGCCCCAGATGGGCCGAACCTCGCCCAGGTGGCCGATCGCCTGGCGCACGCGCTGGACACGGCCGTCGGGGTGGGTGAGAGTGCCCTCCTTCTCGGCGCCCGACTCGGCTGGGAAGACCACCGTGGCGTGCTCGCGCACCGCGGGGGTGAGGAAGTCGGCCACGGTCACCACCGAAGCGGCCCCGTCCAGGGCGCGCTCCCAGAGCGGGCGCTCGGGGTGCGTGGCCAGCGGATCGCAGTGAACCAGCATCAGGCTGGTCAGCTCTCCCTGGCACAGCGCGGCGGCGATCTGGGCGGCGCCCATGCCCGGCTCGGCGGCGTCGGCCAGTCCCGGCCCCATGCCCGGCAGCATTCCGGCTTCGCGCATGCCGCGCGCGTTGGTGGCCGCGGGCACCTCGATCAAGCCCGACTCGGCCTTGCCCGCCACCCCGAGGGCGCCGGCCACGGCCAGCAGCGCATCGATCGCCTGGGCCCCGCGCTCGCCGGCGGCCGTGCGCTCTCCCCACAACACAACGACGTCGCCACCCTGGGCGGCCGCCCGCAGTACCTTGGCCGCGTCGCCCACCGACCCCGGCTCGGCGCCTGCGCGAGAGTGAAGCCGCGGCGCCGAGGATGCGCGGGAGGACTGCAGCTCCGAGGCCAGGGCACCCAGCGCCGCCTCGACCGCCCCGGGGGCGAAGCGCACCGTGCCCACGGCGTTGCGATCCAGCGAGCTGGGGCGGCTGGTCAGCGTCACCACCTGCGTGCCGTTGCGGCGCGCCGCCTTGCGCACACGCAAATCGAGGATGGGCGACTCCTCCACCAGCTCCGTCTCGACCACGACGACGACGGCGGCGTGGTCGATGTCCGAGACGCGCGCGGACAGGTCGGGCCGCGCCAGCACGCGTGCCTGCTCGGGCTCGGGACCGCCCCCCGCCCTGCAGTCCAGGTGCGGCGAGCCCAGCCCCTTGCGCATCAGGTGCTGGAGGAGGAAGGCCTCCTCATTGGTGGTGGCGCCGCCCGCCAGCGCGGCAGCCTTGGCGCCGGCCTTCTCCAGTGCGCCCGCGGCCTCGCTCAGCGCGCGGTCCCAGGGCACCTCGCGCAGCGCGCCGCCGTCGCGCACCATCGGCGCGGTCACACGCTCCTGTGAGTGGATGGCCTGATAGCCAAAACGGCCCTTGTCGCACAGCCAGCCGTCGTCGACCTCGTAGTTGTCGCGCGCGAGCACCCGCAGCACCTTGGAGTCGTCGCGCACCGTGAGCTCGGTGTTGCACTGGCTGGGGCACAGCGTGCAAACGGTGCCGCCGCCCTCGACGTCCCACGGGCGGGCGCGGAAGCGGTAGGCGGTGGAGGTGAGCGCGCCCACCGGGCACAGCTCGATGATGTTGCCGCTGAACGGACCCACGTACGGGCGGCCGTCGTGCGTGCCCACGTAGGT
>Ga0136620_10001605_pt1 | contig 10756 bp, 14 predicted proteins | sample AntDrymUQ4162106_2_FD_104806 | JGI IMG/M metagenome (GOLD analysis project Ga0136620, IMG submission 104806) | Polar desert sand microbial communities from Dry Valleys, Antarctica - metaG UQ416 (21.06) | ecosystem: Environmental > Terrestrial > Soil > Desert | place: Antarctica: Dry Valley... | reverse complement strand
GATCCGGTGCGTCGTCGTCGGCGGCTCGGATCGGGTGTTTGCGGCGGGCGCGGACATCGCCGAGCTGGCGCGCACGAGCGCGGTCGACCTCCTGAGCCGACGCGTCGACCGCTGGGCCGAGCTCCGCGCGATCCGCACGCCGCTGGTGGCGGCGGTGTCAGGCTTCTGCCTCGGCGGCGGGTGCGAGCTGGCGCTCGCGTGCGACCTCGTCGTCGCCTCGGAGACGGCGAGGTTCGGCCAGCCCGAGACCGGCCTGGGCTTGATCCCGGGCGCGGGCGGCACGCAGCGCCTCACCCGCGCCGTCGGCAAGGCCCTGGCGATGGACGTGATCCTGAGCGGGCGCTTCCTGACCGCCCGGGAGGCCCTCGCCGCCGGGCTCGTCGCGAGGGTGGTCGTCCCGGAGGCGTGGCTCGACGAGGCCAGGCGTGTTGCCCGTCAGGTCGCGGCGAAGGCCCCGGTGGCGACGAGGCTCGCGAAGGAGGCCGTGGACGCCGCGTACGAGGGCCCGCTCTCACTCGGCGTCGAGCTCGAGCGGCGCTCGCTGGCGCTCGCGCTTGCCTCCGAGGACGCGCGCGAGGGCCTCCGCGCCTTCCTCGAGAAGCGCCCGCCCGAGTTCAAGGGACGTTAGTGCGGCTGATCGAGCGGCCTCGGTTGCGGCACACCGAGGAGGAGGGCGAGCGCCGTGCGACCTGGCTCGAGCTCTTCTTCGACCTGGTCTTCGTCGTCGCGGTCGCCCAGCTTGCCGGAACGCTGGGCCTCGTCACTCCTCGTCGGCGGCCCCGCGCGCTACTGGCTCTGGGCGGCGGGCACCGCGATCGAGATCGGGACGCCGCTGGTCAGCCGCCGCGTGATCCAGGCTGCGCCGATCCACGCCTCGCACATCCCGGAGCGGATGGGCCTCTTCATCATCATCGTGCTCGGCGAATCGGTCCTCGCCGTGGTCGTCGGCGTCTCGGACGTGAGTCTCGGCCTGCGCTCCGGGCTGGTTGCAGGTGCTGCGTTCACGGTCGCCGCGTGCGTCTGGTGGCTCTACTTCGAGCTCGCGGGCCACGAGGGGCACGGGCCCGCGCCCGAGCCGGTGTAGTGGAGAATCGGGGCCGATGGGACTCCTCGGTCGAAACAGAGACACGAACTCGGTCGAGCGGGTGCTGGTCGCGACCGATCGATCGGAGACGGCCGATCGTGCCGTCGGGTGGGCGGCCGAGCTGGCCGGTCGCTACGGCGCCGAGCTGGTCGTGGTGCAGGTCCGGGGCCCGAGCGGCGATGCCGCAACCGGAGCGGAGGAGGACCTGAGCACCCTCGCACGGGAGCTCGCCGGCGAGCGCGGACGGGCGCTCCTCGTCGCCGGCGACGATCTGTCGCAGGCGATCGTGGACGCGGCCGAGGCGGAGGATGTCGACGTGGTCGTGGTCGGCAACGTGGGGATGAGCGGCCGGCGGGAGTTCCTGCTCGGCAACGTCCCGAACCGCGTCTCGCACCTCTCGCGGCGGACGGTCGTGATCGTCAATACGGCGGGCGAGCCGAAGCGGAAGCGGTTCTGGCAGTGAGCGCGCGCGACGCGATGCCCAGCGTCGAGGGCCGGCTCCTCGGGCGCGCCGCCACGATCGGGCGCGTCCTCACCCGCTACGGCTTCGGCGAGCTCTCGGCCGGCGGCGAGCCGCTGCGAGAGCGCGCGATCAAGCTGCGCGGCGCGCTCGAGGAGCTCGGGCCGACGTTCGCGAAGCTCGGCCAGATCCTCTCGACCCGCCCGGACCTGCTCCCGTCCGAGTTCATCGACGAGCTCTCCCGGCTCCAAGATCGGGTGCCGCCGCTGACGGAGGCGCAGGTCGTGACCGTGATGGAGCAGGAGCTGGGCGTGCCGTGGGAGGACGTCTTCGAGAGCATCGAGCCCTCCCCCCTTGCGGCGGGGACGATCGGGCAGGTGCATCGGGCGACCCTCGCCGGCGGCGAGCGGGTCGTCGTCAAGGTGCAGCGGCCGACGGCGCGGGACGAGATCCTCCGCGATCTCGGGCTGCTCGAGGCGTTCGTCGAGAAGACGAAGAACCGCCCGGCCTTCCGCCAGGTCATCGACCTTCCCGCCGTGCTCGAGCACCTCTCCACGTCGCTCCGCGGCGAGCTCGACTTCCGGCAGGAGGCGGCGCAGACCGAGCGGATGCGCGAAGTGCTCGCGCCCTACGCGCGCCTCGAGGTACCGCGCGTGTACCAGGAGCTCTCGACCGATCGGGTGCTCGTCCTCCAAGAGGTGCAGGGGGTGCCGATTCGCGACGCGCCGGCGAGTGGCGCCCGCAAGGAGGCGGCCGCGCAGCTGCTCGAGTCCTTCTACCGGCAGATCCTGACCGAGGGGTTCTTCCACGCCGATCCGCACCCCGGGAACCTGATGTGGTGGAACGACACGATCTACTTCCTCGACTGCGGGATGGTGGGCGAGCTCGGGCCGCAGATGCGGGAGCTCACGCTCCTCCTGCTGATGGCGTTCTGGCAGGAGGACACGCCGTTCCTCGCGGAGATCGTCCTGCTCCTCGCCGGTGAGGACGCGCCCGAGAGCATCGACCTGGAGGCGTTCGAGGCCGAGCTCGGCGAGCTGCTCGGCCGGTTCCGGCACAGCTCGCTGAAGGAGATCCAGCTCGGCCCGATGCTGCAGGGGCTGTCCGAGATCGCGACCCGGCACGACGTGCGCCTCCCGGCCTCGCTAGCGCTGACCGGCAAGGCGCTTGCGCAGATGCAGCTTGCGGCCGCCGATCTCGACCCTGCGCTCGATCCCTTCGACGTCGTCGGGCGGTTCCTGTTCCGAAGCTTCGCCGGCCGGCTCCGCCGCGGCTCGGACCCGAAGCGGCTCTACTACGAGGCCGAGAAGCTGAAGACGCGGATCGTTCGGCTGACGGAGGCCCTCGAGCGGGTGATGGGCTCGCGCCCGGGCCCGCGGCTGCGGCTGGAGTTCACGGGCACCGAGCCGCTCGAGCGGACGATCCGCGCCGCGGGGAGGCGGATCGCGTTGGGCATGCTCGCGGGCTGCGCGGTGATCGGGACGGCGATCACAGCAGCGGGCGAGGTCGGCAAGTGGGTGCCGATCGGGCTCGGGGCGCTTGCCGCAGCGCTCGCCGTGGTGCTGCTCGTCGACGTCGCCCGCAATCGCTAGCCCGTTCGCTCACGCGGCGCCGCAGGCACTGCAGCGGAGGCTGCCCACCCGGCGAGGGCCGCCGCAGCGGGCGCAGCTCGAGATCACCTCCCGCCCGCAGCCCTCGCAGTGCGAGCCGGTTCCCAGGGGGAAGCCGCAGAACGGGCACTGCCGCCTCCTGACCCGCCTGAGTGGGAGCCGCCTGGCGAGGTAGCGCTGGAGGCTCGCGAAGGCCCAGACGGTGAGCGCCGCTCCGAGCAGGGCGAGGACGAGCAGGCCGAGATCGAACGGCTCCAGGTAGTCGGTCAGGTAGTCGACCGCGAGGACGAACGCGAGGATCGTCGCGGAGGCGACGAGGGCGGCGCCGAGCGGAAGGTAGCGAGAGCCTCGGTTCCGGAGCCTCGCGAGCACCGCCAGCGCGGCGATGAACGAGGCGAGGACGAGCGCCGACCGGAGCAGGAACGTGACCAGCTCCTGCCTGTTGCGGATGCGTTCCTCGTCCGACTGGATCCGGCTGCGGGCTGCGTTTGCGGCGGGGCCGGCAGCTGCGACCTCCCGGCGCGCAGCGGCCGCACGCGAGGTTGCGCGAGCGTACTCCGCCTCGGCCTCGCGGTAGCGGCGCTCGAGGTCGTCGGCGGGCTTGCCCGCGTCGAGCGCGGTCCGGTAGGCCTCGCGCCGGAGCTCCAGCTCCACCCGGGCCCGACCCACCGCTCGCTCCGCGCGGCCGGACTCCGTGTAGGCGCGGTCGAGCCGCGCGACGGCGGCCCGATCCGCGGGAGTGCCCGCCTGGACGATGCCGTCGGCGACGTACGAGTCCAGCTTCTGGTACGTCCAGACGCCCCCGATCAGCAGGAACACGGCCATGACGAGGGCGAGGAGCTTCTCGCTCTTCGTCGTCTGCAGTTCCTCGATGTCGGTCGTCCTGATCATCGTCCTCCCTCCCCCTTTCGCGTCGCCCGCGGTCGGAGCTGGACGACGAGTTCGCAGTCGAGCGCATGCGCGACGCGCAGAAGCGTGTCGAGCCGTGCCGCACGCCGACCGGTCTCCAACCTCGCGATCGACGACTGGGTCGTCCCGCAGAGCTCGGCGAGCTCCCGCTGCGAGAGCGCCAGGCGCGCACGAGCGCTGCCCACCTCGCGCCCGAGTGCCTCGTACACGTCCCGGTAGTCCGCCTCGCTCGGCCCGTCCGCCGCGTGGTCCCGCAGCCGCCCGAGCGTCCGCTGCAGCCGTTTGGCCTTCATAGCATCGCTGCTATGTATAGCATGAATGCTATAGGGCTCCGAACGCTATCGCCCGCGCCGCCTCAACGCCTTCGCGAGCCTCCGCTCGACCACGAACGCGACGACGCTCATCAGCCCGCCAAGCACCCCGCGCTGGAAGAGGCGGCTGACCCTTCCCATCAGGCCTCGAGCTCGCCTGGCACGAGCTCGAGCTCCAGCGTCCGGTCGCCGCGCACCGCCGTGACCTGCAGGGGTCGACCGATCAGCTCCCCGGCCATCAGGCGGTGGAGCTCGTCGACGCCCTCGACGGGGCGGCCGTCGACCGCGACGATGAGATCCTCCGCTCGCAGGCCCGCCTGCGCAGCCGGGCTCGCCTCGACCACCTCGACGACCTCGACCCCAGCCGCCCGGCCGAGCGCGAGTCGCAGACGCGGCGGCAGCGGCCGGGGGCCGCCGGCGATGCCGAGGTAGGCGCGCCTGACGCGCCCCTCCCGCATCAGCGCCCCGATGATCGCCGTCGTCAGGGAGTTGATCGGGACGGCGAGGCCGAGCCCGACACCCGCGACCGCGGTGTTGATCCCGACGACGCGGCCGCGGCCGTCCGCGAGCGCCCCGCCCGAGTTGCCCGGGTTGAGGGCGGCGTCGGTCTGGATCACGTTCTCGACGATGCGCGTGGCCGAGCCTGCCCGGGTCGGCAGCGAGCGGCCGACCGCCGAGACGACCCTGGCCGTGACCGAGCCGGCGAAGCCGTTGGGGTTTCCGATTGCCACGACGAGCTGGCCGACTCGCAACCCGTCGGCGTCGCCCAGCTCGGCGGGTTCGATCTGGCCGTCGGCCCGGAGCACGGCCAGATCGGAGAGCGGGTCGGTCCCGACGACCTCGGCGTCCAGCTCGCGCCCGTCGACGAAGGAGGCCCGGACGGGGCCGTGTGCGCGGCCGACGACGTGCGCCGAGGTGACGACGAAGCCGTCGGGGGTGATCGCGACGCCGCTCCCTCCACCGTGGAACGTCCGGCCGCCGCGGCCCCGCCGGAAGACCCGCAGGTTCGCGACCGACGGCGCCAGGCGCTCGGCCACCGCGGAGACCGTGCGGGAGTACGCGTCGAGCACGTCTTCCCCCGGAGTGGTGGTTTCGAGGCCGACGAGCCGCAGGTCGCTCATCAAGCCAAGCTAGCAAGCGGCAGGGGAGGTCCCGCTGAGCCCGCTGAGCCGGTCGATCATCTAGGCTCGCCCGCGATGGCCGAGGTCGAGAGCAGGCGCGAGGGGGGCGTCCAGACGATCACGCTGAACCGGCCGGAGGTCTTCAACGCCCTCAACGCCGCCGTCCACGCCGCTCTCCTCGCGGCCCTGAAGGAGGCGCGCACCGCGGACGTCCGCGCGGTCGTGATCACGGGCGCCGGCCGCGGCTTCTGCGCCGGCCAGGACCTGACCGAGTTCCAGGGCGAGCTCGGGGACGTGGGCGAGCGCCTGCGCGCGACGTACCACCCGAACGTGCTCGCGATCCGCGAGCTGGAGAAACCCGTGATCGCGGCGATCAACGGCCCGGTCGCGGGCGCGGGGCTCTCGCTGGCGTGCGCGTGCGATGTCCGCATCGCGGCCGATACGGCGAGCTTCGTCCCGGGCTTCGTCGGGATCGGGCTCGTGCCCGACGCGGGCGGGTCCTTTTTCGTGACGCGGATCCTCGGGCAGGCCAGGGCCTTCGAGTGGATGACGTCGAACCGGAGACTGACCGCGGCCGAGGCGCACGCCTGGGGGCTCGTGTCCGAGGTCGTGGAGTCCGACTCGCTGGCCGCCCGTGCCGCCGAGCTCGCGGCGACCTATGCGGCGGCGCCGACGCGTGGGATCGGGATGACCAAGCGCCTGTTCGACCGGGCGGCCACGTCGACACTCGAGGAGCAGCTCGAGCTCGAGGCCCAGCTTCAGACCGTGGCGACGAAGAGCGAGGACTTCGCCGAGGGCGTCGCAGCGTTCCTCGAGAAGCGCTCGCCGAGGTTCACCGGCCGCTGAGGATCGTCGAGGCGAGCAGCGCGTCGGAGCTCGCTGCGGCGCGCGTTCTCTTCCGCGAGTACGCAGACTCGCTCGGGATCGACCTCTCGTTCCAGGCCTTCGAGGAGGAGCTCGAGCGCCTGCCGGGGGACTACGCGCCGCCCGGAGGCCGCCTCCTCCTTGCCGTGGACGACTCGGGCGAGGCGCTCGGCTGCGTCGGGGTGCGCCCGCTCGCCGAGGCGACCTGCGAGCTGAAGCGCCTCTACGTCCGGCCGCAGGCCCGCGGAACGGGGCTCGGTCGTGTGCTCGCCGTGGCCGCCGTCGCTGCGGCCCGCGAGCTCGGCTACGCGTCCATCCGCCTCGACACGCTGCCCGGAATGACCGAGGCGACTGCTCTTTACCGCTCGCTCGGCTTCCAGGAGATAGCCCCGTACCGATTCAACCCCGTCCCGGGAACGCGTTTCCTCCAGCTCCGGCTCTAGCACTTCTCGGTCCCGGGATGCACGACGTACACGAAGACCTCCGCACGGGGCGACCCTGGCCGATGGGTCGCCCCGTGGCGGGTGGATCAGCGCGAGACTCGAACCTTCGTCGAGCGGAGCCAGCTACGCGTGCCGTCTCGGTAGACGGCCTGCAACCGGTAGCGGTAGCTCACCCCGGACCGGGCCGAACGGTCGAGGGCCCGGTAGCTTGCCCCGGCGGCTGAGCCGCGGGCGGCAATGATCGCCTTGTTGATCCGCGTCAGCGCCCCCGCACCCTGGCGCCAGAGGTTGAAGCCCACGAGATTGGTCTCCGACGCGGTCCGCCAGCGGACGCTGACTCCGGCTGCGGTCGTGCTCGCCGCCAGGCCGGTGATCCGAACGGCGGTCGGCGTCGGCGTTACGACCGGCAGAATGACGGTCGAGTCGCAGGGCCCGGATCCCATTGCTGCGCCCGGACAGGCCACGCTCGAGTCGTAGTAGATGACCGAACCGGTACCGGTGTCGAGGTAGTGAGGGTCGATCTTGAGCACGAGCTTCGTGGTCGCCGTGATCTGCGGCACGGTCAGGGTCAAACCGAGGAGCTCCGGGACGTTCGGCGTGGAGGGGGTGACGTCGATGCCCATCGGGGCCGCGGTCTCGGTCGAGAAGACCAGTGCCCCGTCGGCCCAGAGCTCGAAGTCCCAGGCCATGCCGAACGCAATCGCCGTGGCGTTCACCGACGCCCACCAGTTGATCCTCATGTCACCCTGGATCGTGACCGGGGCCGTGAGTACCCAGATCCAGTTGGGGTCGACGGTGCTCCGGTCGATGTTCTGGCTGAGTCCAGGGACCGGGGGCCACTGGGCAGCGGTCGCCGTAGACAGGGTCGGCATCGCCCGCAGGTCGGAGCAGGTAGCCGACGAGACGTCGGTGGGGCCGACCCCGGTGCAGCCGGCGTCGTCAGGCGGGTTGCCGTTGAAGTGCAGAGTCGTCAGGGTCACCACCGAGGCCCGGGCGACGCCGGCGGGCACGAGCGAGCTCAGCGCGCCGAAGTGGCTTGTGCCTACTGCGGTCGCAGCTGTCGATCCTCGCGCGATGGTCGTGCCGAGGAATGCCGCAAGGAACAGAGCCAGGGGGAGAAGGTAGATCGCTCGCCGCCGCCGCACGCGAATTCTCATGGACAGACGCTCCTTGTTCGAGATCTCCGCTCCGTCAGCGCGAATTGAGCCGGGGAGCCAGGAGGGTGATCTCCACTCCGTCGAAGCGCGAAACCCAGTCCCGGGAACGCGCCTCCTCCAGCTCCGGCTAATCCTCGGCGCAGGTGGTGGCCCCGACCTGGCGCGCGAGGGCGTCCGAGCCTCGCTCCGCAGCCGCGGCCTCACGGGTCAGGCGGCCCACCTCGGCCTCGTCGCCGTCCTTCGCCGCGTCGCGCACCTTCCGGACGCGCTCGAGCGCCGCGTCACCGGTCGCGAGCCACGCGTCGACCGACTCCTCGATCGTCTCCGGCGGCTCGAGCGCGTGAAGGTCGTCGAGCCCGTCCTCGAAGATCGGGATCGCCTTGTCGGCGTAGTCGCCGAGCTCCGCGACCGTCGCCGGCGTCCCGAGATCGTCGATCTTGCCGTTGAAGTCCTTGCAGATCGCGTTCGCCTGGTCCGCGAACTCGGTCGCCGTCAACCGGTCGCCGCCGCTGTCGCCGCCACCGCATCCCGCGGCGGCGATGGCGAGCGCGAGCGCGAGGACGGTGAGCGAGACTGACCAACGCATGCAGCGAGGCTACCGAGCCAGCGCTGGGAGTTGGTGCCGCAGCGGATCGTGTCGCGACGGCCGTCCTGCGCGAGCACCCGGTCGTTGCCTGAAGGGAGACCGCTCCTCAGACACACCTCCGAGGTGTGTCTGACACTCCTCCGAACCGTCTGCGCGACGCAGTGGCCGCGTCTCTTGCCTTGGGACGGCGGGAGCTAGGCGCCGTTTGCCCAGGCGCTTGCGGGACGAAACGCCAGAGAGTCCGTGTGGGCTCGAGCCAGGTCGTCGATCGCCACGTCGTCAGCGACGACTGGGGCTGTGCCGCGGCGACACGGGCACGTGGGGATCTGGCTCCAGGACCTGCGCGAGCCGAGCACGCCGCGGACGCGGTCCGTGCCTCCCTTTCCGCGATCGGCCCTAGCGGACGAAGGTGAAGAGACACTTGCCGGGGGTCAGTGGCAGGGCCGCGCGGCGCAGCTCGTGCAGGCCCACGGCCCAGGAGCCGCCGGCGCCGGAGTCGAAGGCCAGCTCGGCGAAGCCAGCCTCCGAGAGCCAGGCCCGGATGCGGGGGGTCAGGTCCGGGGGCTGCCGGTGTCGCGTCCAGACGACTGCGCCCCCCGCTGCGCACAGCTGCGGCAGCGACCGGACGGTGCGCTCCACGTCCTCGTCGGAGACGTTGCCGAAGACCCCGCAGACGAGGAGGAGGTCTGCCGGCACCGCACCGGCGTAGGCGTCGGTCAGGGAGGCGTCGCCGGTGACGACCTCCACGCCGTCGAGGCCCGCCGCGCCGGCCGACTTCCTCGCGACCCTCGCGAGCCCTGGGTCGAGCTCGATCAGGCGCGCGCGGACCCGCCGGCAAGCGGGGTCCTCGGCGAGCACGCCGAGCACGTCCCGCCCGTCACCGGCGCAGAGGCTGAGTACCTGCGGGTCACCCGCCCGCGAGTCCAGGAACTGCCGGATGTGGCGCTGGACGACGGCCAGCCGCCCCGACAAACCCTCCGCGGGATCGGCGTACCGCCCGTGCCAGGCGACCCAGTCGGTGCTGCTCACCCGGGCTCAGATCGTCTTGAACTGCTCGAACGGCTGCCGGCAGCCGGCGCAGTAGCGAAGCGACCGGCAGGGGGTGGGCCCGAAGATGTTCTCCAGCCGGGTGTCGGTCGAGCCGCAGTAGGGGCAGCGGAAGGCGTTGCTCTGCAGCTGGACGAGCCGGGGCCCGCCCGCCTCCCGCGGCGCGGGAGGCGCGAAGCCCGCCGCCCGCAGCTTCTCCCGACCGGCAGGGGTGATCCGGTCCGTCGACCAGGAGTCGTCCAGCACGACCTCGATCTGGGCGCATGCGCCCAGCTGGTCGATTCGCGCCGCCATCGCGTCTCGCATGTACTCCAGCGCGGGGCAGCCGAGGAACGTCGGCGTGAACTCGACCCGCACCCGGTCCTCCTCGAGCTTCACGTCGCGGACCACGCCGAGATCGACGATCGAGATGACAGGGATCTCCGGGTCCGGGATCTCGGCGAGTGCCTCCCAGACCTCCGCCTCGGTCACCACTGCGCACCCGCCGGGGCCGACCGGCGTACCACCGTCATCTCGCCGAGCAGCTCCTCCAGCTCGGGCGTGTGCGCCCCCCGTTCGTGCTCGGGCGAGACGGCCTGCTCCGGGCGGGCGAGGCGCGCGACCAGCTGCGGGCGCTGGTCGGCCGGCAGCAACCCGAGCGCGAAGGGCCACAGCCGCTCCACCGCCTCGAGGAAGCGTTGCTCGGCCGCGAGCCGCTCCGCCCACATCTCGGCGTGCAGCCGGTGGTAGGCCTCCTCGCGGGCGATCTTGGCGGCGAGGCCGGCTATGCGTGCGTCGCCGGAGCTCTTGAGCGCCTCGATCCGGATCGCGTCGGCGGCTTCGTAGAGGTGGTGGCGAGCGATCGTCTCCGCCCAGTCCGGCACGAGCCGGAGCTCGACGAGCGGCGCGCAGCGGTACTCCGCGGGCTCCCGGTCGAACGCGAGCTCGTCCGCGGAGGTGTCGAGCTCCTCGGCCGCGAGCTGGTAGAGGGCCCGCGCGTGCCCGATCTCGTTCTGCGCGATCGACGAGAAGGCAACGTCCTCCTCGAGGAACGGGGCGATCCCCGTCCACTCCGAGTTCCGCCACCCGAGGACGAGCTCGTCGTCAGCGATCGACAGCAGGAGCTGTGCCCGCTCGCTCACGTGCCTCCCTCAGCTTCGCCTTCAGCGGGTAGCCGTCGACGCG
>Ga0136620_10001603_pt1 | contig 10761 bp, 13 predicted proteins | sample AntDrymUQ4162106_2_FD_104806 | JGI IMG/M metagenome (GOLD analysis project Ga0136620, IMG submission 104806) | Polar desert sand microbial communities from Dry Valleys, Antarctica - metaG UQ416 (21.06) | ecosystem: Environmental > Terrestrial > Soil > Desert | place: Antarctica: Dry Valley... | reverse complement strand
CGGACCACTACCGGCCTGCACAAGCTTGCCGCGATGACGGTCGTCGCCTACTGTCGACACATGGCGCATTCGCAGAGCACACACGAGGCCGTCGAGGTCGCCGCACGACCCCTGCGCGAGCTGCTGCGCGAGGAGCACGACGAGATCGCCGCCGCCCAGCAGGCGCTCAGGCACGCCGAGAAGGTGCACGATCTCGCGATCGAGATGGCCGAGCGCCAGCTTCGCGCGGCCAGGACCGCGGAGCCGCTCTCCTGCTACGGCCACGAGGTGATCCTCTACGCCGACCGGCTGAGCACGGCCGACGGAAATCACGACCTCACGCCGGAGGTGAGGGCGCGGGTGGCAGCCGCTTCGCAGACGGGCCGGTCAGACCGCGAGGTGACCCTGATCATCGAGGCGCCGGGGTGGCGCCGGGAGGTCACCGCCCCCCGTCGTGACCAACACAAGCTGCGGGGTCTGGCTGATGAGATCGAGGCGGCCGCACGCAACGCGCAGGCGATCCGCGCGACCGACGACGCGGACACCCTGCAGGCGCAGGAAGTCCTAGGGAGCGCACAGGCGGACCGCCGGGCCGTCGAGGAGACCCGAGACCTGATTCACCGGCTGGGCGACCTCGTCCACGAGGGCGAGAAAGTTCTCGACATGGCGCCCGGCATCAGCGCGGGCCACGAGGGTGTGCTCGTGGCCACCGACCGGCGGCTGCTGTTCATCGCCCTGCGCCGGACGCTGGTCTTCCCCTACGAGGACATCTTCCGCGTGGGCGTGAAGGGGAAATGGTTCGGCTCGCGCCTGGCGCTGTCGACCGCCGCAGGCAAGGGCGTGGTCAGCGGCATCTCACCTCGGCACGCTGCTGCGATCGCCGAGCTGGTGAGCAGCCGGATCCCCGGCAAGACAGCAGCCGTCTAGGGCGTCGCCCGGACTTCAGGCCGGCCTGGGAGAGGCCCGGATTCCGTCGCCGCCCCCATCCTTGAGGGCCTCGCCCGCGCGGACCGGAGCGGGCATCAGCGCGGCGGCCACCAGCACCATCGCGAACGCCATCAGCCGCGCGGAGACCACCAGTCCGTCGTCACCGAGCGGGTCGCCGAACACGACCATGCCCGCCACGATCGCTGACATGTTGGCGGCCACGGAGGTGACCGCGATCACGGCCACGCCGTCACCCACCTGCAGGCTGCGGGCCGACGCGAAGAAGGAGCCCACCCCCGCGACCAAGATCAGCACGGTCCAGGGACTGACCAGCCCGATGAGCCCGCCCTCCAGATCGTCGCTCAGCGCCTTGACAGCCACGTCCGAGAGGCCGAAGCCCAGGCCGGCCGCAGCGCCGAGCATCACGCCGTACTGCGCCCTCACACGCTCGATGCGGTGGGAGAAGATCAGGAGCAATCCCAGCGCGATCCCGACACCCTGGAAGAGGATCATCGCCGAGAGGGAGTAGTCGGAGGTGTCGCCACGGGCCTCCTCGCCCGTAAGGCCGATGAGGGCGAGCGAGATCGCCACCAGGACGATCCCCGTCCACTGCCGGCGGCCGAGCTGAAAGCCGAAGAAGCGCTCGGCGAGCACGGCGAGCAGCACGAAGCCGCCCGACAGCACCGCCTGGGCGGTGGACAACGGCAGGAGCGCGAGCGCTCCGACGTGAGCCAGGAACGCCCCGGCCGCCACCAGCCAGCCGATCGTCCACCACTTCGAGCGGAAGAGGTCGGCGGCGCTGCGCAGGGGGTGGCGCATGTCCACATCGGGCGCCGCGACGGCACCGCGATGCTTGTAGAGGAAGGCCAGGTTGGTGCCGAATGCCGACAGCACCGCACAGCCGAGCCCGACGATCATCGACGTCGACACTGGTCTCCCCTACCCGCTTCCCACCAAGCCATCCTTCCACGCCCTGCAACCTCGCCGCTGCGCGGCACCTTAGCCGTTGGTGGGATCCTCGCCGCCCACGAGGGCGCGCACCGCAGCCTCGGGCTCGTCGGCCCGCATCAGGGTCTCTCCCACCAGTACGGCGTCCACGCCCACGCGCTCGAGCTCCTCGATCTGCTCGCGGTAGACGATCCCCGACTCCGACACCACGGTCTTGCCCGCCGGCACGTCGGTCAGCAGGTCGAAGGTGCGCGTGATGTCGACCGTGAAATCCTCGAGATCCCGATTGTTGATGCCGATGACGTCGGCGTCCACGGCGAGGGCAGCGTCCAGCTCCTCGTCGCGCGAGATCTCCACCACGGCATCGAGGTCCAGCTCGCGGGCGCCCGCGAACAGGTCCGCCAGCTCACCGTCGCGCAGCGAGCCCACCACCAGCAGCACCGCGTCCGCGCCTGCGGCCTTGGCCTCGAAGAGCATGTAGGGGTCCACCGTGAAGTCCTTGCGCAGGATCGGCAGCTCGGTGGCGTTGCGCGCCTCACGCAGGTCGTCCAGTGAGCCGCCGAAGTGCTCCTCCTCGGTGAGGATCGACAGAGCGGCCGCGCCGCCGCGGTCATAGGCCGCCACGATCTCGGCGCAGGAGGAGCCCTGGCGAATCGCGCCCGCCGAGGGCGAGCGGCGCTTGTGCTCGGCGATCAGCGAGGTCCCCGGGCGCGAGAGCGCCTCGGTGAACGGGCGCCCCTCGGGCGGCGGGCCGGCGCCCACGGCGTGCTGCAACTCAGACAGCGGAACGCGCGAGCGGCGGCGCTCCACGCCGTCGCGCGTGGCGGCCACGATGCCCTCCAGGCGGGGGTTCACGCGGCCAGCTCCTTGGTGCGGGCCACGAAGCGCTCCAGCTTCTCGGCGGCCGCGCCGGAGTCGATGGCCTCCTCGGCGCGGCGCGTGCCCTGCTCGATCGACTCGGCGCCCGCGCCGACGTAGATGGCAGCGCCCGCGTTGAGCACCGACAGGTCGCGCTCGGGGCCGCGGTCGCCCGCCAACACGCGCCGCGCGATGTCCGCGTTGCGCTCCGGGGTGCCGGCGGCCAGCGCGTTGGGGTCGGCGCGCTCGAGGCCCACCTCCTCGGGGGTAAGCTCGCGCGACTCGATCGTCTGGCCGCGCAGCTCCACGACGCGCGTCACACCGGACACGCTGAGCTCGTCCAGGCCGTCGTCGGAGGAGACCACCAGCGCGTGGTCGCAGCCAAGCTCGCGCAGTGCAGCGGCCACGATGTCCAGGAAGCGCGGCTCGGACACGCCGATCAGCTGGCGCTTGGCCCCCGCGGGGTTGGTGAGCGGCCCGAGGAAGTTGAAGATCGTGCGCACCGCCAGCTCCTTGCGTACGGGCCCAACGTGGCGCATCGCCGGGTGGTAGGCGGGAGCGAACATGAACCCGAAGCCGACCTCGTCGATGCAGGCGGCCACGGCCTCGGGTCCCAGGTCGATGTGCGCACCGAGCGCCTCCAGCACGTCGGCCGAGCCCGAGCGCCCGGTGGCCGAGCGGTTGCCGTGCTTGGCCATGCGACAGCCCGCGCCGGCGGCAACGAACGCCGCTGTGGTCGAGACGTTGAAGGTGGGCCGCCCTCCCCCGGTGCCCGCGGTGTCCACGAGCCCGTCTCCCTTGGGGGTGACCGGCACGGCAAGCTCGCGCATGGCGCGCGCCATGCCCGCTATCTCCTGCACGGTCTCACCCTTTGTGCGGAAGGCAATCAGCAGGCCGGCCGTCTGGGCATCCGAGGCGCGCCCCTCCATCACCTCACGCAGGCAGGCTGTGGTCTCCTCCGCGGTGAGGGCCTCACTGCGGCAGAGCCGGTCGATCGTCTCGGTGAGAATCGGGTTAGGTGCCATTGAGGAAGTTGCGCAGTATGGCCATACCCTCTCCGGTCAGAACCGACTCCGGGTGGAACTGGACGCCCTCGGCGGGCAGCTCGCGGTGGCGCAGCGCCATCACCGTGTCCCCGTAGGAGGCAGAGAGCTCGAGCGCGGCGGGCAGGTCGGGGTCGACCACCAAGGAGTGGTAGCGCCCCACGGTGAGCGGCGCGGGCAGCCCCGCGAAGATCGTGCGCCGGTCGTGCGCCACGTCCGCGGTCTTGCCGTGCACCGGCTCGCCGCGCACCACCGTGCCGCCGAAGGCCTCGGCCAGCGCCTGGTGTCCCAGGCACACGCCGAGCACCGGCGTGCCGTGCTCGGCGAAGCGCAGGATGGCCTCCGTGGACACCCCCGCCTGGGCCGGCGTGCACGGCCCAGGCGAGACGACCACGTGGTCGGGCTCGCGGGCCAGCAGCTCGTCCACCGCGGCCGCGTCGTTGCGCACCACCTCGGGCTCGGTCCCAAGCTCGCCCAGGTACTGCACGAGGTTGAAGGTGAAGGAGTCGTAGTTGTCGATCACCAGGGTCCTCACGCCCAGTCCTCCTGCGCGCAGGCCAGCTCGATGGCGCCGAACACGGCGCCCGCCTTGGCCTCTGTCTCGCGCACCTCGTACTGGGCGTCGGAGTCGGCCACGATGCCGCCTCCGGCCTGGGCGTGCACACGGCCGTCCTTGACCACGGCCGAGCGAATGTAGATACAGGTGTCCAGATCACCCGTGTAGGAGAGGTAGCCCACCGAGCCGCCGTAGGGGCCACGACGCACGGACTCCAGCTCGTCGATGATCTGCATCGCGCGGATCTTGGGCGCCCCCGACAGCGTGCCCGCCGGCAGCGACGCCTGCAGGGCGTCCATCGCGCTCACCCCGTCGCGCAGCGTGCCCGACACCGAGGAGACGATGTGCAGCACGTGCGAGTAGGTCTCCACGGCCATCAGCTCGTCCACCCGCACGCTGCCGTACTGGCAGACCCGCCCCAGGTCGTTTCGCGCCAGGTCCACGAGCATCACGTGCTCGGCGCGCTCCTTCTGGTCGGCCAGCAGCTCCTCGGCACGGCGCATGTCCCCCTCGACGGTGTCGGCGCGCGGGCGGGTGCCCGCGATCGGGCGCTGCTCGGCCCGGCGGCCGGTCACCTTGACCAGCGACTCGGGCGAGGCGCCGGCGATCTCGAAGTCCTCGAAGTCCAGGAAGTACATGTAGGGCGACGGGTTGATGGCTCGCAGCCCGCGGTAGATCGAGAACGCCTCTACCGGGGCGTCGGCGCTCCAGCGCTGGCTGGGCACCACCTGGTAAGCGTCCCCCGCGCGAATGTACTCCTTGCAGGCCTCGACCGCCGCGGCGTAGCCGTCGCGCCCCATGTTGCTCTGGAAGGCCGGCATCTCGCGGACTCCCGCACGGGCCCGCGGCACGGGCGCGGCCAGCCGCTCGCGCACCTCGGCGATGGCGGCCACGGCGTCGGCGTGGCCGCGCTCGAGGTCCTCGCCCACGAACACGTTGGCCAGGATCGTGACCTCGTGGCGCAGGTGGTCGAACGCCACCATCACGTCGGACACCATCAGCGCCATGTCGGGCGTGCCCAGCTCGTCGGGGTTGCCGGGACCCACGGTGGGCTCGGCGTGGCGCACCAGGTCATAGCCGAACAGGCCCACCGCGCCGCCGGCGAAGGGAGGCAGGCCGGTGAGCGGCGCGATCCGGTAGCGCTCGAGCTCCTGCGCGACCGCCGAGTAGGGATCGTCGTAGGAGCGCTCCTCACCGCCCACGGTCAGCGTCCCCTCCTCCAGCCTAATCACGGTGCGCGGCCGGAAGCCCAGGAACGACCAGCGCCCGAAGCGCTGCCCCTGCTCGGCTGACTCGAGCAGGAACGACGGACCGTCGCCGCGCAGCTTGAGGTAGGCCGACACAGGCGTCTCGCAGTCGTCGATGAAGGTGTGGCGCAGGGGCACGAGCGTGTGCTCGCGGGCCAGCTCGCGGGTCTCCTCCAGGGACGGTGTGACCCTCAGCCGGTCAACGGCGACGGTCATTGAGCACCCCCTGCGCATCGGCCAGCGACAGGCCGCGCGAGGCCAGCAGCACGGCCAGGTGGTAGAGCACGTCCGCGCCCTCCTCGGCAAGGCGCTCGTCGCTCTCCTCGGCCGCCGCGCGGGTCACCTCCTCGGCCTCCTCGCGCACCTTCTCCCCGATGCGCGGCGGGTCGGCCAGCAGCTCGGCGGTGTAGCTGTCTCCGGCCCTGCCGCTGTCGGCGGCGGCGCGCCTGCCGGCGATCGTGCGCTCCAGCGCCGGCAGCGCCTCGCCCACCTGGGCATCCATGTCCCCGCGGTAGAAGCAGGTGCGCTCGCCCGTGTGGCAGGCCGGCCCGGCGGGCTCCACGAGAGCCAGGAGGGCGTCCTCATCGCAGTCATAGCGCAGGGCGGTCAGGCGCATCGTGTTGCCCGAGGTCTCCCCCTTGCGCCACAGCTCGCCGCGGGAGCGGCTCCAGAGGTGCACCTCGCCACTCTCACGTGTGCGCTCGAGGGCCTCCTCGTTCATGTAAGCCAGCGTGAGCACCTCGCCCGTGCGGGCGTCCTGCATCACGCAGGGCACGAGGCCATGCTCGTCGAAGCGGATCTCTGCGTTCACGCGGGCGATTCTCGCAGCCGGTTGGGAGAGCCCCGATTCGCGGCTCAGCCGGTCACTTCGACACCAGCTACCTCGAGCAGGTCCTCGAGGCCTGCGAAGTCGCCCGGATTGCGCGTGTAGAGCGGCAGCTCCTCGGCGAGCGCCGTGGCCGCGATCATCAGATCCACCGCTCGGCGTCCGCGTGCCTTGCGACCAAGCGCAGCTACGGCTGGGTACAACCTCCCGAAAGCGCGCGCAGCGTCGGCATCGAAGGGAACCAGGTCGAACGTGGCCTCGACGCGCTGCAGTGTCTCCTGGCGTCGGGCCCGCTCGGAAGCATCGATCGCAGCGTGGGGCCCGGCGGCGAGCTCAGCGAGAGTGAGAGCGGAGATCGCCAGCGCGTCCGGGAGGCGACCAGCGTCGATCTGGTCGAGATCGACGACCACGGAAGTGTCTATGAGAGCACGTGCGTGGCGGCCGTCAGCCACGTGGCGTTGCGTCCTGATCCAGGACTGCGTCGAGGTCTGCTCGTAGCCGGTTCAGGTCGACGCGAGGTGCGCCCGTGAAGGCCGCCTTTGCAACCTCGACCGGCACGAAGCCGCGGCGCTGCACGGGTCGCAGCTCGCCAACCTCCGTCCCGTTTCTGGTGACCACGAACTCCTCGCCACGATCGAGCGCGCGCATGATCTCGCCGCTCTGGTTCCGAAGCTCTCGTTGGCTGACCCGCCTGGCCATGCCGCCAGCGTAGCACCTGTGCTACGCTGGCGACCTGAGGTCCACGACCTCAACATCGCCGGGGCGGGAGGATTGCCCCTACTCGATCCCCAGCCGATCCAGCAGCCCCTCATCGCGGCGCCAGCCCTTGCGCACCCGCACACGCAGGTCCAGATGCACGCGCCGAGCCAGCTCGGCCTCCAGCTCCCGCCGCGCGGCGATGCCTATCGCCTTGATCATGCGCCCGCCGGCGCCGATCAGGATCGCCTTCTGGGAATCGCCCTCGGCCCACAGCGAGGCCTTGATCACCAGCAGGCCGTCCTCGCGCTCGAAGCGCTCGGCTATCTCCACCTCCACGGCGTGCGGCAGCTCCTCGCGCGTGCGGCGCAGCACCTGCTCGCGCACCAGCTCGGCCAGGCGCACGTGCTCGGGCGCATCCGAGCGGTCATCGGGCGGGTAGAGGAACGGGCTTTCAGGCACGAGCGCGGCCAGGTGCTCCACGAGCGGGCCCACTCCGTGGCCCTTGAGCGCGCTCACGGGGAAGATCTCACCGGGTACCTGCAGGTCGGGCACCGCCGAGAGCGCTCTGGCGGTACGCCCGCGGTCGAGCTGGTCGACCTTGTTCAGGGCGGTCACCGTCGGTACCCGCGAGTTGCGGATGGCGCGCGCGATATAGCGGTCCCCCGCTCCCACCTGCTGCTCGCCGTTGAGCACGAACAGCACGGCATCGGCGTCGCCGAGCGCGCGCTCCACGCTGTGCTGCATGCGCTCGGTCATCGGGTCGCGCGGGCGCTGCACGCCGGGCAGGTCCACCAGCACCAGCTGCCAATCGGGGCCGGTGACGATGCCGCGCACCTGGCGACGGGTGGTCTGAGGCTTGTCGGAGGTGATGGCCACCTTGCCGCCCACGATGCGGTTGACCAGCGTGGACTTGCCGGCATTGGGCCGCCCGGCAAGCGCCACGAAGCCCGAGCGCGTGTTCACGGGCGCAGCTGCTCCATGACCCGGTCCTGTAGAGCCAGCATCTGGCCGGCGTCGGCCTCGTGGTCGTGGCCGCACAGGTGGAGCACACCGTGCACGACGGCCTCCTGCAGGTCCTCGGTGTGCTCGGGACAGATCACCACGTCGCCCAGCTCGCGCGGGCCGGCGGTCGGTTCGGCCTCGTCCACCGGGAAGGAGAGCACGTCCGTCGGCCGGTCCAGGCCGCGGTGCTCGCGGTTCAGGCGAGCGATCTCCTCGGCCTCAACGAAGGCGACGGCGAGGTGTCCCTCCCCCACCCCGGCCGCGGCCAGGGCCGCCTCGGCGGCCGGACGCACCGGCTCCGCGTCCGCGCCGATTACCTCTACCTCGATCAGACCTACGCCTGCTTGCGCCGGTCCGCGGTGCGCAGCTCGGGCGCCTGCTTCTCGGAATGGGCGCTGTAGGCGGCCACGATCCGCTGGACGAGCTTGTGGCGCACCACGTCCTCGCCGCCGAAGCGCACGAACTCGATCCCATCCACGTCGGCCAGGATCTCGCTCACGGCCACCAGGCCCGAGCCCTGCCCCTTGGGCAGATCGACCTGGGTGATGTCGCCGGTGACCACCATCTTCGAGCCGAAGCCCAGCCGCGTGAGCACCATCTTCATCTGCTCGGGGGTGGTGTTCTGGGCCTCGTCGACGATGATGAATGCGTCGTTAAGAGTCCTACCCCGCATAAAGGCCAGCGGCGCCACCTCGATCACCCCGCGCTCGAGGTGCTGGGTGACCTTCTCGGGCTCGAGCATGTCGTACAGCGCGTCGAACAGCGGGCGCAGGTAGGGGTCCACCTTGGCCATCAGGTCGCCGGGCAGAAAGCCCAGCCGCTCGCCGGCCTCGACCGCGGGGCGAGTGAGCACGATCCGGCTCACCTCGCGGCGCTGCAGCGCGGCCACGGCCATGGCCACGGCGAGGAAGGACTTTCCGGTGCCCGCCGGGCCGATGCCCACGGCCACCGTGTGGCGGCGGATGGCGTCCACGTAACGCTTCTGGTTGACGGTCTTGGGGGCGACCTTGAGCGAGCGGTGGCGCCACACCACGTCCTCGAGGATGCTGCTGGGGCTCTCGTGGCGGTCCAGCGCTCCCCCGATCGCCTCGATCGTGCCGGGGGCCACCTCGTGGCCCTGGCGCACCAGGTCGGTGATCTCGCGCACCACCGTCTCCCCCATGGCCACGTCCTCGTCCGCTCCGTCCAGGGTCAGCAGGTTGCCGCGCAGATAGACGTCGCAGTCGAGGCGATCCTCCAGCGTGCGGATCACCTGGTCACCGGGCCCCGCCAGCTCGGTGGCCAGGTCGTTGGAGAGCTCGATCTGCTTGCGGGCCATCGATTAGGCCGTCAGCTTCTCCTGAACGGCGGCGCTCACGCGTTTGCCGTCGGCGCGGCCTTTGACCTTGGGCATCACCACCGCCATAACCTTGCCCATCTCCTTGGGCGAGCTGGCGCCGGACTCGGCCACGGCGTCGCCGACGATGGCGTGCAGCTCCTCGTCGGAGATCTGCTCCGGCAGGTACCCGGCGATCAGCTCGGCCTCGCCCTCCTCGGTGCCGGCCAGATCCTCGCGGCCGGCGTCGCGGTAGGCCTGGGCGGACTCCAGGCGGCGCTTGCGCTCGCGGCCCAGTACCTCGACCTCGTCGCCGGTGCCGTCCTTCTCGGCCTTCTGCAGCTCGGACACCACCAGGCGCAGAGCGCCCGCGCGATCGCGGTCGCCCGACTTGAGGGCGGCGGTCGCGTCTGACTGGAGCTGCTCGAGCAGTGCCATATAGGGTCAAGTGTAGGCCGCATGACCCCGGTGAAAGTCGCCACCTTCGACTGCTACGGCACCCTTGTGGACTGGGAGGGCGGCGTGTCCGCGTTCCTGTATGACCTGGCTCGCCGCAAGGGCGAGCAGGACCCGGGCACGGGCCGGCAGCTGCGCGAGCAGTGGGAGGCGATCCAGTTCGAGCTGATCCAGGAGGAGTACCGCCCCTACCACGACGTGCTCAACGAGTCCCTGCGCACCTGGCACGCGCAGCGCGGCTATCGCTGGAACACCAAGGACGGCGATGCCCTCGAGCGTGCGATGCAGAGCTGGCAGCCCTTCCCCGACACGATCCCCGCCCTGCAGCGCGTCCAGAAGGCCGGCGTGAAGCTCGTGATCTTCTCCAACACCGACCGCCACATCATGGAGCACACCTTGCGCCAGCTCGCGCCGCTGGCCTTCGACAACGTGGTGGTGGCCGAGGACCTCAAGGCCTACAAGCCCGACACCACGGCCTTCACGCGCGCCCTGGGGCACGCGAACGCCCATCCGGCGGACATTCTGCACGTGGCCTTCGGCTTCAAGTACGACATAGCGCCCGCTCAGGAGGTGGGGATGCAGACCGCCTGGGTCAACCGCCATCGCGAGGAGGCGCCTGGCGAGCAACGGCCCGACTACGAGTGGCGCGACCTGTGGGGCTTGGCCGAATTGGTCGAGGCTGACTAGCTTGATCGCGCAAGCTCAGCTCGGGGGTCTCACCATCGTCACGGTTGACCGAGCGTTCGGCGCCTACGACGTAGATCTGCTGGCCGCCTGACCGAGCTAGTGGTCCGTCCGACAAGTTCGTGGTCGCTTTGCCGAGCGAAAATCGAGCATGGGCGAGCCCGCGAGCGCAGCCAATGCAGCGCATTGGCGAGCATCGCGGGCGCGGCCAGGCGACGATT
>Ga0136620_10001601_pt1 | contig 10772 bp, 11 predicted proteins | sample AntDrymUQ4162106_2_FD_104806 | JGI IMG/M metagenome (GOLD analysis project Ga0136620, IMG submission 104806) | Polar desert sand microbial communities from Dry Valleys, Antarctica - metaG UQ416 (21.06) | ecosystem: Environmental > Terrestrial > Soil > Desert | place: Antarctica: Dry Valley... | reverse complement strand
CCCGCCTCCGGCCGGGAGCACACAACCGGAGCGGACTGGACGGAGGCGGGCGGGGTCATCATGAGCCCGCCTCCGGCCGGGAGCACACAACCGGAGCGGACTGGACGGAGGCGGGCGGGGTCACCGTCATCCGAGCACCTCGACCGGGCGCACCGTGGTCGGATTGCAGCAGCGGAGCTGGTGCGAACCGTCCACATCGGTGAGTTCAGGCGGCCGGCCGATACAAGCGTCGATGACGTTGTCGCACCGCGGCGCGAACGCGCAACCCTCAGTCCAGGGAATGGTGTCGCGAGCCGAGCCGCGAATCGGCAGCAGCGGCGCTCCCCGCGGCGAGTCCAGCCGGGGAACGGAAGCGAGCAGTCCGGCGGTGTAGGGGTGGCGGCCGTGGCCGAACAGCTCGCGGCGCTCGGCAGACTCGATCACCCGCCCTGAATAGAGCACGTTGACCCGGTCGCACAACCCGGCGACGACACCGAGATCGTGAGTGATCATCAGCAGCGCCGTACCGGATTCAACGACGAGCGCCTTGAGCAGCTCCAGGATCTGCGCCTGGATCGTGACGTCCAACGCGGTGGTCGGCTCGTCGGCGAGCAGCAGCTTGGGTGAGCAGGCCAGCGCCATCGCAATCAGGGCGCGCTGCCGCATCCCTCCCGACAGCTGGTGCGGGTACTCCTTGAGCCGTCGCGTCGGATCCGGGATGCCGACCCGATCGAGCAGGTCGACCGCCTCCTTGCGGGCGGCATCGGCCTTCAACTTGCGGTGTCGCACCAGGACCTCGGTGACCTGGATGCCGATCGGGACCACCGGGTTCAACGAGGACAGCGGATCCTGGAAGATCATCGCCATCTCGCTACCCCGAAGGTCTCGCAGTTGGCGCTGCGGCAGGCCGAGCAGGCTACGTCCCTCCAACCGCACGTCACCGCTGACGGTCACGCCGCGTGAGGGCAGCAGCCCCATGATGGCCAGCGACGTCACCGACTTGCCGCAGCCCGACTCTCCGACCAGGCCGACGGTCTGCCCGTTCGCGACGGTGAACGTCAGGCCGTCCACCGCCTGTACCTTCCGCGTCCCCTTTCGCCCGAACGTGACGCTGAGGTTCTCGACCTCCAGCAGCGGCGCCACTAGCGGCGGAATTTCGGGTCGAGAGCCTCGCGCAGAGACTCCCCCAACAGCGTGAAGCCGAGGGCGGCTATGACGATGCAGATGCAGGGATAGAACGCCAGCTCGGGTCGCACGGTCAGGAAGTCCTGCGCGTCGGCGAGCATGCTGCCCCACTCCGGGATGGAGCGATCGGCGTTGCCCAAGCCGAGGAACGACAGCGCGGCAGCCTCGATGATGGCCGTAGCCAGACTCAGCGTGGCCTGCACGATCACCGGCGAGACCGAATTCGGCAGCACATGCCCGAAGATGATCTTGCTGGCCGGTACGCCGAGACACCGCGACGCGACCGCATAGTCGCTGTTCCGCTGCGCCAGCATCGACCCGCGCAGCAGCCGGGCGAAGATCGGGATCTGGGTGACGGCAATGGCCACCATGATCGAGAACGGGTTGAACCCCAGCAGCAGCGCGACGGTTATCGCCATGAGCAGGCCGGGGATCGACAACATGATGTCGACGAAGCGCATCACGACGGTGTCGACCCTGCCGCCGAGCCCGCCGGCCAGGATGCCGAGCGCCATGCCGGCCGTCAGGCCCATGAGCGTGGATACGATGCCGATCAGCAGTGACTGCTGGGACCCCAGGATCAGCCGGGACAGCTCGTCACGACCGAGGTTGTCGACACCGAGCGGGAAGCCGGCTTGCGAGCCGGGGATGTTGTTGGGCCGCACTTCGGCGATCAGGTACAGCGTTTTCGGGTCCTTGGGTGCCAGCCACGGCGCAAACACCGCCACGAAGACAAAGATCAACACCAAAAAGGCGCCGAAGATGGCCACCGGGTTGCGACGCAGCCGCCGGAACGCGTCACGGGTCAGCGACACCCCGGCCTCATCCGGCCCGGTCGCGGTCAGCGCGGCGAGCCGGTCGATCCGGTCCTTCTTGCCGAGGTCAGGGCCGAGGCCCTTACCCGGCTGACTCGCCGGCTCCTTGCCCAGGCTCTTGCCCAGGTCGACGCTCATCAGCGCACCCGCACTCTCGGGTCGATGAGGCCGTAGGAGATGTCCACCAGCAGGTTCACGAGCACGTAAACCACCGCCAGGATCAGGATGAAGCCCTGCAGGACTGCATAGTCCCGCGCGAAGATCGAGTCTGCCAGGAACGAGCCCACGCCTCCAAAGGCGAAAACCGTCTCGGTGAGCACCGCGCCGGACAGCAGCAAGCCGGTCTGCAGACCGATGGTGGTGGCCACCGGCAGCATCGCGTTGCGCAGGATGTGCCGCCGCCTGATCGTCGAGGCGGCCAGGCCCTTGGACTCCGCCGTCCGGACGTAGTCCTCGTTGACGACGTCGAGGACCGACGCGCGGGTGATCCGCACGATGATGGCAAGCGGGATCGTGCCGAGCGCGATCCCCGGCAGCACGAGGTGCGCGAAGGCGTCCAGCGCCGCGTCGAACTCCCGGGTCAGCAGCCCGTCCAGCACGAAGAAGCCGGTCGGGTGCGTCGCGTCGATGCGAACGTCCTGCCGGCCGGAACCGGGAAAGACGTTGAGCTCGACCGAGAAGTAGAACCGCAGCAGGTAGGCGAGGAAGAACACCGGGATGGTGACGCCGAGCAGCGAGGCTACGACCGCGGCGCTGTCCAGTGCCCCGCCGTGCCGCCGGGCTGCCAGGTATCCCAGCGGGATGCCGATGACGACGGCGAACAGGATGGCGAACGCCGTCAGTTCTATCGTCCCCGGAAAGCGCTGCAGGAACTCGGTGGTGACCGGCCGGCCGGTCTGGATCGACGTACCGAAGTTGAACTGGACGACCCGGCCGAGGAAGCGGCCGTACTGCACGAGCAGCGAGTCGTTCAACCCGAGCTGATCGTTGATGGCCTCGATGGCCTCGGGGGTCGCCCGCTCTCCCAGGAGGGCCCGACCGGGACCTCCCGGGAGACTTCGCAGCCAGATGAACAGCAGCACCGACAACCCGAACAGAATCGGGATGAGTTGCAGCAGTCGTCGAGCTATGAAGCGGAGCATTCAGCTGTGCTGAGCTACTTGTTCAACGTGACCGTAGAGAAATCCTCCGACGTCAGCGGGCTGGGCACCAGGCCCTCTACGCCTTCTGCCACCACAAGCGCAGGAGGCGAGTGCGAGATCGGGACTGCGGGCAGGAAGTCCATGATCTGCACGTTGAGGTCCTCGTAGAGCGACACCCGGGCGGCCGGGTCCGGCTCGGAATCGGCCGCTGCGAAGGCGTCGAACAACTCCTGGTTGACGTACCCACCGAAGTCCAGCTTCGCAATGCCGCCGGCCTTGGCGTCGAAGAAGGTGCCGATGAAGTTGTAGGCGTCGTTGTAGTCGCCGGTCCAGCCGAGCAGGTGGATATCGGCCAGGCCATTGGCGGTCGCCTCGAGGTAGTCCGGGTTCCAGGGCAGGGCGGTCGGCTCGATCACGAAACCTACGTCCTTCAGGTTCTGGCTCATCACCTCGAAGATCGCGCCCGGATCCGGCATGTACGGCCGGCTGACATCGGTCGGGTAGTAGAACTTCAGTGTGGTACCGGCGGCGCCTGCCTCCTCGAGCAGCTGACGGGAAAGGTCCGGGTCGTAGGCGTACTCCGTGACCGCGTCGCTCCACCCGTCCACCGTGTCCGGCATGAACTGGGTGGCCACGGTCGCGCCCTCAGGCAGCTGCGAGGTCACCAGCGACTCGCGGTCGATGGCGTGCGCGATGGCCTGCCGCACCCGGATGTCGGCCAGCGCCGGGTTGATCCCGGCCGCGGCGGCGCCCTCGAACTGGCCCTGGTTGATGCCGAGGTAGAGGATGTTGAAGGCGTCGCGGGTCAGGACGTTGAAGCCCTGGCTCTCGAGGTCGGGGATGTCACCGGGGGCGACCAGGTCGTAGCCGTCGATCGAGCCCGACTCGAGTTCCTGCTTGCGGGTGTTCCCGTCGGGGATGGTCCGGAAGATGATCTCGTCCAGACCGGCCGTCTCACCCCAGTACTCGTCGTACCGGGCGATCGTGATCTCACCATTGGCGCGGTCCCAGTTGTCGAGCATGAACGGGCCGGTCCCGGTCGGGTGCTCCAGTGCGTAGGCGGGGTACGTCGGGGCGTCGGCCTCACCGGTCAGGTTGTCAGCGTCGAACTCCTCCAGCGCGGCGGGACTGGAGATGGAGAACGACGGTAGCGCCAGTCCGGCCGGGAAGCGGCTGGTCACCTTCGTCAGCTGGATCACCGCAGTCAACTCATCCTCGGCGGTGCAGGACTCGAAGCTGCTCGGAAACTCTTCTGCGGTGTCGGCAAACCCGCCGAAGACGTCCTGCCAGTACGGCGTGACCCCGGGGTTCTGCGCGATACCGGTGAAGTTGTACCAGCGGTCGAAGTTGAAGCAGACCGCCTCGGCGTTGAAGTCGGTGCCGTCGTGGAATTTCACGCCCTCACGCAGCGGGAAGGTGTAGGTCAGGCCGTCCTCGCTGATCTCAGGCAGATCGCTTGCCAACGACGGCACTAACTCCGTGGACCCCTCCTCGGAGGCAAGGAGCCCCTCGTAAAGCTGACGGAGTACCCGGAACGTCTCGCCGTCGCTGGCGAACGTCGGGTCGAGGACCTTGGGATCGCCCGCCGCTCCGAAGACCAGGGTGCCGCCGGTGGGCTGGTCGCCCTCGCCCGTCGGCTCCTCGCGGTCGCTCGAAGCGCACGCACTGGCCGCCATGACCGCGACCACCGTCGATGCGATCATCGCGAGGCGCCTGCTGCGTCTTTGCATTGCACACCTGCCCATTCCTTCAGTGCCGGCACCTTCGTGCCGGTCGTTCGCGGTCGAGCGGACCTTAGTCGCCTTGTCCTGCCCGTGGCGAGACGCCGCTCCCGACTGATACCGGAACGCAACGCTCACAGGTCGACCCGCCGACGGCCCTCGAAAGCCCGTCCGAGCGTGACCTCGTCGGCGTACTCCAGGTCGCCGCCCACCGGAAGCCCGCTGGCGAGGCGAGTCACGGTCAGTCCCATCGGCTTGACCAGCCGGGCGAGGTAGGTCGCGGTGGCCTCGCCTTCGAGGTTGGGGTCGGTGGCCAGGATGAGCTCGGTGACGGAGTCGTCCTGCAATCGGATCATGAGTTCGCGGACCCGCAGCTCGTCCGGTCCGATCCCCTCGATCGGACTGATCGCGCCGCCGAGCACGTGGTACCGGCCGCGGAACTCGTTCGTCCGCTCGATCGCCACGATGTCCTTCGGCTCCTCGACGACACAGATCACGTCCAGGGAGCGGCGGGGATCGCGGCAGATCCGACAGTGCTCGCCCTCGGAGACGTTGCCGCAGATCTTGCAGAACGCCACGTCGTCCTTGACCCGCTGGAGTGCGGCCATCAACCGAGTGACGTCGGCTGCATCGGCCGTCAGCAGGAAGAACGCGATCCGCTGAGCCCCCTTGGGCCCGATCCCGGGCAGTCGGCCGAGTTCGTCGATGAGGTCCTGGACGGCCCCCTCGTACACCCCTACATCCCGGGCAGGCCGAGCCCGCCGAGCCCGCCGGCGAGCGGCCCCATTGCCTGCTGGGCCAGCTCGGACGCTGCGCGGTTCGCATCCCGGACCGCGGCGACGACGAGGTCCTGCAGGGACTCCACGTCGTCGGCGTCGACGACGGAAGGATCGATGACGATCGCGTTGAGTTCACCGCTGCCGCTGACCGTGGCGCGGACGAGGCCACCACCGCTGCTGCCCTCGACCTCGGCGGTGGCCAGCTTGTCCTGGGCCTCCGCCAGTTGCTGTTGCATCTGCTGCGCCTGCTTCAGCAGGTCCTGCATGTTCGGCGGTCCACCCGGCTGCATCGGCCCAGGGTAGTCGGTAGCTCAGGAGGCGGGATCAATCCGCCGTGCGCCGAGTTGCGACTGGACCAGACTGATGGCGTCCGCCTCAGGGTCCCGCTCGACGGATCGCTCGTTCGGCTTCGGGGTGGGGTCCTCGTCCCTGGGGTCCGGCTCAGCGGCCTGCGCGTCGGCCAGCGTCGGCGCCTGTACGACGGTCTCGATCCGCCAGTCGACACCCAGCAGGTCCTTGAGTGACAGCTGCACGATCTCGGCGTTGTCCTGCTCGGACAGCCGCCGCATCAGCGGCGCCGAGGCGATGCCGAGCCTGAGCACGCCACCCTCGACCGAAAGGGCGGTCGCGTTCGTCAGCAGGGCTTCTGTTGACCGCCGGCGGCGTCTGACGATGCTCAGCAGCTCCGACCAGACCTGCCGGACGGCGGCCGCGTCGATCTGCCCGGCCGCCGCAGCGGTGCCACCAGCGGCCGGGCCGACGCCGACGGACGACACGTCGGAGGTGGCGGCGGCCGTACTCGTCGGCCGCTCGCCGTCCGGTGTCGCAGCGCCGTCTCCCGCCCTGTCGGCCGGCTCACCCGGAGTGCCCGCGGTGGCGCCCGCACCGTCCACCCGGGGCCTGCTGGGCTCCAGCACGGCGGGTCCGGTGTCCGAGTAGCCGTCGTCGCCCCGCTGCGCGGCCGCCCCGGCTGTGGTGTGGGCGGCGGCAGCGGGGCGAGCCGGCGGCGGTGCAGCGGCGGTGAGGGCGTCGGGCCGGATGTCCATGCGCCGCTCCAGCCGCTCCAGGCGCTGCAGGAGCGCGGCAGAGTCACCGCTCGCCGCGGGCAGGAGCATTCGGGCGCAGATCAACTCCAGCAGCAGCCGAGGCGACGTCGTACCTCTCATCTCGGTGAGCCCGAGGTGCACGATGTCGGCCAGCCGGGACAGCGTGGCGGTGCCGAGCCGCGCGGCCTGGTCGGTCATCCGCTCCAGCTGATCGGCGGGATAGTCCAACAACCCCTTGCCGGCCGCGTCGGGAACTGCGTCGAGGACGATCAGATCGCGCCACCGTTCGAGCAGGTCTCCGGCGAACCGCCGCGGATCGTGCCCGGCGTCGACCACCCGATCGATGGACCGGAAGACGGCTGCGCCGTCCTGTGCGCCGAGGGCGTCGACGACGTCGTCCAGCAGGGCGGCGTCGGTGACTCCGAGCAGTCCGACCGTCCGGGCATACGTGACGCCCACGTCCCCGGCGCCGGCGAAGAGCTGGTCGAGGATGGACAGCGAATCCCGTGCCGAGCCGCCGCCTGCGCGGACGACCAGCGGAAAGACCGCCGGTTCGACGTGCACCTGCTCCGTGGCGCAGATCCGCGCGAGCAGACCCCGCATGACGGTGGGCGGCAGCAACCGGAACGGGTAGTGATGCGTGCGCGAGCGGATTGTCGGCAAGACCTTGTCCGGCTCCGTCGTGGCGAAGATGAAGACAAGAAAGTCCGGTGGCTCCTCGACGAGCTTCAACAGGGCATTGAAGCCCTGCGTGGTGACCATGTGCGCCTCGTCGATGATGTACACCTTGAATCGCGAGCTGACCGGGGCGTAGTGCGCGCGCTCGCGCAGTTCACGTGCATCCTCGACACCGCCGTGGCTCGCCGCGTCGATCTCGATGACGTCCAGACTTCCCGGACCGTCCGGCGCGAGCGCGACACACGAGTCACACTCGCCGCACGGGTCGGGAGTCGGTCCCTGAATGCAGTTCAGCGAGCGCGCCATGATCCGTGCGCTGGAGGTCTTGCCGCAGCCGCGGGGGCCGGAGAACAGGTAGGCGTGGTTGATCCGGCCGGTCCGGATCGCCTGGCTCAGGGGCTCGGTGACATGCTCCTGCCCGACCACCTCGGCGAAGCTCGCCGGGCGGTAGGTGCGGTAGAGCGCAAGAGCCACGCGAACCTCCCGTCGTACGAGCGCTGCACGACCCTATTGGAGAGCTCCGACAGGACGCGGGTGGACAGCGAGGACCCCTCGCACACCCGACAGAGCCCGCTTATCCTTGCTGCCTTCCGGCCCTGGGGAGGTTCACAGGGTGACGCCGCACGAGGGGTCTCGGCCTACCCTACAGCGGCTCCGCCGGGTGCGTGACCGCCGCAAAGCGCGCGAAGTGGAAGTGCTCGAAACAGACTCGGCACAGGTCTGGCTCGGCGATTGTGGGTTTGCCGCCCTTCGATCTGGCGGGACAGGTGTACTTCCCCGCAATCGCCCGCGCGGCACCGTCAGCTGTAGTGATAGCGGGCCTGCAGAATGACGATGTCGTCGCCGTCCACGAGGTACACGAGTCGGTGCTCCTCGCCGATCCGGCGCGACCAGCTGCCGGCGAAGGCGTGTCGGAGCGGCTCGGGTTTGCCGATGCCTTCGAACGGATCCCGCAGCACGTCAGCGATCAGCCTGTTGATTCGCTTGAGCGTTGCGCGGTCGGCGGACAGCCAGTGCGTGTAGTCCTCCCAGCCGTTGGGCGTGAAGACGAGCCTCATGGCGTGAGTGGGTGCTCCTGCCGATTTCCCTCCTGCGCCTGCGCCAAGCTCTCGAGCAGACGCCGAGCGTTTGCCGGCGAGCGCAGCAGGTGCGCGGTCTCCTCCAGCGCCTCGTAGTCCGCTCGCGAGATCAGGACGGCATCGCCGCGCCGGGACATGATCTCCACGGGTACGCGGTCGGCGTTGACCTGTTCGATGAGCGGAAAGAGGTTCTTGCGGGCTTCGGATGCGGTGATCGCCATGGGGCCTCCAAGTGGTACTGGATACGGTACCACTCACGCAGACGGTATCCTGCTCGGCGGAGGATTCGCCTAGTTGGCCTATGGCGCGCGCTTGGAAAGCGCGTTGGGGGAGACCCCTCACGAGTTCGAATCTCGTATCCTCCGCCATGTCATCCGGTCCGCCCCGACCGGGCAAGGGAGGGGCGCCTGATGGGCATCACCCTCGCGCTCGCGGCGGCCCTCGCGTACGGCCTGTCGGACTTCCTCGGCGGCCTGCTGTCCCGTCGGATCAGCCCGTGGACCGTCGCGCTGCTCGCACAATTCGTCGGCGCGGCCACTGTGTCGGTCGCCGCGACGACGGTCCCCGCCAACCTCTCCACGCCGGACGTCGTCTGGGGCGCTGCGTCCGGGATCGGCAGCGGCATGGGCACAGTTTTTCTCTACCGCGGGCTCGGCGGCGGGCAGATGAACGTCGTCGCACCGTTGTCAGCTCTCGGTGCGGCGGTTGTCCCCGTGGTGGTCGGGGTCGCTCTCGGTGAGCGCCCGGCCGTCTTGACCTGGATCGGCATCGGGTGCGCGCTACCGGCCATCTGGCTGGTCTCCCGGGCCGGCACCGAGGTGGCTACGCAGGCGGGTCGCCCCGGCGCCGGCGTCCGGGACGGTCTGCTGGCGGGCGCCGGCTTCGGGCTGCTGTTCGTCGCGCTCGGCCAGGTGCCGGAAGAAGCGGGCCTCTGGCCGTTGGCGATCGGGCAGACGGTTGCCCTGATCGTCATCGCCGTCGGTGCGCGGATCGTGACCGCGCCGATCCGGTCGGCGGGTCCCCGGCTGCTTGCCGCCGCCGGCGCCGTCGGTCTGTGCGCGGCTGCGGCCACCGTGCTCTACCAGCTCGCCGCCAGGTCGCAGCTGGTGTCCGTAGCAGCGGTACTCACCTCGCTCTACCCGGCGCTGACCGTCGCGCTCGCCGCGGTGTTCCTGAGCGAACGAATGAACCGCACCCAGGCCTGCGGCCTCGGGTTGGCCGCTGCAGCGGTCGTGCTGGTAGCGCTGCCCTAGGCGGCGCTGCGATCGGGGACAGCCGGGTCGTCGGCGGCCCAGGCTGCGAGGACGACCGCAAGTCCGCAGTCGATGCAGAACCACTCGGGACAGTCCGCCCCGTGCCCCTCGGAGCAGACCGGCTGCTCAAAGCTCCCGTCGCGGCTGCACGTCGTACACCATTGGATGGACGCAATTGTCATGGACACCCTCAACACCTCCTCAGTGCAAGGTGCCACGGCCCACCGACAATCTCGCGCTGCCCACGCCGGTGTGTCGAAAGTCGCGAACCGGGTACTGATTGCGCGGCCGAGCTCCGATGAGACGATCATGGAGCCAGCCCTGACCTCGTACGACGCACCGGGAGGCGGATATGCCGCACAGCATCTGGAAGGGCGCGATCTCCTTCGGGCTCGTCTCCATCCCTGTTCGGTTGTTCTCGGCCACCGAGGAGAAGGACGTCTCCTTCCGCCAGGTGCACGCCGCCGACGGCGGCCGGATCAAGTACAAGCGAGTCTGCTCGGTGGACGGCGAGGAGGTCCCCTACTCCGACATCGCAAAGGGTTACGAGCTGCCCGACGGCGACATGGTCATCCTCGAGGACGAGGACTTCGCCGACCTGCCCATCTCGACCAGCCGCGCGGTCGATGTCCTCACCTTCGTCCCCGCCGAGCAGATCGACCCGGTGCAGTTCGGCAAGCCGTACTACTGCGAGCCCACCGGCGACGCGAAGCCGTACGTCCTGCTCCGTGACGCCCTGGACAACAGCGAGAAGGTCGCCGTGGTCAAGGTGGCCCTGCGCAACCGGGAACGGCTGGCGACCCTGCGCCCCCGCGACGGCGTACTGGTGCTGCAGACCATGCTGTGGCCCGACGAGGTCCGCGAACCGAAGTTCTCCTTTTTGGACGACAACGTCACGATCCGCTCGCAGGAGATGACAATGGCCGAGTCGTACGTCGATGCGCTGGCCGGTGACTTCGACCCCGACCAGTACACCGACGACTACCGCGAGGCGCTGCAAGAAGTGATCGAGGCCAAGACCGCCGGCCGCGAGGTCACCCGGCCGGCTGAGCCCGAGGTCGACGACAGCAAGGTGCTGGACCTGATGGACGCCCT
>Ga0136620_10001599_pt1 | contig 10785 bp, 5 predicted proteins | sample AntDrymUQ4162106_2_FD_104806 | JGI IMG/M metagenome (GOLD analysis project Ga0136620, IMG submission 104806) | Polar desert sand microbial communities from Dry Valleys, Antarctica - metaG UQ416 (21.06) | ecosystem: Environmental > Terrestrial > Soil > Desert | place: Antarctica: Dry Valley... | reverse complement strand
GGCCTGCCGGTCCTCAGCGGGCGGCGACTAGACTGCCGCGGGCATCGGGGCGTGGCGCAGCCTGGTAGCGCGCACCGTTCGGGTCGGTGAGGTCCCCGGTTCAAATCCGGGCGCCCCGATTGCATTCCAGGCGACCGCGAGGGTCGAGGGCAGTTCGGGCCGACCGCCTTGAGAGCGCTTCGCGAATCGAGGGCTAGACCGCGACCGCGCTCGGCGCGGCCCGCTGGAGGCTTTGCCCTGCGGGAACTAGCTCACGGCCTTCGAACGTGTCGAGGCACGCCATCTAGCCGGCCGACGGAGGCTTCTCGCGGGCACCGATCGTTGTGAGGGCGTGCCAGGTGAACACCCTCGGCTCGTCCTCGTCGTACTGAACCGCGAGTCCGTCGTCGAGGACGTCGACCACCGTCCATTCGCGGCCCATCATGTCCCAGCGGGTGTCACCGACTGTCAGTGCGGCGAGTTCCGCCGGCCTAGGAACGCGCTGACGCTCCATAGCCCCGCGCCAGTCGTCCAGAGACCTGAAGGCGGCGAGATCAAGGCCGGCGGAGGCGTAGCGCTCCTCAGGGCTCCCGGCGTCGGGAAGGCCGAGGGACTGTTCCTTGGTCACGACTGCACACGCCAGCCGATCAGGCAGCTGGTCTATTACCAGTTGGACTATCGGCTCATCGTCGATCAGCCACCGCAGCGCCCGGTTCATCGGCTCAAGATGCTCGATGACCAACTTGTCCTTCAACGACGAACCCGACAGGGCTGCGCTTGCCGCCTCCTCGGACCACAGGGCACCCCTCGGATACTTCGACGCAACCAACGGTCGGTCGAGGCGAGGATGCTGCCAGAAGAACCACACCGTCTCTCGAAGCACTTTCGTCGCAGGCTCCTTGCCAGTCCTGTCGCGCCAGCGCCTCAGAGAGGCGGCCACGTCCAAAACCAGCTGCGCGTCGACCTCGTCCCGACGAAGATCTTCCACGCCGTGAGGCTACCTGCAGAAGCTCAGTCCCGACGACGTTTCGGCCTTCGCCTGCTTCCGGACGCACGGCGAGTGAGTCCGCGCGCCGCAGTGCGGATGCTCCTCACGCGCTTCGCACTTTGCAGAACACGTCTCGGCGGCGGCCACCGTTAGCGCGTCGGAAGCACGGTCAGGCCTTTGGGGTCAGAAGGCGGGCGGCGTCGGGCCGAGCCCAGAGTCTCCGCCCTCCCCGAGTAGCTCGTCGAGGCCTGCGGCGATCCCCTCGGCCGTGTCTTCATCGAGCGAGCGCCACCCGTCCGGACCGATGGCCTCGCGAACGACTGCTTCTGTCAAAGGGAAAAACTCGCTGAAGGCTTCCCCCGAGGAGTAGAGGTTTCCTCCCCTTTGGGCCCACATCGTGAAGAGCATGCGGGTCTTGTTGCTCGGAGGCGTGATCATCACGCTCCGCTTGTAAGCGCGCGCGTAGAGGCCGTTACGCTCAGCCGCTTCGAGAACGGTGCGCATCGCTTGCCCCGCACCCACTCCGTCTGCGATTTCGAGTACGGAGGCCACCGAAGACGGTGATCTCGCGGCTTCGGGGAGCTCGTCTGACTCGGTCACCTCACGGAGTAGGAGTTGCTGGCCTTCCCCGAGGTCGAGAACCTCGAACGCAACAGCGCGTATGGGAACGCCGTAGGTCTCCGTGAGGTAGCGGGCGACGCGTTCGAGGGCAGGATCGGTGCCGGTGCCTACCACCATCACGCCGATCTCGCGCGCGCCGGTATCGGCTCCCAATTCAAAGAGTTGATCGAGGGTTTGAGTCGTATCGAGCGCCCCCGTGCGGCACAGGTAGTCCCCGACCTCTGACCGCAGTCGGTCCTCGGAAAGGGCGGCGAGGGACGAGGCGTAGTCGAGGGCCTGGGCAATGGTCTCGCGATAAAGCGCCCCCGCCTTGATCTCGATGACAACCCAGCGTCCTGCCGGGTCGACGGCTAGCAGGTCGAGGCGACCCGCCTCGAGCCGAAGCTGCCTCCCCACAATCCGGAGGCCCTGGCCGACCAGCTCGGGGTCGCTCTCTATCCAGCTTTCGAGTAGATGCTCGAACTGCACACTCGATGGCTGGGTGCGTACGGGCGAGCCGTCCTCAATCCGCCATGCTGCGACTCGCAACCCATCCCCCCTTGCGTTCGTGGTCCGTCCTCCGCCGAAAGCAGCCTAGACGAGCCGCTGTTCGCCGATGCTCCCCATTCGGACGGAACGGTGGGCACGTACGTCCCATGCCGACTCACCACTTCGTTGAGTGCGCGTGAGCGGCCGCGTCACCCCTGAGGTCGGTCCGGGCCACGGAGTTATCCGGCGAGATTGGCGAACGGTCGACGGCCGTGATGCAGGCCGGCAAAGTGGGCGAGCAGTCGCTTCTCGTACGCGCGCGCCGACTCCTGCCAGGAGATCTCGTGCCAGGCGACGAGCAGCTCGTCGGAATCGGCGAGCTGCCAGATGTAGCGTCCACCCCAGTGAGCGACCGGCTCCCCGGCGCCGAAGCGCGCGTACGCCTTCAGGCGCCGGAGGCCGACGGTCGCTTTGCCGATGTAGACGACGTGCGCACCGGTGACCCATTCGGACTCGAGGATGTCGATCCGGGCGGTCGGATCTCGGTCCTTGAAGCGGCCCCCGTGGCTCGGGCAGAGGAACTTCGGCGCCGCCGAGGATGGGCGGTAGACGACGTAGCAGAGCGACTCGGAGGGGACCGGCTGATAGTCGGCTTTCCGGAGCTGGTCCCACGTGTGCCAGCCGACGAAGCCGGCGGTCCCAAGGGCGGGGCGCAGGAACGAGGTCGGCAACGACTGGCACTTCGCCACGCGGAGAACCTAGAGCTTCGCGGGGCCGGTCGACCACGGCGGATACTTGACCTCGCGGAGACACGGCTTCCGGCAACGCAGCGACCAGTCGGCTCTGTAGGTACCGGCTCCACCACGCCCGGTGGTCGGCACAGCTCCGCGGCAATGACTTCCGCACGAACGGCGGCGCGTCGCAAGTATCGTCGATCGAGCCGTCGCCGTGGGGGCGGTCCGGTGCCCTCAGGCCGGTAGGTTGTCAGCTTGTCGTCGACATCGACGACCACGCCGTAATCAACCGCCTCAGTCCTATCCTCTCCGACCCCGCCCCATTGCGCCCGTGCGCGGCTCACCGAGAGTTGTCTCGCTCCCTGGGCACATGGCCGTGACTCCACCGCAAGCGCCGACTGCACTCCCCGAGCGCGCCCCCAACCCCGGCGAGCTCGTCCAGGTGCGCTCACGCCGATGGCTCGTCGAGGAGGTCTCGCAGAACGGCGGCCAGTGCCCGCTCGTACACCTCGCCTGTGCCGATGACGACGCCCAGGGCCAGGTCCTCGACGTGCTCTGGGACTACGAGCTCGACCGTCGCATCCTTTCCGACGAGGGCTGGGACGACCTCGCGTCGAGGGGCTTCGACGAAACCCGCTTCTTCAGCGCGTTCCTTCACACGCTTCGGTGGGGCTCGGTCACCGCCACCGACCCAAACCTGTTTCAGGCCCCGTTCCGCGCCGGGATCAAGATCGACGCGTACCAGATGGAACCGCTGCGCAAGGCTCTGCGCCTTCCGCGCGTCAACCTCTTCATCGCCGACGACACCGGGCTCGGCAAGACGATCGAAGCCGGCCTCATCGCTCGCGAGTTGCTGCTGCGCAAGAAGGCCAAGACGATCGTCGTGGCGGCCCCGCCTTCGGTCCTCGAGCAGTGGAAGGGCGAGCTGGAGGAGCGCTTCGGACTCGTGTTCGAGCTTCTTGATCGCCAGTACGTCGCGAAGGTCCGCCGCGAGCGGGGATTCGGCGTCAATCCCTGGCGAACGCACAGTCGCTTCCTCATCTCCCACAACCTGCTGACCGACCCGACCTACGCCGATCCGCTGCGCGAATGGCTCGGACGGCTGCTCCCGGGCAGCCTGTTGATCTTGGACGAGGCGCATCACGCCGCCCCGTCGAGCGGCGGGCGTTACGGCATCGAGACGAAGTTCACCCGCGCCATTCGCGACCTCGGGGGCCGCTTCGAGCACCGGCTGTTCCTCTCCGCAACTCCGCACAACGGTCACTCCAACAGCTTCTCGACGCTCCTCGAGCTGCTCGATCCTTACCGCTTCACCCGCGGGGTGCCCGTTCGTGGACGCAAGGCGCTCGAGGACGTCATGGTCCGCCGCCTCAAGGAGGATATCCGCGAGATCCAAGGGGGATTCCCGCAGCGGGTGGTCGAGCGGGTCGTGATTGACGACCTCCCCGATGAGGCACCCGAGCTCGAGCTCTCGCGCCTGCTCGACGAGTACCGCACCGCCCGGGAGTCGCGCTTCGTGGACACCTCACGTCGCACGCAGGCGTCCGCGGGGCTGCTCGTCGTCGGTCTCCAGCAGCGTTTGCTCTCCTCGATCGAGGCGTTCGCCCGTAGCCTCAAGGTCCATCGCGCCACGGTCGAGCGCCAGTGGGAAGGCGCGGGCACGAAGCCGGGTTCGGGAGAGGAGACGGGGGTCGGCGACGAAGCCGACCTCTTCACCCACGCCCCAGGGGCGGACGACGAGCGAGCCGAGCTCGCAGATGACGCCGCCGAGGCGGAGGAGATGTCTCAGGTCGAGGGCGTGACACGCGCGACCGAGGCCGCCGCCGCGCGCTCCCCGTCCGCGGCCTTCCCGGAGCGCGAGCGAGAGCTGCTCGACTGCATGCAGGCGATCGCCGAGGAGCACCGGCACGCCCCCGAGGCGAAGACCCGCCGCCTGATCGACTGGATCCGGGAGAACATGTGCCCGGACCTTCCCCCGTTCGGCAAGGCGCCGAGCGGCGATCCACCGCGATGGAACGATCGCCGCGTCCTGATCTTCACGGAGAATCGAGAGGGCACCAAGCGCCACCTCCAGACGATCCTCGACCAGGCGATCGACGGCACCGACCGCGCCGACGAGCGCATCGAGGTCATCACCGGGCTCATCGGCGGTGCCAACCGCAAGGAGATCCAGCGGCGCTTCAACACCGAGCCCGCCGAGGATCCGCTGCGGATCCTGATCGCCACGGACGCCGCGCGCGAGGGGCTCAACTTTCAGGCGCACTGCTCCGACCTCTTCCACTTCGATCTTCCCTGGAACCCCGGCCGGATCGAGCAGCGCAACGGCCGCATCGATCGCAAGCTCCAGCCCTCGGACGAGGTCCGCTGCCACTACTTCGTGTTGACCCAGCGCGCGGAGGACCGCGTGCTCGAGGTGCTGGTTCTCAAGACGGAGACGATCCGCAGCGAGCTCGGGAGCCTCTCGAAGGTCATCGACGACGAGGTGGAGCGGCGGCTCAAGCAGGGGATCCGTCACGACGACGTGAACGAGCTCGCCGCCGAGATCGAGCGGACCGACCTCGACGCCGACCGCAAGCGGATCACGAACCAGGAGCTTGAGGCCTCCCGGAACCGTCAGGACGACCTGCGCGAGGAGATCGACCGCTGCCGAACGGTGCTGGAGCGCTCGAAGGACTGGGTGGACTTCGACGCCGAGCCGTTCCGCGACGCCCTCTCGTGCTCGCTCGAGCTGCTCGGCGCAGATCCACTCGTCGTGGGAGCCGATGACCACGGGCGACCCGTCTGGCGGTTCCCCGCGATGGACCGCCGCGACGCCGCCGACCCGACCTGGGCAGCCACGCTAGACACCCTCCGGGAGCCGCGCAAGCGCGACCAGAAGCTCGCCGACTGGCGCCGTGAAGCCCCGATCCGGCCGGTCGTCTTCAACGACGCAGGCGTCCTGACGGAAGAGACCGTCCACCTCCATCTCGAGCAGCGCGTCGCCCAGCGGCTCCTCTCGCGTTTCCGCGCCCAGGGGTTCATCCATCACGACCTCTCGCGTGCCTGTCTCGCCCAGGCGGACGACGCGATCCCACGCGTGATCCTGCTCGGCCGGCTTTCGCTCTACGGACGGCGCGCCGAGCGGCTCCACGAGGAGATCGTTCCCGTTGCCGCAAAATGGCTGGAACTCGACAGGCGCGACGGCCCCTTGTCGGTCTACGCGCGCGACGCGGAAGCGAAGAGTCTCGAGCTGCTCGAGCAGGCACTCGGTGACCGCCGCGAGCACCGGCCGCCCGAGGTGATCGAGCAGCGGCTGCTCGGCACGGCCGCGCGTGACGTGACCGAGCTCCTGCCCCAGCTCGAGCAACGAGCCGCGACCCTCGCCGAGCAGGCCGCCGAGAAGCTGCGCGAGCGCGGTCGCCGCGAGCAGCAGGACCTGCGCGAGACGCTCGAGCGCCAGCGCGGCCGAGTGCGCGAAGAACTCGAGCGCCACGAGCGCGAGCTGCCGCAGCTCTCTCTCTCGACTTCGCCGAGGACGAGCGCCGCCAGCTCGAGGCGAACATGCGCTCGTGGGCGGACCGGCTCGGCCAGTTTGAGCGCGATCTCGAGCACGAGCCGGCACGCATCGCCGACTTCTACGAGGTGCGCGCCCGGCGCGTCGAGCCGGTCGGCCTCGTCTACCTCTGGCCGGAGACCAACTGACGGTGGCGACCAAGCTCGACCCCGAGGTGCTCGCCCATCTCGAGTGGCTCGGCTTCGTGCAGCCGACGGGACTCGTCGTCTCGGCGCCGGCGCTCGTCCGCGCCGGAGCGATCCTCCCCAGCCGCGACGCTGAGGGCCAGCGCCTCCTGCGCGCCTGCGTCGAGGAGCGCACCGTCGAAGGAGGTCCCGATCCGGAGCCCATCGTCGCCGACTTCAAGCTCCTGGCGAGCAAGGTGCTCGGCTGGAGCTTCTCGCCGAGGGGCTACGCCGGGACCGATGAGGCCCCGATCCCCCCGGAGCTCGAGGTCACGCTGCCGGACTACGGCGAAACGCTGGCGCCCGACTTCGCCGTGCGCGAGCGCGACCCCGCCGACGGCGCCTCGCCGTGGCAGCTGCTCGTGCGGGAGCTCGAGGTGGGCGAGGACCTCGACCGGGTCACCCAGGCCGGCGGAGGCCTCGAGGCCTCACCACATGGGCGGATGGAGCGCCTGCTGCGCGAGACGGGCGTGCCGGCCGGGCTGCTCTCCAACGGCCGCGTTCTCCGGTTGATCTCCGCCCCGCGGGGCGAGAGCTCCGGCTGGATCGACTTCCGCGTCGCCGAGATGACCCAGACGGCGGGCAGGCCGATCTCGACGGCGCTGAGCCTGCTGCTGAGCGAGCAGCGCCTGCTCGCCCTGCCGCGAGCACAGCGCTTCGCGGCCCTGCTCGCGGACAGCCGCCGGTACCAGAACGAGGTCAGCGAGAAGCTCGCCGAACAGGTCCTCCACGCGCTCTACGAGCTGCTCCGGGGCTTCCAGGCCGCCCACGACGCTACGGGCGGTGAGCTGCTGAGCGAGCCCCTGGAGGACAACCCGGACGAGGTCTATCGCGCGCTACTCACGGTCGTGCTGCGCCTGGTGTTCCTCCTCTACGCGGAGGAGCGGGAGATGCTGCCCGAGGAGGACACCTTCCTGCGCTTCTACTCGCTCGCGGGCCTCCACGACCGCCTGCGCGAGGACGCGGCCCACCACCCGGACACGATGAGCCAGCGCTACGGCGCGTGGGCGCAGCTCCTCGTCCTGTTCCGGATGATTCACGACGGCGCGGAGGCCGGCGAGGTTGCGATCCCGGCGCGTCACGGAGTGCTGTTCGATCCCGACCGGTTCCCGTACCTGGAAGGGCGCTCGGGCATCGCCGCGCGCCAGGTCCACGAGCGGATCGAGCCCCCGCTCGTGCCCGACGCGACGGTCTACCGAGTGCTCGACAAGTTGCTGGTCCTCGACGGCGAGCGGCTGTCCTACCGGGCGCTCGACGTCGAGCAGATCGGGTCGGTCTACGAGACGATGATGGGCTTCCGCCTGCAGGTCGCGACCGGCCGCTCGGTCGCGATCAAGGCCGCGAAGCGGCACGGTGCCCCGACGACCGTCGACCTCGACGCGCTGGTGGCCGAGCCACCCGGCAAGCGAACCAAGTGGCTACAGGATCGGGCCGACCGTAAGCTCACGCCGAAGGTGGCGGCGGCCGCGAAGGAGGCGGCGACGCTCGAGGACCTGCACGCCGCACTGACGCGGGTCACCGACACCGCGGCGACGCCCGATCTCGTGCCGCGGGGCGCGATGATCCTCCAGCCGAGCGAGGAGCGTCGCCGCTCTGGCTCGCACTACACGCCGCGCGCACTGACCGAGCCGATCGTGCGGACGACGCTCGAGCCGATCCTCGCTCGGTTGCGGGAGGACGACCGCCCGCTGCGTCCCGAGCAGATCCTCGACCTCAAGGTCTGCGATCCCGCGATGGGCTCCGGCGCCTTCCTCGTCGAGGCCTGCCGCCAGCTCGGCGATTCGCTCGTCGAGGCATGGGGGGTTCACGGCGGCCGCCCGCGGCTCCCGGCGGACGAGGACGAGGTCGTGTTCGCGCGTCGAATGGTCGCCCAGCGCTGCCTCTACGGGGTCGACCGCAATCCGGTCGCGGTCGACCTCGCCAAGATGTCGCTCTGGCTCGTGACCCTCGCGCGCGAGCACGCGCTGACCTTCGTCGACCACGCGCTCCGGCACGGCGACTCGCTCGTCGGGCTGTCGCGCCGGCAGATCGAGTCGTTTCACTGGGAATCCTCAGAGCCCGGGTTCGAGGCGATTCGCATCCGCGATCACCTCACCAGGGCGGCCGAGCTGCGGACGCAGATCCGCGAGGCGGGAGACGACGAGTCCGACTGGGTCTTGCGCGACCTTTGGGACGAGGCGCAGACGGAGCTCTCGCAGGTGCGGCTACTGGGGGACCTGGTGCCGGCGGCCTTCTTCTCCGGCACGAAGCCGAAGGAGCGCGAGACGAAGCGGGCCGAGCTGGCAAGCGCTGTCCAGGCTGGCGATGTCGAGCACCACCGCGACTGGATCGAAGGGTGGCGGGACGCCGACCAGCCGCTCGTCCCGTTCCACTGGGAGATCGAGTTCCCGGAGGCCTTCGATAGGAAGCCCGCGGGGTTCGATGCGATCGTGGGCAACCCGCCGTTCGCGGGCAAGAACACCATGGCGAGCTCGAACGTGACCAGCTACCCGGACTGGCTCAAGGCGATCCACGAGGACAGCCACGGTAACGCCGACCTCGTGGCCCACTTCTTCCGCAGAGCCTTCAACCTCCTTCGCGCCCACGGCGGGCTGGGCCTGATAGCGACCAACACGATCGGCCAAGGCGATACCCGCGGGACCGGTTTGCGCTGGATCTGCACTTATGGCGGCGAGATCCACAACGCCCGCAAGCGCGTTAAGTGGCCCAACCAAGCCGCCGTGATCGTCAGCGTCGTCCACGTCACGAAGGGGGCGTTCACCGGGGAGAAGAGGCTCGACGGCCGCGGCGTCGACACGATCACCGCTTTTCTCTTTCATCGAGGCGGCCACGACGATCCGGCGCGGCTCGCGGCCAACCGGGGCAAGAGTTTCCAGGGAAGCATCGTCCTCGGCATGGGCTTCACGTTCGACGACACCGACACGAAGGGGGTGGCCTCGTCGCTCTCCGAGATGGAGGGGTTGCTCGAGGAAAATCCGGCCAACGCCGAGGTGATCTTTCCGTACATCGGTGGTGAGGAGGTTAACTCGAGTCCGATCCACGCCCACCATCGCCATGTGATCAGTTTCGCTGAGCGAGACGAGGAGGAGTGCCGCCGGAGGTGGCCGGACCTGATAGCGATCCTCGAAGAGAGGGTTAGACCTGAGCGAGCGAAGCTAAGAAACAACGCGATTGCTCGAAAGCGAGCCAAATTCTGGTGGCAGTACGGGTCGGCAGCAAGAGAGCTCTATTCCGCCATCGTCGGTCTGGACCGCGTATTGGTTGCGCCGAGGACGAGCAAACATGTCGCATTTGTCTTTCTTGGCCCAGCGATGGTCTTTAGCGAGAACACCGTAGTGTTCACCTTCCAGAGCTTTGCTGGCTTCGCTGGACTGCAATCCCACGTTCACGACCTGTGGGTGCGCTTCACGAGTTCCACGCTGGAGGATCGGATCGGGTATCGCCCGTCGGATTGCTTCGAGACCTTCCCGTTCTCGGATGAGTGGGAGAGTGACCCCGCCCTCGAGGCGCCCGGCCGTGCCTACTACGACTTCCGCGCCACGCTGATGGTCCGCAATGACGAGGGGCTTACCAAGACCTACAACCGCTTCCACGATCCCGAGGAGCAGGACCCCGACATCCTGACGCTCCGCTCGCTCCACGCCGACATGGACCGTGCCGTCCTCGACGCCTACGGCTGGCACGACATTCCGACCGACTGCCAGTTCCTGCTCGACTACGAGGTTGAGGACGACGAGTCCGGACGCAGGAAAAAGCCCTACCGCTACCGCTGGCCGGACGAGGTCCGCGACGAGGTCCTCGCGCGGCTGATCGAGCTGAACGGCGAACGCGCCGCCGCCGAGCGGCGCGAGGGTGCCGGCCAAGCGCGAAGCAAGGCGGCGCGTAGTCCGGCGCTTGTCGGCGCGGCCGCGTCGGCCAACGGCGAGGAGCTATTCTGATCGCCGGCGAGGCGCGTGCTGCCGCCCCCGCGACCGCAGTGGAGGTCCGCGAGCAGCTCGTCGAGGCACTCGAGCTCGACCTCGTCGGCCCACCGCCGGGGCATGGGCTCGCGGAGGAGCACCTGCCCGGGTGGGTGCGCCCGGCAAACTGGTACCTCACCGGCTTCCTCGTCCCCTCGAACGCACCGGAGGACCAGAGCTCGGACGCGGATGCCGACGACGACCTCGACGAGGTGCCCGAGGCCGCCGGTCTCGGCGAGGAGAGCACCGACGAGTCGCAACCCGCGAAGAAGGGATTCTTCCCCTCGTCGATGGGGCTTAGCTTCCTCGTTCCGGAAGG
>Ga0136620_10001597_pt1 | contig 10788 bp, 7 predicted proteins | sample AntDrymUQ4162106_2_FD_104806 | JGI IMG/M metagenome (GOLD analysis project Ga0136620, IMG submission 104806) | Polar desert sand microbial communities from Dry Valleys, Antarctica - metaG UQ416 (21.06) | ecosystem: Environmental > Terrestrial > Soil > Desert | place: Antarctica: Dry Valley... | reverse complement strand
GGGCCCGCGGCCGCGACCCATCTCGCGGCCAGACACCGTGGCCACCACCTCGAAGGTGCGCTCGTGCGCCGGGCCGGCCTCGTCCGCGACCGAGTAGTCCACCACGTCGCCGCGGCGCGCCAGGGCCATCAGCATCGTCTTTCGGAGCGGGTCGTTCTCGGGCGCCAGCTCGTCGACGAGCTGGCGGCTGACCGGGATGTGGTCGTGACGGGAAGCCTGGCGATGGAGCCCCGTCGGGATCGACTCGCCCTTCCGCTTCGAGATGAAGCCGATCTCGTCCAGATACTCGTCAGCCGCCGCCACGTTCAGGAGCCGCAGCACGTACCGGTCGTGCGGGCCCCAGTTCGAGCTCGCGTCGTCGACCTTGCGCGTCGTCACGAAGCCGAGCGCGAGAAGAAGCGTCTGCACGTCGCGGCTGAACTGCTCGGTGACGGTGCTCCACGAGACGTACCCGAGGTTCGTCGTTCCGTCCGCCTCGAAGAGGCCGCGGACGAAAGCCGCGTAGACGTCGCGATCGTTCGTGTGCAGCACCGCGTCAGGGATGTGCGAGTGCCATCCCTTGCCCGAGTGCTCGGCGGACGGGGGCAGCTTTGCGAAGCCGCACGCCTCCCACCAGAGCGTGAGCGGAACCGAGTGGAACGCCACCTCGGTGTAGCCACCCTTGGCCGCAACGCGCGCGTCGAGGCCAAAGAGCTCGCTGCCGAGCTCGATCAGGCGCTCGACGACGTCCTCGTCGCCGGCAGAGACGCAGAAGCGGAGGCCCTTGGCGTGGAGCGAGCCGTCGCCCATGAAGTAGCCGACGAGCTCCGCGAGCTCCGGAGTCATCGCGCGCGGGGCGCGCGTGCGGAAGTCGGACGTCCAATAGAGCTCGCCGAGCGGCGGCAGGACGACCTCCTGCGGATCCCCGACCATGCCGTCGAGCATGAGCGGCACGCGGTCGCCTTCGCGGATCTCGCCGAAGCGACGCCAGGCCCACTCGCCACTCTCGTCGACGACCTTGATTCGATGCGTCGCGGTTCCCTGGATCCGGTAGCCGCGTCCCGTCTCGATCGAGACGACCTGCTCGAAGCCGTTCACGTAGAACTGCGTCGCGGAGCGGGGGCCCTCGTCCGTCGCTACCTCGAGGTCGAGCGGCTGCCACTTGTCGCCGACGGGGTCGCCGAGGCTTCGCAAGCGGACAAGACCGCGACTAGTCGCGACCAGACTGTCGCCGACGAGACAACCGGTGGGCGCGAGCACCGTCGCCTGCGCGTTTCGGAAGCCCGAGACCTCACCCAGGTCGAGCGCGTCGTCCCAGGCCTGGCGCGCCGCCGTCAGCAGGTCGGCGGGAACCATGTTCGAGTCCTCGATGTTCCCGACCGCCGCGCGGTGCTTGGCGATTACGCCGACCATCGCGGCCGCGTTCGGCTGGTAGCCGGCGAACGGGCCCATCCGTGCGGCGATCTCCGCCGACTTCCTGTACGCGCGCCCGGTCATGAGCGCCGTGATCGCAGCCGCGTAGGCGCGACCCTCGTCCGAGTCGTAGGGGAGGCCGCGCGCCATCAGGAGCGCGCCCAGGTTCGCGTAGCCGAGGCCGAGCTGGCGGTAGGCCTTCGCGTTTCGCTCGATCTCGGGCGTCGGGTAGCTCGAGTAGCCGACGAGGATCTCCTGCGCGAGGAGGAGCGTGTCGACCGCGTGCTCGAACATCTCGACGTTGAGCTCGCCGTCCTCGCGACGGAACTTCATCAGGTTGAGCGAGGCGAGGTTGCAGGCCGAGTCGTCCAGGTGCATGTACTCCGAGCACGGGTTCGACGCGTTGATCCGGCCCGAGTTCGGGCATGTGTGCCACGCGTTGATCGTCGTGTCGTACTGGACGCCCGGGTCGGCGCAGCGCCACGCCGCGTCGGCCGCCTGGCGGAGGAGGTCGCGCGCGGGCTTCGTCTCGACGACCGTCCCGTCCGTGCGGGTGGTCAGGTTCCAGTCGGCGCCCGACTCGGCGGCCTCCATGAAGGCGTCGGTGACGCGGATCGAGTTGTTCGCGTTCTGGTACTGGATCGAGGCCCAGTCGGGCGAGTTCAGCGACATGTCGTAGCCCGAGGCCTCGAGGACGCGCGCCTTCTCCTCCTCACGCGCCTTGCACCAGATGAACTCCTCGATGTCCGGGTGGTCGACGTCGAGGATGACCATCTTCGCGGCGCGCCGCGTCTTGCCGCCCGACTTGATCGTGCCGGCGGAGGCGTCGGCGCCGCGCATGAAGCTCACGGGGCCGGACGCGTAGCCGCCCTTCGACAGCTGCTCCTGCGAGGAGCGAAGCCTGGAGAGGTTGATCCCGGAGCCCGAGCCGCCGCGGAAGATGACGCCCTCGCGCCGGATCCAGTCGAGGATCGAGTCCATCGAGTCATCGATCGAGAGGATGAAGCAGGCGGAGCACTGCGGCTTTTCCTCGAAGCCGACGTTGAACCAGACCGGGGAGTTGAACGCCGCGAGCTGGTTGACGAGGATCGCCTTGAGCTCGTCCTCGAAGGTCTGCGCTTCGTCCTCGTCGGCGAAGTAGCCGCCGTCCCTGCCCCAGGTGCCGATCGTCGTGACGACGCGGCCGATCATCTGCCGGACGCTCGTCTCGCGCTCGGGCGACCCGAGGCGGCCGCGGAAGTACTTCTGGGCGACGATGTTCGTCGCCGTCTGCGACCAGAACTTCGGGAACTCGACGTCCTTCTGCTCGAACGCCGGCTTGTCCTTGCCGGGGATGAAGGCGTCCCGCACCTCCCATTCGATCTCCTCGAACGGGTCACGCCCCGGGATCGTGAAGTGCCGCCGGACCGCGAGGCTGGCACCTTCGTCGACAGCGCCTGGAGTGGTCCTCTCGGCGCTCGGATCTGGGGTCTGGACCTTCTCGGCGGATGCCACGGCGAACCTCCCGGAGTGGTGGTACAGCTTAGAAACTGGACTCGCTCTCGGGGCGCGGGCGCCTCGCGAGCGGACCAGAGAGCCTAGAAAGGGCTTCGGACAGCGTTGGCTTGCGGCCTACGGCCGCGACGAGGCGCGTTGCGCCTTCAGCTTCCGGACGCCGATTCCGGCGGCGCCGGCCGTCATCAGCGCGAGCGCAAGTGCGGCCAGGATCATCAGCGGCAGCGGGACGGAGTCGGCGTTGTTCGGCCCGCCCGCGGCGAGGAGGTCGCCGATCGGCCCCTCGTTGCGCCTTCCAATGTCGGGCTCGACCTCGCGCAGGGACTTCTGCTCGGTGCTGACCGGGCCTTCGGAGGGGGCGGTGGATCCGCCGCTGCTCTGGAGCGTTCGGCCGCCGGTTTCCATGGCGGCTCGCGCCTGCTCCTCGAAGTCGCTGTAGGCACGGATGTCCTCGGGCACACGCGACAGTGCCTCTTCGATGCACGCGGCCGAGTAGCGGCGGTCGATCCGGTCGTCCTCAGACCAGTCGTTCAGGAGCCGCTTCCAGCACGGCGTCGCCGTGTCGGCCGGGGTCGCTGCGATCGCGAAGCTCGCGCCGAGCGCAAGCAGGGTCAGAAGGACGGCGGCGAGGCGGCGCAGCATCTACTCCATTCTCTCCGTCTGGGGTGAACTCAACCTCAACTCGTTGTAAGCGGTTTGTTAGTAGAGGACGTCGCGCAGGCGCGGCTGTTAGCTTCGGCGCCGATGCCCCGGGGCCTTCCACGGAGCGCCGGGGCCCTCCTGGCGACGCCGTCTCTGCTCTGCTTCGCGGCCCTGTTCCTCAGTGAGGGCTCAGCGTACTCCCCGCTCGTCGGGATCGGGGGCGCCGCGCTGGTCGCGGCGGGCGGAGGGCTCGCGCTCGCTCTCTGGCCAGTGCTGCAGCTGCCTCGTCCTGACCGTGCGGGTCTCGCGTTCTTCCTCTTGCTGGCCGGCCTCGTCGTCTGGAGCGGGCTCTCGATCGTCTGGTCGGTTGAGCCCGATCGGTCCTGGGAGTACTTCAACCGCGGGCTCGTCTACGTCGGCTTCGCCGTCGTGGGCCTCCTCCTTTCGATACTGCCTCGGGCGATGGAGGCGGCGGCCGGCGCGCTGACGATCCTGTTCGGAGCCGTCGTCCTCTGGGCGCTGGCGGGGAAGGTCGTGCCCGATTTGTTCCCGGACGGGGAGCGTGTCGCCCGCCTTCGCGACCCGCTCGGCTACTGGAACGCCCTCGCGCTCGTCGCAGGGATCGCCATGCTGCTGGGCAGCTGGGTGGCCTCCCGGCCCGGGCTCGACCGGCGCCTCCGAACACTCGGCCCCGTCGTGGTCTTCGTGGCCACCGTGGCGCTTCTGCTCACCTACTCGCGGGGCGGTGCCCTGGTGGCGGCCATCGTCCTCCTGGTCTACGTCCTCCTCGCACACGACCGGCTGCAGGTGCTCGCGGCGCTCGCGCTCGGCGTGATCGCGGGGGTCGCTGTGACCGTGTGGGCGTTCACCCAGGACGGGATCGCCTCCGACCGGCAGCCCTACGACACCCGGCTGGCGGACGGGTTACAGCTTGGAGTCGCGCTCGTGCTCGTCGCCGCCCTCGTGGGCGCGGCGGCCATGCTCCTGCTGCGGTACGAGGCGAGTCACGCCGACCGCCTCTGGCGGCCGAGCCGACGGCAGTGGTCGGCGGCCGCGGGGGGCGGCGCGGTCGTCGCCGTGGTCGCAGTGCTGGTCGTCAGCGGCGGCGACCCCGCAGGGTGGGCGCGGCGCGGCGTCGACGAGTTCACGAGCCCGACGGTCGGGGACGCCAGCACCGCCGCACGGTTTGGCAAGTTGAGCTCGAACAGCCGGTGGGACTGGTGGGTCGAGTCGTGGGACGTGTTCAAGCGTGACCCTGCCGCCGGCGCCGGGGCGGGAGCATTCGACGTCGCCCGGAGGCCGTTTCGCCGGAACATCATCGTCGTCGTTGAGCCGCACAGCCTCCCGGTCCAGTTCCTGGCGGAGACGGGGATCGTCGGGCTCGCGCTCCTCCTCGCGACCTTCGGCGCCGGTGTCGCCGCGAGCATCGCCGGCGTGCGCCGCCTGCGCGGCGCCGAGCGAGGCGCGGCAACCGTGCTGGCGCTGGCCGGGCTCGGATACCTCCTGCACGCTCTCGTGGACTACGACTGGGACTTCGTCGGCCTGACGGGGCCGGCGCTGCTCATCGTCGGGCTGCTGGCCGGTGTCGGCCGGCCGCTGGCCCGCGCGGCGCCGCGGCGCCTTGCCGCCTCGGCGGCGGTCCTCCTCGCCCTCGCCGGGCTCTTCTCGCTCGCCGCGCCGTGGCTCGCCTCCCGCAGCGTCGCGGACGCGTACGCAGCACTCGAACGCAGAGATCTCGACGCCGCCGCCGCCGGCGCGAACGACGCGCGCGACCTGAACCCACTCTCGATCGAGCCGCTCAGCGCCGCGGCGACCGTCGCCCATGCCCGGGGAGACCGGCAGCGTGCGCTCGAGCTGTACGCGGAGGCAGTCGAGCTCCAGCCGGAGAACTGGCGCAGCTGGCACAGCCTTGCGCGCTACGAGGAGGGGCTGGGCCTCGATGCGGCAGCGATCCGCCACGCCACGCGCGCACAACAACTCGATCCGCTCCATCCGGCCCTCGGCCCGCTCCTCGAGCTTCTCTACGGCCGGCAATGAACCGGCTGCGCAGCGACGCCGGTCTCGCCGTGCTCGCCGCGGCCCTCTCGCTCCTGGTGGCGATCCTCGTCCTGCGTCTCTGGCGCGCCGACCTCGCCATCCCTTTCGAGTACTACGGCGACGCCAACCTGCAGCACCTGCTTCTCAAGGGCGTGCTCGACCGGGGCTGGTACTTCGAGCACCCCGCGCTCGGCGCGCCGCACGGCCTCGAGCTCTACGACTACCCCGTCGCCAACGGCGAGACCCTGAACCTCGTCGTGGCAGGGGTGCTCGGCCTGCTCGGTCTCGGGACGGCGGCGGCGCTGAACGTCCTCTACCTCCTGGGCTTCCCACTGGTGGGTCTCACCGCGTTCCTTGCGCTTCGCCGGCTCGGCGCCTCGCAGGGCTCGTCGCTCGTCTGCGCCGTGCTCTATGCGGTGCTGCCATACCACTTCATCCGGGGAGAGACCCACCTGTTCCTCAGCACCTACTACGCTGTCCCGGCCGGCGCCTACCTCGCCCTCGCCGTGCTCGGAGGAGACCGGATCCGCCTCGTCGCAGCCGTCGCCCTCGCGGCGCTCGTCGGGACCGCGTCGGGGTCCTTTTACTACGCGGCGTTCACGATCCTCCTGGTGGTCGTCGCCGCCGCCCTTCGGTACCTGGCTGTTCGCGACCGTCGCGCGGTGGTGACTGCCGGCGTCGTCGTCGGTGCCGTGCTCGCCGTGTCGCTGCTGCAACTTGCACCGACGCTCGTCTACCGCGCCGCGAACGGGACGAACGACGAGGTGGCGCAGCGGTACCGCTTCGAGAATGAGGTCTACTCGCTGAAGCTGACACAGCTCGTGCTTCCGATCGACGAGCACCGGATCGGGCCGCTGGCGCGCCTCAAGCAGGAGTACACCGAGAAGTTCCCGCCGCTCGATGCGAACGCGGCGAGCCTCGGTGTCGTCGGCACGGCAGGTTTCGCCTGGCTCCTTGCGGTCGTCCTCGGGGCGATTGTCGGCCGTCGCGCGCCGGGTCGTCATGCGGCGCTTGCGGGGCTCGCGCTGGTGGCATTCCTGCTCGGGACGATCGGGGGAGCCGGGACGCTCGTGGCCGTCGTCTTCGACCAGATGCGCGCGTGGAACCGGCTCTCGATCTTCATCGCGTTCTTCGCACTCGCCGCGGTGGCGCTCGGCCTCGATGCACTCGGACGTCGAGTAGGGCGCCCGGCGTTCGTCGCCGCCCTGGCAGCGGTGCTCATCGTCGGCGTCTTCGACCAGACGAGCCGCGCATTCATCCCGAGGTACGAGGCGGTGGGCGCAGAGTGGAAGCTCGACGCGGCCTTCTTCTCGTCGCTCGAGGACCGGCTCCCGAGCGGGGCGTCGGTCGTCCAGCTTCCATACGAGCCTTTCCCCGAGCCGGCCACGGTACGGCAGGCGATCTACGAACCGGCGAAGGCGTACCTCCACGCGGATGGACTTCGCTGGAGCTACGGCGCGATCCGGGGCCGCGACGACGACTGGGCGGCGGTCAACGCGACCAAGCCGGCCGCCGAGCTCGTCCGTGCCGCGCGCGAAGCGCGGTTCTCCGGGATCCTCGTCGACCGCCTCGCGTACCCGGATGACGGCGCGGCCGCGGAGGCCGAGCTGCGGCAGGCGCTGGGTGCTGCGCCCGAGCGCAGCACCAACACGCGCTTTCTCTTCTGGCGGCTCTAGCGGTTTAAGAAGCTCTACGCGCCGACGACGACGGCGACGTGGGCGCCCATCATCTCGCCCGTCCGCATGCCGTCCAGGGGTCCGACGATCTTGATCCGGAGCTCGCCCGCGAGCCGCAGAGCCTCGCCGCGGAAACCGGGGCGGTACATGACGACGCTGCGGGTGAAGGTCGTCCGCTTCGCGTTCCCAACGTGGGCGATCGAATAGCCGCGGGCCTCCACGCGCGAAGCAGTCTCGTGAGCCGCGCCGGACACCCCGTTCCCGTTGAGGACGAGAACCGTGGTCTCCCGGGGGGCGAGCTGCGCGACGGGGCTTCCGATCTTGGGCTGCTCCTTCACCGCTGCCGTCGCGACGCCGAGCGTCCGGTCGCGCGCCGTGTCGCGCATCCGCTCGGAGAGGGGCTGGCCAAGGAGTGCTACTCCGAGAATCAGGATCAGGACGAGCTCGACGGCGGCGACGGCGCTTGCGACGAGCGTGGCCGTTCTCCACGGACGGGCGAGCGCTTCTCGGGGGATGCTGACGGACTGCTCCACGGCGGACGTCTTGTTCGCCTGGGCCCGGCACTATCCTCCCGGCCATGTTCGTCTCCTTCGAAGGGCTCGACGGATCGGGGAAGACCACGCAGGCCGAGCTCCTCGTCGAGTGGCTCCAGGGCGAGGGCCGCGACGTCGTCGCGACCCGCGAGCCGGGTGGCACGCCCTTCGGCGAGCGAGTACGGGATCTGCTCCTCGACGGCGAGCCCATGGGGCCCTGGGCTGAGGCCGCCCTGTTCGTCGCAGCCCGGGCCGAGCTCGTCGAGCGCGTGATCGGCCCGGCGCTCGCGAAAGGCTCCGTCGTCGTCTGCGACCGCTTCCTCGATTCCTCGCTCGTCTACCAGGGCGTGGCGCGAGGGCTCGGGATCGAGCGGGTGCTCGCCCTCAACCTCGAGGCGATCCGCGAAATCCTGCCCGACCTGACGTTTTTCCTGATCGTCGACGCCGACGAGGCGCGGAAGCGCTCGGCGGGCGCCCGGGACCGGATCGAGCGGGAGGGCGACACGTTCCTGAGCCTTGTCGACAACGGCTACCGCCAGCTTGCCGGCCTCTTCCCCCAGCGAATCGTTGCGATCGACGCGACCGCCGGCGTCCACGCCATCGCCGAGGAGGTGCAGGAGCACGTTCGACAGCGTTCCGGAGCAGACTGAGGCGAAGGCGCTTCTCCGCGCCGCGCTGACGGAGTCCCCCGCCCACGCCTACCTGTTCCACGGCCCGGCGGGAGTGGGGAAGCGGGCGCTCGCACTGGCGTTCGCGGCGGAGCTGCTCGGGGAGCAGGAGCGGGTGGCGCGCGGGTCTCATCCCGACCTATACGTGCTCGAGCCGCTCGGCGACCAGATCCGGATCGACGCGATCCGCGAGCTGCGCCGGGACCTGCACATGCGCCCGTTCGAGGCCGACCGCCGTGCCTATCTGATCTACGGCGCACACCTGCTGAACGACGAGGCCGCCGACGCGCTCCTGAAGGATCTCGAGGAGCCACCGCCCTACGCGGTCATCGTCCTCGTCGCAGACGACCTGGGATCGCTGTCCGAGACGATCCGGTCACGCTGTCAGGCGGTCCCGTTCCGGCGGTTGTCGGAGCGGGCGATCCGGGCGGAGATCGACGAGCGGGCGCCGGGGCTGTCCGAGAATCAGGCGGCCGCGATGGCGCGCCTCGCTGCAGGCCGCCTCGATCGCGTTGCGCGGCTCCTCGACCCGAAGGCGGTCGAGCGCCGGTCGCGGCTGCTGGAGGTTGCGCGGGCCGTGTACCTGGATCCGGAGTTCATCCCGGGTGAGGCGGCCGGCGTGATCATCGAGGCGGCCGCGGAGCGAGCTCGGGAGGCGCGGGCGGCCGCCGAGGGCGACCTCGAAGGGCTGGATATCCCCGATCGAGAGGCCGAGCAGCGCTTGAAGCGGGCGGCGAGGGGCGCCGAGCGGGAGGAGCTCCTGCTCGCCCTCGACGAGCTCGCCGCGTGGTACCGGGATCTGATCGCGGTGTCCGTCGGCGCCGGGCGGGCGGCGATCCACGTCGACCGGCTGGCGGAGCTCGAGGAGGACGCCTCGGTTGACCGGGCCGCTTCGGCGGAGGTCGCCGCAGAGCACGTCCGGGACACCTGGCGGCTCCTGGAGGAGCTCCAGCTCCAGGCCCCGCTCGCCTTCGAGGCGCTCTTCGTGCAGCTCCGGCGAGCCTTCGCCGGCTCCCTGGTCGCGGCCTAGGGCTGCCGGCAAGGCACGAACTAGGCCCGCGCCGTTCTCACGTTGCGGAGCTGCGACCGCTGCTCCCGGTAGTTGATCGCCTCGTAGGCGATGAGCGCGACGCAGACGGCGGTGACTGCGACCAGCGCACCGAGCGCGGGTAGCTCGCGGGCCGCCGGAAGGAGGGCTATGAGGACGACGGCCGCGGCCATGCGCCCACGGGAGATCCTCCTGTCGAGACGGAACCGCAGCGCGGAGTAGGCCACCAGGTACAGGGCGAGGCCGCCGCACAAAGCTGCCGCGGGCACCGTCTTCAACGGCTCGTCCACGTCGCCGAGCGTTTTCTTCATCCCCAGCGCGAAGAGCACGATCCCGGCGACGAGCGGCAGGTGGAGGTAGCTGTAGAGGTCACGGGCGAGTGTCGTCTGGCTCGTCCCACTCGCTTCGGCGAGCCTGTTCTCGGCGACGATCGTCCACCAGTCGAAGTACAACCACCACAGGGCCGCCGCGACCGCAACCCCGAGGAGCGCGGCTGTCACGACACCGGGGCCGAGCGTCAGGCCGGCCGCGCCGACGCCGACGGCGACGATCGACTCTCCGATGGCGATGATCACGATCAGCCCGTGGCGCTCGGCGAAGTGGCGAGGCGCAACGACCCAGCCGCTTCCTCGTCCGACCAGCACCCCCAGGTAGTCGATCGCAAGAGCGGTCGCCCACAGGGCGATCTGCGCCTCGTCGTCGAGGAAGCCGGCCGCGACGAGCAGGACGCCGCTGATGATCGATGTCGGCGTCATCCGCAGGACCGCACCGAGAAGGTCGCGGTCGCCCCGTGTTCCCAGCGCGTAGAGCGCGATGTGGAGGGCGCGGACGATGAGGTAGGCGGCGCCGAACAGCACGCCGTGGTCTCCGAATGCCTCGGGGACGGCGAGCGCGACGACGAGCATCCCGCCCATCGCGGCGAAAACTGCGAGCCGAACCGCGCCCTCCTCCGGATTCAGCGTGTTCGTCAGCCAGGCGTAGGCCGCCCAGGCCCACCAGAGCGCCCCCAGCACCAGCATCCCGCGGAGCATTCCGCCCGCGGTCGAGTCGTCCGAGAGGAGGGTCGTTACCTGCGTGATCGCGAAGACGAAGACCAGGTCGAAGAAGAGCTCGAGAGGGGTGACCCGTTCCTCGACCGGCGAACTCGCGCGCTCCATGGGGAGACGCTAGCGGCTCGAAAACCCGTGACCGCCTGCGTTCCCGGCGGGCTAAGCTAGGCACCGCTGCCGACGTAGCTCAGCTGGTAGAGCACTTCACTCGTAATGAAGGGGTCCCCGGTTCGAGTCCGGGCGTCGGCT
>Ga0136620_10001596_pt1 | contig 10791 bp, 6 predicted proteins | sample AntDrymUQ4162106_2_FD_104806 | JGI IMG/M metagenome (GOLD analysis project Ga0136620, IMG submission 104806) | Polar desert sand microbial communities from Dry Valleys, Antarctica - metaG UQ416 (21.06) | ecosystem: Environmental > Terrestrial > Soil > Desert | place: Antarctica: Dry Valley... | reverse complement strand
CCTGCGCATCGTCGAAGCGCTACCCCCGTGGCACAGCAACCGGCTCAGCCGGCTGATCAAGACGCCCAAACGATACGTCGTGGACCCCGGACTCGCGGCGGTCCTGCTCGGCATCGACGCGGTGGCTGCGATGTCCCGTGGCGACATCCTCGGCAGGATGCTCGATACCTTCGTGCTGGCCCAGCTACGTCCCCTGCTAAGCCTCGATGCGCCGCCCGCCCGCGCCTACCACCTGCGTCAGCACGACGGACGGCGCGAGGTCGATGTCGTTCTGGAGGCTGCCGACGGCCGGATCGTCGGCCTGGAGATCAAGGCAACAGCAGCGCCCACCCGAGACGACGCCCGTCACCTCATGTGGCTACGCGACCAGCTCGGCGACCGTTTCGTAGCGGGGGCCATACTGAACACCGGGCGGTGGGTCTTCCCGCTCGGAGAGCGAATCACCGCGGTGCCGATCGCCGCACTCTGGGGTGAGCCCAGTCAGCACCAGACCTCGGCATGAGCCCTCGCCAGCGTCTCGAAGATCCGCCAGCACGGCCTACACCACCCGCTTGCCAGTTGACGATCCGTGACGGTAGGAACTCACCATGCCACGAGTGTCTGCGACACCGTCGTGCTCGGCGTGCTGTGCGTGCGCTCACGACGGCCTCAGCGAGCCCGCCGTGCATGATCCGCCACCGAATCGGTCCCGTTCCCCACCGGTGCTGGACGTATCTCCGGTTCCGCCGAGCTCGGGATCGCCGCCGCGGTGGCCACTCCACACACCCGGCGGTGGGTTGGACTGGCCGCCGCCGCGCTGTTCGTTGGGGTGTTCCCGGCGAACGCATGAAGATGATCTAGTCGTTGGCGCCCGGCAGCCGCCCGGCCACATCGCACGCCAGCATATTCGGGTACAAGCCGAGCTCCATCGAGCCGTTCGACCGCAGCTTTTTAAAGCGGCATCGGAACTGCGTCGATGCGTAGCTTCCATGTTCGAAAGAAGACTGATCCCTGTCAGGACGTGCCTCTCCGTGAGGTGTTATTCAAGCGTTTACGCGGGTGGTCAACGCGCGTGAGATCACCGTTTTGCTTGTATCGAGCGCGGTTGAGAGGTCAGCTTTCAGCTTGGTGGGTAGCTTCTGGTGCCCCAGTGCGCACCCGTGCAGCGCCTCGGTGAGTTCGCGCGCTTGGTCCTCGGTGAGCATCGCAGCGCAGCCGCTGTGTGCTAGAACGTCGCGCACGGCGTATCCGTCGCCGTGCGCCACGGTTCGATGGATCAGCTCGGTGGTGATGTCGTGCGCACCGGGATGTCCCACACCGCTGGCTGCGTCGATGACGGACAGGCTCAGGCGTGTGTGGAACACCGCGAGGTGGGGTGCGGGGGCGAGTTGGCGGTAGGTGTCCAGCATTGCGGTGAGGTCCTGGTCTCTCGGCCGAGGGGTGTGTTGGTGGCACAGGACCGTCAGACACGCGGACACGGCGTGCTCCCATGGCTCTTCGGGGGTGCTGTCTTTGAGCAGCGTCAGGGCGCCGTCGGCATCCCCTGCCGTGCAGTGGGAGATCACTGCGACTTGTCGTCCGTCGAGCAGGCGCTGGCCGATGCCGTTGTGGCGTTGGAGATGGGTGTGGGCTTCTTGCCAGCGGCTCGCGCTGGTCAGGGCTCGGGTGCCGTCGGACAGGTGGACGGTCCACAGCCATCGGCGTAGTTCGTGGTGGTCGTCCGATGAGGTGGTGAGCTCTGCTGCGGGCAGCGGGATGCCGTCGATGACGACGTCGGTGCGGGAGGTGACGGCGTGGTAGAGGGCGTCGAGGAGGTGGAAGGCGGTGTCGCCGTTGCCGTCTCGGATGTGCAGGCGGGCGAGGTTGACGAGGGGTTCCAGAGCGTAGCGGGCGACCTGCGCGCCCGCTGGGCGGGCGCGCAGGTACACCTCGGCGTGGCGTCGGCACCATTCCCGGGCCACATCGGGCAGTCCACAGTCCGAGGCGATGAGCGCGGCTTTGTTGTGGACGGCGGAGGCCGCGGCCAGGCTGCTGTTCTGGGTGGCCGAGTGGGCGAGGTCGCAGACCTCGCCCACTCGCGCCTCAAGGGAGGAGCAGGCCGGGCGGGAGCGGGCGATGAGCGGGAACCGGCGCGCTATCGGTCCGGTGGGGTCCATCTCATTCCCAGATGACGGTGATGGGGTGGTGGGGCCGAGGCAAGACGAACCGGCCGCCGGCCGGTTCGGGCGTGTCGGGGGTGTCGGGGATCTCGAACTGGACGCTGCGGGTGCGGTAGTGCGCGTCCCAGGTGAGGACCTCCTGGGCAACCTGCTGCGCGAGATCTTGCCCGGTAGGGCCGTGGCCGATGACGCCGACCTCGTAGAGCTTCCCACCGTCCTCAGCGGGCGGGGCGGGGCGCACCGTGAGGTAGGCGAGGTCACGGCCTTGGGTGGTGGCCATGGCGCCCCAGCCGAACATGGGGGTGACCTGGCCACGGTCCACGGCGGTGCTCTGGACGGACATCCGCATCAGGGCGTTGCCGAGTCGGCAGGCCAGCCACAGGTCCATCCACTCGTACGGCACCATCGGCGGGAAGACCACCTTCGTCCAGATCTCGTGGCGCTCGGTGTCCAGGACCCCGGCGAGAGCATGGGCATCCACCACCTGGTCCTGGTGAACCTGCAAGGTCACGTCCTCCTCGGGGGTCAGCGCGACGACGCGCCGCGCGTCATCTCCGATGCCGCGCAGGGGCATGAAGACCGCGAGTTCGCTGCCGATGCTGCGCCAGCCGTCCCGGCCGCGTTCGAAGACGATGGAGCGGGAGGCTGCGCCGCGCAGGCGCAGCGGTACGACCAGGCGTCCGTGGGGGGCGAGTTGCTCCAGCCAGGCGGTCGGTGTCTCGTAGGCCCCGACGGTGGCGATGATCCGGTCGTAGGGAGCGCCGTCGGGGTGCCCAAGCGCGCCATCGCCGAGGACCACCTCCACGTTGTGGACGCCCGCGGCAGCCAGGTGCTCCCGGGCCCCGTCGACGAGGTCCTCATCCACGTCGACTGTGGTGACGTGGCCGCCCGCGCCGACGATGGCGGCCATGAGCGCGGCGTTGAGTCCGGTACCCGCGCCCGCTTCAAAGATCCGCTCGCCGGGCTGCGCGTTGAGCTGTTCGAGCATCATCGCGACAATTCGCGGTTGCGAGGCGGCGGAGATCGAGATGCCTGCCGCGTCGGCCTTGGTGTAGACCGCGTTGTCGGCGTAGACCTGTTCCAGGGATACGCCGGGGACGAACTCTTCGCGGGGAACGAGTAAGAAGGCGGCCCTGATACCCGGGGTCCGCACCACGTTCTGGACACACAGCCGGTCGGTCAGGTCCGTGCGCAGCTGCTCGGCGGACAGTGCGGAACGGTTGTCGCTGAGGGTAGTCATCTGGTTGACCTTAAGGGGAGTCGGAGTGGGTGAGGGCGAGGACACAGAGCCCTGGGGAGTGGCGAATACGTTGTTCAACGCCAGTGCGGCCAGGGCGGATTGGTCGACCAGGGGGAGTCCCGCACGGTTGGCGTGGAAGATCACGTGGTGGGCGAGGACGGCGCGCAAGCCCCGCTTCAGCCGTCCACGGCGTGCCAGGTCGGCCAGGCATTGCCCGGCTTCCTCGAAGGCCGTGATCCACTCGCCGTGCCCGGTCAGCGGACCGTTGCATGCCGGGTCACACAGGGCGCGGGTGGCGGCGGTCATGAGGCGGCGCATCGCGCGGGTCAGCGTGGCGTCCCGCTCTGGTGCGGGGCCCGGGGTGCAGAGCTCGGCGGGGCGCAGTTCGGCGACCTTGGCCCAGACGTCGCCCTGCTCGTACCAGTCCAGGCCGGCGCTGCGCAGCAGCACGCTGCACAGCACGACCGCGCTCTCGCTCCGTCCTGGGAACGGGGTATCGGCGGATGCGGCGCGGGTGAGCAGGTGACGGCTGTCGTGGTGGAAGAGCTCGTGGGCGACATCCATGGCCTCCTCGCCGCCGAATGCGAGTGTCTCTGGCTCGTAGATCCCGGGTGTCCAGCCGACGATCCGGCCGTCGGCGGCCAGCTTGTCCAGCAGGTCGCTGATGGTGGTGGAGCTGGGATCGTCGGGCAGGTAACGCCACCGCCAGGGGCTCTTGCGGATGTACCACCAGCGGCGGAGGAGTCCGGAGTCCTGGGCTGCGCTCAGGGCGGGACCCAGTTCGTGGGCAGCCAGGTGTTCGGCCGTCTCGCGGTCGGTGAAGTCGACGATGCACTGGTGCCAATCGGTGGTTTCCATCAGGCGGGCGTCCTCCTGCAGGGCGGGTTCGGGTTAGGCGATGAGCAGGCAGGTGTCCCAGCCGGACTGGGGAAGGGCATTGGTGCTGGGCGCGAGGACGGCCAGAGCGATACCCGCGGAGCCCTCCAGCAGTCCCGGGCCGGATCCGGCTGGGACACCGACGGCGTCCGCGGCGTGCCGGGGATCGGCGCCAGGGGGTTGGACGGCGTCCAACAGCTCGGGGATGAGGGCGAACAGCCGGGAGGCTGCGGCCGGGGCGGCGTCGGCGGCGGCGCGAGCGGCGATATGGGCGAATCCGGCGTACCCGTGACACAGGGAGTTGTCGGTGGTCGCGGCGCGCTGGCCAGGGTCGGCCAGCGCGCGGACCAGAGCGTCCTCGGCCATGTCGCGGCGGCCGGTGTCGCCGGTGGCCAGGGCCGCCAGCTGCTGGGCGCGGGCCAGGCCGGCGGCGCCGTAGCACCACGACGGGCGCAGGATGCGGGCGCTGTCCAGACGTCCGGCGTGTAGTTGCGGGCAGGTGACCCAGTACGGCCAGGCGGGGCACTGGTCGGTGTCAGTGCGCCAGCGGTCGAGCCACGCGCAGATCGTTGCGATCGCGTCAGCATGACCGTCCACGGTGACGCCGCGCAGTGCGGCGAGCGCCAGCAAGGACAGGGGCCCGCCGATACCGTGGGCCACCCCTGAGTTGGCGTGGCCGCCGGTGAAGCGCTCGTTGTCGCGTCCGGAGGGACCTGAGGTCGTCCACCATCCCGGCAGCGTCTGGTCGTCGACCTTCACGGGCTCGGTCAGGCGCACCAGGTACTCCAGGACGGCGCGGATCGCCTCGCTGCCGGGGTCGCGGCGCAGCAGGTAGGAACCGACACCGGTCAGGCCCCGGATCACGTCGAACTCGGCGAGGGCGGGCAGGCGGCCCTGGTCAATGCGGGCATGGGCGACCTCAACGCGACGGTGCGTGTCGCTGGCGATCGTCGCATCGAGGGTGTCCAGGGCCAGCCCGTAGGAGCCGGGGTTGCACTCGGCGGCGCAGGCGAGAGCATGGGCGAGGGCGGGCGCGCCGTAGAACAGGTGGCTGTCGGCCCCGGTGGTGACCGGGGTGCGGGTGGTGTCGATCAGCCAGTCGTGGGCGCGCTGCCAGGGCCTGAGACCGGCTGCGGCGAGTTCGATGTGCAGCAGGGCGATACCCGGCACGCCATGGGCGAGCGACTGCCGCCACCCTGCCTGGCCGGTCGGTAGGCCAGGGACTGTATCGGGGTGCTCCATCTGGTCGGCGATCGCGACGACCAGCTGGAGCACCCGGTGCTCTCCGGTCATGGGCGGCCGTCGGTGGTGCGGGCCCGCCAGGTGAGCGCCGCGGCCCGGGCCAGATACAGGCATACGGCCTCGTCGTCGAAGTCAATGCCAACGGCGCGGATGAAGTGGGCGTGCATGAGGGAACCCAGAACGTCGTCGGGGTCGATCCCCTGAGTGCCAGGGCCGGGCAGATGGGTGCGGTAGCCGGCCAGGGCATGGGAGCGTGGCTCCCAGGAGTCGACGATCGCGGCGCCGCCCGGTGCAGCGCGCAGGGCCGCCCAGCCGTCGTGGGGGTCGGCGATGCGGACGGCCTGCTCGAACACCGGGCGCGGAACGGGTCCGGGTGCGGCGGCGGGGACATGGTCGATCAGCCACTGCATGCCCGCGGTGACGCTGCCGGCGAAGGCGACGGCGATCGCGGCGGTATGGGCGGCTACCAGGGCGTGGCGGTCCGGGCGTACGGGCAGGCCGAGCTGGACGAGCAGGGCACGTGAATCGGCGCCGAACACATCCACGGCCGCGAGCATCGCCGGACCGGACCCCCAGCGGCCGGTCTCGGGGTAGGAGGTGACGTACTGCACCTCCCGCAGCAGGCCGCTCCGGTGCAGCGCGTCGGCCCAACCGCTCACCTTGTGGGCGGTCTCGCCGAACGCATCCGGGCCGGGTAGGGCGATGCGCAGGCGCAGGTGCTGGTCGGGGTCGAGAACGGCCCGGTCACGGAACCGCAGGAACCACCACTCAGGTGGGGAGTCCCACTGTGCGAGCAGTTCGGGCAGGTGCTCGGCGAGCAGGACGTCCTGCCGTCCGATGTCCCCGTACAGCTTGGCCAGCAGTACCCGGGAGGTGCCGGGTGTCTGGCCCTGGTCGCGGCCGATGACCCGTTCCCGGGTGGGCCGCGGCAGGGACGGCCACGATGGCGGCTCGGTGGCGTGAAGCGGCACAACGACCTCATGGGGGTGTCCGCCGCACCATCCGGCAGAGTCCGGGGAGGGCGCTTCCACCAGCACGGCGTGCGGCGCGGTGTTCAGGTGGGTGCGCAGCAGTACCCGGTGCCCGGCTTGGTCCAGGTCCAGGGGCAGCCGCCGGTCCGACTCGGCCAGGTGCACCAGGCGCGGCAGACGGCGTCTGGTCCGCCACGCGGTCAGGGCGTCGTCCCATCCGGCCCAGGGTTCCACCCGGCCGGGCAGCTCGGCCGCCTCCAGCCGCCACCTCGCCGGGGCGAGGATGGTGCGGCCGTGGCGCAGCCGCGGCAGGAACGGCAGGTGGGCTGCGGCTCCCCAGTCGAACGCGGTCACCTGGGCGCACTGGGCGCGGCCGAGCTCGACGAGGAAGCGCCCGAGCGGCGGCGTGTGTACGCGGAGGTTCAGCGCGTGCATCCCCACGGCCTCCACCCGCCGGCCGCGTTCCGGCACGGCCAGGTACATGCGGCGGCCGTCGCAGGCCACCGCCAGGTCTTCTACGGTCAGCACCGATTCATCGGGGTCGCGGTGCTCGGCCAGGCTGATCACGGTCGGCAGGATCTGGACCGCGCGAGCGACATGCGCGGCCGCCGGATCCAGCGGCGGGAACGACACCTGCGCACATACGGTGTCCGCGTCGCCGCCCGGCAGGTCCGCCAGACCGGTGGCCAGCAGCGCCCGGTCCCCTGGTTCGAGGACGCTCAGAAACCGGCCGGTCAGGGCACCCGCAGCCCGCGAGACGGACACGACCTCCACGGTGAACTCACCGCGGTCCAGCGCCTGGTGATCAGCGGCGTGCACGCGCACGCACAACTCCAGGTGCGGAGGCAGCCGCAGCCGTTGCGGGCCCAGATCAAGCGCCGCCAGCAGCGACTCGTCCACGACGATCTCGTCGCAGCCATCCAGCGCCGCGCTCTGGGCCGAGGCCAGCAACACCTCGTCGCGGTGCGACATCGGCGAGCGGCGCTGCGCCGTCACCATGCCCGGGTATCCGTCGGGGAAGCCGATGCCGCTGTCGGAGTCGATGACGTCGAGCAAACGCACCATCGAACCGATCCCGTAGCGCTCGTAGAACCGCTGGTGGTAACTGCGCCAGGCAGGGGTGCCGTAGGGGTAGGCGCTCAGGCGTGTCAAGGTGACTGCCGCCCGCTGGACTTCGCGGGCGACCTGGTCGGGCAGGACGGCCGTCGCATCCAGCCTCAGGTCCACCGCGAGTGGCTGCCGCCCCGCCTGGGACAGGCGGCGCATCCGGGTGGCCACGTCCTCGCGCACCGCGCGGACGTCGGCGGCGGCTGCCCGGTCGTGGCTCTCCAGGCGTGCATGGATTTCCCGCAGGGCGCAGACCAGGTCGGCGACCGATGCGGTGGCCGGGGCGTCTGCCACCTCCAGCTGCTCCAGCAGGTGCCCCAGGGCGTCGGGCTCGGTGCTGGGGGCGTGCAGGCTGGTGATCAGAGCGCGACGGGCTACCAACTCGGTGAGCATCGCGGTGACCGCCGTCGGCGCAGCACCGGGGAACTCGGCCTGAAGTTTCGCGGCCAGGTCCTTCACGCGGATCGGGGCGCGGGCCGCACCGACGGCGGTGCGCACCGGGGCGGTATGCCGCAGCGAGACCTCCACTGCCGCCGTCTCGCACCGGGAGGATGTGTGCGGCTGGTAAGGCACGATCAGGCGGTCGCCGCGCACCGTCATCGTGGAGTTGGCGACCACTGGTAGCGCGGCCAGGAGGGCGGGGCATCGCTCCAGCTGCGCGACGACGTCGGCCAGCCATTCGGCCCCGGCCCGGGCGACCGCCCGATGCCCGGTACCCCAACGCACGTGCGGATGCTCCCCGAAGGTGGCCGGGCACACCCCGGCGAGCAGGCCGAACGGCGTGGGACGTCCCATGCGCAGCAGATACCGGGCCACCGACAGCACGGTGCGCCAGGTCTCGCGGACCGCAGGGGTCTCGGCCGCACACAGGGTGCGCACCTGCAGGGCGAGCGCCGGGCTCGCATGGCTGAGGGCCTCGCCAATGGCATCGTCGGTCCAGACCTGCCGCAGCCAGTCCACCCACGAGGCGACATGCTCAGGTGCCGGGTCGGTCAAGTCGGGCCACGGCGGTAGGTCCAGCCCCGAGTGGGGGATGGCGCGCATCAGCGCAGCGCCGACGGACCGGAAGCCCGCAGGGTGATCGTGTGAGCGCACCTAATACCTCCGTGACGACGCGGTAGTGGGTGACGGCCAGCGCCGCCGCACGGACCTCCGGAGCGGCGGCGGCGCTGGCCGTCACGCGGCGTGCGCCCGGTCAGGCGGCGTTGGTCGTGCAGGCGCCGCAGGTGCTGCCACAGTTGTCGTCGGTCATGTTGACCAGGCCGGCCGGATCAACGACCTCGATCAGGTGGACGTCCAGATGGAACTCGGGGTCGGTTGTTGCGGTTGTTGCGGGTGCCATGGCTTCCTTACCTCCTACTGGTGGACTGTTGCGGACTGATCTGGCCTGGAGGGATGCGCCGCCGATCGCTTCCAGCAAACTGTGGATCTGATGTTCGAGCGGCTGCAATCAGTGAACGCGGGTGCGCCGATGCTGTGAAAGGGGTCAGACTGGACGGAAGGTTGAAAGTCTTGAAAGTTCGGGAGCCAGTCCATGGCAGCAAGGACCCGCACACCGAACACCGCTCTCGCGGCACTGATCGCTGAGACGCGGTGGACGAACGGGCAGTTCGCGAGCGCCGTGAACCGGGTCGGAGCCGAGGCCGGGCTGCAGCTCAGCTACGATGATAGCGCGGTGTGCCACTGGCTGACCGGAACGCTTCCCCGCGCCCGTGTGCGGTCAGTGGTCTGTGAGGCGCTGTCACGTCGCCTGGGCAAGCCGGTGACCTCGGTCTCCGCCGGCCTCGGATCCGTCACCGAGCTGCATCAGGAAGATCCGGATGTCGTGACCGGACTCATCGACCTGGGGAGCGCGGACATGGACCCCTCAAGGCGCGCGGTGCTGGGCATGTTCGGTCTGTACTCGGCCGCGCTGGTCATTCCCGGATGGGCCGATGTCAGCGGCCGCTTCGACCTGCTGCGAAAAGACCCCCACGTGCGCATCGGAAACGCCGAGGTCGACGCCGTTCGCTCCATGACCGACCACCTGTCGACCCTCGACGACCAGTTCGGCGGCCGCACCGTACGGCCCATGGCCGCGGCGTTCCTGGTCAACACCATCGCCCCCTACCTCCAGGCCAACGCGACTGAGGATGTCCGCGCCGAGATGCTGTCTGCGGCGGCGGATCACTGCTACCTGACCGGATACATGGCCATGGACGAACGCGCCGACGGCCTGGCCCAGCACTACTACCTCAAAGCGCTGGAGCTCTCCGGACAGGCACAGGACCACCTGACCTACTGCACCACCCTGCGGGGCATGAGCGTGCAAGCCGTAGACCTGCGGCATCGCGGTGACGCCTGGCGCCTGGCCGATGCGGCCTCTGCGGCCTCCCCGCAGGCAGGTCCCCGCATGCGCGCTTTCCTCGCCGGGCAGCAGGCGCACGCCGCCGCACAGTCGGGCGACCGTACCCAAGCCCTGGTCAAGCTGCGAGAGGCCGAGACGGCGATGGACCGGGCGGAGTCACAGGCCAAGGCTCTCGGGTCCTACGACCCGTCCTCGATGCAGTACCACGTCGCACAAGTCCGCTACGAACTCGGAGATCGCGCAGAGTCCATCACGGCAATGGAGGAGTCCGACCGTCTGCGACACCAAGTCTACCGGCGCGGGCGCGTCCGACATCTGGGGACGCTGGCCGAGCGCAAGCTCGAAATAGGGCGACTCGAAGAAGCGTGCCGCGATTGGGGCCGAATGCTCGACGACTACCCCGCCGTGCAGTCCGGCCGCTGCGACAACCGATTCAACGCCATGATGATCGCCCTGCGTCCCCATCTGCGTAACTACTACGCGAGAGACCTGTACGAGCGCGGGCACGCCTTGTCGCCTGGGCACCGCAGATCGTGATCAGTTAGCGCAGATTTCCGTGTAGATCATTCGGTGCAACACCAGCGACCGGAACGCCTGCGCATCTGCTGAGTCTAGGGCCATTGACCTGGGGAAACGGGTGGTCTCGGCATACCGGTAGGCAGGTGAGGCAAGTCCGGGATCGGTGCGCATGCAGAGCAACTCGCGCCAGCCCAATACACGTCAGCGCAGAAGTGATCGCCACGCCTCTCCGTCCGATTAAGGCTCTCCTGACGTTTCTGTGGGTCGTGATCATGCGGCTGCCCGGCCTGGGAGGGGTGGGCAGAGGCCGCCGCGGGTGAGTTCGGCCATGGCCATGAGGGACTCGGGGCT
>Ga0136620_10001594_pt1 | contig 10802 bp, 11 predicted proteins | sample AntDrymUQ4162106_2_FD_104806 | JGI IMG/M metagenome (GOLD analysis project Ga0136620, IMG submission 104806) | Polar desert sand microbial communities from Dry Valleys, Antarctica - metaG UQ416 (21.06) | ecosystem: Environmental > Terrestrial > Soil > Desert | place: Antarctica: Dry Valley... | reverse complement strand
ATCGCCGCGGTCCGCGACTATCTCGAGCGGGTGTGGGGAGAAGCCGCGACGCGCTTCAAGCTCTTTGCCGAGAACACGGCCGATGCCCGGCCCCCCAAGACGTGATGGCGTCTCTCGAACTCGAGTTCACCGTGGAGTGCTCCACCGAGCACGCGTTCGAGACGTGGGTGTCGAGGACGGCGAGCTGGTGGCCGCGCGATCACACTCGGTCGGCGGATCCACAAGCGACGGTTGGCTTCGAGCCGCGCATCGGCGGGCGCATTTACGAGCGAACCTCCACAGGAGTGGAGTACGACTGGGGTGAGGTGCTCGTCTGGGAACCGCCTCACAGGCTCGCCTATCTGTGGCACATCGCGGGAGACATTAGTGACGCCACCGAGGTCACGATCAGCTTCTCGCCGGCGGGCGACGCCACCGTGGTGAGGATCGATCACCACGGTTGGGAGAAACTCGGAGCGCGGGGAGCGGAGCTGCGCGAGAGGAACCGCCGGGGATGGGATGGGCTCATCCCTCACTATCGACGGGCGTGCCTCGGCTAGCCGGCCAGATCAGGGCCATCTCAGCCACTCGAAATGCATGGGGTCGGGGACGAGCCAGCCGCCGCCCCAGGTAAAGCCCCAGCCCTCCATCACCGCCACCAGTCGTTGATCCTGATCGGGCTTGGAGCCGAACGTGTTCTCCAGGGCGTTCACATCGAGCGCGATGCCCCAGGAATGGTGCGACAGCCGCCCGTCGGGATCGCGCCCGATGAAACGAGGTGCGAAACAGCCTGCGTATTGGGCGGGGTCGACGACATGGGACAGGCCCCTCGCCTCGAGCTCGCCGAGCGCACCCCGAAGCTGTGGCAGCAAGGCGCGATGGCAGGTGACATCCGGGAGCAATGGCACCTTGGCCGTCACGATACGGCGGCGTCTCCAGGCAGGGTCGATAGCGATGGTGCCGTCCGGAAGTGGACGGGCCGAGAACTCGCCGAAGGCCTCCTTGATCAGGAGCTGCGGGAGGACGGAATCCCCGTATCTGAGGAACGGCTGCTCTCTCCCGCAGCGGATGCGCACCGACACGCCGGGTTCGAGCAGGGGCTTCAGGCGCTCCATGATCGCGGCGCGTGAGCACCTCGACACCAGAGCAAGGACGAATCGGTCGGAGCCGCGCCACGACGGAGGCGCGGGGCGCCGCATGAGGACCTCGTAGCCGTTGGCGGCGGCGTCCGAGACCACTCCCGCGGCCCCCATCCAGCCGTCGCCGAGCCTCATTCTCATCCCGCCCCCCGCCCCCCTCAGCCGTGCCTCGGTGGCGGCCATCAACAGCTCGTCGCGCCGCAGGCTCAGCACCAGCTGGCGCTCTGATACCGGCACGAGCTGGGCGTACTCGCGAGGCTCGATGAGCGCGGCCTCGATCGGCACCAAGCGGCCTCCCCGGGGCCGCTGCAGAAGGTCACCCTCCACCGTGCGCGATTCCCGCATCCAGTCGAGCCCGGCCTCCACCGTGGTCGCGTTCAGCACCCCGGGCACCTTCTCGATGGCCGCCTCGCTGCCCTTGGGAAGCCCTCCCACCGCCCACGCCAGCAGGGCGGCCGGCGCCGTGGCGGAAGCCCGCGGCCGCTCGGAGGAGGAGTCAGGGTCGGGGGGGTCGAAGGCTGGCAGCGTCAGACCCTCGCCCGCAAGCATGACCACAGCCCCTACCAGCAGGCCGGCCAGCGCGGCGGCGGCGTTGGGTAACACCCTGCGGGCGACCCGCTTCACTCGAGGTTCCTAGCGACCTGCACCGCGGCTTTGCGTCCGAGCGACGGCGCGCGCACCGAGCGATAGACGCCCTTGTCCATCCACTCGACTTCGCCGCGCTCGGACGACCAGCGCCCGGAGCGGCCGTCGACGGTGACCGGCCGGAGGTCCTCGAAGGAGGGAGGCAGAAAGCGCACCGAGGGCGACTGTGTGGTGCGAATTCCGAGGCCGTCGTACTCGGCCTGAGCTCTGCGGTAATAGACGCTGAGAGTGCGGTGGCCGCGGCGATTCTCCACCAGGAAAGAGGAGGTGGTCCGATAGCCCGGCGGGAGGTGGCTGGGAGACTCTGCAAAGGCCAGCCCCCGAAGGCCCGTCGCCCCGAGGCGGGTCACACGCAGCCCACTCCGCTCGATCCCTGCCGGCAGAGGGCGCCCCACCAGATCCAGAGAGCTCGCCACCCGGAGCAACACTGCGCGCGGCAGGTTGGACTCGAGGGAGGCATGGGTGCGGGAAGCATAGAGATCCACCCTTCGCCTCGAGTCAGCACTCGCAGGCTCGTAATAGGCGACGCCTGATCCATCCAGGGTCACTTGCTCGGCCGTCGACGGATAGCCACGTGGCGGCTGGGAGGAGCGTTCGACCGCCATCGTCAGCCAGGTCAGCCCGCGGGCGTAAGAGAGGATCCTTCCCCCCGCCGAGGTCGACCCGGCTCGATAAGGGCGGAGGCCCGCGGTGAATTCGGGCGAGCGAGCATCGTCGAAGCTCCCCTTCGCGTCCTGCTCGAAGCCGCCCGACCTCTGGAGAGCTGCGATGGGCGCCCGAAACGTGCCGGGGGCAAAGTCCTGAGGTTGGGAGAAAGAGGTCGCCCGGGCCGACATCAGCACCTGGCCTGCGGCCGAGCGTCCCCGACGCACGTCGAAGCGCAGCGGGAACAAAGTCTCGGAGTCCAGCCACAGGTCGACGCGATCGAAGGGTGAGAACTCACGCCACGACCCGCCCTGCTGCAGGGCGGAGATGAGCGGAACTGCCTGGCGGTGGGGCAGCGCCACGTGAAGGGCGCTCCGCCCCAGCATCTGTTCGCGCCCCAGGAGTTCGAAGAGGTCCGAGGTGGAGAGGGTCTCGAGCGGAACGATCAGGTCCGAGGGAAGGCCGGCGGCGCCGTCGAAGGGGCGCCGGGCGACAACCGTTCGCTCCTCGGTGGCTCCGGTCCAGCAGGCGGGGAGCGAGGCCTCGGGGCAGACCTGCGGCTCTCTTATCCACGACCTCCGGGCGTTGACGATGAGGTCGACGTCGTTGGAGGGCCACCGGCTCGGATCGGGATAGGAGGTGTTGTCGCGGATCGTTAGCCGGAAACTCTCGGGGGCGCTGAAGCTGACCTCTGCGTCGAAGCGGCGCACCGGCACGGCCTCGTGCCAGCCCCGCTCGACGATCTCGTAACGGGCTCGATAAGAGTCGAGCATGCGAGCCGCGTCTCGCACCCCGCTCGTGACCTCCGAGGCTCTAGCGGACGCCGGGGGGCGCCGGGTGCCGATCAGCGACGAGCTCGCCAGCAGCAGCGCGGCCACCGCGGCCGCCACACCGGCGACACGCAGAAGTCCCCCCACCCCCCCGTGCAACGGCCCCCGCTGCCGGCGTTGGCCCTGCACCTTGCGCATGACCGCGGCGGTGACATCGGGCACCTCTCCGACGGGTTGGGTCCGCACGGCGCGACGGACCTCATCGAGTGTCCGGGACTGCTGGGCACATTTCGGGCAGGCCTCGACATGGGTTCTCACGGCCGGAGCCCGGGCCCTATCCAGCTCTCCGTCCAGCAACGAGGAGATGTCCTCTGAGGCAGCTCTGCAGTCGAGCTCAGGCTTCACCGGCGCTCCCCTGGGAGGCCGGCAGCAGCCAGCGCGCCAGCACGAGCCGGGCCCGATGGACGCGGCTCTTGACCGTGCCGAGCGGGAGCCCGAGGATCGCCGCGGCCTCAGAGTAGGACGTGCCGAACATGTCGATCAGGACCACGGCCTCCCGCAGCTCGAGGGGCAGCGCCGCGATCGCCTCTCGCACCTCGATCCTGACGCTGTGATCCCGGTGACTGGGGACGGTCTCGCGCCCGAGCTGGGTAAGCAGGTCGTGGCGCCGGCCGGCCTTGCGGAGCTCGTCCAGGGCGCAGTTGCGAGTGATCGAGTAGAGCCACGTCGAGAATTTGGACTCGCCTCGATAAGTGGGGAGGAAGCGGTAGGCCTTGACCAGCGCTTCCTGAGTAACGTCGTCGGCCAGGGTCTCGTCGTGCAGGAGGTGGAAGCACAGCCTCCACACGTGGGCCTGGTAGAAGCGGACGAGCGATTCGAACGCGCCGATATCGCCGCCGCGCGCGGCCCGGACGACCTGCGGATCGGGCTCTGGCACCGCACTCTCCAGCAGCGTAAAGGGATTGGGCGATCTTGATCATGGTCGCATCACACGCCACTACGACGCCAGGGCCTAGGCAAAAGTTCGCCCCTGCCCGGCTCCGGCCCCAGTCCCACGCCCCTGGCCCCCAGTCCCACCGCCCGAGTCCCACGGCCCCGGCCCCGGCTTTCCCCGCCCCCTGAGCTGGTTCTAAGCCAGGTTAGGGGCGGATTCCGCACGATTCCTGACACAAAGCCGAATTGGGGGCGGCCCCGGCCCCAGTCCCACGGCCCCGACCCCGGCCCGGCTCGCCGGCCCCGAGTCCCACCGCCCCAGTCCCACGGCCCCGGCCCCCCCGCCCCTGAGCTGGTTCTAAGCCAGGTTAGGGGCGGATTCCGCACGTTTCCTGACACAAAGCCGAATTGGGGGCGGCCCCGGGGCGGCAGCGGCCCCGGCCTCGACCCGCCTCCACGACCCCTAGCACTCGAGCGGCCTGAGTGCTAAAGCTTGGGCTCGCACGGTACGATGGGCGGCATGACCGGAGACAAGGACACCATCGACCAGCGCAAAGCTGCCGTGCTCACGGCGATCGTGTCCCACTACGTCTCGAGTGGGGAGCCGGTCGGCTCGAAGACGCTCGTCGACCGCTTCGATCTCGGCGTGTCGGCGGCGACCGTTCGCATCGACATGGGGGCGCTCGAAGAGGCGGGGTACATCTTTCAGCCGCACACCTCTGCCGGCAGGATCCCGACCGATCTCGGTTACCGCTACTTCGTCGACACCGCGGTCTCCAAACCGCGCCTGCCGGCCGCCGAGGCCAAGCGCATCCGGGGCTTCTTCATTCAGCCCCGGTGGGAGCTCGAAGACGCGCTGCGCCGCACCGCCGCCCTTCTGTCCGGCCTCACCCACCAGGCCGCCATCGTGTTCGCCCCCGCGCTCGAGAAGAGCACCGTCCGCCACGTCGAGGTGGTCCGGCTCGCCGGGGACCGTGCGATGGTCCTGATCGTTACCGACACAGGCAGGGTTCACAACCACGTCGTACTGCTGCCCGAGACCTCCGACCAGGCCCTGCTCGAGGACACCAACGCGATGCTCAACAGAATCGTCGGAGGCATCCCCCTGGAGACTGTGGCCGCCACGATTCGAGAGCAGTTCCAGCGCTTTCCTTTAGAGTTCAGGCCCGCCGTCGAGGCGATAGCCACCTCGCTGGAGGACGACCTGCCCGACCACGATTCCGAGCGTGTCTATCTCGAGGGCGCCTCCAACATCCTCGACGAGGGCATGTTCGGGAGCCTCGAAGCCGTTCGAGAGGTGGTCTCGACCCTCGAGCACAGGCGGTTGCTGCTCGAGGTGCTGGCCGACGCACTCGCAGGGGACGCCCTCTCGGTGCGCATCGGCGCAGAGAACATGTTCGAGCAGATGCGACTGTGCTCGGTCGTCGCCGCCCCCTACGGCGCCGACGGCTCCGTGCTCGGCTCGGTGGGGGTCGTGGGCCCCACCCGAATGGACTATCGGCGCACGGTGGCGGCGGTGCACGAGGTCGCCTCGGCCCTCGGCCGCATGCTCACGGAGCTCGGAGTCTGATTTAGCAATGGATCACTACCAGGTCTTGGGGGTGGCGCGCGATGCCTCTCAGGAGGACATCAAGCGCGCCTACCGAAGCCTCGCCCGCAAGCACCACCCCGACGCCAATCCCGGCGATCCCACTGCCGTCGAGCGCTTCAAGGAGGTCGGCCACGCCTACGAGGTGCTCTCGGAGCCCAACAAGCGGCAGCGCTACGACATGTTCGGCGACGAGGGCTCGGGCCAGGCCACCGTCGACTTCTCCGACTTCGGCGGCGTCTCCGACCTGTTCTCGACCTTCTTTGGAGGCGGCGGCCGCACCAGGAGGGGGCCGGGGCGCGGCGCCGACGTTGTCGCGCAGGTGGAGCTGTCCTTGGAGGAGGCCGCGTGGGGCATCGAGCGGGAGATCCAGGTCACGACCCTGCAGGAGTGCACCGAGTGCTCCGGAAGTGGTGCCGCGCCGGGCACCTTTGCCAGCCGCTGCCCCGATTGCTCCGGCTCCGGCGAGCTGCGTCAGGTGCGACGCACCTTCCTCGGCGACGTCATGACGGCATCCCCCTGTGTGCGCTGCGCCGGCTCCGGCGAGGTCATAACCAGCCCGTGCCCGGTCTGCGAGGGCCGCGGGAGACTCGAGGCAACCGACGAGGTCACTCTCCGGATACCGGCCGGAGTGGACGACGGAGCCCAGCTCCGGGTCTCGGGGCGAGGCGAGGCGGGGCCGCGCGGCGGACGATCGGGCGACCTCTACGTCGCCATCCGCATCGCCCCTCACGACGTATTCAGGCGGGCGGGCGATGACCTCGGCTGCGAGGTGCCCATTCCCATGACCACCGCAGCCCTGGGCGGCGAGGTCGAGGTGCCGACGCTCGAGGGCCCGGAGGTGGTGACCGTGGCGCCGGGGACCCAGCCCGGGGAGGTCAAGAGACTTCGCGGCCGGGGCATGCCCCGCCTCGACGGTCGTCCCAGGGGTCAGCTCATCGCCCTTCTTCAGGTCGTTACGCCCACCGGCCTCGACGACGAGCAAGCCGAACTGCTCGCCCGGCTCGCGCGCCTGCGCGACGAGCCGATCTCCAACAAGGGCCTGTTCGGCAGGATCAAAGAGGCCTTCAAGTAGGGCGGACCCCGTGGTTCTACGCCGCCCCGGAGGCCTGGGGCTCGGACGTGATCGAGCTCGGCGCCGAGGAGTCGCACCACGCCTTGCGGGTGCTGAGGATGGACGAGGGGAGCGACATCGTCGTGATCGACGGCTGCGGAGGGACGTCCCACGCCCTCATCGCAGAAACGACCGGGGGCCGCGTCGTGGCTCGAGTGGCCGAGCGGCAGCGATGCTCCAGGCCCGCTCCCGAGATCGCCGTCTTTCAGGGCGCACCCAAAGGGGGAAAGGGGGATGAGGTCGTCGAGCGCATCGCCGAGCTCGGGACCGCAGACATCGCCTTTTTCTCCTCCGAGCGGGCCGTGGCGCGCTGGGACTCCGCCAAAGCCGCACGCCTGAGCGCCCGGTGGGAGGCGCGCGCCAACGCGGCGGCGGCCCGTTCCCGCAATCCCCATGCCGCCCGCATTCACGGGGTCCTGAGCTGGGCGGGCTTGTTGCAGCGAATGGGGGCCGAGCCCTGTGCGGTGGTGCTGTGGGAACACGCCTCGGTCCCCTTGCGGGAACGCCTCCCGACGCAAGCCGAACGCGTGGCGCTGGTGGTCGGCCCCGAGGGCGGCCTGTCGTCATCTGAGGTCGAGCAACTCGAGGACGCCGGTGGTGTCCCAGCGTCGTTGGGCTCGGTGATCCTTCGTACCGAGAATGCGGCACCGGCGGCGGTGGCCGCGCTTTTGTGGCACTTCGGGCGGATGGGATAGCGTCGTCTCCGTGCCGAAAGTTGCGTTCGCCACGCTCGGTTGCCGCCTGAATCAGGCAGAGTCCGACCAGATGGCCGAGAGCCTGACGCAGCGAGGCTTCGTTGCTGCGCCCACCGAGTCTGCCGACATGGTCGTCGTCAACACCTGCACGGTCACGCGTGAAGCCACCAAGGCATCTCGCTCCGCGATCAGGCGTGCCGTGCGCGCCAACCCGGCGGCCAAGGTCGTGGTGATCGGCTGCTATGCGGTTTCGGACCCCGCCGAGGTGAAGGCCATCGCAGGGGTGGATGCTGTGCTCTCGAACGACGACAAAGAGAGCTTTCTCGAGACTCTTTCAGAACGGCCCCAGACTCGCGGCCTGCTGCAGCTCGGCATCGGCCCCTCTACTCCGCAAATGCAACCTGCGCGCGTGCGCGCCAATCTCAAGGTGCAGACGGGTTGCGACGAATGGTGCTCGTTCTGCATCATCCCGACGACGCGCGGCCCCCTACGCTCGATGGACGAGGAAGCCATTGTTTCGGAGGCGCGGGCGAGGGTGCGTGCCGGCGCGCGGGAGCTGGTGCTCACCGGCGTTCATCTCGGCAAGTATTCCTACGACCTCGGCTCCGACGAGCGCAGGCTGGTAGCTCTGCTCGAGCGCTTGCTTGCAATTCCGGGCGTCCTCAGGATCAGGCTCTCATCGATCCTCTCGCGCCACCTCACCCCAGAGCTCGTCGGCCTGTTGGCAGGTGAGTCCCGCATCTGTCGGCATCTCCACGTACCGTTGCAGTCGGGCGATGACGAAGTGCTTGCGGCGATGAACCGCCCCTACCGCATCGACGAGTACGTGGAGTCCGTGCGCCGAGCGCAGTCGGCGCTTCCCGACCTTGCCCTTGCCACCGACTTGATCGTCGGTTTTCCAACGGAGACGGATGCCGCTTTCGACAACACAATGAAGGTCGTGAAAGAGCTGTCGTTCTCGAAACTGCACGTGTTTCGCTACTCGCCACGACCCGGCACCGCCGCGGCCGTGCTCGCCGACGCGATCCCACCGGACACGAAGAAAGCTCGCTCCAAGGCGCTCATCGAGCTCGGCAACATGATCCGCACGCAATGGCTTGCGCGCCACCTCGAGCGGCCCCTGCAAGTCTTGGTGGAGGACGAACGGATTGTCGATGATGTGCATGTGTCCTCGGGACAAACCGCTGACTACGTGCGCGTGTGGTTCGAGGGCAGCGGCCTGCTCGGCGGCATCCACGAAGTCGTGGGCGAGAGGGTTCGGGCCGACGGCGTTCAGGGGCGGCTGAAGGAATGAAAGGAGGACTGTGGCACAGGACTGTTTGTTCTGCAAGATCGCAGCGCACGAGATAGACGCCGATGTGATTCACGAGCGAGAGAGTGTGCTGGCGTTCCGGGACATCAATCCTCAAGCCTCCGTTCACGTCCTCGTGATACCCAAGCAACACATCGCCTCGGCGTCCGAGCTGACCGGGGAGCACGGCCGGCTCCTGGCAGAGATGTTCGGGGTCATGGCGTCCATAGCACGGGACGAGTCGCTTTCCGGCGGGCACCGTATCGTGACCAACATCGGGCCCGATGCAGGCCAGAGCGTCGAGCATCTGCACTTCCACCTCTTGGGGGGCCGGGCCTTGGGCTGGCCCCCAGGTTGAGCTTCCCCGGCAGTAGGATGCGTGGCACAGAATGTTGACGACGACGCAGGTAAAGATTCTCGTCCCCACCCATCACGAGATGGTAGGTCTGGTGGGCGCGGGGGACGAACTGCTCAAGCTCATCCAGTCCTCTTTCGATGCCCAGGTATTCGTGCGGGGCAACGAGATCGTCCTGACCGGGTCGGTGGAGCAAACCGAGCAGCTGTCGCGGCTGTTCCACGAGCTCCTCGACCTGATGGACCGCGGGCACGTACTCACACGCGATGCGGTGGGGCGATCGGTGGAGATCGTCAAGTCGAACGGCCAGATACGACCTTCGGAGGTGTTGAGCGACACCGTCGTGGTCACGCACACGGGCAAGCCGATCCGGCCAAAGACGGTGGGACAGAAGCGCTACACGGATTTGATTAGTGCGTCGACGATAGTGTTCGGGATAGGCCCGGCGGGCAGCGGCAAGACCTATCTTGCCGTGGCGATGGCGATTCGAGCTCTCAAGTCGGGGGATGTGTCGCGCATTGTACTGACGCGCCCCGCGGTCGAGGCCGGCGAGCGCTTGGGCTTTCTCCCCGGAGACCTCGCCGCTAAGATCGATCCCTACCTCAAGCCGCTTTACGACGCGCTCTACGAGATGCTCGAACCGGAAACGTTCACGCGCTATGTCGAGCAGGGACGGATCGAGATAGCTCCCCTTGCCTTCATGCGAGGTCGAACTCTCAACGACGCATTCATCATTTTGGACGAGGCACAGAACACGACGCCCGAGCAAATGAAGATGTTTCTCACGCGGCTCGGCTTTGGCTCCAAGGCGGTCGTCACAGGCGACGTCACACAGGTGGACCTGCCTCAGAATACCCGCTCTGGTCTGATCGTGATTCAGGAGATCCTTCAGGGGATCGTGGGAGTGGAGTTCTCGCATCTCGATGCGCGCGATGTGGTCAGACACAAGATCGTGCAGGACATCGTCGAGGCATATCGTCTCTACTCAGAAGCAGGCAAGAAATAGCCTCATGGAGGTCTTCGTCGCAAACGAACAGGAGATGCCGGTACCGGAAGCGCGGCTATCCGCGCTCGGCCGCCATGCGCTCGATGTTCTGAAGGTGGACGAGGACGCGGAGCTGTCCGTGCTCTTCGTTTCTCCTTCTCACATGCGCCTGCTCAACCAACGCTTCGCCAATGAAGACAAACCCACCGATGTCCTGGCGTTCCCGATGATGGAGGATGAGGAAGAGGTGCTCTTGTTGGGCGACGTCGTTGTGTGCCCTGAGATCGCACGCGACAACGCCAGCTCTCAGAACCACTCCTATGAGCGTGAGCTCGAGGTCCTGCTCGTCCACGGCACACTTCACCTCCTCGGCTACGATCACCAGGGCCCGACCGACAAATCGAAGATGGACGAATGTCTCGGCCGAGTCATCGAATCGTTCACCCCTTAGAGCATTTTGGTGGGCGACGCGCTGGCTCTCGTGACTGTGGTCCTGCTGGCCCTTCTGGCCTCGTTCTGCGCGCTCGCCGAGTCCGCGACGGCGCGCGTAAGCCGGGCCAAAGCACATCATCTCGTTCAGGAACGCAACGGTAGCCGCAACGCCCGGGCATTGCTGCGCGTGGTCGAGAACCCGGCCCCCTTTGGCAACGCCTTACTACTCCT
>Ga0136620_10001593_pt1 | contig 10806 bp, 13 predicted proteins | sample AntDrymUQ4162106_2_FD_104806 | JGI IMG/M metagenome (GOLD analysis project Ga0136620, IMG submission 104806) | Polar desert sand microbial communities from Dry Valleys, Antarctica - metaG UQ416 (21.06) | ecosystem: Environmental > Terrestrial > Soil > Desert | place: Antarctica: Dry Valley... | reverse complement strand
CGTCGCCTGGCCGCGCCCGCGATGCTCGCCAATGCGCTGCATTGGCTGCGCTCGCGGGCTCGCCCATGCTCGATTTTCGCTCGGCAAAGCGACCACGAACTTGTCGGACGGACCACTAGTGCTCACCGTCGGGGGTAAGCACTGATGGCGACCGCCCGCGCCGGAGCGCCCGACAAGCGCCGCATGATCCTGGATGCCGCCGTCACCGTCTTCGCCCGCCAGGGGTTCCATCACTGCCGGGTGTCCGACGTGGCGGACGAGGCGGGGGTCGCGTACGGCCTCGTCTACCACTACTTCGACTCCAAGGAGGAGATCCTCAACGAGCTCTTCCTCGAGCGCTGGCAGATCATGCTTGACGCCATTGCCGAGATCGACTCGAACACGAACGTGCCCGCGCGGGACAAGCTCCTCCAGGTCGCGGCCTTCATCATCGACTCCTACCGCAACGAGCCCGACCTGATGAAGGTGATCATCGTCGAGGTCACCCGCGCGGCCAACTCCTTCGGTCGCCTGCACCTCGACAAGATCCGCGAGGCCTATGACGGGATCGCCGCAATCGTCGAGACCGCGCGCCAGGACGGCACGTTTAAGGCCGACATCTCCTCCGAGTTCGCCGCCATGTGCTTCTACGGGGCCATCGAGCAGCTGCTGTCGGGGTGGATCTTCGACCTGCTGCCGCGCACCGAGGAGGAGTTCGAGCGCTCAAAGGGCCTCGTGGTCGATGCCATCTGCGGTGGCCTCGAGGCGCCTGGGGCGGGCGCCCCGGCCGTGTCTGGTTGAATCTCGCGGCCATGGACAACGATCTCGTCAAGCGCCTCATGTGGAGCGGCCTTCTGGCCGGCGTAGGAGCGCTCACCACGATCCTGGCCACGCGGGTCGCGGCCCTGATCTGGGTGCGCGTGTTCGATGAGGACCCGCCCCTAGACTGATGGAGGCCTCCGAGCAGCCACCAGGGTCGCCCGATGACGCGAGCGACGCCCCCGCGGCCGGCGGCTTTGCTCCCGCCGGTTCTCCTTCGGGCGCCGACATCGCGGGGGGGCACGACGCCTTCGCCGACAAGCCAGAGCTCTATGTGGGCGCCGCCTTCGCGGGCGGCCTTCTGGTCGCGGGTGTGCTGAGGTACCTGGGCCGATGACCCCGCCCCCGGGCCCTGGAGCCGACAAGGAGCTCGGCGAGATCGTCACGGAGGTCTCCGAGAAGGCCTCGCGGCTCGTGCGCGAGGAGATCGAGCTTGCCAAGGCCGAGGTCACCCAGAAGGTCAAGACCCTGGGCAAGGGCGCGGCGGTGGGAGCCGCCGCGGGCGTGTTCCTGGTCTTTGCGCTGGTCATGGCGCTGCAGACCTTCGCCTGGCTGCTGGCCGACATCTTCGACAACGCCTGGATCGGCTTCGGCATCGTCACGCTGCTTCTGATCCTCATGGGGGTCGTCGCCGGGCTGCTGGCCAAGCGGTGGCTGTCCGGTGGGGCGCCCACCCCCGATCTCGCGATAGGGGAGGCGAAGGCCACCCGCCAGTCGCTGCAGTCCCAGAAGGTCGAGCGCGACCAGCTCGAACGCTCGCTCGACCGCCCGAAGGAGACGACCTGACACCATGCCCGCCGAACGCACGCCAGAGCAGATCCGCACCTCGATCGAGGAGACCCGCAAGGAGCTGGCCTTCTCTGTCAACGACCTGCGCTCGAAGGTGGGCGAGCTGACCAACTGGCGCCGCCAGCTGGCCGAAAACCGCCAGGCCGCCCTGGCAGGAGCCGCGGTGGCCGGCTTCGTGATCGGCGGCGGCGTGGCCGCCGCCGTCTCGCTGTTTCGCAAGCGCCGCGGCTGACCGCGGGCTAGACCGGCGCCGGCTCCGCCGGCGGGTCGGGGGCCTCCGGCGGCATCTCAGGAGTTCCGGTCTGGCGTGGCCTGATGTCGCGAGCGTCCAGGTACTCGCGCAGGGCGATCTGTATCGAAGCCGCCACGGGCACGGCGACGAGAGCGCCCAGGACGCCGAGCAGCGTGCCGCCGAAGAGCACGGCCACAACCACCAGAAACGGGTTGATGTCCACGGCCCGCTTCTGGATCTGCGGCTGGATCAGGTTGTTCTCCACCTGCTGGTAGACGATCGACCAGATGAGCCAGATGATCGTGGCCGTGGGGAAGTTTGAGAAAAGCGTGACCACGCCCACGATCACTGCGCCGATGGTGGCGCCCACCAGAGGGATCAGGTCCAGGAAGAAGATGACCACCGCAAGCGGCCCGGCGAATGGCACACCGAGGATGAGCAGCACGACGTAGGCCAGCAGGCCGGCGACGGTGGCCTGGAACAGGGCGCCGGCCACGTAGTTGCCCACCGCCAAGGCCGATCTCTGGAGCACGCGTTCTGTGCGTTCCGCCCGTTCCTCGGGTAGGTAGCGCAGGCCGGCGGCGACCCATCTTCGACCGCCGCCCAGCATGAAGGCCGTGAGGATGAGAATCGTCACGAGGGCGAAGATCGAGTTGACGATTCCCAGCCCGACGCCGCTCAGGGTGGACGCCGCGCCGCCGAGGCGTTCGGGCAGCTTCTGAGCCTGCTCGCGCAGCTTGATGGTGACCTGGTAGTCCTGATCGAGGCTGCGCAGCCGCTCGTTGTCCTGCACGAACTTGGTCACGTCCCTTGCGTACTGCGGCGCGTCCTTGGCCAGGTCGTTGGCCGAGCCGACCAGGGGTGGCACCAGGAGCGCTCCGACGCCCAATGGCACCGCGAGCATCGCCAGGTAGACGATCGTGATCGCCAGCCCCCGCTTCATTCGCCGCTGCAGGAAGTTGACCGGGCCCGAGAGAGCAACCGCAAGGAAAAGGGCTATCAACAGCCATCCGATCGGCTTGCGCAGCAGGTAGAGCAGGTACAGCGTGATCACGACGGTGAGGACGACCAGCACCGTGCGCAGTACGACCCTGCTGGGGGACAGCTCCTGCCGAGTCATCGCCCCTGCACCTACCCCGTTGTCAGTCGAGAAACCGGGTGGGGATCGAGCCCACGCCGAGCAGGCCCGGTCCCGTGTGGGCCGAGAGCACGGGGCCGATCTCGCCGATGAACAGAGGATCGCACCCGAACATCTCGCGGCAGCGGTCGGTGAGCTCGGCCGCCTGGTCGGGCGCTGAGATGTGCTGCACCACCCACCCGTCCGCGCCCGACTCGTGGCGCTGGCGCGCGTAATCGACCATCCGCTCGAATGCCCGCGAGCTGGTGCGCACGCGTTCCACGGGCTTCAGCTCGCCGCTCTCCAGTGTCAGGATCGGCTTCACCCGTAGCGTCGAGCCGATCCAGGCGCTGGCGGCGCCGATGCGCCCTCCCCGCTTCAGGAACTCCAGCGTGTCCAGCGCGAACCACATCTTCAGCTCCGAGCGGGCCTCGGTCACCCGTTTCTCGATGGCGTCGAGATCCAGGCCCGCCTGGGCGCCGGCGGCCGCCACGAGCACCATCATCCCCAGCCCGCCCGCGGCGGTGGTGCTGTCGATCACCCTCACCTCGCCCTGCCCACCATCTCGCTTCAGTTGCTCGGCGGCTTGGCGGGCGGAGTCGGCCGTACCCGACAGGCGGGACGAGATGTGCACGGAGATTACGTCCCTTCCCCCCGAGAGCAGAGGCTCGTATACGCCCACGAAGTCGCCCACGGAGGGCTGAGAGGTCGTGGGCAGACGGTCGGCACCGCGCAGCTCCTCGAAGAACGCGGGGTAGTCGGTGATGTCCGACTCCCGCTCGGTGCGCTCGCTGCCGAAGTTCACGTACAGCGGCACAGGGGTGATTCCGAGGCGGTCGACGAGGTCCGCCGGCAGGTAGGCGGTCGTGTCGGTCACTGCTGCTGTGGGTGGCATCCGGCCCGGAGCCTATAGCCGGGGCCCGCGGGTTTCCTGGACCGGCCTACACTCGCCACGACCATGGCGAAGACGCTCCTCACCGGCGCGACGGGCTTCATCGGCTCGCACCTCGCCCACGCGCTCAACGAGCGCGGGGACGACCTCCGCGTGACCGTGCGCCAGGGCGCGGACACCCGGCCGATCGACGACCTCGACGTGGAGCGCGTTCGCTGCGACGTGCTCGACCGGCGCTCGGTGCGCCGAGCCCTCAAGGGCGTCGACAAGGTCTTCCACGCCGCCGGCATGACCTCAGTCCGGCCCTCGGACGCGGACCGGCTGTTCGAGGTGAACGTAGGTGCAGTGAAGACCGTCCTGGGCGAGAGCCTCCGGGCCGGCGTGGGCCGGGCGGTGCTCACCTCCAGCGCGGCCGCGCTGGGCCCGGCCGAGCGGGGGGGCACGGCCGACGAGCGCCAGATATTCACTGCCGGCCACCTGGGAATTCCCTACGTGAACTCCGTGCACGAGGCGGAGGCCGAGGCCTTTCGCTTGGCCGCTGCCGGGCTGCCGCTGGTGTGTGTCAGTCCCTCCGTGGTGTTCGGCCCCGGAGACGTGCACGTGACCTCCACCCGCCTGGTGCGCAGCTTTCTGCTGGGCCGAGTGCCGGCGTACGCGGACGGCGGGCTCAACGTGGTGGACGCGCGCGATGTGGCCGCCGGGCACCTGCTGGCCGACGACAAGGGCAAGGTGGGCGAGCGCTACATCCTCGGCGGACGCAACTTCACCTTCGATCGGCTGTTCGCCGACCTGGGGCGCTTGAGCGGGGTGACGCCTCCGCTGAAGGTGCCCCGGAACCTGGCAGCGGTCACAGCGAGCGTGCTGAGAATCGGTCCGGGGCGCACCACACTCGACCCACGAGAGGTGCTCGCGGCCAGCCAGTTCTGGACGTATCGCTCGACCAAGGCCAAGCGCGAGCTGGGCTTCCAGGCGCGCCCGCACGAGGAGACGCTCGAGGCCACCGTGGCCTGGTACATGGAGCGCGAGCATGACCGGATCGTGCGCGGCCGCCACTCTCAGCCGCTGCAGTACCGGGTGGCGGGGGCGGCCATCGGCGCCGGTGGGGGTGTCGTGAGCACCGGCCTGCGCGCGCTGCGAGGCCTGGGTATCGGCCGGCGCTAGTGGCCCGCGGTCGCGCCCCGGACCACTATTCTGCGTGGGCCATGGCCACGTTGTACCGCTGTAAGGCCCCCACTGACCTCGTATGCCGTTGCGGCAAGGTCGCTCGCCGCCTGCGAGGGGTCGGGATCGAGTTCGACGAGGTGCGCGTGCCGTTCCTCAAGCGCGACAGGCCCGAGGTGGACGAGCTCACGGGGCAGCGGTGGGTGCCCGTGCTGGTCCATGGCGAAGAGGTGATTGCCGACTCCCACCGCATCCTGGAGTACCTGGCGCACATAGACGCGAGCGCGACCGAGGACGCCGGGCGGGGACAGGCCGAAGCCGGGGCGGGGGCCTGATGGCCCGTCCGCCGCGCTCCGGCCTCCGCAGGGCCGTGACGTCCGGCCGTCGCGCCTGGCCGATCCTGCTGGCGGCGTACGAGCGCTGGCAGTCGCTGTCCGAGGAGGACAAGGAGCGCTACCGCCGCCAGACTCGCGGCTACGCCGACCGTGGCCGGCGAGTGGTGGCTGACGCCCGGGCCCGGCGGGGCCGGGGCGGGCCCGGGCGCTGATCAGGGCGTCAGGCGGCGGGCTGGCTCGCCTGCGCACTCATGGCGCCGGCGATCTCTCGCCGTGAGCTCACGTCGAGCTTCTGTAATGCATGGCGCACGTGGGTCTCCACCGTGCGCTCGGTCACGAAGAGCTCCTGGGCGATCTCGCGGTTCGAGCGGCCGTCGCCGGCCAGGCGGGCCACCTTGCGCTCACGCGGGGTCAGCGACTCTGCTCCGCTGATCACAGCGCGCCGGGGACGCGCGCCGGTGGCCACCAGCTCTTCACGGGCCCGCGCGGCCAGCGGCTCGGCACCGCAGCGGTGCGCCAGGTCGAGGGCGGCGCGCAGAAGGTCCCGGGCGCCCGCCCGGCGGTTGGCCCGCCGCAGTGCACCTCCGAGCTCGGTGAGCGAGGTGGCGTGTTCCAGCACGGCGCTCGACTCCGCGAGGACCTTCACCGATCGCTCAAGCAGGCGCAGGCCCTCGCTTCCGCCGCGCACGGTGCCCGCCACCCGGAGGGCGATGCCAAGCGGGTGCGGCGAGGCCCAGTGCTCAGCCAGATCGAGGTTCTCGGCGGCCAGCCGCGCGGCCTCGTCGGTCTGCCCGAGCCCGGCCAGCGTCAGCGCCAGGTGGCACCGCCAGCTGGTGAGCGCCGGGCCGGTGATACCGAGCGCTTCGAAGCGGTGCCCCGCGTCGCGGAGCTTGGCCGCGGCCGGCTCCAGCTCGCCGCGGGCCCGGTCCAGCCGTCCGAGGGCCTCCATCAGCCAGGCCCCGCCCGGGTCAGGGCCCAGCATCTGGTCAACCTGCACGGCGGCCAGCTCGCGCTCCGCCACCTCCAGCTCACCGCTGAGCAAGGACACGTGGATCGCGTGGGCCAGCCCGTAGGGCTGCGAGCGGCTGCCGCCCCAATCGAGCGCCAGTCCGCTTGCCAGATCCTCCTTCGCCGCGGCCAGATCGCCCCGCATGGTCTGGGTGAGGCTGCGCCACGTGTAGCTCCCGCGGGCATCGTTGAGGGTGCCCAGCGCGCGAGCCAGGTCGATCAGCTGCTGCCACAGGCTCGCCGCACGCTCATAGTCGTCCGTCCAGGTGGCGACCAGGGCGGACATGACCAGCACCTGGCTGCTCGATCCCCGGTGCGCCTCGCCGGCCAGCGCGCGGTCCAGCAGCGCTCGAGCGTCGGCCGCCGACTCCCCGCGCCGCGCGCACTCGACCGCCCGGCAGACGAGGATCGGGCCGGCCCCGGAGTCGGATTCATTCAGGCCGGCGAGTCGCTCGGCGCCCAGCGCTGCCGTGTGCGGGTGATACCAGCTGCTCGTGATCATCACTGCCTCGAGGGCGATTCGAAGCCTTGGCTCGATGGTCTCGGAGGACGCCAGGCCGATCTTGGCGGCCTCCACCGCGTCCTCGCCGTACTGGGAGTTGCCGAGCGTGGTGGCGGCGCGGAGGGCGGCGGCCGCCCGCGCAGGCGTGTCATGCATCTGCGCCAGAGCGCCCAGCAGCCGGCCCGGACCCTGGGGATCCAGCGCCGCCACCTCGGCCACGCCGAGCTCCAGTGCCACCCTTGGCGCCCGGTCGGGCGGAGGCGGCTCGGTCAGCGCGCGGCGCAGATAGGTGGTCGCCACGTCGGGGGCCCCGCGGGCGGTGGCCTCGCGCGCCGCGTCCGAGAGAGCCGACACCACAGCCGGGTCGCCCTCCGCCTCGCTCTCGATCAGGTGCACCGCCAGCTGCTCTGGCCCGGCCCCGCCGTGGGCGAGCAGAGCGGCCGCGCGCGAGTGCGCGAGCGCTCGACGACCGGGTGGCAGCGACTCGTAGATCGTGGAGCGCACGAGCGGGTGCACGAAGCGCAGAGGACGGGAGGCCTCGAGGATGTCCGCGCCGGCCAGGGCGTCGGCCAGCTCTGCCGCCCTGTCTCGGTCCACTCCGGCCAGCTCGGCCACGTGCCGCAGGGCCGCGCTCTCGCCGAGGACGGCCACCGCCTCCGCCAGTCGACCGCTGCCGTCGGGCAGGCTCGCCATCGTGCGCTCCACGGCGCGGGCCACGCCCTCGGCGCGAAAGCGGGCGATCTTGCGAGCGGCGGCCGCCGAAGGCGTGATCCCCTCGGCCGCCAGCGAGCCCGTCAGCGCGCGCAGGAGCAGGGGATTGCCGCCGGTCGCTCGGTGGCAGGCCCGGGCGAACTCCGGGCTGGGCTCAGCTCCAAGCTCCTCCTTGACAAGCAGGCTGGCGGCCTCCTCCTTGAGCGCGGCCGGGCGCAGCAGGGGGTCCGCCGCGGCTGCGATCTCGCCCAGCGACACCGGGTCTGTGACGGTGTCGGCCCCCCGCAGGGAGACGACCAGCAGGACCGGGAGCCCTTCGAGCCGCGGGACCATGTGGGCCAGCCAGCGCAGCGACGGCGGATCGGCCCAATGGGCGTCGTCCACCACGATCAGCGCCGGTGCCTGGGCCGCCAGGTTGGCTGCGAGCCAGTACAGCCCATGCATCGTGGCGGGGGCCACGTCGTCGCCACGGTCGTCCGCGTCGGGCGAGCGCTCGAGCTCTAGCGCGGGAAGGGCCAGGCGCGCGGCGCCTTCCAGTAGGGCCTGCCAGCTCTCGCCTGCACGCTCGGCGCGCACCGGGTCGAACAGCTGGCGCACGACCGCATAGGAGAAATGGCGCTCCAGCGGAGTAGCGCGAGCGGTCAGCACCGTCATTCCCACAGCGCGCGCCTGGGCGGCCAGCACGCTGAGCAGAGCGGTCTTGCCGATTCCCGCCGGGCCCTCGATCATGGCGGTGGTCGAGGTGCCGTCTGCGGTTCGGCCGAGGCGGTCCAGGAGGGCATCGAACTCTGCCTCCCGCTCCATCAGCCCATTGCGGGGATCTCCGCCCGGGGGCGTGCGCGAAGCCTGCGCGACGCTCATCGGGCTAAGCGTAACGCGATCACCCGCGTAGACCGCTGAACCTCAGTGGAGCTGTGAGAAAAGATCAGTGGTGAGCACCGATGCGGGCGCCAATGGCGTCGGACACCATGCGCCCATGCACTACCTATCCCCTGTTGCACAGGCTCCCCTCCACACGCGGACCGGCGCCGGCGCCGGTCCGCGTGTGCCCTACCACCCGGGTACCCCGCCGCTCACCCTCAGGCTGCTCGGGCGCTTCGCCGCGTCCCGAGGCCACCAGATCGTGAGCACCCTCGGCGGCCGCGACGGGGGCCGCCTTGTGCGGTACCTGCTCGTTCATCGCGAGCACGCAGTCGCCGAGGCCGAAATCCTCGAGGTCCTCTGGCCGGCACTATCCCAGGAAGAGGCTCGCGCCAATCTGCGACTCGCCGTGACCGGAGCCCGGTATCTGCTCGACACGCCCGACGGTCCCGGCTCAACGCTGTCGACAGGGGGAGGGCGCTATCGCCTCTGCCTCGGCTGGCACGACCGGGTGGATGCCGACTACTTCGAGTCGGTGGCTGGCATGGCCTTGCTGGACCACGGTCACGGCCGGCGCGCCAAGCTGGACCATGCGCTGGCGTGCTGGACGGGCGAGCCGCTTCCCGAGGAGCACGCTTCGGCCTGGGCGGCCGGCTGGCGCGACCGGCTTCTTGGCCTCCACACAGCACTGATTGAGGCGCGGGCCGAGCTCCCCCGCCCCGGCAGGACGCGGGTGCGCAGGCACGTCTCGGGGTCCACGGCATCCCCGGCGGCCCGCGCGTTCTAGGATCGCTTCAGATGGAGGTCGATGTAGAGCCGAGTGCGTCCGCCGTCGATGCCGCGCGCGCCATCGCGCCCCTGGCGGCTGAGTGCGCCGAGCGATCCGAGCAGGAGCGCAGCCTCGCGCCCGAGCTGGTCAGCGCCCTCGAGAACGCCGGCCTGTTGCGGTTATGCGTTCCGCGCTCACTCGGCGGTGGCGAGGTTCCGCCGGAGGAGCTGGTGGGAGTCGTGGAAGCGCTGGGACGTGCGGACGGCTCCACGGCCTGGTGCGTGGCAGTGGCCGCGACCAGCGGTGCCCTGGCCGCCTACCTGCCCGAGGCCGACGCCCAGGCCGTGTACGGCGCCGCGTCCGGCTGCGTGGGCGGCGTTTTCGCGCCCATGGGACGTGCCCTGGCGGTCGACGGGGGCTACCGGGTTACCGGGCGCTGGCCGTTCACCACGGGCGTGGACCACAGCGACTGGCTCATGGGTGGCTGCCTGGTGGAGGACGACGGCGACATCCGCGTGCTCGACGGCGGAATCCCCGACATCCGGCTGATGCTGTTCCCGGCGACGGCGGTGGAGGTGATCGACACCTGGTCGGTCAGCGGACTGCAGGGCACCGGCAGCCACGACATCCAGGTGGCCGATCTCGCCGTGCCTTCGGGGCATTCGGCCTCCCTTTTCGGCGACTCTCCGCGCGAGCCAGGGCCGCTCTACGCCTTCCCGATCTTCGGGTTGCTGGCCCTTGCCATCTCCGGGGTGGCGTTAGGGATCGCCCGGGGCGCCATCGAGGACCTCCTCGAGCTGGCCGTGGGGAAGCTGCCCACCCTGCAGACAAAGCCCCTCGCGGCTCAGTCGGACACCCAGATCAGGGTTGCGAAGGCCGAGGCCAACCTTCGCGCCGCGCGGGCGCTGGTCGGCGAGGCGATCGGCGAGGCGTGGCGAGACGTCGAAGGCGGGGGAGAGGTCTCGCTCGAGAGCCGCGCCGCGCTGCGCATGGCCGCCAACCACGCGATGGTGAGCTCGGCCGGGGTGGTGGATGAGATGTACTCGCTGGGCGGGGGCACTTCGATCTACTCCACCAGCCCCCTGCAGCGCCGCTTTCGCGACGTGCACACGGCCACCCAGCACGTGCTCGTGGGCCCCCCGGTCTGGCAGACGGCGGGCCGGGTGCTGCTCGGCCAGCAGGTGCGCCCCCAACAGCTCTAGTGGTGTGTCGCGGATTTGGTGATCCGGTCGAGGGTGGCTTGTCCGCGGGCGACTTACCCCATCGCGGTACTTTTGCGACATGCGACCCCTTCGGTACTCCATCAACGTCACATTGGACGGGTGCTGCGATCATCGTGCAATCCCCGCGGACGAGGACTTGCATCGTCACGCAGCCGAGAGCCTCAACCAGGCCGATGCCCTTCTCTTTGGCCGGGTGACTTACGAAATGATGGAATCAGCGTGGCGGCCGCCGCCACCGACGGGAGCGAGACCTGATTGGATGGAACCCTTCGCCCAGACGATCACCGCGGCAAAGAAGTACGTCGTGTCGAGCACCCTGGAGCAGGTCGATTGGAACGCGGAACTCGTGCGCGGGGATCTGGGCAAGGCCGTTCAGCAACTCAAGCGGGAGTCGGGCAAGGGACTGCT
>Ga0136620_10001587_pt1 | contig 10824 bp, 11 predicted proteins | sample AntDrymUQ4162106_2_FD_104806 | JGI IMG/M metagenome (GOLD analysis project Ga0136620, IMG submission 104806) | Polar desert sand microbial communities from Dry Valleys, Antarctica - metaG UQ416 (21.06) | ecosystem: Environmental > Terrestrial > Soil > Desert | place: Antarctica: Dry Valley... | reverse complement strand
GTGCAGCTCCCTCGGCAACGCCTCCCCGGCCGAGGTGCACAAACGCACAGAGGACATGTCCGGTGTCAGACACTCGTCATGTCCGTTTGAGGCGGCTTTCGCGAGCATTTGCGCCATCATCGTCGGGACATTCACAAGGATCGTCGGCCGATGCTGGGCGATCAGCTCGAAGATTCGCTCACGCGTCGACCGCTCCGGGAAGACGATGCCGGCGCCGCCGACGCCGAAGGGATAGAGCGCGGCGAGGTCCCGGGCGTAACCGAAGAAGAGCTTCGGGACAGGGAGGACGACGTCGTCTTCGCGGATCCCGAGGACGCCTTTCGCGTACCACTCGTAGCTCAGGAGTGGGCTGTGCTGCGGGTGGACGGCCGCCTTCGGTTGCCCGGTGCTGCCGGTCGTGAACTTCCAGAGAGCGATGTCGTCCTTGGTCGTCGGCGCCGGCTCGAGCTCGGGGGAGGCCTCGGCGAGCCGCTGCTGGAACGACTCGTCGACGACGAGGATCTCCCGCAGCCACCGGCTCTTCGCCGCCGCCTTCCGGACTGCCTCCTCCGTCGTCGGGTCAGCGACGACGACGCCGGCCCTGGTGTAGTCGAGGTAGTACGCGTAGTCCTTCGGCTGGAGGAACGTGTACGCCTCAGCCGTGACGGCACCGATCTTCTGCGCGCCGTACCAGAGCGCCACGAACTCGACCGAGTCGCCGAGGACGAGGAGGACACGTTCCTCCGCCCGCACTCCGAGGTCTCGAAGGAGATTGCCGCTCCGGTTCACGAGCTCGGCGAGACGGGTATAGCTCGTAGACCCGCCCGGCCCCAGCAACGCCGTCCGCTCGCCGCGTCCTTCGTCGACATTCCGGTCGACGAAGTGCGTCGCGATGTTGAAGGAGCGCGGGATGTCGTCGTAGGTCATCATCGCGCCGCGACCTCCCGGACGAGCTCGACGAGCATGTCCGTCAGCGTCTCGTAGGTCTCGACGCCCTCTTCGGGCGTGGCCTCGGCGGGCGAGCCGCAGTAGGCCGCGTCCATGCCCATCGCGAGAAAATCCGTGCGCCCCTCGCCGATCGCTGCCGGCATGTCGACCGTCTTCGTCTCCAGGCCCGCCATCAGCTCCCGATTCACGAGCTCGGGGTGGTCGGCGAGCACGAGCGACGTCTCGTAGCGGCCCGCATGGCACGAGCCCGACCGGAACTCCTCCGTGAGCCGCTCCGCGTAGGCGCGCCGTGTGAGATCGAGCAGCGGCAGGCCGCTCTCGCGCAGCGTCGCGACCTGCTCGGGCTCGAAGTGGCTGTTCACGAGCACCACCCGGGGGAGGTCCTTCGTGATCTCCTCGACGAGCGTCCTCAGCGTGCCCTCGCTGATCGACAGCGCACCGGGAAACGCGCTGCCGTACCTCGTCACGCCGTAGGGGAGAGGCGGCAGGACGAGGATGTCGATCTCGCCGCGCAGCCGCTCCGCGACCCGTCGGCAGATCCCGGTCGAGATCAGCGTGTCCGTCGAGAGCGGCGCGTGAGGGCCGTGCGGCTCGGTGGCCCCGAGTGGGAGCAGGTGAACTGCGCCGTGCCGCGCCTCGATGTCCGTGTAGGCCAGGTCCCCGAAGTTCACGGCCGGACCTCGGCTAGTAACAGACTGTTACTTGCACCCAAAGTGCGTTCGACTTGCCTCGGAGGAAGGTCGAGCAGGCAGAGGTCGGCACGTCCGGCTCCGACGATGGTGTTCGCGTCGTCGACGGTCGTCAGGTGGCCCCCGACGAGGGTCGGAACGCGCGCCTCGTTTCGCACCCGGTCGCTCAGCGCGGTCAGGAAGCCTCGGCGGTACTCCGGGCGATCGTCGTGGACGGTCTGGCCGGCTTCCACGTGAACGAGGTCGCATCCGTGCTCGGCCAGTGTTCGTGCGATCGCGATCCCGTCCTCCACGGAGTTGCCGCGCGGATGCCAGTCGGTGACCGAGAGCCGCACTGCGAGGGCGCCCGGCCACACCGCGCGCACGGCGTCGAGAATCGAGAGCGGGAAGCGCAGCCGTTCATTCTCCGGATTCGTGAGGGGCGAGAGATACGCGCCGAGCAGGTACCCGTGCGCCATGTCGAGCTCGACAACGGCCACGTCGAGATCGGCCGCTCGCCGTGCTGCGGTGATGAACCGATCGCGAATCGCAGCCTCGTCCGGCGCTCCCGGCACAGGGCTGAACGGCCCGTATGGCTCTCTGGAAGGCGAGACCAGTGGCCACCCCTCCGCGAGGGGCAAGTCCGCTCCGACCGAGTTGGGCTGACATGCGCCTCTCGCGCCGGCATGTCCGAGCTGGAGGAGCACCTGGCCCGCAGGGGCCTTCCAGTCGTCGATCGCCGGAGTCTCGTGCGTGATCCGGGCCTCCGGCGAGACGGCCACGAAACCGCTCGGGCGCAGCCCGAACCGGGTCCTGAACCTGACACCCCGCAGCTCGAACGGCGAGAAGGCCGGCGGCGGGGAGACCTCCGCGCCGCCGAGCCAGCCGTCCAGCGCCCGCGTGAACTGCGGATCGCGTACCCCCAGGGATGCATGCGTGATGCGCCCGCTCCGTGTCAAGAGGTTGAAGCCGAACTGAATCGGCTCGAGCTGCGTGTAGCTGCCGACCCGCCCGAAGTAGGCAGCGCTCTCGCTCGCCGCGCTCTGCGTCCGCTCCACTGCGCCGCCGCGCTCGAGCCCGTAGTCGACCAGGGCGGTCTCCACGTCCCACTTTCTCCGTACGAACGAAGCGGCGAGCGCGATCGAGTCCTCCATCGCGAGCTTCGTGCCCGACCCGATCGAGAAATGGGCCGTGTGGGCGGCGTCCCCGAGCAGCACGACGCGGCCGTCGTGCCACACGCGGTTCGTCACCTTGAGGAAGTCGAGCCAGATCGACCGGTTCGAAAAGAGCTCTCGCCCGCGAAGGTCGTTCGCGAAGAGCTGTTCGCAGAAGGCGAGCGTCTCTTCTTCCGACCTGTCCGCGTGACCGTCAACAAGCCACGTCTCCCGGGGGCACTCGACGATGAAGGTGCTCATGCGCTCGTCGTACGGATACGCGTGGACGTTGTACAGCCCGCTGTCCGTCTCGCGGAAGATGAACGTGAAGGCGTCGAAGACGAGGTCGGTGCCGAACCAGACGAACTTGCTGCCCTCGGGCTCGACTTTCGTCCCGAAGTCGCCGAGCCGCCGCACCAGGCTGTTCACGCCGTCCGCCCCGACGACCAGGTCGGCCTCCGGCAGCTCTTCCACCTCGACACCGAATTCGAGCGCGACCCCGAGAGAATGGCACCGGCGCTGAAGGATCCCGAGCAGCCGCCGGCGCGCAATCGCGGAGAACGAGTGCCCGCGGGAGCTGACGACCCGCCCCTGGTACCGGATGTCGATCCGGTCCCAGCGCGCGAAGGTGTCCGTGATCGCCATGTGCGTCTCGGGGTCGGCGTCGCGAAGCGCGCCCAGCGTCTCTTCGCTGAAGACGACGCCGAAGCCGAACGTCGCATCGGGGGCGTTCCGCTCGAGCACCCGAACTTCCACACCTGCATCCGCCCGCTTGAGCAGGATCGCCAGATAGAGGCCGGCCGGCCCGCCGCCGACGATCTCCACCCTCACGCGAGCGCTTCCTGGAGCCGGTCCAGCTCGTCGACCGCGGAGCTGGTCGGAAAGAGAACGAGCTCGTCGCATCCGGCCTCCGCGTACCCTCTGACGAAGTCCTTGATCGCCCTCCCGCTGGTCAGGTTGGCGGCGACGATCCGCTCGGCGAACGGCCCGGTGAACGCGTAGTAGTCGCGCAGGTAGTCGTTGCCGGTCTCGGCGTCTCCGAGCGCGAAGTACCCCTGCCCCCAAAGGCGCGGACGGCCCTCCCGGCCGAGGTCGCCCCACGCCGCACGGGCGCGGGCGGCCGCGCTCTCGAAGGCGCGAGGCGGGCCGCCGCCGTGCGCGTAGCCATCGGCGTACCGGGCCATGCGCGAGAAGGCCTGGCCGCTCATGCCGCCCACGAGCAGCTCGATGCCTTCGCGGGCCGGCCCGACCCGGTGGCCGTCGACGCCGCCACGGATGTAGGCGAGCTGTTGCGCGAGCTTCCGGCCCCGTCCGCGGTGCTCGACACCGGCGGCTTCGTAGTCCTCCGTTCGTGCGCCGACGGCGAGCCCGAGCGTGAGCCTGCCGCCGGAGAGGCCGTGGATCGATGCCGCCTGCTTCGCCATCAGCGCCGTCGAGCGCAGCGGCCCGATCGCGATCATCGTCGCCAGGCGCACCCGCGAGGTCACACCCGCCGCCGCGGCCAGGACGGCGAACGGCTCGAAGCTGTCGTACACGACCCGGTCGAGCACGGCGACCGACGAGAACGGCCCGTCGTCGGCGCGGCGTGCCCACTCCAGCAGGAGCTCGCCGGTAACACCCGGCGTCGTCGTAGGAAGCCCAACCCCGACGTTCATCCGCCCGGAAGCTTCACACTTCCCTCGTGATGAGCGCGTACGAGTCTCCATTCGACGACCACTACGGCCTCGAGATCGACGAGGCGACCGACGAGCTGCTCCGGGCGCACGTCCCGGTCAGCCGCCACGTCAAGCAGCCGGTCGGTCTCGTGCACGGTGGCGTCTACGCCTCGATCGCCGAGGCGCTGGCGTCGGTCGGCACCAACGTCGGAGTGCTGCAGGAGGGGTCGATCGGGCTCGGGATGTCGAACCACTCGTCCTTTCTCCGCCCGATCTCGGAGGGGACGATCCATGCGGTCGCACGGCGGATCCACCGCGGGCGGACGACGTGGATCTGGGACGTCGAGATGACTGACGACGCCGGACGCCTCTGCGCCACGAGCCGGGTGACGATCGCCGTGCGGCCGCGCCGGGAACAAGACTGAGGGCCGCTCACGGCGGCCCTCAGTCGATCCTGACCAGGAAGAGGAAGACCTACTTCTTGGGCTTGGGCTTGCCTTTGCCCTTGCCCTTTTCCTTCTCTTTCCCCTTGCCCTTGCCCTTGTCGGGCTTGGCGCTCTTCTTGGCCTTGCACTTCTTCACCTTGTCGCCGTGCTTCAGGTGCTTCCGGTGCGCCTTGGCGCCCCGCACCTTCATCGTCTTGGTCTTGCCGTTCTTCGCCTTGTGGCAGACGGTGAACACGGCACTTGGGCACGGGCCCAGGGCGTCGCCGTGCCTCAGGTGCGCCGGCACGGCGCGCCGCGAGACCCTGATCGTGTGGTACGGGTTCTTCTTCGACCCGGTTCTGTGACAGATCGTCTGCTTCTTCTCGTACTGCGACGATGCGGCAGGCGTGCTCGCCGGAGAAACGGCTGCTCCGACCGATGTCATTGCTGCGAACGCGAGCACGGCGAGCGTGCCGACGACGCCGACCTGGCCGAACTGCCTCTTGGAAACTCGTCTCATATCCTCGGAAAACCTCCTGTTTGCCTTCCATGGCTGCAGTGCTGGGAGAACTGGAGGGTCGTTTGCCAGTCTAGCCGCCTCTATCGGGGCGTAAACCCCAGTTCCTTTAGCTCGGGGCTCAACGGATTGAGGGATGCCGAGCGCTCCCAGGCGCGGCGTTGCTCGTCACCGTCGGTGGCGAGGCCGAGGTCCAGCCAGAGCTCCCAGTTGCGCTCGTCTCGCTCGAGTCCTTCGCTGAAGCTGCGGCGCGCCGCCGAGTCGGATCCTCGTGCGAGCTCGGCCTCGCCCAGGAGACGCCAGGGCTCGGCCGACCACGGCTGAAGCCGTCGGGCCGTGCGGGCGGCAACCGCGGAAGCCTCGAAATCCACGCGGTCGGCCGCCGCGACCGCTTCCGCGAGCGCGCGATTCCCGACGAACCCGTAGAGCGCCAGGACACAGAGACCACCCGCCGCCAGCGCAGGCCAGCGCGGCAGCCGGCGCCCCGCGGGTGTGCCGGCCATGGCGGCACCGCATGCGAGAGCGGCCGTGGTGACCGCGGGAAGCTCCCATCCCCAGTCCTGCGCGCAATGGGCGAGGAATGCTGCGTACGGCGCAAGCGCGACCGGTGTCCACCAGGACCGTCCGGTGGCCAGCGGCGCCGCGAGGGCGACGAGCAGTAGGGCCAAGCCCACCGGCCCGAGCTCGGCCAGCGTCTCGAGATAGAGGTTGTGGGCGTCCCGGACCGGTTGTGGGATCGGCCTCTCGAGGAGCCAGGTGCGCGCGAACGTACCGGCTCCGGCTCCGAGCGCCGGCTCCTCCTCGTATGCGTTCCAGGCCACTCGCCAGTAGTCGGCTCGACTACTTCCCGACACGCTGAGGACGCGGCTCTGGACGCCGCCGTGGACGGGCGCAGGCGCGGCCGAGAATGCGTCGTAGGCCGCGACCGGACCGCCGAGGCGAACGAGTGTGGCGGCAGCGAGCGCAATCGGTAGCGCGACCAGCGCGACCGCGAACGCGGTGCGGACGGCTCGTGGAACCCGCACGCGCCCGGTCGTCGATCGAACGGCGAATCCCACGGCCGCCGACGCGGCGCAGAGCAACGCAATGATCAGAACGAGAGAGCCGTCGGCTCCGAGGAGCTCGGCAGCCAGGACGGCTAGCGCAGCGGGTATGGCGAGCGCGCATGCCGTCGCCGCGAGCTGGAGGCGGCCCGGGCCGACTGCGACGGCGACCGCGATGCCGAACCCCAGGGCGAGCCACGCCCCGCGGCCAAACGTGAAGTAGAGCGTCGCGGCGAGGAGCGGCGGTGTCGCGGAAGCGAGAGCCGCGTGCCTGGTCTGCGCCGATCGCGCTGCAAAGCCGACGGCGAGCAGCAGGCCCATCGCCGCGAGCAGGGCGACGCCGTTCGCGTAGCCGATCGGCTCGGAGAGGCGCTCGGCGGCCTGCGGATCGGCTGAGAGGGGTATCTCCGGGTTGCCGAGGAGCCATCGCGCAAGCCCATAGCCGCAGAGCAGCGTCGCTCCCCCGAGCACCCCCGCGAGCAGCGCGGGGCCGGCGCCCGCGAGAGCGAAGACGGCCACAGCAGCCGCGTAGGAGAGGACTCGCCCGGCGTCCTCGACGGACGCGCCCACGTGGCTCGACCAGAGAGAGGACATGCCCGACCAGACGAAGAGGGCGGCCAGCCCGGCGACGAGCACGATCGCCCATCGACCCGGGCGGGGAGCCCCCCGGGTGAGAAGCGCGGCGAGCAGCGCCAGCAGGAGGACAGCGCTCCAGCCCCAGGCCGTCGGGGCGTACCCGCCCTCGTCGAAGCCCAGCGCGACGACGAGCGCAAAGGCTCCCAGCGCCGGGACGGCGTCGCGGGGCGACGGCATCGCCGTAGGGTACGACCGATGGTCCTCCCCGATTCTGCGCGTGCACTTCTCGAGTCCGACGCGCTGGCGCATCTCGTCACCCTGAACACGGACGGATCTCCGCAGGTCAGCTGCATCTGGGTCGGGCTCGACGGCGACGAGATCGTCTCGGGCCACCTCAACGACCGCCAGCAAAAGCTCCGAAACATCCGGCGGGACCCGCGGGTGACGCTCTCCTTGGCCGGCACGAACATCCACCCGCCGGGCCTCAAGGAATATCTCGTCGTCCACGGGCAGGCCCGGCTCGAGGAGGGCGGCGCAGCGAAGCTCCTCCAGCGGCTCGCCCGGGTCTATCTTGGCCCGGACGTCAGGTTTCCACCGATGGACGACCCGCCCGCCGGTTACGTGATGCGCACGAAGCCCGAGCGAATCGGCGGCGTCGGCCCCTGGAGCGATTAGCCGCCGGTCGCAGAGAAGTGCTGGTAGTCGGGCGAGCCTGACCACCGGCCGCCCCACGACCAGCCCGCGCCGTCGAAGGCTTCGACGAGGACACCCCCGGGGAGCGCCATCCCCGGCCGCCGTCTCGAGCGGTCGAGGTACCTGCGGCCCCTGGGTGGACGAACGACGCCACGGTCGAGGTACGGGTTCTCGACGGGATTGACGTCGATCGCTTTCCCGAACGCGTGCGTCGACCACCGGCGGGGGCCTCCGGCGACCGCATAGCGGCAGTTGAAGGCCGAGGTGTTGTCAGCGGCCAGGGAGGCCTCGTCGCTCCCGCGGTACGCGTCGACCGGTCGCATGCGGCGGATCGGGAAGCGCGCTCTGTACAGCCGGCGGAATACCGCGACGACGTCCCGCGCGACGGTCGCGTGGACCACGAGCACACCGGTGTGCAGCTTGCCGTCGAAGGCCCAGTGGCGCAGCCGGACTGCCCGCAGCTGCGAGGGGCTGACCGGGCAGCCCGGTCGGTAGGAGTGGGGTAGGTCGTCCGCCGCCACCCTGGTGATCACTGCGGAGAACTGTGGAGTCGCCGCTCCGGCGAGAGGAGTCGCCAGGAGCGCCGTAGCGGCCAGGAGCGCCAGCTTCGGCATGCGCCGAGGGTACTCTCAAGCGCGATGCGCACGCTCGGATTCGCCGCCCTCGCCCTTGGGGGCGCCTTCTTCGCGGCGGTTCCGACCGCCGGCGTCGGCGCGGCCACCTGCACGAAGAATCTGGCCGGCACGATCCGCGGGGCCCGATCGGCGGATCAACTGGTCACCGTGGAGGCGGCCCGGTACGGGACGACCTACGCGGCGCTGCGGCTCTGGCAAAGGGACGCGGACGGCTGCTGGGAGCCGGCGGCCGGCCCGTGGACGGCGCGGGTCGGCCGTAACGGGATCGCAGACCGGCGTCGCGAAGGCGACGGGACGACGCCGACGGGCCTCTACACGATCGGGCCCGTCATGTACGGAGTGGCCGCGAATCCGGGCGTCAGGTACCGCTACCGCCGGGTGGTCTGCGGCGATTGGTGGGTCGAGGATCCGCGGTCACCTGCGTACAACACGTTCCAGCACGTCCGCTGCGGCGCCCCGACGCCGTTCAGGACGAAACCGCCGGCCCTGTGGCAGGACCGGGTGGCGTACCGCCACTTCGCGGTCGTCGAGTACAACATGCGGCCAATCGTGCCCGGCCGCGGCTCCGGGATCTTCCTCCATGTTGCGAAGAACGGCCCGACGGTGGGCTGCATCAGCTTGCCGAGGCGCGAGCTCACGACGACCCTGCGCTGGCTCAGGCCGGCGAGCCGACCGCTGATCGCGATCGGCACCAGGTCCACCTTCCGCCGGCTCTAGTCGCGGTTGCCGAAGAAGAGCAGTGCGAAATACACGAGCTGGGTCAGCGCGGCGAGCGCTCCGGCGACGTAGGTCATCGCCGCCGCGTTGAGGACCTTCTGCACGCCGGCCGCCTCACCCGCGCCGACCAGGCCGAGCTCGCGGAGCTGGACACCGGCCCGCTTCGAAGCGTTGAACTCGACCGGCAGCGTCACGAGGTGGAAGGCGACCGCCACCGCGTAGAGCGCGACCGCGATTCCGATCAGCCCGGTGGCCTGCAGGAGGAACCCGAGGATGAGCAGCCACATCCACGCGGTCGACGCGAACGCCACGGCGGGGAACATCGCCGACCGGATCTTCAGCGGGCCGTAGCCGCGCGCGTCCTGAAGCGCATGGCCGGTCTCGTGGGCTGCGACGGCCGCGGCAGCCACCGACGGCGGCGCGTACACAGACTCCGAGAGGAACAGCGCCTTCTTGCGCGGGTCGTAATGGTCGGACAGCGCCCCTCCGGGCGAGACCTCCACCGGAACCTCGTCGAGGCCGTTCCGGTTCAGGATCTCGCGCGCCACCTGCGCGCCTGTCAGTCCGCTGCCGATCTCGACCTGCGAGTACCTGGCGAACGTTCGCTTCAGCCAGGCCTGGACGCCGAGGCCGATGACGAGCGGTGGGATCATGAACGCGAGATAGAGCCCCCAGCCTCCCATGGTTCGAAGGGTAGCGTTTCGACATGGCCGAACCAGCCCGAACGCGCCGCCGGCCCTGGCGCGAGGCGCCGAGCGATCGCGCCCGCGTCCGGCGGATCCCGGAACGCGGGTCCTACGATCGGGGGGCCGCCGACGAGATTCTCGACTCGTCGTGGTTCTGCCACGTCGGATTCGTCCAGGAGGGAAGGCCGTTCGTGATCCCGATGCTCCACGCCCGGGTCGACGACACCGTGTACCTCCACGGATCCGCCGCCAGCCGCCTGCTCGGGCTCGGCGAGACGGAGGTCTGCCTCGCTGTCACGCTCGTCGACGGACTCGTCCTCGCGCGCTCGGCCTTCCATCACTCTGCGAACTACCGCTCCCTCGTCGCCTTTGGCCTGTCGCGCGAGGTGCCGGCAAACGAGAAGGAGACGGTGCTCGAGGCGTTCAGCGAGAAGCTCCTCGCCGGTCGCTGGACCGACGTGAGAGCACCGAACGAACCGGAGCTGAAAGCGACGAGCGCCCTGGCGGTGACGCTCGAGGAATTCTCGGTCAAGTCCCGTTCGGGCCCGCCCGGGGACGAAGAGGAGGACTACGAGCTCGATGTCTGGGCCGGCGTCCTCCCGGTGGAGCAGCGGGTGCTCGAACCGATCCCCGACCCCCGTCTCAAGCCGGGAGTCCAGCTGCCGCCCTATCTCCGCTAGACACGTCCGAAGCGGACGCTACGGTCGGCGACCCATGCGCCTGATCGTCGCCCGCTGCGAGGTCTCGTACACCGGCCGGCTCTCCGCCTTCCTCCCCGAGTCGACGCGACTCCTGATCGTCAAGGCGGACGGATCCGTGCTCGTCCATGCAGACGCCGGCGGCTACAAGCCGCTGAACTGGATGACTCCGCCGACCGTCGTCGAGGCGGAGGGCGACCCGCTGAGGCGCCTCCTGGTGCGGAAGAGAGCAGGCAAGTCGGAGGACCGACTGGAGATCCGGATCGTCGAGCTCCTGAGCGATGTCTCCCACGAGATGGGTGAGGCGGCTCCGCTCGAAAAGGACGGCGTCGAGCGCGATCTTCAGGAGGCGCTCGCGGAGCAGCCCGAGCTGCTCGGCGACGAGCTTCGCCTGTTCAGGCGCGAGTGGCCGACGGACATCGGCCCGGTC